>Ga0081539_10003258_pt1 | contig 20372 bp, 15 predicted proteins | sample TabmetS4T2R2_FD_71023 | JGI IMG/M metagenome (GOLD analysis project Ga0081539, IMG submission 71023) | Tabebuia heterophylla rhizosphere microbial communities from the University of Puerto Rico - S4T2R2 | ecosystem: Host-associated > Plants > Roots > Rhizosphere ...
TTCTCGACGTAGACCCGAAGGAGCAGCCTTCCTGCCTCCGCCGTCCCCGCGTCGTCGAACGTCGCGTTCCCCCAGTAATGCTGGAACTCCTCGAGCCGCCAGCCGTTGCGGCCGACGGTGTCGTACCAGTCGCGAAGCGAACGATCGCCCGCGAAGTCGATCAGATAGTTCCAGCCGCCTGACGGGTGCTGACCCCAGATCAACGCGTTGGCCGCCTTTTCCGCGGCGGCGTAGTAATACTCGTCCCCGGTCGCGTGATAGGCGTCGAGAAAGAGATGCCCCATCGTCGCCGTGCCGGGCGGCTGGACCCAGATCTGCGTGTCACGCGCTTCCATCTCTCCCCAGCGGCGCGAGAGATCCGGAAGATAGGTCCAGACGAAGCCGCCGTTGGTGCTCACCTTCTCGGTCATGAAGGTGGTCGCGCGCTTCATGCTGTCGAGAATGCGCAAGCGCTCGGTATCGCGGGCCGACTGCGCCGGCAACGCGCTGCCGCGAGCGATTAACACCCCCGCAAGGATCACCACGAACGCCTGACGGCACACACGAAGACCACGAAGAATTCTTCGTGATCTTCCTGACTGTCGCGCCGCGACCTTCGTGGTTTTCGTTTCAGGTTCCCGGCTGGACATACGGCACCTGCGCAAACAGCCGGCGGGCATCGCCGCGCGGATCGGAGACGACGCGCGACTGTGCGTCGAACAGCATCGTTGAACGGGACGTGAGATCGTAGGCGGGCCACCGCGGAAGACCCGCGTGGTTGGGATTGCCGTGGCGCGCGAACGCAAGGAACGTCTCGCTCATCTGCGCCGCCAGCGTTTTCGCGCCCGACAGCGGCCCGACCTTCTCGGGAACGAGCTCGACGCTGTCGAAGGCGAACGGCACATCCAGCCCGTGATGGGCGCCCCACTTCCCGCCTTCGACCGGCGTGCGCCAGTTGAATTGATAGACCCACGTGTGCGGCGGCGCCTCGCGCTGCATCGCGCGGCGGTCCGCTTCGATGACCTGACCGCGCCACGAACGCGAATCGGTCGTCGCTTGGAAGAACACGTCGGCCGGCGAATACTCCGGATACCACTTCCGGTAATTCGCGATCACCACCCCGCGATCGAGCGTGCCCATGAACGGCGAGTTGGCGTCGAGCGCCGGACCGAGCGACTCCCAGGTCAAGTCGAACAGCGCCTGATTGCCGCCGCCGATCAGGGTACGCGTCTCGCCCATCGTGTTCCCGAGAATCATCGGGATGTCCGCCGACAGCGGCGGCGCGTCGGGGTCGAACGGGTCGCGCGGCAGCGATCGTCCATCCTTCACGGGACCGTAGTAGGCAGCGGCGCGGCTCGCGTCGACGATCTGTGTCGTCGGCATGGTGACGAGGTCGCGCGCGCGATCGCGCGACAGCTTCAGCCCCGTCATGAGCTGCGTCGCGTGCATCGTCGCGGTCGACGTGCGGCTGGCCGTGATCTGCTGGCCGCTCATGGTGATGACGCGATGGAACAGGCCACGTGCCTCGGGCATCGCCATCAGCGTCGCGGATTTTGCCCCGCCGCCAGACTGCCCGAAGATCGTCACCAGCCCGGGATCGCCGCCGAACTGCTCGACGTTGTCGCGGACCCATTTCAACGCGAGGATGAGATCGAGAATGCCGACGTTGCCCGAGTCCGCGTACTCGTCGCCGAGAAGCTCGGCGAGATAGAGGTGACCGAACGCGTTGATCCGATGGTTCACGGTCACGACGACGACGTCGCCGCGGCGACTGAGTCGAGCGCCATCGGCTTCGGTCTCGTTGCTGGTGCCGCTGCTGAATCCGCCGGGATGAAACCACACCATCACCGGCCGCTTGCCGCGAGCTCCAGGCGTCCACACGTTCAGGTGCAGACAGTCCTCGCTCTGCACGCGACCGCGCATCCCGGGTTGTGGCGCGACGGCCCCGAACTCGAGCGCGTCGCGAACGCCGGTCCAGGGTTTCACCGGAACCGGCGGCCGGAATCGAAATGCCGCGCTGTCACCGCCGTACGGCACGCCTTTGAAACCGAGGATGCCGGTCGGGTCGACATAGCCTTTGATCCGGCCGGCCGTCGTCGACACGACCGGAGACTCCGCAGCGAACACGAGTGCGGATCTCGATATCGCCAGCGCCCCGGCGCCGCCGGCCATGGCTCGCAGCGCGTCTCGTCGATGCATCGGCACGTTACCCGATCACGAACCACAGCGGCTCAGAGGCACAGAGAAACTCATTCAAGACTCGCTCAGAAAACGAATCTGAGCCCGAACTGGATCTCGCGCCCGTTCCACGCCAGGCGCTTGCGCGTCACCTTGCCGAAGTTGGCGCTGGCGATGTTCAGATCCGGGTTGTCCCACACGATGTTGTTCAGCGCGTTGTACGCCTCGACGCGCGCTTCCATGCGGTAGCGGCCCGACAGGTTGAACATCTTCGTCAGCGTCCAGTCGGTGACGAACGTGCCCGGTCCGTTCAGGCCGTCGAAGTACCACGGATTGCTGCGCGGCGTAAAGCTGTCGGCCACGGCGAACTTGCTGGTGTCGAACCAGCGATCGCGTGTCGGGTCGTCGACCTTCGGATCGCCGCTCACGAGGTAGCTCGTGTTGAACAACAGCGGACGGCCCGAATAGTACTTGGCGGTCGCCGTGTACTGCCAGCCACCGATTGCGAGATCGAGTGCCTGTGGGATGTTCGAGAGCAGCGCGTGGCCGCGACCGAACGGGAGGACGGCCGTGACGGCGGTCGCGATGCGATGCGTCGGCGCATCGGTGGGCCGCCATTCCCATCCGTCGTTGCCACCGCTCGTCAGCACCTGGTACTGCCCGCGGTCGTCGAACCACTCCTGCTGCCGCTCGCGATTCCAGGCGTATCCAAGCGTGAACGTCACGCCTTTCGTGAATGGCCGCTGCGCACGCACGTCGACCGTGTGGGTGCGTCGCTGCCGCCCGTCTGTGTTGGTTTGCGTGATCGTGCCGTATTGCGGATACGGCACCAGCAGGCTGCCGAGTGTCACCGTCGCGTTGTTTCGCAGCTGTCCGGGGAACTTGTCGGGCGTCAGATAGTTGCGGAACGGGTTGGCGAGCTGCGTGTTGATCAGCGTCTTCTGCTCGTACCGGAACGCCGGGTCCATCATGTTCAGGTTGATGTCGTAGGGAACCCGCGTTCCCAGGTTGAAGAAGTACGTGGCGTCGATGACCGTCTTGAACGCGATCTCCTTCTGGTACGAGACGGTGAACCGATCGTTGATCTGCGGACGCAGCTCGTACTGATCGAGGCTCACGGTGCTGCCCAGATTCGTGTAGCGACCGTACCTCTGCCCGTACGGCTCGATGACCGGGTTGAGGCCGGCCGGGAACGGATTGGCCAGCGTCTGCTGCGGGACACCATTGGCGAGACCCAGCGTGTTCGTCGTCTGCGCGTAGCCGGAATACTGATTGACGAAGTCGCCGAGCGTATCGCGCACGTTGCTGGTCGGCATCAGGAAGCGCGCATAGCCGAAGCGCGCCACCGAGTCGTCGGTGAGGCGATAGTTGGCGCCGAACCGCGGCAGGAAGTTCCACGGCGTGCTGTGCCAGGCGTGCGGATTGTCGTCGCTCACGAACACCCACGCGCCGTTGAACTTGTAGCTGTATCCCTTGCTGGTCATCAGCTGAACGGCCTGGCCGGGAATGTTCGGCGGCGTCGCCTGCATTTCGGGAATCGGCGACGTCAGGTCGATACGCTGTGAGAGTCGATTGTCAGGGTCCGTCGGACCGGGCTCGTATTCCCAGCGCAGACCCATGTTCAGCGTCAGACGATCGCTGACGCGGAAGTCGTCCTGGAAGTAGGTCGCATAACCGATCACGTCCGGATTCTGCAGCGGTACCAGCCGGGCAGACGTTCCGTTGTCGAGTGCGCCGAGCAGATACGTCGCCCACTCGTTGCCTGTGCGCGTGACGTCGGGCGAATCGGAACTGTTGGCGGTCAGCGCCGAGTTGAACACGAGATTGATCGGTTCGAAGCGAGCCGCTTCGCCGTAGTAGGAGCGCAGCTCGCCACCCCACTTCATGTTGTGGCGCCCCTGATAGCGGTTCAACCGCACCGACGCCGTCCACGCGTCCGGGTGCTGGAACCATTCGCGTCCCTGTCGGCCGAGGCGGTTCGTCGTCGTCGTGGTCGATGTTCCCGACGTCACGTCGAGCGCGGGATAGTACACGTATCCGCTGTTGTAGAGCGACGTGTACCACGCGTTGCCCGGCCACAGGTTCTGGAGACCGTCCGAGCCGAGCAGCAGCGCCGGGTTGTAGAACTCGTCGGTCATGTTGTAGAAGCTGCCGCGCACGTTCAGCGTCGTCTTGTCCGACATCACGTAGACCGTGTCGCCGGCGATGCTCAATCCGTAACGGTTGCTGCCGGAGAGCGGAAAGAGGCCACCCTCGACGGGGCTGTTCTGATAGAGATTGGCCTTGAACTGACCGTAGCGCGCGAACACCTTCAGCTTGTCGGTGATGTTCACGTCCACGCGCTGCGACACGTTCCAGTAGTCCACGTGCTCGCTCGCGCTCCCCTGCCAGTTGTCGACGTTCCCTGACAGGTTCGGCAGGGGCAGCGACTGGAGCAGCCGCGCGGCCACGGGATCGATTCGATTCGCCGGGATGGCATTGTTGTCGAACGCGGCGCGCACCACGCGTCCCGTCGCGGGGTCGATGCGCGACGACCACGGGTCGTAGATGGTGCGGACCAGGCCGCCACGCACCGACTGGCTGAAATCGCCGCGTCGCTCGAGCTCGGTCGGCAGGGTGCGGACGATGGTCACCGGTTTGTTGTCGTCCCAATCCTCAATCGACGAGAAGAAGAACATGCGGTTCTTCTGGATCGGTCCGCCAATCGTGGCGCCATACATCTTGAGACGGGTGCCGCGGAGCGCGCTCTCATCGGCGCCAGGCACCCGGCGCACGGTCGGATCGGCGATCGAATTGAACTTGGGGTCGCGTCCAAACCCGTAGCCCGAGCCGTGGAACGCGTTGGTGCCCGCTTTCATGTTCAGGCTGATCACGCCGCCAAGGCTGTGCCCGTACTCGGCGTCGACGCTGTTCTTCGACACCGTGACTTCTTCGACGGCGTCCATCGACGGCGTGTAGGACGTCTTGTAGCTCGCGGCTAGCGGGACGCCGTCGAGCAGGACGTCGTTGGCGCGCCGCGTGCCGCCGCCGGCGTCGTAATCGTTGGCGAACGCATGGTGATACGGCCGGTTCTCGTTTTCCGTCGTGCCGGGCGTGTTGAACATCGTCGGATCGAGATTGGCGAGGTTGTAGGGATTGCGGCCGTTCAGCGGAATCTGATCGATCAACTCGCGGTGAAACGTCAGGTCCTTGGTGGCCGAGTTGAACTGCACGGTGACCGGTGCCGCCTCCACCACGACGCGCTCTTCAATCGTGCCGACCGGCATCATCAGATCGACCGTCACGTCGCCGCGCTGCTGCACGGCGACGTTCTTCTGTTCGACGGTCCTGAACCCCTGCAGCTCGACGAGGATTGTGTAGGCGCCGGGATCGACGAAGTCGAACAGATACCGGCCCTCTTCGTTGGTGATGCGCGAGGTCGCGACGCCGGTCGCGTCGTTGCGCAGCGTCACCGTCACGCCGGGCAGCGAGCCCTTGCTCTCGTCGAGCACGGAGCCCTGCACACGGGCGCGGTAGTCCTGTGCCGTGGCCAGAGCTGGCAGTGCCAGGTAGCAGACCGCCGCGACAATCCACACCGCCTTCTTCATGACATGCTCCTCTTGGAGTGTTAGCCAGTCACCGATGACGCTTGTCGCGCGCACGCCGGTGTGCGCCTATTCGTTTGTCCGAGCTCGCTTCGCGAGCTCTCGCGGACCATAAAGGTCCGCGGCAGCACCACGAACCCGCGGCGTTTCGTCCAGATGCGGCACGGGCCTTTATGGCCGCGGGGGGAGCCGCCAGGCTCCCCCCGTTTACCGCTGCACTCGACCGCTGGCATCGCCGGCGACCAGGCGCTCGACTTCGGCCACCGAGACGTGATTGAAATCGCCCGGAATGGTCTGCTTCAGTGCGCTGGCTGCGACCGCGAACCGAAGCGACGTCTCCTCGTCGCGCCCGCTGAGGAGCGCGTAGATCAGGCCCGCCGCGAAGCTGTCGCCGCCGCCGATGCGGTCGACCAGCCGGACGACGTAGCGCTGGCTGTGATGAAACGCACCCGAGGCCGCATCGAACAGCACGGCGCTCCAGGCGTTGTCGCTCGCCGACAGGCTCTCGCGCAGCGTCACGGCGACGCGCGAGACGCCGTATTGCGTGACCACCCGTTCCGCGGCCTGCCGATACGCGTCGACCGCCAGCGATCCGGTGGTGACATCCGTCTCCGGCACGTCGATGCCGAGCACGGCCTGCAGGTCCTCCTCGTTGGCGACCACGAGATCCGCATCGGCGACGAGCGGCCGCATCGTCTGCTGCGCGTCGCGGGACGACCACAACTTGCTGCGGAAGTTCAGATCCACGCTCACGCGCGCGCCCGCCCGGCGCGCCGCCTGCACCGCCTCGCGCGTGCACTCGGCGGCCGACTTGCTGAGCGCCGGCGTGATGCCGGTCCAGTGAAACCACTGCGCGCCGTCGAAGACGTCGTGCCACGGAACGCTTCCCGGCTGGAGCTCGCTGATCGCCGAGTGCGCGCGGTCGTAAATCACGGTCGACGGGCGTTGGCTGGCGCCGGTCTCCGCGAAGTAGATGCCCAGCCTCGATCCGCCGCGCACGATGTGCTCGACGTTCACGCCCTCGGTGCGGAGCGCGCGCAGTGCGGCGTCGCCGATCGGATTTACGGGCAGGCAGCTCACATACGCGCTGTCGCATCCGAACTGCGCGAGGCTGACGGCGACGTTCGCCTCGCCGCCGCCGAACGTCGCGTTCAGCACGGGCGACTGGAACAGCCGCTCGAAGCCCGGCGGGCTGAGGCGGAGCATGATTTCGCCGAAGCAGACTGTCTTGACCATTCGCAACAAGGTCCGCTTGAAGGCGGACACTGCACGCGGACCATAAAGGTCCGCGCCGCTCTCCTGCTGATCGCGTCTATGTGCCTGCGACCATCGATTGGCCACGCGCTTCGCGGACGGCCGCCACGAAATGCCGCGCCATGGCCGTGATCGCACTCCACCGCCGTTCCGCCACCGCCTTGCCATCCACGAGGGCCGTCCCGACGCCGATCGCCATTGCCCCGGCACGGATCCACTCGCCCGCGTTCTCTTTCGTCACACCGCCGGTCGGGACCAGTCGCAGCTGCGGCAACGGACCGCGCACGTCCTTGATGAACGTCGGTCCGAGCGCGGTCGCGGGAAACACCTTGATCGCATCAGCACCCGCCTCGCAGGCATTCAGGATCTCGGTCGGCGTGAAACACCCGGGCATCACCGGCACATCGTCGTAGTGGCACGTTTCGATGAGCGCTTCGCGAAACACAGGGCTGACCACGAAACGCGCGCCCGCGCGGATGACCTGCCGGGCTGTGCCCGCGTCGAGCACGGTGCCGGCGCCGAGCAGCGCATCACCCGGCAGCGACGCCGCCAGCTCCTCGATCCGCTCGACGGCGTTTGGCACCGTCATCGTCACTTCGATCGCTCGCACGCCGCCGAGGAGCAGTGCATCGGCAACCGCCTTGAGCTCGCCCCCGTCAGCGAGACGAATCACCGCAATCACGCCCGCGTCTTCGAGCGACGAGACGATGGCGGCGCGACCCGGCGTCACAACAGGCCTCGAATGCCGTTGACGACCAGCGCCGTCGCGAACAGCACCGTGATCGCCAGAACAAGGTTGCGGCCGATGCCGGCGCGGAATGGTCCGAGCCGGCGCTGGTTGACGAAATACATGATCACGAGCACGGCCACCGGCGCGAGGATCAGATTGCCGACCATCGCGAGGATCGCCTTGAGGAGCGCCGGAAACTGCCAGAACGGCGCGACCAGCGCCGGCACCGCGATCCAGACGCCGAACGTCCACTTGAACAGCCGGTTCTCCGCCGTGAACCGCCAATCCTTCCGCGCCATGTCGAGGCAGAAGTAGGTCATCGTCAGCGAGACCGAGATCAGCGTCGTGAACGCCGCGGCAATGAGCCCGAGCGAGAAGAAGCGCGGCGCCAGAAACCCGAGCGCGCCGGGAAAGGCAGGGCCCAGCACCTGACCGGCGACCGGGATGCTCTCGATCTGCGAGTAGTGCCGAACGCCCAGATACGCCTGGCCGAAGCCCGTGTAGACCTGATGCAGGGCGGTCGCGCCGGCCACGATGACAACGACGGAGAACAGGCCCCAGATCACGCCGAGGTTCTGCACCGTCTTCCAGAACGCGTGACGGACCTCCTCGGCCGTCCCCTTGTAACCGGCGTTCGCGGCCAGGTAGCCGTACGAGAGAAACACCGCTGGCGGCAGCGCCTGACCGGCGATGGCCATGATTTGCGTAAAGCCATCGCGCAGGCGCGCCGAGCCGACGACCGGCTCCGGCGCCGGAACCTGCGGCACCAGACCGGCCGCAAGGGCTCGCCACGTGCTCCAATCGAGCAGACCTTTGATCGCGACGACGACGAAGCACGCGAGGATGACGAGGAGTAGCCCCGTCATGATTTTCTCCACGCGCTTGTAGCTGCCGAGCACGGCGGCCCACAACGTGACGGCCGTGAGCACGATCGTCACCAGCACGAGGCTCGCGGAGGATTGGCCGGCCGCCGGCGGAAGTTGCCCCATCGCGCCGTATGCACCTTCGACCATCGCCGACATCTGGCTCATGTTGACGACGACATTCACGGCCACCGTCGGAATGAAGATGGCCCACGCGAGCGGCGCGCCGATGTCGGTGCGGATCATGTCGAACATCCCGCGTCCGCCCGAGAGCACGCCCACGCGCGAGGCCGAGTCGAGCGAGAAGATCACCATCGGCACGACGTAAATCGCGCACCACAGCAGATCGAATCCGAACCAGGCGCCGGCGAGCAGGCGTGTCGCCACCGCACCCGCGCCGATCATTCCGGCCGCGGTGAGCGCCGCCGGTCCGACCAGGCGGGAAAAGAACCCGATCAGCGGAAGGTGCGTGAATTCCGTGCGTGGCTGCGCGACAGCGGTAGTGGCCATCGACACTCCCTCAGCGACCCAGCCAGCCGCCATCCACGACCAAAACGTGGCCGTGCACGTAGTTCGAAGCGGCTGACGCGAGAAACACCGCTGCGCCGGCGAGATCCTGCGGCGTGCCCCACCGCCCGGCCGGAATCCGTTCGGTGATGGTGCGGTTGCGATCCGGATCGGCGCGCAGCGCCCGCGTGTTGTCGGTCTCCATGTAGCCGGGCGCAATCGCGTTGACGTTGATCCCGTGCGGCGCCCATTCGTTGGCCAGCGCCTTCGTCAACTGCACGAGCCCACCCTTGGCTGCGGCGTAACCCGGAACGGTGATGCCGCCCTGAAACGACAGCATCGATGCGATGTTGATGATCTTTCCGCCGCCGCGCCGCTCGAGCATGTGTCGTCCGGCCGCGCGCGACAGACGAAAGACGTTCGACAGATTGACCTCGATCACCTCGTCCCACTCGTCGTCCGTGTGGTCGGCGGCCGGCCGGCGGCGGATGATGCCCGCGTTGTTGATGACGATGTCGAGATGACCGAAGGCGGCGATCGCATCGGCGATCAACCGGTCGGCTGCCGATCGGTCCGACACGTTCGCGGTGAGGAGACGCGGCCGACGCCCGGTGGCTGCCTCGATGTCGGCGGCGGTCGCCGCAGGAGGCTGCTCGCTCGCGTGCAGCACGACGTCCGCGCCTGCCGTCGCCAGCGCCGTCGCCATGCCGGCGCCAAGGCCGCGCGACGCACCCGTGACGAGCGCCACCTTTCCGTCGAGGCGGAACAGTTCGAGCGACACCGCCGCCGGCTGTGAGCTAACGGCCATCACCGTTCTCACCGGCTGGCAAGAAATCCTCGCGGATGGGTGAAAAGACGTCCACCAGCACAACCTCCTCGTCGAGCATCGTCGCGCCGTGGCTGATGCCCGACGGAAGGTGCAGCAGGTCGCCCTGATTGAGAATTCGATCCTGACCCTCGATCGTGTAGCGGACGCGACCGCGCTCGACCATCGTGATCTGCTCGTGCGGGTGCGAGTGCACGGCGGTCACGGTGTGCGGCGCGATGCGCAGGCGGCAGACCATGATGCGGTCCCCCCAGAACAGCTGACGCTCGATACCCTCGGCAATGCGCTCGGCGGGAATCGTGCTCCAGTCGCACTGCTGCGCCGTCAGGACGGAGTGGCCAATGGTCATTACTTGTCCGATCTGCCTGCGTCGAGGCCGGAAGGCGTGGCGGCGAACTCCGGTTGCACGTTGACGACGCCGTATTGCCGATCGACGTCTTCGCGAACGGCGGCCATCATCCACAGAAAGTTGATCGGATAGCCTGGCGCCGCGACGTTCGGGTGATAACCGGCCGGCATCATCACCACGTCGCCCTCGCGAACGATGGCGGCAATCTCCGGATTGCCGGTGTTGGTGTAGACCAGTTGCACGCCGAAGGCCGGAGCTGGCATATCGATGTAGAGATATGCCTCCTCGAGGATCGCCGCGTGCTCGTGCGGCGGCCACGACGTCCAGTTGCCCGGGTCGCTGAACGTGATGCCCGCCATGATGCGGCTGGCCTGGACGTTCTTGCCGATCAACACCGTGAGATCGCGTTTGGCAGCCGGACCGCCGGGCTTCAGGTGAAGCGTCGGATCCTTTTGGGTCTCGGCAAACGACACGAACTGCACGGGGTGCTGTCGCGAAACGGGCGCGCCGATTTCGGCGAGGTCGCAACCGCCGCTCTCGGCGACCACCTGCACTGCCGAATCGCGCGGCACGTAGAGCGCGTCGTATCGCGCGAGGTGGAACGCGGCGTCGCCGACATGCACGAGCGCGGCGCCGCGCAGACAAATCAAGCCCGTTTCCATCCCGTCGGTCGAAAAGCGCGTCGGCGGCGCGCCTTCCTCCAGGATGATGCGGCCGTAATGGAGGTACCGCATCGCGGACGAGCCCGGCACGATCGAGCGGGTGCGTCCGCCGTACGCAGCGGTGTTGCGGACAATGCACGTGTCAGGTGAGAGAACAGGCGTCGTTGCTGTGGCCATCTCCGAGTCAACTCCCAGCTACCAACTTCCACGCGGACCATGAAGGTTCGCGCCGCAATTCGTACCTCGGATTCATCTGCCCGCGCTGCTCAGCACTGCAGATGCGGCGCGGACCTTTATGGTCCGCGAACCTCGATCACGCGACCACCGGCGCGGCGAAGGCGGGCGCCGCGATGAGCGCCGCGGCGCCCTGCAAACGCGGATACTCGGTCGCCGCCACTGGTCGAATCTCCGTATCCGCCGCCGCCGCGGTCAGCGCCCGCTCCGTCAGGGCGGTTCGCACCGCGCCCTCGAGCAGGTCCCACGCCAGCGTGATCTCGCCGCCGACATACACGCGCGCCGGGTCGAGCACGTTGATCACCGACGCGAGGCCGAGACCGATGTAGCGCGCGGTCGCCTCGAGCGCGGCGATCGCTTTCGCATCGTTCGCCCGTGCGCGAGCGATCAGGTCCTCCATCGTGAACTGCCGTCGATCGGAATCCTCGGGCCCGGCGAGATTCGCCGGTCGCCCGAAATACCTGGCGAGCGTGGCGCGGTTGGAAATGTAGGCCTCCCAACATCCCTGCGCGCCGCACGAGCAGCGAGGCCCATCGAGCGACAGCGGCACGTGGCCGAACTCGCCGGCGATGTTGTGCCGCCCGCGCAGCACCTCGCCGTTCATGATCACGCCCACGCCGATGCCTTCCGAGACGCTGACGTACACGAGGTCGCCCGCCGCCGCGGCGTGATCGCCGCGCAACGCCCACATCTGGGCCAGCGCGCACGCGCGGCCGGAGTTTTCGACCTGCACTTCCAACCCGGTCGCCGCCGCGAGCGGACCGCGAAGGTCGACATTCCGCCAGCCCAGCGTCGGCGCATGCAGCACGCGCATCGTCGAATGCTCGACCATCCCGGGCACCACCACGCCAACGCCTTCACACGGACCGAGCTCGGCATGGTCCGTGAGCAGTCGCCTGATACGCGCAGCCAGCGACGTCACGACGCTCTTGGGATCGCGGGCGGTCGGAAACGAGATCACGCCGGTCAGCGGCTTGCCGAGCAGATCGGCCAGCATGAGGAACGTCTCACTGGCGCGAACGTCAGCCGCGATCACCGTGCGGCGACGCGAATCGATGTAGAGGAAGGTCGGCTTGCGCCCGCGCTCGGTCTCGCCGGTCGCGCCCTCGAACACCAGCTTCTGCCGCAGCAGGTCGTTGACGATGAGCGTGACGGCGCCGCGGCTGACGCCCATCAGGCGCGCGAGGTCGGCACGCGAGATCGGCTGATGCGTGCGCACCAGGTTCAGCACGATGCGACTGTTGATGTCGCGGCTGGTGGCGCGGGTGGCGACCTTGAAGCGGGCGGGGTTGATTCGGCGCATTCGTCTCTTCGTTAAACTAATTGCCCGTCCGTCGGCGTCACACGCGACGCTGATGTCGCGTGCCTCGACCGGTACGTCTCGGGTATTTGTTTAACGGCGTGACAAATTACGCCTATCGACGCGGCTTCGTCAAGCACTAATGCCGGACCTCCCCAGGTCCGGCCTGCCACCAGCGGCGCTACTTGCCCTTGGGTTCAGCTTTCTTCACCGCCTCCGCCACCGCTTTGGCGGCGCTCTCGAGCGCGGCGTCCAGGGAGTCGGCGAACGACGGCCCGCCGGCGCCACCACCCGCCGCCGCGCTGTTCATCGTCATCGCCTGCTGCATGAGGAACGACGCGGCACCCGCCGTCTGATCGATCCCCATTGCGCGGCCCGGCGCCATTCCAGGGCCCATGCCCATTCCCATCGCCTGCATGTTGAACAGCGCAGGGTTGCCGAGCATGCCGAAGCCGCCCATGTTCGCGCCCGCCATCGGGTTGAACTTGTACATGCCCGACATCATCATCGGCCCCATCATCATCCCCATCGCCGCGAACTTCGCGATGCCGAGGCCGGTCTTCGCCATGCCGCCGCCATCCTTGCCTTTGACCGTGGACGACACCCGCGCTTTGCCATCGGGCGACAGCAGCTTGATCGCGACGCTCGCTTCAGTCGGATCCTTCTGCGGACCCGCGCCTCCCGCGGTCACCTGTGACGCCGCCTTCAGGATGCCGCCGAAGCCGCCGCTCTTGGCCACCTTCAACTCGGTCACTTCAGCAGTCGCCACGTAATCGAGCGCCAGTTCCGTCGCCCGCTTCTGCAGATCTCCCGGCGCCGTGGCAGGCAGCGGGATCGCCTCGAACTTCGCCTCGCTCAGATGACCGATCAACTGCCCGCGCAACGCCCGGGTGTCGACAGCGGTGGTCGTCTTGTTCGTCAACTCGGGGACGCCAATGCGCACGACACCGGGCCTGCGCGCCGGAGGCGTGGGGGGCGGAGCCTGCGTCTCGGCGACGAGCTTCGCCTCGCTGGCGTCGCTCAATGCCTTTCCGAGGTCCGCGATGTTCGACGCGGCATTGAGCCCTTGCGGGATCTCGAACAACGCGGCGTCGAGCGTGGTCACCTCGAGCTCGCTGACTTCCATCGACACCACCGCCGGCTTGCCGTCCTCGCCGACGATCGTCGTCGTGTAGGCGATCGGAAATCCGAGGGTCTTGGGGTCGCCGTTGTTCATCGCCTCGACCCGGTCGTTGCACCCACCTCCGATTGGAGCCGGCGAGGTGGGCAGCACTGTTTGTGACTGCACCGCCTTCGGTGGATCGACGTACCAGCCATCGGTTTCGATGCGCTGCTTCGAGGCGTCGCACGCGCCGGCTCCAGGCTGTTTGTCGATCGTCGTCTTCACGTGGCGCGCCTGCTGGCCAAAGGCCATTTTCCGCTCGCCCGTGTCGACGATCGTGACCGTCATCATGACGACGCCAGCGGGTTTTTGTGCTGCGGTCGGATCGGGAGCGCCGACGGTCGCAGGATTCGAGGGCGCGTCCTCCGGTGCGATCAGATACGTGTTGGCGGTGCGGCTGATCTGCACGACGCGCTTCTGATCGTGCTGGCGGAGCAGCACCATGTCCTGAAATTCGAAGCGCTCACGCTCGCCTTTGATCAGCGTGACGGTCTCCGTTCGCTGGTCGCCCGTCGTGTATGCCGTCTTGAACCGCAGGTCCTGCGGCGGTGGCGGGGCCGGAGGCGCGGGCGCGGGGGCCGGTGGTTTCTCGGCCGCCGGCGGGGGCGCGGCCGGCTGCGAAGGAGCGGGCCGCCGCGGGGGCGCGGGCCGCCTTTGCGCCTGCGCCGCGTCGGCGAGCCTCGCCGAAGCTCGGTCGGAATTGTCCCGAGCGGAGGTGGGCCGCCTGGGCGTCTGTTGCCGGGCTTCGGACTGGAGCGTGCCGACGAAGAGCGCGGCGACAGCCGCCAGGACGCGGAGTCCCTGGCCGGATCGGAAGGCAGGAGTGGTCATGAACCCCTACGCGTCAACGGCGGACGAATGGGCTCATGGTTCGGTGATCGGTGCTCCGGCGTTCTCAGAGGCAAGGAGGCGCGCTTTGACCGTCCATGGAGTCGTTACATACACTCGTCCCACCCCGGACCAGATGGGCGAACGCGTAGAGGCGGCGCAGATTACCCGACTGCTCCACGAGTGGCAGGACGGCAGACAGGAGGCCTTCGACCGCCTCGTGCCACTCGTGTACGACGAGCTGCATACGCTGGCGTCACGCCAGCTCTCGCGCGAGTGGCGCCACGACCGGTTGCAGACCACGGTCGTCGTCAACGAGGCGTACATGAAGCTGTTCGGCCAGCGCGACATCGACTGGCAGAACCGCGGTCACTTCTTCGCTATCGCCGCGCAGTTGATGCGTCGCATCCTGGTCGATCACGCCCGCCGGCAGCGGCGGCTCAAGCGCGGCAGCGGGGGCGTGCCGATCGCTCTCGACGAGGGCCTGGCGGCACCCGCGACTCCGGTCGACGCGGTCGATGCGCTCGATCTCGATCGCGCCCTGCAGAAGCTCGAGCAGCTCGATCCCGACCAGGCCAAGATTGTCGAACTGCGCTTCTTCGGCGGGCTCACCGTGGAAGAAACCGCGGCGTCGCTGCGCATCTCGCCCGCTACCGTCAAACGCGAGTGGGCGCTGGCCAAGGGTTGGCTCTATCGCGAACTGACGGCGCGACCCACGTGATAGGGCCGCGGCTAGATCGTCTTTGTGATTTCCGTGGCTTTCGCTGACGCCCGTCGCCGGAGACGGTCTCCCACAATGAGAACGGCGACGATGACGACCGCAGCCACAGCGACCCAGGGCGACCAGCTGGGAACAGATGGAATGTCCGGGAACGGCCGCACGGCCCCATCTCCGAGAAGCACCAGAGCCGCCCACGCATCGGATCGCACGCCGTCGGTGATAGCCTGCGCTTTCGTGCGGGCGAGCGCCTCGGACACGGACGCTCCGCGACCGAGCTCCGCGTAGAACAGGTCGAACAGCACGGCCGCATCCGCGTCGCGAATCGGCCATCGTGTCCCGATCACCGACCGTGCCCCGGCTTCGAAGAACGCGCGGGCCAGGCTCAGCACCCCTTCCCCACTCAGATCGGCCCCGGCCGCCGTCCGGCACGCCGACAGCACGACGATAAGGTCGCGCAGATCCAGATCCGCGATCTCGCGCGCCTGCAGCAGCCCGTCCTCGCTCGCGTCGCCGGCCGCCAGGAACACGGCCGATCGCTCGGGAAACGACTCGTCGGCGATCGCATGCGCGGCGAAATGCACGACGTCGTATTCGTGCAGGTCCCGCGACTTGAACGCGCGCTCGGATGCATCGGCGCCGACCAGGCGATCGACACCGGTCAGACGACGAGCCATCGCGCGACTCTCCTCGCGAGCGTGCGGCAGTCGACCGAGCGCGAGACCGTCGATAAAAGACGCTCCACGCTCGGTGGCGTCGCCCTTGATGCCGGCGCCGATCTCGGGATCGGCGAGCGCAAGGGCACGCTGCCGCGGCGGCGGACCCGGATGCGCGCGCCAGTCCAGCCAGAGCGTGGCCGATGGCGCCACGACGAGTTGATACCGGCTCGCCAGCGGCGGCGTGGACACACCGGCCCGCAACGCATCGAACGGCACATGCTGAAGCGGTCCGTCCGGCACGACGATCACGCGCGTGACGTCCGGCGGGAGATCCTTCAACGCCGTCGAGAAGATGTCGTCGTAGAGCCGTGCGGCGGCGCCCGCTTCGAGCCCGTCCCCTCGCGCCAGCAGGCCGGTGAAGACGGGAACGAGTGGAGCGAAGTGGACGCGGTCGGGTATGCGATACGCCTTCCGCCGATCGCGAGTGATCGCGAGCAGCCATGATCCACCGCCGAACTCGCCCTCGACAGTCGTCCAGATGCCGACCTGATACGACAACAGCGCTTCCCCAGGCGCCAGCGCGCGCTGGACGCCGTCGATCGTCGCGAACGGCGGGCGACGAACCCGGGCACTGTCGGCGACAGCGATACGGCGTTGCGCCTCCTGCTCGTCGGCTTCGAGTCGTTCGAGGCGCTGCAACTGCGTCTGCCGAGTGGCTCGATCCAGCGCCGGATCCATCAGCACGCGCTGCGTCGACGCGATCTCCTGCAACACCTTGCGGCGTTCGGTCACCAGCGGGCTGGCGCCGGTTGGAGTCGTGCGCGCGCGAGCGCGCGTCTCGAGCAACGCCCGCGCGCGCATCCGCTCGGTCACCGAGAACGCCGTCGCCAGATCGTCGTCTGTCCCGTCCTGCAGCAATCGACCGGACAACCAGTAGTAGTCGCGCGTCCAGGTCGAGAACAGCGCCGCCGCGCTGTCGGGCGCATCCTGCAGGCTGCGCAGGATCTCGATCGCATCGAGGGCCCTGAGCGATTCGGCGACCGCGGCCGCACGCGGCCGGCTCAACCAGCTGAATCGCATGTGCTCGCGCGCGTTCACACTGTCCGAGAACGGAGTATTCGCCTTGGTGTAGGCGACTGCGGCGCGATGCTGCGCGGCGAGCGCTGCGGCTGGCGTCTCCCCGTACAGCAGCGTCGCCAGGATGCTCGAGCACAGTCCCTCGTCGTGCGGCTGATGGGCGTCGGTGGCCAGCGCGATGCAGGCCCTGGCGTGACCGACCGCCTCGGCGCGCGTCGTGCGATCCGGCGCCAGCAACGAGGCGAGCGTGCGGTGCGTCTTCAGGATCACACCGCGGTGGCCCGCCGCCGTTCCGATCGCCAGCGTTTCATTCGCGACCTGGAGCAGGCGCTCGCGAGTGCCGGGGGCGGGGAAGAAGTCGGCCCGCCGCTCCTCTGTGTTCATGATGTTGTATTTGGCGTTGGCCTCCGTCTCGACGTCTCCCGCGTCGTGCGCAATCCGTTCGAGCTCGCGAAACGTCGCCAGCGCGTCGTCGACGCGCCCCATGCGAAACGTCACCAGACCGAGCGCGGTGAGACACGTTCGCCGCAGCCGATAGGGCGCAGCAGCCGTCGCCCATTGCGTCTGCTTCAACAAACGATACGCAAGACCGAGATCGCCTCCGGTATCGGTCACGTGTGATGCCTCGACCATCCACGCACGCGCGCGCAGCAGCGGGTCGCTCGTCGACTCCCCCAGCTCCCTCACTCGAGCGACCTCTCGCGACGCATCCGCCACGCGTCCGAGCGGAACCAGGAGGTCGCGCAGATTGCTGCGCGCGATGATCTCGCCCTCGACATGATGGGCGCGCGCGAAACCGTCGGCCGAACGCCGATAGAGCGTTTCGGCGGCGCCGGGATCGGGCCTTGGCAGACGGTTCCGATAGATGTGACCGGTCACCAGCGGCAGCCAGTAGTTGTCGGGACGCTGCTGCGTCAGCGTCGCCAACGCTCGTGCGCCATCGTCCCAGATGTGACGGTTGTAGGTGACCGTGAAGAAGCAGAACGCCGGATCGTAGTCGTCCGGCTTGTCGGCAAGCTGCTGTCGGCAATCGGCGAACGGGTCGAGCGCGGCACGTGGCGCGTCGGGCGGGGGCCGCGAAGCGGACCCGCCAAACGCGCCGCCCACGAGCGGCCCCTGGAACACGACGAGCGCAACGACCGCAATCGCGAACCGCGCGCTGGAGAACCAGATACGCTTGGCGCGCGAGCGTAGTCGCAACGCTACTGCCTGCCGCCTTCCAGTCCCTGGCCATCCGCATTGCATATGAGACCCGGATCTTCCGTCGCCAGATCATCGATGACCTGGACCGACCACACCGCCCTGCGTCGCGCCGAGAAGTCGCTTGTGAACTCGAGCACTTCGGCGTGCGCTCTGACGCGCGCCGGTCCGACGAGGTCGAGCGTTTCCGTCTTCCCCACTTCGAGCGCCGTCTCGCGCGCCGCGACCACGACGCCAGCAGTGTCGATGAACTGCATTCGTACCCGTGCCGCCGGCTGCCTCGGCCCGTCGTCGAGCGACACGCTCATCAGAGCGTGCTTCCCTCCCAGCAACCCAAAGACGCCGCAATTGATGTATCTCACGACCGTTGGCCGTATCGTCAGCTGCGAAGCCATCGCCACGCCGGCACCGGCAAGCAGGCATCCGGCCACAATCCAGGAGACTCTCGTTTTCAGGGCCATCGTCTTCTCCTTTGCTCACGTCAACTGCGAATCGGAAGCGTCCAGGCTTCTCCGTCAAGGCAGCAGCGAAACGCGCATCGCCCGGTCCTGCTCAGCATCTGTGGGCGCACCCGTGAGGTCCGCCGTGTTCAGGGCGCGGACTTCCCGGCGCCTGTGTCACAAACGCTCGAAGAGAACGGTTCCCCTCATCCGCCTTCGCTCGCGCCCGGTTCAGGCGAGCTTGGGCGTGACTGCGCACGAGGGGATGCGCGTATCACGGTCGGGGGGAAGCAGATGATAGCGGATTTATTCGACGCGGATGATAAACGTGGGAGACGCGACCGTCTCGCCGGCAGGCGATTTCATATCGACCTGCCAGAACACGCGGCTGCGTGGTGCCAGCGTTGCGAGCGCGTCGGCGTCGACCACGAGCTCCGGGTCGCTGAGATCCATCGCGGCCGCCAGCAGTCGCAGGTCTTCGGTCGTCACACGAACGTCATAGCGCGAGCCTTCCGGTCCCGGAGTCCAGCGAAGGCGGAATGCGTTACGAGGTAACGCCGTGTCGGCCGGAACGAGCGACTCGACCTGAACGCGCCGACTGTCGCGCAAGGTGTCGCCGTCTCCGCTGCGAGTGCGCTGCACCGTCACGGCGATGCCCACGGTGAGGAGCACGAGGGCCGCGACCGCGACCCACCTCTGCATCCACCATCGACCGTGACGCACGTCGGCGCCCTGAGCCGGCGCGACGCCGCGCTGCAGCTCGTGAGCCAGCCGCCATGACTCCGCCAGGCCGGATTCGGTGGCCATCCGATCGACGAGCTCGCGACGCTCTTCGGGTGGAAGCTCGCCGGATGCCGCGCGCCAGATGCGCTCCATGTCTTCGGGCGCGGGCGGATCATGCGCGGTGTCGCCGAGCGATTGAAACGCGGCCCGAAGCCGCTCGTCTGACGCGCGATGATCGGTCACGGCCGCATCCCCTTGGCCATCAGGCACTCCCGAAGATCCGCCAGCCCGCGGTACACGAGGTTCTCGGTCCGCTTCGCAGACCAGTCCAGGATCCGCGCCGCTTCGGGAACGGAATGACCCTGCAGATACAAGGTGACCGCCAGCCTCCGATCGCGATTCATGTGTGACAAACAGTTCTGGATGCCGCGACCAACCTCCTGCGACGCCGCAAGCCGCTCGGGATCGGGAGGATCGCTGGCGTCGACGAAGGTCGCGACCTTGTCGTCGGGCAGCTCTTCCTCTCGTCGCCGGCGAACCCGGCGGATCTCGTCCACGAGGGCGCTGTGCGCCACGCGGTACAGATAAGAGGTGGCGAGGGATCGCGAGCGGTCGACGTCCGAGGTGTGTGCCTCGACGACATGCATCACACGCATGACCGCGGCCTGCACGAGGTCGTCGCGCTGACTGGCCAGCCAGGTCGGACAGATCCGGCTGACGACCCGTTCCAGTTCCGCTCGCAGCGTTGCGAAATCGATCGCGTCCTCCGGCGGGCCTGAAGAGGAGGCCGGACTCGCAGTCTACATCGCATTTTCCTCTTTGCTTACAGAACGCCTGTCGGCGCCCGAATCCCTCAGCGCCGGAGGTATTGAGCCGGTTCTTCTCCCGACGACGCGTATAGGTGCGATGATGAGGCTCGGCAGAGCTCCGTCTTTCACCATGCCCGTGGGTCTTCAGATCGGTCGCCGGCGATGACGCGCGACGAATGGCGCCGCGTCAAGGACATTGCCGCGGCGGTGCTCGCCGAAGAGGGGCCGAACCGCGCCCCGGTCATCGACGCGTTGTGTGGCTTGGATTCGGCCCTGCGCGCCGAAGTCGA
>Ga0081539_10003259_pt1 | contig 20371 bp, 22 predicted proteins | sample TabmetS4T2R2_FD_71023 | JGI IMG/M metagenome (GOLD analysis project Ga0081539, IMG submission 71023) | Tabebuia heterophylla rhizosphere microbial communities from the University of Puerto Rico - S4T2R2 | ecosystem: Host-associated > Plants > Roots > Rhizosphere ...
ATCTCTGCGAAATGAACGTGGAACGGAATCCCCAACTCAGCGGCGTGCCTGCCCGTGGCCGCGAACTCGTCCGTCCGCGACGCCGCCTTGAACGCGTCCATGTCGGGAAAGTCCCATTCGGCGTAGTACGCGTAGCGCTGCCCGGTGGGCGAGCCGAAGACCTTGCCGTGACGGAACGTCCCGCCGGCGACGCGCCGGCAGAGCTCAGCGTGCTCCGCGTAGGCCCCGGGATCGGGCTCCTGCTCGTAGAGGACGAAGACCTTGATCATCGTCTCCCCCGGATGATTCCCGATTCCTGCGTCAACCGCGACGCGATGTAGACCGGTATCGCCGAGAGCAACACCATGCCGATGGCGACGACGTTCACGATCGGGAGCTGATTCGGGCGCGAGAGGTTGACGAAGATCCAGATCGGGAGCGTCTCGATCGCGCCCGCGGTGAAGGTCGTCACGATGATCTCGTCGAACGACAGCGCGAAGGCGAGGAGGCCTCCGGCGAGGAGAGCCGTGCGCAGCTGTGGAAACGTGATGTAGCGAAAGGTCTGCCACGTGTCCGCACCGAGGTCCATCGAGGCCTCCTCGATCGACCCGGACATGCGCCGCAGGCGGGCGAGCACGTTGTTGTAGATCACGACGATGCAAAAGGTCGCGTGCGCGACGATGACGCTGAAGAGCCCCAGTCCCACGCCGAGCGGCTCGAGCACCGTCCTGAAGGTCGCGTTCAGCGCCATGCCTGTCACGATCCCCGGCAGGGCGATCGGGAGAATGACGAGGAACGAGACGGTGTCGCGCCCGAAGAACTTGTACCGCTGCACGGCGAAGGCGGCGAGCGTCCCGAGGACGAGCGCGATGACCATGGCGCCGGTCGCGACCTTGACCGAATCGAGGATCGCGTTTCGCACGCCGGAGTTGTCGAGGGCCTTCCCGAACCACTTCGTCGTCAGCCCGCTGATCGGCCACGTCTGAACCCGGGTCTCGTTGAACGCATACAGGGCGATGACGGCCAGGGGGAGATAGATGAAGGCGAGCGTCAGCCCGGACGCGACGCGCAGCAGGATCTTCGAGAGGGCCGTCTCGGGCATCAGAGGCTCTCGAAGGCCCCGAGGCGGCGCGCGATCAGGAGGTAGATGACCATGACGACGACCGGAACCGTCGCGAAGGCGGCCGCGAGCGGGAGGTTGTTGGCCACGCCGACGTTCACGTAGACGACGTTCCCGATGAACTGCTTCCCCTGGTAGACGATCTGCGGGGTGATGAAGTCCCCGATCGTGAGCGAGAAGGTGAAGATCGAGCCCGCGACGGCCGCCGGCAAGACGAGCGGCATCACCACGCGACGGAACGTGCGCCCCGCCCTCGCGCCGAGGTCGCTCGAAGCCTCGAGCAGAGAGTCGGGGATGCGCTCGAGCCCCGCGTAGAGCGGGAGGATCATGTACGGAAGCCAGAGATACGTGAAGACGAGCCAGGCCCCCAGCCACCCGAAGCCCGGCCCGTGGAGCCCGAACGGCCCGAGCGCCCAGTTCAGGATCCCCTCCTCCTGGAGCACCACGCGCCAGGCGTAGACCTTGACGAGGTAGCTCGTCCAGAGCGGCATCAGCACGGCGACGACGAGCAGGTTGCGCGTCCTCGGGGTGGCGACCTTCGCCATGTAGTAGGCGATCGGCAGCGCGAGAACGAAGTCGGCCACGGTGACCGCGGCGCCCATTCCCAGCGTCCTGAAGGTGATCGTGCGGTAGACGCTGGTCTGGAAGAGGAGCTTGAAGTTGTCGATCGTGAAGGTGTGGACGACCTCCGCCGTGAACGCGTCGAGCGTCCAGAAGGCCGCCACGAGCAGGACGACCAGCGAGCCGATGTAGGCCCCGACGAGCCACGTGAGCGGCAGCGCCAGAAGCGCGGCCAGCTGTACGTGCGGATGCCGGTGGAAGAACCTCGCCAGCCGCCGCCCGAACGACGGCTTGCCCGCCGGGGTGAGTGGCTCGGCCGCGGTCGTCATCGGGAGCTCGGATGGGGCGCCGTCCGAGCGCCCCATCCGTCAGACGTTCCTAGCCCTTGATCTCGGTCCAGGCCTGCGTCCATTCGGAGTAGTCCTTGCAGACCTCTCCGCGATCGTCGCCGCAGTCCTTCGTCGGCGTGTTCCAGTAGTAGACCTTCTGCCAGTACGGCTCGTCCGCCGCGTGGTAGGTGTCGCAGAACTTCTTGTCTGCGGTGAGGTCGCACGACTTCGAGTTCGAAGGCGCCTCGCCGAACCACTCAGCCACAGCGGCGTTCGCCTTCGGCGAGATGATGTGGTTCATCCACATGTACATGCAGTTCGGATGCTTGGCCTTGGAGGAGATCATCCAGGTGTCGGACCACCCGGTCGCCCCTTCCTCGGGCAGGATCGCGTCGACGGGCACCTTGTCGGCCTGCAGCAGGTTGACGATCACCTGCCAGGTCGTTCCGAGGAGGCTGTCCTTACCGCTGAACGCCGAGATCTCCTTCGTGTAGTCCGACCAGTACTCGCCGACGAGCCCGCGCTGCGTCTTCAGCAGCTCGACCGCAGCGTTGAACTGGTCGTCGTCGAGCTCGTAGGGGTTCTTGATCCCGAGGTCAGGCTGCGTCGCCATGAGGTACACGGCCGCATCCGCGATGTAGATCGGGCTGTCGTACGCGGTCACGTGGCCCTTGTACGGCGAGTTGGCATCGAAGACGGCTCCCCAGCTCGTCGGGGCGGGCTTCACCGTGTCCGTCCGCCACATGAGCAGGTTCGCTCCGCGGCCGTGCGGGACGCCGTAGTGAACGCCGTCGACCGTGTTGTGCGGCCGGTCCTTCAGGTCGGGGAAGACGTCCTTGTAGTTCGGGATCAGGTCGAGGTTGACCGGAGCGACGTCCCCCGCTGCGATGAGACGCAGCGTCGCGTCGCCCGACGCAGAGACGCCGTCGTACTGGCCCGTGCGCATCAGGGTGACCATCTGGTCGGAGGTGTTGCCGACCGTGACCTTGACGTTGCAGCCCGTCTCCTTCTCGAAGTCCGTCACCCAGTCGACCTTCGGATCGGTCGAACCGTCCTCGACGTAGCCGGCCCACGCGATCAGATCGACTTCACCCTCGCCCTGGCCGAGCGACGCGGGGGCTCCGGCCGCCACGTCGGGGTTCGACGAGCCGCCGCTGGTGCCGGTCGGCGCGGAGCTCTCTTCTCCGCCGCCACAGCCTGCCGCGATCAGAGCGAGCGAGGCGATCACGAGCACAAGGGCCGCCCAGCCGGCGTGCCGCTTCCGGTTACTCATCTGCGTCCTTCCTTTCTCCACTCCCATCGATCGTGTACGTGTGCTCTGGGCGCCATCCGATTCGCACCGGCCGTCCTTGCCCTTCGGCGACGTCCGCCGAGGTGGTCTCGAGATTCTGGCGTACGACGACGAGCTCTCCCCCGGCGTCGAGGTCGACGACGTAGCGGGTCACCATCCCGACGTACACGACGTCGCGGACGCGCCCCCCCTCGACGTGCATTCCGCTCTCGCCGGGCTCGTCGTCCCAGAAGAGGCGGATCTTCTCCGGGCGCACGGTGAAGTCGCGCCCGTCTCGGTGGAGCATGTTGGAGACCCCGACGAAGCCTGCGACGAACTCCGTCGCGGGCCGCTCGTAGAGCTCGGCAGGCGGCCCCACCTGCTCGATCTTCCCCTCGTTGAAGACGGCGATCCGGTCGCTCATCGTCAGGGCCTCCTCCTGGTCGTGCGTCACGTAGACGAACGTGATGCCGACGTCCTGCTGGATCCGCTTCAGCTCGATCTGCATCTCCTGCCGGAGCTTGAGGTCGAGCGCGCCGAGCGGCTCGTCGAGAAGGAGCACGTGCGGCCTGTTGACGATCGCGCGCGCGAGCGCGACGCGCTGGCGCTGGCCGCCCGAGAGCTGTGCAGGCTTGCGAGGACCGAACGCGGGCAGCCGCACCATCGCGAGCGCCTCGTCCACGCGGGCCCGGCGCTCGCCTTTGGGCACCTTGCGGATCCGGAGTCCGTAGTCGACGTTCTCCGCGACGGTCATGTGCGGGAAGAGCGCGTAATCCTGGAAGACGGTATTGACGTCGCGCTCGTACGGCGGCCGCTTCGTGACGTCGGCACCCCGCAGCAGGATGCGACCTTCGTCCGGCTGCTCGAAGCCGGCGATCAGCCGGAGAGTGGTCGTCTTCCCGGAGCCGGAAGGCCCGAGGAGGGTGAAGAACTCGCCCGCCGGAATCTCGAGGTCGACGCCGTCGACCGCTGCGACGTCTCCGAACGACTTCCGGATGGACTCGAGCCCGACGTCGGCGCTCCCCTGTTCCGGGAGCTCCGCTTCCCTAGGCCGCTCTGTCGCCTGCGTCGACAAGTGCTCTCTCGAGGATCTCGAGACCCTGCTCGAGGTCGTCGTCGCTGATGACGAGCGGGACGAGGATGCGGATGACGTTGCCGTAGATGCCGCACGAGAGGAGAACGAGACCGTGCTCCCGTGCGACGGCGGTCGTGGTCGAGGCAAGCGCCGCAGCCGGCACCTTCGTCTCACGATTCTCGACGAGCTCCAGAGCCAGCATCGAGCCGAGCCCACGAACCTCGCCGACAGCCTCCACCCTCGACGCGATCGTCTCGAGGCCGGCCCGCAGCCGCCGGCCGATCTCCTCGGAGCGCGAGCGGAAACTCTCGGAGGCGACTTCGTCGAGAACGGCAAGAGCGGCGGCGCACGCGACCGGGTTGCCGCCGAAGGTGCCCCCGAGGCCGCCTGCCGGGACGGCGTCGACGATGTCCGCGCGGCCCGTGACGGCGGCCAGCGGCAGGCCGCCGCCGAGAGACTTCCCGGACACGAGGAGATCGGGCTCGACTCCGTAGCGCTCGATCGCCCATACCGGCCCCGTCCGCCCGACCCCCGACTGGACCTCGTCGTCGACGTACAGGATCCCATAGCCGTCGCAGACCTCCTTGAGCCGCCTTGGGAAGTCCTCCGGCATCTCGACGAAGCCGCCTTCCCCCTGCACCGGCTCGAGCACGACGCAGGCGACGGACTCGGGATCGACGTCGCCCTTGAAGAGGCTCTCGAGCCCGTGGATGGCGTCGTCCGAGGTGACGTCGCGGTACGGATAGGGAGCGGGCGCGCGGTAGACCTCGGGAGCGAACGGGCCGAAGCCGCGCTTGTACGGAACGACCTTGCTCGTCATCGTCATCGTGAGAAGCGTGCGACCGTGGAAAGCGCGGTCGAACACGACGACCGCCGGGCGGCCGGTGGCGACCCGCGCAATCTTGACCGCGTTTTCGATCGCCTCGGCGCCGGAATTGACGAGGATGCTCTTCTGCTCGTCGCCGCGGCACGGTGAAAGCTCGGCGAGCCGGCGGCACACCTCGACGTATGGCTCGTAGAGGCCGACCATGAAGCATTGATGCAGGTAGCGGTCGACCTGCTCGTGGATGGCGGCGACGGCCGTTGGGAGGTTGTGGCCGGTGTTCTGGCACCCGAGGCCGCCCGCGAAGTCGATGTACTCGCGCCCGTCGATGTCCCAGATCCGCGCTCCCTCGGCCCGGTCGACGACGAGCTGCGGCGTGGCGACCCCGGCCGCGACGTAACGCTCACGCTCGGCCAGGACACGATCGGTCGCGCTTCGCTCTTGGAGCGACATTTGCCGAGTCTACAACGGAGAGTCAAGCCGTTCCTTGGCCGTTGCGGCCGAATGGCTCCCGTTATGCTCGCCGCCGTGTCGGCCAGCTCGACTGCGGTCCTCCTCTCCCTCGCCGCGGGCATCGCAGGCTCGGTCCAGGTCGCCGTGAGCGGCGCGTTCGGGAAGCGGATCGGCGTCCTCGAGGCGACGGCCTTCGGCTCGGTGGGCGCCGCGCTGATCGTCTGCTCGATCGTCCTGGTCGCCCATCACGGGCTCGGCGGCGTCGTCTCCGGACTCCGTGAGCCGCCCTGGCTCTGGCTGAACGCCGTCATGGGGACGATCGTCGTCCTCTCGATCACCTTTGCCGCGCCCCGGATCGGGACTTTCGCGACCATCGGCCTCCTCATCGCCGGCCAGCTTGCGATGGGCGTGCTGATCGACGCCTTCGGGCTCTTCGGCCTCGAGCGCATCCCGTTCAACGCCGCCCGCCTCCTCGGGCTTCTCCTCCTGGCAGGAGGCTCGATCCTCGTTCTGAAGCGCTAGCCGCCCGGTAGCTCGACGAGCGGAGCGAGCGCATCCCAGCGGGCGATCTCGCAGCCGTTCGTCCGCGAGAGCGTCGCGTGGACGGTCGGGCCGTTGATCGTCGCGAGCTGGGGACCTCCGTAGATCTCTGTGCAGGCGACGTCGCCGGCGACCGGCTGCAGCGCGTCCTCGTGCTGGAGCAAAGCGTCGCAGGCTGCCGCGACCCTCGGGTGAGAGCCGCCGTCGGGATCGCACTCGAGCGTGGCCGAACGCGACTCGCCCTCGCGACCCGCCGGCCAGTACGCGATGGTCAGGTCGTAGCGCGGAGCCTGGGAAGCCGCGTCCGACCCACAGCCGGCGAGGAGAGCGACGGCGCAGATGAACACGGCGATCTTCATGCCTCCTGAGACTGACTCAGGAGGCGGATAGTTCCTCTACAAAGCCCAGGGGTTGACGGGCTTCGCGCCCGTGGACGTGAAGACTGCCTTCGTCTCCAGGTACATCTCGATCGTCTCGAGCGACCCCTCGCGGCCGAAGCCTGACTGCTTGTAGCCGCCGAACGGAAGGCCGGGGAAGGCCGTGTTCGGCAGATTGATGCCGATCACGCCCGACTTGATCTGCCGCGCGAGCCGGTGGCCGCGTGCAGGATCCTTCGTCCAGACGGTCGCGGTGAGGCCGTACTTCACGTCGTTCGCGACCCGCACCGCCTCGGCCTCGTCCTCGAACGGAATGACGGTGACGACCGGCCCGAAGATCTCCTCCTGAGCGACCGCCATCGAGTTGTCGACCCCGGCCAGCACCGTGGCCGGGTAGAACGCACCGTCTCCGTCCCCGAGCTCGCCGCCGGTCACGACCTCGGCGCCCTCTGCCCGCCCCCTCTCCACCAAGCCGTGCACCTTGTCGCGGTGCGCTTGTGAGATGAGGGAGCCCATCTGAGTCCCTTCCTCGAGGGGGTCGCCGGTCTTCATCCTGGCCGCTGTCTCGGTGAACCGGCTCACGAACTCGTCGTAGAGAGGCTTCTCGACGAGCACGCGCGACCGCGCGTCGCAGCTTTGGCCGGCCGCGTAGTAGATCGCATACACCGAGGACGGCACGGCGTCGTCGAGGTTGGCGTCCGCGAAGACGAGGTTCGGGCTCTTGCCCCCGAGCTCGAGCGAGAGGCGCTTCACGGGATTCGAGCAGAGGCGCATGATCTCGGAACCCGTCGCCGTCGAGCCCGTGAACGCGACCTTGTCGACGCCCGAGTGCTTGACGAGATAGGCGCCGGTGGTCGGGCCGTCGCCCGGGACGATGTTGATCACGCCCGCGGGGATGCCGACCTCGGCGGCGAGCTCGGCCACCCGCAGCACGGTCAGCGGCGTCGAGGGGTCGGGCTTCAGCACGACGGTGCAGCCGGCCGCCAGCGCGGGCGCCAGCTTCCAGGCGGCCATCATGATCGGGTAGTTCCACGGGACGATCTGAGCGGCGACCCCCACCGGCTCCTTGAGCGTGTAGGCGAGGATCGAGCCGCCGATCGGCGTCGTGCGCCCGGCGATGGTCGCAATCGCAGTCGCGTACCAGCGGAAATTCTCGGCCGCGGTCGCCACCTCGCCCTTGACCGACGTGATCGCCTTGCCGACATTGCGCGTCTCGAGCTCGGTCAGCTCCTTGCGGTTCGCGACGATCGCGTCCGCGAGCGCATGCATGAGCCGTGCGCGCTCGGTCGGCGGAGTCTTCCCCCACGGCCCGCCGAGCGCGGCTTGCGCAGCCTCGACCGCCCGGTCGACGTCCGCTTCTCCTGCCATCGCCGCCTTGGCCAGAGGCGCACCCGTAGCCGGCTCGGTCAGCTCGCGCATCTCGCCGCCGGAGGGCTCCACGCTCTCGCCGTTGATGAAGAGCCCGTATTCGCGTTCGGTCGCAATCGCCATCGCTAAGTCCTCTCGAAGATCGCTGCCTGACCCTGTCCTACCCCGACACACAGTGTTGCCATTCCGAGCCGACCTTCGCGCCGCCTCAACTCGTGGAGGAGGCTGACGACCAACCGCGCGCCGCTCATTCCGAGCGGGTGCCCGATCGCGATCGCCCCCCCGTTGACGTTCACGCGCTCGGCATCGAGACCGAGCTCGCGAATGACGTACAGGCTCTGGGAGGCGAAGGCCTCGTTCAGCTCGACGAGATCGAGGTCGGCGATCTCGAGGCCCGCGCGCGCGAGGGCCTTGCGCACGGCCGGAACCGGTCCGATCCCCATCACGCGCGGGTCGACGCCCGCGACGGCGCTCGCGACGAATCGCCCGAGCGGCTCGGCTCTCAACTCGCGCGCCTTCTCCTCGCTCGCGACGACGAGCGCAGCCGCGCCGTCGTTGATGCCGCTCGAGTTGCCGGCAGTTAGTGTCCCTCTCTCGCGGAAGGCGGGCTTCAGCGCTCCGAGCTTCTCGAGCGTGGTGTCGGGTCGCGGGTGCTCGTCAGCGACGACCTCGCCGACGGCCACGAGCTCATCGCGGAAGCGACCGCTGGCTGTGGCTTCCGCGTGGCGGCGCTGGCTCTCGAGCGCGAAGGCATCCTGCTCCTCGCGCGAGATCGACCAACGCTCCGCGACGTTCTCACCGGTCTCGCCCATCGACTCGAGCGGGAACATCTCCTCCATGCGCGCGTTGGGGAAGCGCCAGCCGAGCGTCGTGTCCCAGACGGTCTCGTCCCCGTACTCGGGCTTCGCCATGACGAGCGGCGCCCGGCTCATCGACTCGACTCCGCCAGCGACGAAGAGCTCGCCGTCGCCCGAGCGGATCGCATGACACGCGCCGACGACCGCGGTGAGCCCCGAGGCGCACAGCCGGTTGACCGTCACACCGGCGACCGAGTCCGGAAGGCCCGCGAGCAGCGCCGCCATGCGCGCGACGTTGCGGTTGTCCTCGCCGGCCTGGTTCGCTGCGCCGAAATAGACGTCCTCGATCTCCTCGGGCGACACGCCCGCTCGCTCGACGGCGGCCGAGATCGCATGCGCCGCGAGATCGTCGGGCCGCACGCCGGAGAGCGCGCCGTTGACACGCCCGACAGGCGTTCGGACCGCGGAGAGAATGACCGCGTGGGCCACGGCTCAAGTCTAGCCCTGGGCCGGCCGATCCTTTGAGCGTGAGGGCTCTCCCCTTCGTCCTCGTCGCCTTCTTGCTCGCCGGTTGCGCCTTCGGCGGCGAGAGCACGCCCGAAGCCTCTGGCGACAACGGGCTCACCCGCTACGAGATCTCTGCCGGCCGGTTCGCGATCGGCGTTCCCGAGACCTGGCACGCCACGTCGGCGGCGCAGATGAAGAAGGCTGCGATTCGCCGGTTCGCGGAGCAGAACCCCGCCTTCGCCTCCTACGCGAACGCCGTCGGCAAGAAGAACTCGCCCTTCAGGTTCTTCGCGTACGACCCGGTCGTGCACAACCGCTTCTCCACGAACGTCAACGTGTTCGTGAAGGCGGTTCCGACGGGAACCACGTGGGAGGCCTACAAACGCTCGGCGATTCGCGAAGCAAAGGCGGTCGCCGACTCGCGGGTGAGCACGGAAGAGCTGCAGCTTCCCGCCGGCAAGGCGCTTCGCGCCGACTACCGGATTCGCTTCGTTCTCAACGGCCGCAAGCGCACGGTCTCGACGACCCAGTACGGCCTCCTCCTCGAGAGCAAGAGCTACGTGCTCACGTACACGACGCTCCCGTCGGTGCGGGGCGAATACCTCGACTGGTTCAAGCTCTCGGCCGAGTCGTTCGAGCTGACGCAGGACTAGGCGACGAAGTCCACCTTCACGGCGCGCTCGAACGCGCCGATCTCCTCGCCGCGGCGTAGGAGCTCGCAGACCGCCTCGCGTCCCTCGTCGCCGTAGTCCTCGGTCAAGCGGTTGACGTACATGCCGACGAAGCGGTCGGCGAGCCGGGGATCGAGGCCGCGGCCGAACTGGAGTGCGTACGAGAGAGCCTCTTCTCGCGAGTCGAGCCCCGCGCCGATGGACTCCCGCAGGACCTCGGAAAGCTCGTGCAGCGTCCCCTCGCCGAGATCACGCCGTGCGACGTTGATCCCGAGCGGAAGCGGAAGGCCCGTCTCGAGCAGCCACCACTCGCCGAGGTCGACGACGGAGTGGAGACCATGCTTCTCGTATGTGAGCTGGCCCTCGTGGATCAGGAGGCCGGCCTCGGCAGCCCCCGACTTGACCTCGTCCATGATCTCGTCGAACGGCACCTCGCGAAAGCGGTACTCGCCGCCCAGGTACATGCGCAGGACGAGGAAGGCCGTCGTCATGCGCCCGGGCACGGCGATCTCGATGTTTCGCAGGTCGCTCTTCGTCACCGGCTGAGACGAGACCACGATCGGCCCGTAGCCGGAGCCCATGCTCGCGCCGTGGGGCAGGATCGCGTACCGGTCCTGGACGAACGGGTACGCGTGCAGGGAGATGGCGCTCACCTCGAGGCGTCCCGCGAGCGCCCACTCGTTGAGCGTCTGGATGTCCTTGAGGACGTGCTCGAACTCGAAGCCGCGAGGATCCACGACACCCACCGCCAGCCCCCAGAACATGAACGCGTCGTCCGGATCGGGGCTATGTCCCAGTCGGATCTGCAGGCGCAGGACGCTAGCAACCCTGCCGCCGACCTGTTTCCGGAACCGCGGCGTCTAGAATTTGAGATGTGTCTAAACCTGACCTCTCGGTCGCGATCCAGGACTACGTCAAGGAGATCTACAAGCTCCAGTCGAGCGGCCAGCGCGCAACGACGACCGCGATCGCGAAGACGATGGGGGTCGCTCCCTCCTCCGCGACCTCGATGCTCAAGAAGCTCGCCGCGCTCGGGCTCGCCGAGCACGCGCCGTACCACGGTGTGAAGCTCTCGGAAGCGGGGACGAAGATCGCCCTCGAGGTCATCCGGCATAACCGGCTGTTGGAGCAGTACCTCGCCGAAACCCTCGGGCTCCCGATCGACGCTCTGCACGACGAAGCCGACCGTCTCGAGCACGTGATCTCCGAGGAGCTCGAGGCGCGGATCGACGAGCAGCTCGGATACCCGACGCACGACCCGCACGGCGATCCCATTCCCGACGCGGGGTTGAACGTCGACCGCACGGCGCTCCGCTCGCTCGAGACGCTTACACCCGGCGAGGTCGCGACGGTCAGGCGGATTCCGGACGGCGACGCACCGCTTCTGCGTTACCTCGCCGAGCTGACGCTCGTGCCGGGCAGTAGGGTGACGATGCGTAAGTCCGAGCCATTCGGGGGGCCGGTCACGGTCGACGTCGCCGGGAGCGAGCACGCGATCTCGCGCGAGCTCGCGGAGCGCATCGGCGTTTCCCAGTAGGCCCTTTACTCGCTCGGGCTGTGCCCGAAGAACCAGCGCTCCAGCGGCTTCAGCAAGTCTTCGTCCGCGAACGGCCGCACGTCCTCGTTTATGCCCTCCTCGGCCGAGACGTGAAGGTCGTCGGAAAGGCAGTTGTTCGCCGCCTCGAGCGCGTCGCCCATCTCGTAGCCCTCGAAGACGAAGTCGTCCGCCCGGGCGCCCGGAACGGCCCGGTTGCGCGGGTTGATGGCCCTCCCAACCGCCCATACGGCCCCGGATCGGCGCTCGATCCAGATGACGATCTCGTCGCGAGTCCCGTCCTCGCCGACCGCGTGGACGACTCGTTCGGCGAAGCGCGTCCCCGAATCGGAGCCCACGGGGCCAAGGATACAATCGCCCGGTCATGGGCTTCTTCTCCAGATTGTTCCGGCGCGAGGAGAAGCCGGAACGGCGTCGGCCTGCCGCGATCTCGAAAGAGGACGCGCTCGCCGCGTACATCGTCCGTGAGCATCGGGAGGGCCGCTCGCTGGAGGACATCCTCGACGACCCGTACCTGCGGAACCGCGCGACCGACGACCAACGCCTGCGCCTCCTCGAGCGTCCGGAGATCATCCGCGCCGTCGGCGAGGACACAGCCGCGATGGCCGCCCAGCACGTAAAGGAAGAGGCCTAGTCAGACCTCGGTGCCCGCGCCGCGCTCCCGTGCGCGGTCGTAGACGAGCTTCGCCACGGCGACGTCTTCGATCGCGACGCCCATGCTCTTGAACAGAACGATGTCGTCGTCCTGACCGCGTCCGCTCGTCCCGCCGCCCACCACTTCCGAAAGCTCGTGAACCTCGAGCCAGTCGAGAACGCCCCGCTCGACGGGCTCGACGAGATCCCCGGCCTCGATCCGCGCCTGCTCCTTCGAGTCGCAGCAGACGAAGGCAGCCCGCTCGAGGACCGCGTTGTCGAGCTCGCGCGACTCGATCCGGTTCGCACCCATCGCGCATACGAGCGCGCCGGGTTGCAGCCATTCACCGCGCAGCACGGGGTCCTTCGAGCTCGTCGCCGTGACCACGACGTCCTGCTCCGCCGCGTCACGGTTGTACTCCCCCGGCTCAGCGCCGAAGCGCTCGCAGAAGGCCGCCAGCCGCTCCTGGTTGCGCGAATAGGCCACGACGTGCTCGATGCCCGGCAGCGCCGCCCGGATGCAGGCGAGCTGGGACTCGGCCTGCCAGCCGGTCCCGATCAGCCCCAGGCTGGTAGCTCCGGGCTTGGCCAGATGGCGCGCTGCGACCGCGCTCGCCGCGCCCGTCCGAAGCTGCCCTAGGCGGTCGGCCTCGATGAGAGCGAGGAGCTCCGGCTCCTCCGCGGAGAAGAGCACGACCACGAACCGTGCGCCCTCGGGAAACCCGACGTACGACTTGAGCCCGGTCACTCCGAGCTCGAGGTCGGCAGCACCCATGACGTTGAGCTGCCCGCCCGCGAGCGGGATGCGGTAACGCGGGCGGTTGTCGGCCTGGCTTCGGGCGAGGTGCAGGAAGCAGCGCTCGACGGCATCGACGGCATCCGCGGGCGGAAGAAGCTCCTCGACGTCCGACTCCCGCAAGTAGAGCGGCATGGGCGGGATACTCTAGGGCCGTGGAATGGCTTCGCGTTCCACTCGCCGCCCTCGATGCCGACGGTAGGACCGTCGTCGAGGAGGACGGCCACGAGATCGCGGTCTTCCTCGTGGACGGCAGGGCCCATGCCTTCGCGAACACGTGCCCGCACGAGGGCAATCCGCTCGTCGAGGGCGAGCTCATGGGCACGACGCTGACGTGCGCCTACCACAGCTGGAAGTTCGACCTCGAGACCGGCGCCTGCCTCTTCGGCGACGAGCCGGCCCACGTCTATCCCGCCGAGGTCAGCGGCGAAGAGATCCGGATCCGCCTTCGGTGAGCCGCTAGAGGCGCACCCGGGTCCAGGGGATGCCGGGATCCGAATACGCGCTGGGATGCAGGAGAAAGGCGAGCAGCTCGACACCGTCCACGAGCCGCGGACCCGGGCGCGAAAAATGCGCGTTGGCATCGACGGCGAACACACGGCTCTCCTGCCGCGCCGGAGTCCCGAGCAGGTTCGCCGAGAGATCGAGCGTCACCAGCTCGGTCAGCGTCCGGTCGAGATCGAAGCCGCAGGGGGCGAGCACGACGACGTCTGGCTCGAGCGCTGTCACATCGGTCCACCGCATCCGGTGGGACGGCATGCCCGCGATGCCGGCAACCTCCATCCCCCCGGCAAGCGAGACCATGTCCGGCACCCAGTGTCCCGCCGCGAACGGCGGGTCGAGCCACTCCGAGACGAAGACGCGCGGGTACGACTCCACCTCGGCCAGCGCCGCTCGCACCCGCCCGACCCGGGCCCGCATCCCGCCGGTGAGCTCGTCGGCCGCGGCGTCGGCACCGAAGCGGACCCCGAGGCCCACGATGCACGTGAGGACGTGGTCGAATGTCGAGGGCGAGTAATCGACCACGTCGACGTCGAGCGCAGTGACGCCCGTGATGTCGTCGAGGTGGTCAGCCGAGACGGCGCAGACCTGGCAAAGCTCCTGGGCGATCACGACGTCGGCCTCGACGTCCGCCCAGACGTCCGCGTCGATCGCGTAGAGCGGTTTGCCGCTCGCAGCGGCCTCGGCCACCGCCCGGTCGACCTCCGCGCTCGTGAGCTCGGCAGTCTCGACGAGCGACGCGGTCACATGCGGCCGCTCGGCGGCCTCCGGCGGCCAGTCGCACTCGTGCGTCACGCCGACTACATGATCCCCGAGGCCGAGCGCGAAGAGGATCTCCGTTGCGCCCGGGACGAGGGAGCAGATCCTCATTCTCCTACGCTAGCTGCCGGACTTTGGAATGAAGCTGATCTCGCCGGTGGTCTCGAGAATCGCCCAGCGGACCTTCTCGAGCGAGTCCAGTTCGTGGATCCGAGCCTGCGCCGCGATCTCCTCGACCGAGATCCGCTCGCGACGGAGGTTGTCCATGATCGGGCTGCCGTCCTCGACCAGGACGACAGGGTTTCCATCGAGGACGGGTCGGACCTGCGGGAAGCGCCACGAGAGCCAGGAGGTGGCGAGGATCAGGAGCGCAAACGTCCCCACGGCCAGCACGGCGCCGGTCACCGAGTAGTCCTGCTGGGTCACGCCCTGCTGAATGAAGTCCGCGATCACGACGAGGATGAGAAGGTCGAAGGGCTGCATCTTCGAGAGCTCGCGCCGTCCCAGGATGCGCATGACCGCCATGACGAAGACGAAGATGAGTGCCGAACGAAAGACGATGTCCATGGATCACATCAGGGGAAGATGGTCTCGGCGTGGTCGAGCGCCAGGAGCGGGGTGTCGCCGTCCCGGAGCACCACGTCCTGTTGGCGGTGGCCGATGACCGTCGGGTTCACCTGGTACTGGAGCCGCAGCACGAACCGCTCGCCGGCGCGAAGCGGGCCGAGCTCGAGCGTGTTCCGCTCGGCGTCCTGGCCCCAGGTGACGGCGTCCGGCTCAACGGTGTTGATCGTGAGGCCGTCGAACCAGCCCGGGCTGAGCACGAGAGTCGGCTTGGCGAGGTCCCGGTGGGCCTCGATCCGGAAGATCGTCTGGTAGATCAGGCCGCCACGCGCGGCTCCGGGCGTCTCGACGGTCAGCTTCGCGGCGGCCGAGTCGACGGAGCGGACGCGGGTGTGCTGCCCGAACACGTTCGCCAGGCCGAGCGCGCAGACGGCGAGCAGAAGGATGATCCCGCCACGCCGGAACCACGGCTCGACGTTGCGGCCGTGGAGGTCGACGTGAGCGCCGCGATCGAGGTGCTCGGGCAGCGCGGACACGGGGTGGTGTTCGTCGCAGGGGGCCGGGTGCCTTCTCCCGCCGAGAGCGTTCGGCCCAGCGGTGCGATGGGCGGCCGCCGAGCCAGGACTCGGGGGCCGCTACACTTGCGTTTCCACGCGCGCCCGTAGCTCAGGGGATAGAGCGCTGCCCTGCGGAGGCAGAGGTCGCATGTTCGAATCATGCCGGGCGCATTCGAAGACGGTCCGGCGGGACGTCCTATCGCGTGCTCTTCAATGCCGTGACGCGCTCGTAAGAGGCGAGGAGCCGCGCTTCCCTGATCGTCCCGTCGCTGGCTGCGCTCAACAGCGATCTGTAGACGCTCCTCGAAGCCGCCTCCGAGCCGGTCAGGAGAAGGAGATCCGTGCCGGCCTTCGCTGCCCGGATCGCGAGCGGGTTCGTCGGGATCCCGCGAGCGTGGGCCGCGCCGTCCAGCGAGTCGGTGATCGTGACCCCCTTGAAGCCGAGCTCGCCGCGAAGGAGTCTCGTCCCGATCGCGCGCGACCAGCCCGCCGCGTTGCCTCCGTCGTACGCCTCGTAGACGGCGTTCGAGAGCATGACCAGGGGGACGTGATTCGCCACGGCGGCCCGGTAGGGCTTGAGGCCGGGCGCAAGCTGCGTCGCGGTCGCGGCAATGCGTACGACGTGCATGTCTGTGTTGAGCGCCGCGAAGCCGAGCCCCGGGAAGTGCTTCATCGCTGCGAGCGCGCCTCCGTCCGAGAGGCCGCTCGCGAAGGCGTTCGAGAGACGACTCGTCCTGACCGCGCCGAACGACCAGGTGCGTCCCTGTTCGTACATGAAGGACGCGCTGGACGCGGGCACGTCGGCCACGGGCGCCAGATCGAGATTGACGCCGAGGTCGAGCAACGCGGCGCCGGTTCGCCTGCCCTGCCGGTGTGCCACGTCGGTCGAGTCGAGCTCGCCCATCCGCCGCGGCGAGATCGTCGGCGGGATCCACGAGATCGTCTTCACCGGGCCGCCCTCCTGGTCGACGGCGATGAGCAAGGGCGGCTGTCCGCCTACCGCGGCCGCCTTCTGGAGGCGGCTCGCGATCGCGCGCAGCTGGGCGGCCGACGAGAAATTCGTTCCGTGGATGAGGACGCCGCCGATCGTCCCGTGATGGGCCCGCGAGATGAGCGAGGGCGAGGGTGTCGTTCCGTTCATGCTGACGACGAGCTTCTGTCCGATGAGCTCCCGGAGGGTGGGAGTCGTCGCGGCCTCTACGGTGAGAGGCGCCCCAGCGGGCGACGCAGTGATCAGCGTCGCGATGATCGCGCCGGCCGCGATGAGCCTCTTCGGCATGCTGAGATCCTCGCGCCTGGACGTAACCGAGGGAAGCCTCCTCCGTAACGACTCGGAAACCGCGCTACGTGCGGATCGTGGCGCGCTTGCCGTCGCCAAGCTCGAGCACGGCGTCCGAGGGTACTTCGTCACGCACGTACGCAAGCGCGAGATCGCCGACCGCGCTCGTCACCCGGCCGACCACCTTGCCTTCGAGAACGAGCTCGTCGCCGCTCTGAGCGCCGTCGACATCGAGCACGCGCAGGTGACGGTTCGCATGCCCGCGGTAGTGGAGGCGGGCGACGGGTTCCTGGCCGGGATAGCAGCCCTTCTCGAGCGAGATCGCGCGCTCGACGAGGCCCGCCTCGGCCGGAAGGACGCGCTCGTCGATCTCGCTCCCGAACCGGGGGGTCCCCGCGGCGATGCGGAGCGACTCCAGCTCGGTATCGTCCAGCCGCGGCAGCTCGGATGGCGGCTCCCGGTCGAGGATCTCGGCGGCAGGCACGCCGTAGTCCTCGTTGGCGATGCCCCCGTTCCTCTCGCCCACGATCAGATAGGAGCTGTGCTCCTCGAGCGCGATCTCCGCCTTGGCCGCGAAGCGCATGCGCATGAGCTCGTCGCGGAGCGTCTCGCCGAGCTCGGGCTCGGTCAGCAAGAGGAAGTCTCCCGATTCCCGCCGGAAGACGCGCATCGGAGCGATGACGCGTGCCTTTGGAGTGAGGAGGAGCGCGTCACAGGCCTCGCCGGGAGCGAGCGCGGCAACGTCGTTCGACAGCATGCGCTGGAGGTAGTCCTCGGCATCCGGACCGCGCACTGCGACGAATGCGCGCGGGCGGTGGGCGACCGACGTTTCCATCGGTCTCAAGTGTAGAGAGGGCGCCCTGGGGCGCCCTCTCGTTGTCTCGTTGCGGTGGACCGCTAGCGGCGCGCGAACATCGCGTCCTGCGCGTAGCCGTCGTGCGGCCCGCCCGTGTAGCGGTCGAGCTGCGGCGACGTGTCGTGGCGGTTCAGCCCCGTCCATGTCACGTTGATGGAGCCATCCGAGCCGACTGCAAGACCGGTGTAGTCACCGTCGAAGATGTTGCAGTCCTTGCCGGTGGCGTCCGTGACCGGCGGATCCGAATAGCCGGCAGGCCCGCACACGCGCGGCCAGAGGGCGGGCGGAACGTACTGGCCCGCCCAGTGCGTGAGCGAGATGTCCGGGTTCTCGGTCGCCGTCCGCCCTTCGGTCGTGTTCGGGAAGAGCTTCTGCGCCGACCCCGAGCCCACCTTCAGGACGTGGTTGAACGTGTCCGCTGGGGCGGCACCGTTGTCCTGATCCCAGGCCACGGCGAGCGTCCCGTTCGGGAGGTGGTCAGCCCACGGATACCAGCCGTTCCCAGCGGGCTGACCGCCGAGCAGCTGTCGACCCGTCCACGCCGCGCCGCCGTTGGTCGAACGCGAGTAGTAGATGTTCAGGTTCGAACCAGGGCCTGCGTCGCAGGGATCGTAGTTCGGCGGATCGCCGGGAGCGTCGTCGGCGCAGCCTTCGGTGGCGTTCGGGTTGGCGGTCCCGCGATCGCTCCAGACGACAGTGACGTCGTTCGGGTTCATGGGGTTGACCGAGATGTTGCCGGCCGACGCCCAGCGGAGCTGGTGCCCGTAGACCGTCTGGTCGCCCAGAGCCGAGTACGCAGTGTCGCTGAAGCCATCCTCGAGCTGGGCCGCAGCGACCGGGTTCGTGAAGTTGTTCCCGCCGTCGGTCGACTTCACGACCATGATCTGGTTGTCGAAGTCGTTCTCGATCTCCCACTGGGCGTCGTTCTGGTTGTTCAGGAAGTGGACGTACACCGTCCCGTTCGAGGCGACTTCAGGAACCGAGAACTGGTCCTCGTCGCACGCGGTCTCGTTCCTCCCATCCGACTGGAACGTGCAGTTCGGGCTCGACCCGGAGATGACGTTCGGCGCCGTCCACGTCGCCCCGCCGTCATCGGAGTGGCTGATGACGATCGGCGAGCGGAAGTACGCCCCGTGCGGGCCGTTGACGAACTTGGATGAGGTGACGTAGATCCGACCGTAGAAGGGCGACGAAGGCCAGTTGTCGACAGTGAGCCATTCCTTGTCGAAGAAGACGGCCTGGTTCGCCGGGCCGATGCCCGCACCATGGCCGTGAAAGACCCTCACGGGTCGCTGCCAGTGACTGCCGCCGTCGGCCGAGCGGCTGACGGTGACGTTGCCCTGGGAGACGCAGCAGCCGGTGTTAGGCCCGACGTTCTCCAGCTGTGCCATCAGGGCGAACGGCCGATTCACCGTCGAGGAGCGCGGGTCGGCGACGAAACCAGGCGAAGGATCGCCTGCGCCGTTCCCCGAGCTGAAGGGAATCTGGCCGTCGATCCAGCTCGCCCCGCCGTCGAAGGAGGTGAAGAAGCCCGTCGGCACGATCACGTGCCGTACCCCCGTCGAGTTGTTGAAGCGATAGAAGTAGTCGTTCGAGCCGGCGAGGAGATGATCTGGATCCTCGGGATCAACCGCGATGGCGATCTCATTGTCCGGGTTCCAGTCCTGGCCGTACGGCGAGTGATCGTTGCAGCTCATGTCGACCGAGACGGCCGGATCGCCGGAGCTCGAGCAGCGGTAGTTCGTGATCTGCACCTTCGAGAAGCGCCCGAGCTTGGTGAGACCGCTCCCCTGGACGGTGTCGTCGGAGATGGTGCTCCGACTCAGATGCTCAAACGCGTTCAGCTCGCCTCCGTCCTTCTCGTTGACGGCTCCAGCGGCGGCGACGATCGCGAACAGCGCGAGCGCGCACACGACGATGACTCCCCTTCTCATATAGACCCTCCCCGGTCCCGGTTTGCGATATGCGCGAGGGATTCTTCCACCCGTTGACCGCCGAGGCAACCGGAAGGCGCGGCGGCAATGTAAGAGAAATGAAAGGGGCGCCGAGGGGCGCCCCTTTCGTGCCTTCAGCCCAAAGGGCTGACTACATCATTCCGCCCATGTCCGGCATGCCGCCGCCGGCCATCGCGGGCTGCTTCTCCGGCACCTCGGCCACGACGGCCTCGGTGGTGAGGATGTTCTTTGCGATCGACGCAGCGTTCTGCAGCGCGGAGCGCGTCACCATCGTCGGATCGATGATCCCCGCCTTGACGAGGTCCTCGTACTCGCCCGTGTCGACGTTCAGACCCTCACCGGTCTTGCCGGCCCGGATCTTGTCGACCACGATCGAGCCTTCGAGGCCCGCGTTGTCGGCGAGCTGGCGAATCGGCTCCTCGAGCGAGCGGGAGACGATGCTCGCGCCCGTCTTCTCGTCGCCCTCGAAGCCGTCCAGCTTGATCGCCTTTGCGGCATTCAGCAGCGCGACGCCGCCGCCCGGGACGATGCCCTCCTCGAGGGCGGCCCGGGTGGCCTGGAGCGCGTCCTCGACGCGGTGCTTCTTCTCCTTCATCTCCGTCTCGGTGGCAGCACCGACCTTGACGACGGCCACGCCGCCGGACAGCTTCGCGAGGCGCTCCTGGAGCTTCTCACGATCGAAGTCGGAGTCGGTGGTCTCGATCTCCGCCTTGAGCTGCTTGATGCGGCCCTTGATGCCCTCGGAATCGCCGGCCCCGTCGATGATCGTCGTCGTGTCCTTCGTGACGACGACCTTGCGAGCGCGGCCGAGCTGCGAGAGCTTCGTGTTCTCGAGCTTGAGGCCCATCTCCTCGGTGATCACTTCGCCGCCGGAGAGGATGCCGATGTCCTCGAGCATCCGCTTGCGGCGGTCACCGAAGCCCGGCGCCTTTACGGCGACGGCCTGGAAGGTGCCGCGCAGCTTGTTGACGACGATCGTCGCGAGCGCCTCGCCCTCGACGTCCTCCGCCACGATGAGCAGCGGCTTGCCGGCCTGGGGGGCCCGC
>Ga0081539_10003260_pt1 | contig 20371 bp, 10 predicted proteins | sample TabmetS4T2R2_FD_71023 | JGI IMG/M metagenome (GOLD analysis project Ga0081539, IMG submission 71023) | Tabebuia heterophylla rhizosphere microbial communities from the University of Puerto Rico - S4T2R2 | ecosystem: Host-associated > Plants > Roots > Rhizosphere ...
CTCTAAAGCGCCGAATCATACACGAGAGATTGAAGGTTGACGGATGCAATAAAGATAGACAATTAAATTATAAGAGGATTTTGAGACAGCAGCAAAATGCGTAGTAACCGGCGCCATGAAACACTTTGTCTTTCTGCAACATACCTCTATCTATGGCTTAGATTAGGCATTGACTTCTCTTTTTTATCTCACCACTTTTGTATCATACCAAAACTAATCACGTGAAACGATTTTGCCTGCTGCTTATATACTTATTCCTGAATACAATCACATCTTTTGCTTTATCACCAGCAAAATATATTTCAAAAGACAGCATACCTCAAACTGATTCTATAAAGGTTGGCGGTTATCTGATTAAAGTTATTGCGGTAACAAACGGGTTTGGATATGACATTTATAACAATAAGAAACTTTTCATTCATCAAACCACAATACCCGCAGTTGCCGGAAACAGTGGCTTTGCAACTAAAACCGCGGCAGAAAAAGTTGCGAGGAAAGTAGTGGAAAAACTCGGGAAAGGAGAACAACTGCCAACAGTCTCAATAGATGAAATAAAAGCGTTAGGTGCTCTTCCATAAAACCAGTTCATTTACACAAACTGATACTTACACTTACCCCTGCAAAAATATTTTCATCACAAAATAACAAACCCAATGAAACAGTTTTTACTCTTCGCTTTTACGATAACTTTTTCGCAAGTTTATGCACAACATCCGTGGACAAAAAAGGCAGACTTTACTGGCCATGCGAGACAAGGATCGGTAGGTTTTAGTATCGGTACCAAAGGCTATGTCTTCGGCGGTTACGCAGGAGGCGTTTATTATAACGATTGCTGGGAATATGATCCTTCTACTGATAGCTGGAGTCAAAAAGCAAGTTGTAATGGAGCCGGCAGAATATCGGCAATTGGCTTTAGCATAGGAACAAAAGGGTATATTGGTTTGGGTGGTGCTGCTACCATTTTTCTAAATGATTTGTGGGAGTTTAATGCAGCTGCGAATACATGGACACAAAAGGCGTCTTATCCCGATGGACGAACATCTCTCGGAATTGCGTTCAGTATAGGCAACAAAGGTTATGTGGGTTTGGGTGCAGGTTCTTATACGAATCATTTATGGGAATACGATCCTGCAACCGACCGGTGGACACAAAAAGCAAGTTTTCCGGGTCTGCCAAGATGGTATGCTGTTGCCTTTAGCATTGGTACAAAAGGATACGTGGGTACCGGGCACTACAACGATAATGATTTAAAGGATTTTTGGGAGTATGATCCTGCCGCTGATCAATGGACACAAAAGGCATATTTTGGAGGCCAGGCAAGACGTTCTGCATTTGCTTTTAGCATTAGCGGGAAAGGGTATATTGGAGGCGGCACTAGCTACTATTCTTCCAGAGACACGTGGGAGTATGATCCCACCTCCGACTCATGGTCTCAAACAGCAGATTTGGATTATTTGTTCGAGGCCGCATCTTTCAGTATCGGGAATAAAGGATATACAGGACTGGGATTCAAGGGTATGGAACTCACAAACAATTTCTGGGAATTTAGTGCGTGTGCAAAAGGAAACCCCTCCGTTTTTGGCGACAATGTATGGAATGTGTATGCATGGAACAGCGGAGATGGACATATAAATAATAACTCATGGAGCAACGAATATCTTGGATATTATACAGATACTTCTTTGAGTTTTGACACAAGAACTAAATGGGGTGAACTTAGCTCACCATCTTCCGCTTCCGGCTATCAAGGGTGCACGGTAAACAACGACGATCACTCATGGAGTGCAAAGCGAAAAGGTTTTCCATGCGGACATTATAAAATAAATATTCCCGGTCATGATGACGGAGCACAATTATTTATTGATGGAGTTAATGTTTGGGAACACGATGGTTGCTGCGATTCGCATGCCAATGTTTGGGAAGGCGATCTCGGCTCAAATTCAGAAATTGAATTCAGGGTAACAGAAGGTGTCGGATCTTCCTGGGGTGCAATTTCATGTACATTGATTCCGCTCTCCATTACTGCAGATGGGCCTACCACTTTTTGCAAGGGAGGAAGCGTTACACTTAAACCAAACTTTGCAACAGGAAATCAATGGTATAAAGACGGCGTTGTTATAAACGACTCAACGGGCCAAACTTATACCGCAACTGCTTCGGGAGATTATACCGTTCAGGTTACAATTACAGCAGGATGCACTGTTACTTCACGGTCTACAACGGTAACTGTAAGTGAACAACCACCTCCAGGCGATACATCTGTTTTCGGAGACGATCTTTGGAACGTATATGTGTGGAATTCCGGAAACGGCACACTTACAGGTGCACAACCATGGAGCAGAAACTATAGCGGTTACTATACCGATAATACGCTTTCATTCGACACAAGAAGTAAATGGAATGTCAGCAGTGCACCATCTAATGCGGACAATTACCAGGGCTGCCCTGTAGCCGCAGATAATCATTCATGGAGCGCTAAAAGAAAAGGCTTTCCATGTGGTGATTATATCATCAATATTGTTGGGCTTGATGACGCTGCACAGTTATTCGTTAATGGTGTAAAAGTGTGGGAGCCTTATGGATGTTGTGGCTTTAATGCAGTTTGGCAAGGTTATCTTAATGCCGAATCCAAAATTGAATTTAGGGGAACAGACGGAGTCGGAGATTCCTGGGGGGCACTGGATATTTCTTTAGTTAAACCAACGATTACGCCCGGCAATATCACAACGTTTTGTCCCGGTTATTCCATTACACTTGCAGCAAGCGAAAGCCAAAATGGTTATCTATGGTCAACAGGTGAAACAACGCAAACAATAACCGTGTCGCAAAGTGGCGACTACACAGTAAAAGAACCACATGCTTGCGGAAATCAAATAGAATCTTCTCCGCTTACCATAACAGTAAAATCTTTAGATAAACCTCAAATAATAAGCTATAAAAACTATGATGTTTGTCCTAACGCTCTTGCAGATTTAACTATAAGCAATTATGATTATTCGCTTGTTTATACACCAAGCTCACAAAAACTTGTTAGCACTTATGGTTCCTTCTATACTGCATATGCAGGTGTTTACGCAATAACTGCAACCGATGTGCTCGGTTGTTCTGCCACTTCAGATTCTGTAACAATAACACAAGCTCCCGGCAACCCTGATGCGTTTGGCGAGAACGTATGGAATATTTATCTCTTTGATGATGGCAGCTATTGGGGTTACTATATGCCATGGCAACAATATATACCAGATATGTATGGATACGGTTACGGAGATATTAACACTTATCGTGGTTATTATACAGAAAACAATCTCTCTTTTGATACGAAAAATAAATGGGATGAAAACTATTCACCCGCACAAGCGGCAGGTTTCCAGGGTTGTGACCTACCTTATAGTTCGTATGATTTATTTTCATGGAATGCAAAGCGTAAAGGTTTTTCATGTGGTAATTATAGTATTAGCATTCCAGGTCATGATGATGATGCACAATTATGGATTAACGGTGTAATGGTATGGGAGCATGCAGGTTGTTGTGATAGTCATGTGAATGTGTGGCAAGGCATGCTTGGGCCTAATTCTACCATTGAATTCAGGGTAAGAGATTATCACGGTGCATGCCTGGGGGCTATTCAAATTGATTTGATTGATAATAACGTAGTAACAAAACCTGTAATTACTCCCGGTAGCCCAATCAATATTTGCTCTAACGCATCAGCAACACTTACATCGAGTGCAGCAACAGGCAATACATGGAGCACAGGAGAAACAACACAATCCATCAATGTAAATACAGCGGGAAGCTATTCCGTAACAGTTACCGGCAGTGAAGGTTGTACTGCACAAAGTGATCCCGTTGAAGTAACCGTTACACAAGCACAGACTTATTATGCAGATGCGGATGGCGATGGTTATGGCGACCCAAATGGTTCGACGCAAGCTTGTGCCGCACCTTCTGGTTATGTATCGAACAATACAGATTGTGATGATACGCGTGCAACAGTTCATCCCGGCGCAATAGAAATATGCGATGGACTTGATAACGATTGCAACGGACAAATTGATGAAGGTGTAAAAACAACTTTCTATCGCGATGCAGATGGTGACGGTTATGGTAATCCAAATATTTCAACACAAGCATGTTCGGCACCTGCAGGTTATGTTTCGAACAACATAGACTGCGATGACACGCATGCATCTGTTTACCCTGGTGCACTCGAAGTATGTGATGGACTTGATAATAATTGCAACGGACAAATTGATGAAGGTGTAAAAACAACGTTCTATCGGGATGCGGATGGTGATGGTTATGGTAATCCAAATGTTTCAATACAGTCATGCTCTGCACCTTCTGGCTATGTTTCAAATAACACTGATTGTGATGATACACATGCATCTGTTTATCCCGGCGCACCTGAAGTATGCGATGGACTTGATAACAACTGTAACGGACAAGTTGATGAAGGTGTAAAAACAACCTTCTATCGTGATGCGGACGGGGATGGTTATGGTAATCCAACTGTTTCAACACAGGCGTGTTCTAAACCGTCTGGTTACGTTTCGAACAATACAGATTGTGATGATACACATGCATCTGTTTATCCCGGCGCACCTGAAGTATGTGATGGTCTTGATAACAATTGTAATGGCACAATTGATGAAGGATGCTCAACGGTTACCATCTCGATAAATGATGTTTCTATGAATGAAGGCAACAAGGGTAAATCAAATATGATGTTTGCCGTAACATTGAGTAAGGCTGCCACCAAAAAAGTAACCGTTCAATTTGCAACCCAAAATGGAACGGCAATTGCGGGCAGTGATTATGATGCAAAATCAGGAACGCTAACGTTCAATCCCGGTACGACAAAGCAAACCATTAATATTTCAATTTTCGGTGACAAAACAGTAGAACCGAATGAAACCTTCAAAGTGAATTTGAGTAAAGCGGTAAATGCAACTATTGCAAAGGCTTCTGGTACCGGCACCATTTTAAATGACGACGGAGTACTTTCTTTCGCTGAATCTAATAACACATTCAACACAACAAATGATCAGTCAGTTAAGATTGCACCAAATCCTGCAACCAATATCATCCATGTTGAGTTGTTTGGTTACACCGGAAATGTTACAATGCAATTAATGAATCTGCAAGGCAAAATAATCAAACAGGAAAAAATACAAACAGGCAATTCAAAATACGCCCAACAACAAATCAATGTCGGGAACATTACAAACGGAACATACTTACTTGTTATAATTGATGAAAAGGGTAACAAGAAAACAGAAAAAGTGATTATCGCCCGTTAATGTTTTCTGTTGAATCTAAAAAGCCCGACAGCGAATTATTGTTGGGCTTTTTTAAAGTTGAAATCGGGCAGTATTAGCGAACTGCACATTAAATAAGCTTTTGGTCGCCATTTAATATAAAACAAACAACCATTGCCAATGACTACCATTGCCAATGACTACGCTTACTTTAACATACGATGGATAATTACTGCGAACTTTTTCTATTGTAGAATTTTCAAAGTAACAATTGTGTCATGAGAATGGATAAATAGAAAAGTAGTTCTTATGGAGCGCAAACATTATATTTTTATTGCAATAAAAACCCGGCTGCTTACACAACCGGGTTGATGAAAATTATCAATGGATGATAACAACTCTATTTACTGTAAACCAATTGTGTTTTATATACTTTATCATTTATAATTACTCTCACCATATATATTCCTTTTGTTAAGGCAGATGATATGGATATTGTTTTTTGTAATGAACCCTTACTGATATCTGTGTTTTCTATTTGAACTGTTTTGCCTGTCACATCTATTAATTGAATTGTGGCTTTTGCTGTTATCTTTTCAGGGGTGTTCAACTCAACTACAAACTCTCCTCTGCTTGGATTAGGATACAACTTAATGGTTGAATTAACCAGTTCAGTCTTGCTTATACTACTTGAGACAAAGCCAGCGGTTGCAACCAATGTTTTAAAGCTCACTGAAGATGAATAAGAAGTCCATGTCTTACCGCACTTAGCCCTTATATGCCAAATGTAACCTTGTTTTGAAAGCAATGGTGAAATGGTTGTTGAACGAATGTTTCCTGTGAGCAAAACATCCACCCATTTTGCCCCCTGGTTAGTAGTCTTGTACTGTACCTGCCATTGAACCGGATTCGCGACTGCATTCCAGTTAAGCCTGGCGCTTGATGAAGTTACATTATTAGTGATTAGACCAGTTGCATTCTGACAAACATAACAGGGCTGTTCATCTTTCTGCCCGTTACAGTTATCATCAACACCATTGCCACATACTTCAACGGCGCCTGGATTGATAGCGGGATTATTATCATTGCAATCCCCTGTTCTTGTTGAATAGCCTGAAGGCGGTGTTGAAGAACAAACAGAGGTAGTAGTTGATGACCCATAACCATCTCCATCTGCATCACGGTAATAGGTTTGCAACGCATGAACAGCAGCATCATTATCATTACAATCACCACTTATTGCTGTTAACTCGGACGCAAGTTTATATCCTGTTGGTCTTGTACATTGTGTCAGATTAGTGCCATCGCTGTATCCATCGTTGTCTGCGTCTTTGTACCAAACTGTGGCGGGATTGAGTGCTGCATTATTATCATCGCAATCGCCACTTGTGGCAGTTAATTCAGATGCAAGTTTATAACCTGAGGGTCTTACACATTGTGTTTGTGTAGTACCATCACTGTAACCGTCATTGTCTGCGTCTTTGTACCAAACTGTGGCGGGATTGAGTGCTGCATTATTATCATCGCAATCGCCACTTGTCGCAGTTAATTCAGATGCAAGTTTATAACCCGAAGGTCTTGTACATTGCGTTTGTGAAGCACCATCACTGTAACCGTCATTGTCTGCGTCTTTGTACCAAACTGTGGCAGGATTGAGTGCTTCATTATCATCTTCACAATCGCCAGTTGTTGCTGTTAATTCTGATGCAAGTTTATATCCGGTGGGCCTTGTACATTGTGTTTGTGTAGTGCCGTCGCTGTAGCCGTCATTGTCTGCGTCTTTGTACCAAACTGTAGCAGGATTAATCGTCATCGTAATCTCAGCAAATGACCCTAAAGTACAGATAGAAGGATCGTACAGCATTTCTACACCAATTTTATTTCCGTTAGGTATATTACTTAATGTAAGCATGGAACCGGTTTCGCCATCAATATAATTTCTTTGAGGACCGAAGTGACCATCAGTATATCCATTCCACCATCTATACTGGGGATTGCTCCCACCATTGGTCGGGATTGCTGTAAATGTAACCGGTGTGCCTTCGCAAACGGGGTTACCGGGAGACACATTTAACTCTACACTTGATCTGCTATAAACTCCTGTAGTAAAAGACCATAGCGGACAACCTGTAGCCTCGCCATCATTGTTCACAGGCACTATTCTCCAGTAAATCAGATAATTTTCGGGACTATAGAAAGTCATTGAATTATCAGTTCGGGTCATCCAATATGGTGGGTTGGTACCGTTCTCTCCACCCAGATAAACCTTATAACCGGTAGCTCCATCTACAGAAGGCCAGCTTATGGTGTAGTTCGGGCATACACCTGTTTGACCGTCGGCAGGAAAACCCGGGGCACTAATACATGAAGAGACGGTGGGCGCGTTATTAAGCGCTGCATTTCTTCGATTTCCCACGATCCTGTTATTATTTAGCTGGGTGTTCGGGGAACTCTTTGGCATAATTGCTTGAAGGTATGGTTCTCCAGATAGCCTGTAAATACTAAAACCAGCAGAATCTTTTTTTATCAATGCCTTATTCATCATATTAGCATCTAAAGTGGTTTTACTAAAATCCTGCGCTTTTAAAAATCCGCTCATTAAAAACAAGAAGCTTAAAAATATGAGGCGGTAAAATTTAGTTTTCATTTTATGGTAAGTTTAATTGTGATGGAAAATAGCGTTCATAAGCAGAGCATATTACCGAGGGTGCCCATATAATTATGCAATGAAGACCTGCTGAAATAAAAGGTTCGTTAGAAATTATTTTGAACTCAATTCAGGTTTGTAGATCAGCAATTCAGACCAGCGGCTCTGAACTGCATCAGAATAATCTTTCAGCCAGGCATCAAATGATCCGGCACCATACACCTCATTATACCTTTCCAGCAGTGGTTTACGATAATCGGTCGCTAATTCTTTTAAACCATTTTTTAAACGGGTCACGTAAACATAGCCAGGTTCCCCAGAGAAGGCTAAGGAATAAACGGCAACAGATTCTTTACTGGCTTCCCATACTTTTTTAAATTTTGTAATGAGGTCTTTTACATTATTGATTTTACCGGGCTTTGCAGTGATATGAGTGATTACAACCTTGTCCGCATAATCAGTAAGTTGTACCGTACTTAAATCGGCCTGGAAATCATAATAACCGCTTTGACCTGAGCCTGTAGTAAGCGGTAATACATTTTTTTCAAAATCGGCTGTGTGCTCAGCACTAATATCGCCGCGACCATCCAGAATGTCCCAACTGCTTGGACCTTCAGTAACCATGTACCCATTGGCATCCGGCCCGGATTGAATACTCCATACCCGCCACTTTACATCACCGGTGTGATATTTTTGGGCATGGCTTGCAAGTGCTTTTTCGAATTCGGAGGCTTTGTCATTTCTGGCGAAGAAACGGCTGGAAGTAAGAACCGTTTTTGTCTGACCTATTCCTAATAAAGGAGTAAGCAAGAGCATGAAGAAATACTTTCTCATGTTTAAAGTTTTTAAATTATTTGATAAACTTATCTATTTGGCAATTTTGTTTGAAGCAGGCGAGGACGAAATGGGGGAAAGAGTGTCCGAATCAATGAAATACTTACCGGGCAGAGTTGTTGTTGTGAATTAATAAGTTTTATAGAAAATGTTTTGTCTGGACCTAGGCGGCTTTTACTGATTTAAATTCAAAGAAAATATGTGTGCCGTTATTGTTTTCTTCCTTCATAGTACCACCTAATTGTTGCGTAAGAAGGGATATTAGCTGCCCGCCGAAACCCGTGCCGTTAATGGCGCCGCCTTTACCTACACCATTATCAGATATTTGCATTTGTAAAACACCGTTTGATATTTGCTCCAATTTAATCTGCACTTTTCCGCTTCGTCCTTCCGGGAAAGCGTATTTGATGGTGTTGGTGAGCAGTTCGTTTACAATAAGGCCGAGCGGAACAGCCGTATCTATATCTACATTTAAAGCATTCATAGCACATTCCACCTGAATTCTTTTATGTGCTCCAAAAGAATCGAGTATACTATCGCTGAGGTTAATAAAATAATCCTTCATTTCGATAGCGCCAAGGTTTTTACCCTGGTATAATTTCTGATGAACGATGCCGATGGATTGAACGCGGTTCTGACCTTCAAGCATAGCTTCTTTGGTGTTTTCATCATCTATCTGGTTACTTTGAAGAGCCAGCAGGCTGCTTACTACTTCCAGGTTATTTTTTACACGATGATGAATTTCCTTCAACAATAATTCATTTTCGGCATTCCTTGCTAACAGGGATGCCTGGGCTGTATTGAGCTCTGATACCGTTCTTTCTATTTTATCGTTCTTATCCTGCAATGCCAGGTTTGCCTTTTGCTTGTTGCGGTTGTTGCGATAAAGAATAATTGAAATAACAAGTGCACTTAAGAACAGGACAACAGTTGTAATAAAACGTACCAACTCTTTGGCCGATTTTGCAGCTAAATCCAAATCTTCAATACGCTGTTTTTCCTTTATTTCTAATAGTTTAACTTGTTTGGTTTTTTCAATATTTGTAACGGTATCTTTTGCTGCTGTTGAAATTTTTAAAAAGTCATAGGCTTTTGCCGGATCTGTTTTTTCAAAAATTTGTGATAATAAATGGGATGAATTCATTATTACAAGATAATTTTTGAAGTTGGTCGCTCCGGCAAGTGTTATGCTTGCATATTTTTGGGCTGAGTCAGATTTGCCTTGATTAAAATAAATCAGCGCCAATTCATTTTTTACTTCGTTTTCAAAAAAACCTTCATACTCTTTTGAGTCCGCTAAAATCTGCTTACAATAATTTACCGCTTCATCATATTTTCCCTGCTTGCTCTTAATGCGGGCTAATATCATCATTGGCCAATTTGCCTGAAACGGAAAATAAAGCTTTGAATAGTTCAGGGTTTCCTGTGCGAAATAGGAAGCGGAATCCAGGTTGTTCAATCTTTCATGTTCCTGGGCCAACAGGAACATGGCACTCCATTGAGAAAAATGATCCGATTGTTTCATCTTCGGGTGATAGTATGCATTTTGCGCCCACTTTAATGACTCTTTATCGTCTCCCAGTTTCTGGTAAAGCAAGCCCATCATATTTATTCCAAATACCTCTCTTACAGGAGCATATTTTCTACTTAGTTCTATTACTTCATAAGCTGTGCTAAAACCTTTTTCAAATGAAGAAGTAATAGCGTAAGAAAAGGAAAGCGCTTCCAGGCATTCCAGTTCTCCCATTGGAAATTTTATTTTCCTCGCTAAATCAAGACCTTTATTTGCTAATTCGACAGATTTGTTTGTATTGCTAAGCGTGGTGCCACGACTGAGCCAATAAAAGGCATGCACCTTGTTTGAATCCGGCGTATTACTTTCTATAATTTTATGCAAACTATCTTCAGCAGGTTGCTCCATAGGCGCAGGCTGAGCATTTAGTGTACAGGCACTAAATGAAAATGCAATTACAAGCATCGCATGTTTTTTATCTGCGACTATTTTTTTCAGGAAAAGAAAAACAGGGCAAGGCATAGTTTTCATTTTATTGTTGTACGGCTCACTTAAAATTGACAGGGATTATTTGCTGTTAAATTTGGCACGACTGCGGTATGTTATGTATCTAAGGCTCCAATTCTGCTATTGCAGATGTAAGCTTCAATTACTTTATTCAATGTGCAAGATGCAACTCATTCTTATTAACGGGAATTTCTATTGATCGTTTCTTTGCAGATGTTGCTTACGTTTTTTGCCTGAAATGTTTAGCCAAGAGAAAGATACTAATTAGTTTGGAAAGAAATCAAATTCTTTGCAGCACACTTTCTTTTTGATGAAATAATAATTGAATGATTATACGCATGTTTCATTGTGACCTGTTGTTATAAGGTTTGCATGCGTTGCATCAGCTTTTCCCGCATTCCCGTGCCCAGTGGTATTGCTTTATCGCCAATGATCACATCTGCCTCCAGCACTTGATTAATATGCATCATATTTACAAGGTAAGACCGATGGATACGCATAAAAAAAGGTATTCGTAGTTTCTCTTCAATATACTTAAGTGTAACGGATAGCAGGAACTCTTTTTGACTGGTAAAAATGCGACTGTAGTTTCTCTCAGCTTCCATATACAAAATATCCATCAGCATTATTTTGATCATTCTTCCATTATACCGAACGAAAATGCGATCTACTAAAATAAATGGCTGTTCTTCATGCACCTCAATTGGTGGAACAGCATAAGGGTCGGTCTCAGCCAGTTGAATGATAGTAAGCTCAATAGCTCTTTGCAGGTCTAATTGTTTAAAGGGTTTTGATATAAAAGCCGTGGGCCTGGTAAGTTTTGCACGGTTAAAGGTAGCGTCGTCAGAATTGGCAGTAAGATAAATAACAGGGATTTTTTTTTTCTGAAGGATAGCTGCGGTTTCAATGCCATCTATCTTACCTTTTAAATTAATGTCAAGTACAATTATATCGGGTTTGTTTTCTTCCACTTGTACAAGAGCATCTTCACCACGAGGCAATATCCCGGTTACTTCGTAACCGAGGTTAGTAAGCAACATAGATATTTTTGCCCCAATGAGCATTTCATCCTCAACGACCAATATTTTGATTGATGTATCCATTTACTTATGCAAATTAAGAAGATGCGATTACGCGTCTCTCCATTGTTCGCTATTTTTTCTGCATAGGTAATAAATTTATTGACAGGTGATCATAGTGCTATGCCACTTCCGGCGGTCATCCAGTTTACTTCTCCTGGGCAAATCACCTGTTCCACTCCTAAGCTATCACGGTGGGTTACTTTTCCTCCGAATAAATATGTTACCGTTGACAGCCCTATGTGTGGATGCGGCAAAACATCAAGTGATTCAGCATTTGAAGGTGCATCGTGAACAGGTACTGCATGATCCATAAAAATAAAAGGTCCAACCATTCTTCTAAGCCGAAATGGAAGAATGCGTTTAACTTTCAACACTTGGCTAATCGTCGCGTTGCGGGCTTCAATTACAATTTCAAGCATAGGCTTTTTTTACAAATGAAATGTTTTTCGATTCTTTTTTTAAAAGCATTTTATTCTCAAAATAAAATCAATTCTCCATGTCGTTACAAAAATGAAACATTGACAACGATTATCGGCTTGTAGTCAAAAATACCTTTATATGCGTTCCATTGTAAGGCTTCAATACTGAAATTATCTCCAAATCATAGGGAAATATTTTTTTTGATAGATCTGGACAACCAATATCCATAAAAATAAAATTTTCAAAAAGCTTGCAAAAGAAAAAAATGCTTTTTATCTTACTTCTGCATTAATTTCTTCGATTGCTTAGAAATAGACCCGTCAAGAGACTTCCTTTGATTCAGATTCTTTTAATGCGTTAAAGAACCGTAGCCGAGACCAGCTTTGTAACTTATAAACGTAAAGGAGGTAATATGTTTGGCTCCGATATTCTGGAGGTTGCCATAGGTGTAGTATTTATCTATATCCTAATCAGTATAATTTGTACTGCCGTAAGAGAAGGCATGGAAGCATGGTTTAAAACACGTGCTGCTTATTTGGAGTATGCAATTCGCGAACTATTGCACGACAGGAATGCGGAAGGTCTGGTGAAAAACTTTTATAATCATCCGCTTATCAATAGTCTTTTTTCTCATCACTACGAGCCTGGGAAAATAGTAAAAAAGATTCCAACTATAGCAAACGGACGTAATCTTCCCTCATATATTCCTGCAAAAAATTTTGCCCTTACTCTTATGGATATTGCTGCCCGCGGTCCTGATACAGATGTGGTTAGCAGTGATCCTAATTCCCCTGCCATATCGTTGGAAAATATAAGGATGAATATTCAGAATATAAGGAATCAGTCGGTTCAAAGGGTTTTACTTTCAGCTATTGATTCAGCCCAAGGTGATCTTGATCAGCTACAAAAGAACATTCAAGACTGGTACGACAGTGCGATGGATCGTGTATCCGGCTGGTATAAACGCTCTTCGCAGTGGATAGTTTTCTGGGTAGGATTGATTATCGCGGTCGGCGTAAATGTTAACACAATTACTATTGCGGAATATCTTTATCACAATGACGCTGCAAGAGCTGCCATAGTTGCCCGTGCAGAAGTCGCGGTGAACGATACTTCTTTTTTGAATACGAATTATAATAAAACAAAAAATGATCTTAATTCATTGAATTTACCAATAGGCTGGTCGAAGGGATGGGGTGCAATAAAACACGAGCCGGAGCCCGGGTATAACAATGCATGGAATTGGGTCTTTGCGCCAATTATTGGCTGGTTATTAACTGCGCTTGCTGCTACCTTAGGTGCACCTTTTTGGTTTGATGTTTTAAATAAAGTCATGGTAATACGTTCTACAGTTAAACCAAAAGAAAAGAGCCCGGAAGAAGCATCTGAAGACAGACAAATTGTAAAACCTGCTCCTGCTGTGGCACCCGTTGTAAAACTACAAGAAGCACCGGGCGCAGAAGCCAAACAACCAAAGCCACAAGCAACGTTTAACCAAGAAGTAGTCTCAACGCCGACAGATGCAGAAAGCGGCGTTGATGGTTGTGATGTAGATATTGTAAACGTTACACCAGATGAAAACCTACCTGCTGCGGAAGGAGGAGTTGCGTAATATGCCACACTCATTAATATGGTTACCGCATGTATTAAAAGAAGCGGGGTTAAAAGTCGCTACAGTTGACGGTTGGGAAAACCGCGGACATGGTGATATCGGAGAAATATTTGGTATTATTTGTCATCATACTGTCGGTCCGAGAAAGGGGAATATGCCAAGTCTTAATACGCTTATTCATGGACGGCCCGATTTGCCCGGTCCTTTATCTCAATTAGGATTAGGTCGCGATGGTACGTACTATATTATAGCGGCAGGAAGATGCAATCATGCAGGAAAAGGTATTTGGCAAAACATCACTAACGGCAACAGCCATTTTATTGGAATAGAAGCTGAAAATACAGGCGGTTCAGACGATTTTCCATGGCCTGAAGTTCAAATGAAAGCCTATCAACACGGTGTTGCTGCAATCTTAAAACATATAGGAAGAGGTGCCGAGTTTTGTGCCGGTCACAAAGAATTTGCTTTACCCAAGGGACGCAAGCCCGATCCAAGTTTTAGTATGATTGATTTCCGTTTAGAAGTGCAACGGATTATGGAAGATCCAACTATCAAGCTTAGTCCGATACCTGCGACAGAACCTTCGATTAACGGTACTCCCGGGCGACCAACCCTGCGAAGAGGAGCGGTGGACGAGTTTGTTAAGCAAATTCAAACCAAATTGAAAATTGATATAGACGGAAAATTCGGGGCAAAAACAGAAGCGGCCATTCGTGAATTTCAGCGTGCTAATAATCTGGTTCCTGACGGCATTGTTGGTCCGAAAACATGGAAGGCTTTGGATGGAGTTAAAATTTCTTAAGTCATCCAAATAGCTTTTGGAAAAATTAAGAAAAGAATTTTCCGTTATATCACTCAAACTTGTGCATATAGAGAATTCGCGATGCCAATAGCGATTATATTTCCTATGGACCGTCCTTTTGATATGTACGCATTCGGGATTTACCGGTATATCGGAGCTAAATGCTGCTTTTTAAAATATTACAAGAGTCTTGTAGAAGACTAATGTTATTCTACGATTACTTTAGCGCCAAAATTGTACGTTTTATTAAATACCCTGATGATATAAGCACCAGGTGGTACGGTTGAAGGCAGCATATATCCTTGTGTTGCCGATCCGCCTGCATGCTCTATAGTTCTGCTGAAAACCGGCTGTCCTAATTTATTAAACAGTAGTAATTGATATGAGCCTTTCGGTATGTTCGAAAACTGTACGGTAAAGAATTTGTTTTGCACCGGGTTTGGATAGATGCTTACAAACGTTTTGCCCGTACCAATATTTACAATAGCTATAGCAGTATATTTAGCCATTCCATCCTTGTCCACTGCTTTTATACGATAATAATTATTCCCGGTAATGGGAGATAAGTCAGTGCCGGTGTAACTTACAGATACACCGCTATTTTTCGCTTTGATAGACTGAAGCGAGGCAAATGTTACTCCGTTCCCGGAACGTTGTATCTCGTAATGGTCCACATTTATTTCATTCAACGCTGTCCAGTCAATGTGTACCTTGTTGTCTTTTTGATATGCCTTTAAGTTTACAATAGTCACCGGAAGAACAATATCACCGGCGTTTACAAGAGAAAACCGATTGAATTGTTGTATTCCGTTTGTTAATGTATTAGTGCTCACCCCGATAGTGTAAGTGCCGTATATTTCGGTGTCATAAGGATAAGTGCCGCTGTTGAGAAAATCCTGCCTATCTCCATAATCGGATAGATTAAGAAATACTCCACGAAGAGTGGTTGCAGAGTAATCTTTTTGCACCAGTGCAACATCACCATAATTGAATCCTGCCTCCACTTCATTTTCTCCTGCATCCCAACCGGTCCAATCTCTTTTTGTGAAGAATAAATGCATGGTAGCACTGTCTATGGCGCTACTGCCCGATCTGTTCACATACCAAATACGGTTCACCTTCCATGTGCTTCCACTGCCATTGGTATAACCAATGTCACCGTAGTTTACTACTACTGCAAAATCATGGGTGGTACTCGACAAATTTTTTATCATCATCCTGTTGGGTGCAGGAATCGTTACGTTCGTGCCGGCAGTAAGATAGCTTGCACCTACAGGGAAATACATAGCCGAACTGCCAACATTCTTTATTTTAAAGCCTGCATTTCCGGTATATGCTGTAAAAGCATCTGCCACACTAATAGGCGTGCCTGAAGCATCACAGGTTGCTATGAAGCTCTTTGTATAGTTAAGTGAGCCTGGCGTATAGGAAGGTTCGGGAGCTGTGAGCGTACCCCCCGAATTGTTCCATGTAAATAAATTGCTGCTTGTTGTGATGATTCCATTTGAAAGTGTGAGATCATTACTAACGGTAACACTCGTAGAAAGGTTTAACAACTGGGACGACGCAGTTTTATTTATTTGAAAATTATAGAATGATTCAGGGGAGTTTACAGAACTTAATGTTTGAGTATTGCCACCACTAAAAATCACGCTACCTGTGCCACTTTTAAAGCCATTTGTCACCTGATCGCTCCAATTTCCCTGCAACTCAACTATACCACCATTTGTCATATCAATACCACCACTGGTACCGGAAATAGTCAAATTACCAGTTGCTAATAATTTGTCGTTCGAGGAGGCAAAGGATAAAGTGTTGTTTGTTATAGTTATGTTTTGACTTTGCGCATAAGTGAAAGTAGAAACATACGGTGATGAAAGATTTATTATCGGGGCATTTGTTGTCAGAGGAATACTAACATTAGCCGGAGATGCATTCGTTGGCACTGTTCCAACGCCCCAATTACCACAATCAAACCAATCTGTGCCGATGGCACCCGTCCATACACCCGCAGTGCCTCCTAAGGTTGTGAGTGTAACCGTTGAATTAGCTTTGCATCCGTTAGGCGGATCACCCGAATCCTTCACGGTTACTGTATATGTGCCGGGTCCAAGAGTACCTGTATAAAAAACATTACTCGATTGAAAAGCGCTGCCATTAAAGCTATAGGTGTAAGGAGATATACCGCCATTTACAGAGAGTGTTACGGTACCGCCTGATCCGGCCTGTCCTGACGCACATACCCCGGTTCCGGTTCCTGATGCTATCATATAGTTTGATACAGGAGCGGTTCCGTTACAATCAGGAGCATACCAGCTTTGACAACTCCCGCAGATAACAAGCCTTCTGAACCTGTTTTTGGTTGCGAGCGAAGTATCAGCCGGAGTATAGTTAGCGTCTGTGGTTGTTCCCAAGTCAGTCCAGGTTCCAGTGCAAGTACTACCTCCATTTGTTATTGTTTGCCATTTATAGATGGGAGTACTGCCATCAGGGCATGTTACAGCAGTGCCTTCTACCTTGGCGCCGCATTTTCCTCCAGTCCGGTTAACGGTAATGCTACCAGCTCCTGTCATATAAGCTGTGATGGTATAAGGAGAACCAGTACAGCCATTTAAAGTTGGTGTTACAATATATTGAACTGAGCCTTGGGTACCACCGTCGGTAAGTTCCACGGTTTGAGATATGGTTGAGCCACTTCCGGCAACTGCACCATTCTTTATATTTGAGGTTGTGCCAATTGTCCATGAAAACGAAGCTCCTGAAGGACTGCTGGTCAGCGCAATACTCACCGAGAATTGGGGCTTGGTATTAGCCACACCGGAGAAACAAACATATTGGCTTGCGGAAGTTGTGACAGAAGGTGGGGAACTTACCGTTACTGAGGAAGTAGTTTTACTACATCCTGTGCTGCTTGATGTAAACGTAAACGCAACGGTACCCGATGACACACCTGTCACTACTCCGGCATTCGTTACCGTAGCAATTGTTGCGTCGCCGCTCGTCCAGGTTCCCCCTGTTGTGGGGGACAAAGTCATTGAGCTACCCACGCATAGTGTAGATGACGGAATACTTACAGTTGGCAAAGCGTTTACGGTTACGGCTGCACTCCCTCCGCTGCTACTCCAGCAACCTGTAGTATTATTTCGTGACCTAATGTAATAAGTCCCAGATGTTGTAACATTATAAGTACTTCCTGAATTAGTGGTACTTGTTCCGTTGGAGGTAGTTTCCCAATACCATGTTTCTCCGACAGGAGGGCTTCCATTACGTGTTAACGTTACTCCTACATCTGCGCATTGTGGTGAATTTGATGTTGGGTTCCCAGGATTAGAAGGTGATGCATTTACTGTGATTAAAACTGAAGCCGTATTATATGGAGAAGTAACACCCGTACATGTCCCGGCACCTCCAATTGTCAAAATGCACCTATAGTAAGTATTTGTCCCTGGGGATGCAGTATAGCTTGATGAAGTAGCTCCTGAAATGTTGGTAAAAGTAATATTATCAGATGATGATTGCCATTGATAAGTAGCTGTGTAAGTTCCACTTCCGCCAGCAGTACAGGTAGATATCGTTAGAGTTAAAGTGACAGAAGACCCAGAACAGATTGTAGATGCACTGTTAACAGTTGCTCCATTAAATTTTGTTGTTGTGGCAAAGGCATGCTTTGTCATTATTGTAAGAAAAACAAAAGCACATAGAATAACCGCTAATTTTCTATTCTTAAAAAAACTGCCTTCTTTTTTAACTGCAGCAGGAGTTGTTATAACTCTTAAGGGCACAAATGAATTTGTGATCTGTTTAAACAGCATGCACTGCTTAAAGTACAGAAGAATCGCTTTGGTTCTTCTGTTGATAGCATAGGGTATATTTGTTAACATAGTAATTAGGGATTATATAAATGGATACATTGATTTATAATAAGCGCAATACTTAGTTCTTTTTAGGGAATGCAGTAAATGCAATTATTCGAATTATAACCACACAGCCTCACTGCTTTTCTTCGGTTAGTAGCAGTTCACTCACACAGGATATTGTTGTTAAAAGGGGACTTCTTATTGCAGAAATGGGGTACGATTAAATCTAATATGAAGGTAATTATATTTTATTTCAAAGAAAAAAAAATCGTTGAATTTACCGATTTTAAAGACTAAAAAATTACAGAAGCATCCCCAAAAAATTATTGTGTTTTGCGCCCTTATATTTTGATGCGAAATTGTTAGGAAGGATGGTACAGTTTTTTATCCCTTACTAATTTCTGTATTGTTCCTTGGGGCATTTTTCCTGCTGTGAGGATACATTTGGGCACTTTATAACGCGAAAAAGGGCTGCCTTAAGAGCAGCCCTTAAAAAAGTTGCGTAAGCAACTTACTAACCTTTTCCTTTTATCACCTTAAATGTTTGTATGTTCTTACCCTGTATTATCTGCACAACATACATTCCAGATGCAAAATTTCCACCAAACCTGTAATCTCCGTTCGCTGATCCTTTGGAGATGTAAACAACTTTACCATAAATATTCATTACCCTAACAGTAATAGTTTCATTTGTATTGCCCTGTACATTCAATCTAAAGTCTTCTGCTCCTGTTGCAGGGTTTGGCGCTATTTTCACTTTCAGCTTGTCTGTTTGCAACGTCCTTGCAACAGCACCGTAAGTAGTTTCGCCGCCTGATTGCGTTTGGGTTGTCGTACATCCACTCTTTGGACATGCACCATAAGCATCGCCATGGGCAATATGTTCTGCTACGGCTTCTTCATCCACGCAAATAGTCACGCAAGGATTTTTTGTACTGCCTGTTTTATGACAAAGTGTAACTTTTTGAATAGTTGTTTTGCCGGCAAAGCAACGTACATCTTCGCCATGCACATGTGCAGGTGCTGAAGCTATACAACCATTGTCATCTTTTACTGTAACTGTAAACACTGCATCCGCCAAGAGTTTAGCACTTATTGCAGAGGTAATTGCAGTGTTGCTATAATTAAGCACTGACCCGCAAATGCCCCCGGTAACAACTTCGTCGCCATCTAAAGTTATGTAATCACATATCAAGGCTCTGTCCATAGTGAACGTGTATGTGTATTTGCCGGTAGCAGTAGTACCACCGGAGCCTGTTCCCGTAATATTTGTACTCTGATCACCGGAATAACCGAAGTAAAGCTCCGGATTAGAGTTGAAAACAGTTATATGTAAAGCAGCAGCTCTTGTTACTGTGAAGGAACATTTCTTTTGATTACCACCTGCGTCGGTAACAGTATACTCAATAGTTGTAGTGGTACCGTTTGCAAAAGTTGAACCTGAAGCAGGACCTGCTGTTTGTTGAATTGTAGCTCCTGAGCAATTATCACTAAACGAAGGCGTTGACCATGTAGCTGTTGGTTGACAAGCAGACAAAGTGATGTTAGAAGGACAAGTAATGGTTGGAAGTGTTACATCCTTTGCTGTCAGCACAACTGTCTTCACATCAGTGTTACCCGCTGCATCAGTTGCTGTTACCGTTACATTGATTGTTGCATTATGTGATGCTGATACAGATGCACCGATTGCAGGACTTTGCGTGATTACGGTGCCTGCGCAATTATCCGTTGCGCTTCCTCTTACATCGGGAACGGTGATTGAACATCCGTTGTTAAGATTTACATTTTGATTAGCAGCAGGTGTAAGTACCGGGTTTGTTACATCTTTTGCTGTCA
>Ga0081539_10003261_pt1 | contig 20369 bp, 20 predicted proteins | sample TabmetS4T2R2_FD_71023 | JGI IMG/M metagenome (GOLD analysis project Ga0081539, IMG submission 71023) | Tabebuia heterophylla rhizosphere microbial communities from the University of Puerto Rico - S4T2R2 | ecosystem: Host-associated > Plants > Roots > Rhizosphere ...
CGCGGCGGCGTCTGGACGGAGCCGCCCCGCCGACGAAGTCGGGGTTTCGGGGTGGCGGAGGAAGACGTCGCCTTCAGCGCCGCACGAGCGAGCGAACCAGGAGACACCGTGAGCTGGTTGGAGAGGCTTCGCGAGCGCACGGCCGCGGTGCCGCCACACATCGTAGACGTGGGCGTGGCGCTGCTCTGCTACCTGCTCATGGCGGTCTCGTCCGGTAACCACAACAGCGCGCGGCCGATCGTGCTGCTGCTCGTCGCGGTGGCGACGCTCCCGCTCGTCTGGCGGCGCCGCTGGCCACTGCCGGTGACGGCGATCTGCGGCGCGGGCACGATCGCGCTCTCGCTGCTGGGCGGGCTGGGTGACATGCCGTACAGCCAGCTCGTCGCCACGTACACCTTCGCCGCGTTCAGCGGTCCGCTGGCGCGGGCGGCGGGCGTCGCCGGCACGGTGTTCGGCGTCGGCATCTCGTTCGTCGGGCACGACGAAAAGCTCACCCAGCTGCCGGTCGTCGCGCTGCTCTTCCTCGGCGCCTACGCGCTGGGCACCGGCACCCGCGCCCGCCACGACCGGATCGCGCTGCTCGAAGAGCGCAACCGGCGCCACGCCGAGGAGCGGGAGGCGGCGGCGGCCCGCGAGCGCGAGCGGATCGCCCGCGACATGCACGACATCCTGGCCCACTCGATCAGCCTCATCGCCGTGCAGGCCGAGGCGGGCCCGGTGCTCGTGCGCTCCGACCCGTCCCGCGCCGAGCGGGTCTTCGACATCATCGGGGAGACCGCGCGCGAGACGCTGACCCAGCTCCGCCGCACCCTCGGGATGCTGCGGGGCGAGGCCGGCGCCCGGGCCCCGCAGCCCGATCTCGACGGCCTCGCGGCGCTGGCCGACCACGCGCGCGAGGCGGGCCTCGCGGTGGCCGTCGAGGAGCGCGGCGAAAAGCGACCGCTCCCACCGGAGCTGGGGCTCGCCGCCTACCGCGTCGTCCAGGAGTCCCTGACGAACGTGGTGCGGCACGCCGGCGCCACGCGGGTGTGGATCCGCCTCGACTGGGCACCGGACCAGCTGGGCGTGGAGGTGCGCGACGACGGCCGCGGGCCCTCCGGCGGCGACGGCGGCCACGGCATCGTCGGTATGCGGGAGCGGGTCGGCGCGGTCGGCGGCGCGCTCCGCACCGGACCCGGTCCAGGCGGCACAGGCTTCCAGGTCACCGCGACGCTGCCCGTCCAAGCGCATGGCTGATCCGATCCGGGTGCTCGTCGTCGACGACCAGGCACTCGTGCGCGACGGCTTCAGCGTGATTCTGGAGGCTCAGCCGGACATCATGGTGTGCGGTGAGGCCGGCGACGGCGAAGAGGCCGTCAGCGCCGCGCTGGCGCTGCGCCCCGACGTCGTCCTGATGGACGTCCGCATGCCGCGGCTCGACGGCATCGGCGCGACCACGCGCATCTGCGCCGAGACCGACGCGCGGGTGCTGGTGCTGACCACGTTCGACGTCGACGAGTACGTCTACGACGCGCTGCACGCCGGCGCCAGCGGGTTCCTGCTCAAGGACATGCGCCGCGACGAGCTCGTGGCCGCGGTGCGCACGATCGCGGCGGGCGAGGCGCTTCTGGCGCCGACGGTCACCCGCCGCCTGATCGCCGAGATGGTGCACCGGGAGCGGTCGGCGCCGGCCGGGCGGCGGCCCGAGGGGCGGCTGTCCGCACTCACCGCGCGCGAGACCGACACGCTGCGCCTCGTGGCACGCGGCCTCTCCAACGCGGAGATCGCCGCCGAGATGTTCGTCACCGAGCACACCGTCAAGACCCACGTCAGCAACCTGCTCACCAAGCTCGGGCTGCGCGACCGGGTGCAGGCGGTCGTCCTCGCCTACGAGTCGGGGCTCGTCGTGCCTGGCACGGGGCCGGCTCAACCCGGAGCTGGGCGCGAAGCGACCAGCCTGGACTGAGCCGGCAGCCGGGCCGAAGCGAGCGAAGCGAGCCAGCAAGCAGAGCGCGTCTCCGTCTCACGACTGAGCGGCGACTCCACTCCTCGCGGCGATCCGCCCGAGGGGGCCGCCGGACGAGCATCGGCACCATGCTCACGTCAGTCACAGGATTCGCGATCCGGCGCCCGCGCATCGTCCTGGCCGCCTGGATTCTCGTACTCGTCGCCGGCTTCGGCATCGGCGTCGGCGTCTTCGGGCGCCTCACCGGCGAGATCAGCTCGGGCTCCGGCACCGAGTCCGCGCGCGGCCACGACCGCATCGCCGCCACCGGCCCGGAGCGGTCGTCCATCACCGCTGTCGTACACGGAAAGCCGGCCGGCGACCCGGCCGTGCGGTCACAGCTCGACGCCGCGATCGCCGACGTGCGCGCGATCCCGGGCGTCGTCGACGTAAGCCCGCCGCAGCCGTCGGCGCGCACCGGCGAGGCGCTGATCCTCAGCGTCACGCTGCGATCCGACGACGAGACCACCGCGGCCGAGGCGGCGGCCGACCGGCTGCGCGAGATCTCCGCCGCGCGGGTGGCCGTCTCCGGCGGCCCGCTCCTGGACGGGGAGTACAACGGGCAGGCGCAGGAAGACGTGCAGCGCGCCGAGATGCTGACCACGCCCGTCCTGCTCGTCCTACTCCTGCTCATCTTCGGCGGGCTCGTCGCGGCCGGGCTGCCGCTGCTGATCGCGGTCGCCGGTGTCGGCGGCACGTTCGGCATCCTCTACGGCTTCTCGGAGATCACCGACGTCTCCGTGTACGCCATCCAGGTCACCACGATGATGGCGGTCGGCCTCGGCGTGGACTACGCGCTGCTGATGGTCAACCGCTTCCGCGAGGAACGCGCGGTCGACCCGGACGTACGCGGCGCCGCCATCCGCACGGCCGCGAGCGCCGGCCGCACGGTGCTCTTCGCCGGGCTCACCGTCGCGATCGCGCTCGCCGGGCTGACCGTCTTCTCCGACCCGTTCCTGCGCTCGATGGGCCTCGCCGGCATGGCCGTCGTCCTCGTCGACATGCTCGCCGCGCTCACGCTGCTGCCCGCGCTGCTCGTGCTGCTGGGCCGCCGCGTCAAACCGGCCAGACAGCGCGCGGGTGGCGGCTTCTTCGCCCGCGTGGCGCGCGGTGTGCAGCGCCGCCCGGTCATGACGATGGTGGTCACCGCCGCCGCGCTGCTCTTCGTCGCGCTGCCCGCGCTCGACCTGCGGCTCGGTGTCGGCGATCCGCGGATGCTGCCGGCGGACTCCGGGCCGCGCCAGCTCTACGACGCGCTCGCCACGCACTATCCCGAGGGAAACGCGCCCGATCCGATCGAGGCCGTGGCCGCCGCACCGTCGACCGATCCCGGCATCGCCGCGCTGCGCGACCGGATCGCCGGCGTCGACGGCATCGCGCGCGTCGAAGCGGTTCCCGCCGGGCCCGACCTCACCGTGCTCAACGCCTACCCGGTGGACATCACCCCGTCGGACGGTACGAAGGAAGCGGTGACGGCGATCCGCGACCTGCCCGCGCCGTTCGAGGTGTTGGTGACCGGCGACGCCGCCAACCTCGTGGACTACGAGGCGATGCTCGTCGACCGGGCGCCGTGGGCGATCGGCGTGGTGGTGCTCGGCACGCTCCTGCTGCTGTTCGCCTTCACCGGTTCGGTGCTGCTGCCGCTCAAGGCCGTGCTCACCAACGTGCTCAGCATCGGCGCCGCGCTGGGTGTGGTGGTGTGGGTGTTCCAGGAGGGCAACCTGGCCGGCCTCTTCGACACGACCGGGCTGGGGTATCTCAACCTGACCGTGCCGGTGCTCGTCGCGGCGATCGCGTTCGGGCTGTCGGTCGACTACGAGGTCTTCCTGCTGTCCCGCATCCGCGAGCGGTGGCTGGCCGGCGTACCCGCGGATCGCGCGGTGGCGGAGGGGATCCAGCGCACCGGGCGCATCATCACCTCGGCGGCGCTGCTGCTCGTGGTGGTGTTCGCCGGGTTCCTGCTCGGCGGCTTCGTACCCATCAAGGGAATCGGCCTCGGGCTTGTGCTCGCCGTCGCGCTCGACGCGACCGTGGTGCGGATGTTGTTGGTGCCGGCCACGATGACGGTCCTCGGCCGCTACAACTTCTGGGCGCCGGGCCCGCTGCGCCGCCTGCACAAGCGGATCGAGGTGACCGAGGCTCCCGTGGAAAGGGAGCCGGCGCTCGTCTGACGCGAACAAGGAAGAAGGAGGGCACCCAGCTATCCGGGTGCCCTCCTTCGGTGCTTGCTCAGCGCGCCTTGCGGGCCGGGGCCTTCTTGGCGGGGGCCTTCTTGGCCGCCGCGGACGCGCGGGCGGTGGTGCTCTTGGTCGCGGCCTTCTTGGCGGGAGCCGCGGCCTTCTTGGTCGCCGCGGCCTTGGCGGGGGCCGCGGCCTTCTTGGTGGCCGTGGTGGCCTTGGCGGTCGTGGCCTTCGTGGCGGTGGTCTTCTTGGCGGCGGCCACCTTCGGCACCCGGCCGCTCGCGACCATCTCCTTGAAGCCGGCGCCGGCGCGGAAGGCCGGGACCGAGGTCTTCTTCACCTTCACCGCTTCGCCGGTACGCGGGTTGCGAGCTGTTCGCGCGCCACGGACCCGCTTCTCGAAGACGCCGAAACCGGTGATCGCCACCCGGTCGCCCTTGGTAACAGCCTGCTGGACCTCCGCCAGCACCGCGTCGAGCGCCGCCGTCGCCGCCTTCTTGTCCCCCAAGCGGGCGGCGAGCGCCTCGATGAGCTCGGCCTTGTTCACGATTTCCCTCCCGTACTTAACTTCGGACTCAACTCGAGCCCATTCTGCGCGCACCGTATGCCCTTTGCCCAGTCTGAGCAAACATCCGCGCGAAAAAAGTCGTTGTGTCGTAACGGATTCGCCCCTGTCGGATGATCCGACAGGGGCGAAAAGGGCCAGGTATGGGGTGCCGTGAGGCTATGAAACCACTGGTAGGAAGGGCAGTCGACGCTCTTCGTAGGCCGCGATGGCGTCCTCGTGGCGCAGCGTCAGTCCAATGTCGTCCAACCCCTCCATCAGCCGCCAGCGGCTGAAATCGTCGAGGGGAAAGGACCAGGTGCTGTCGTCGGCCCGTACTTCCCGCGCCGTCAGGTCTACCGTGACCTGCGCGGTCGGGTCGCTCTCCACGAGATCCCACAGGGCTTCCACAGCCTTGAGTTCGAGCTCGACGGGCAACAGCCCCTGCTTCAAGGCGTTGCCCCGGAAGATGTCCCCGAAGCGGGGCGAGATTACCGCCCGGAAACCGTAGTCGAGCAACGCCCACACGGCGTGCTCACGCGACGACCCAGTGCCGAACTCGGGGCCGGCCAGCAGGATCGAGGCGCCCGCGTAGGCGGGGTTGTTGAGCACGAAGGCCGGATCCTCGCGCCACGCGCTGAACAGCCCGTCCTCGAAGCCCGTGCGGGTCACGCGCTTCAGGTAGACGGCCGGGATGATCTGGTCGGTATCCACGTTGGACCGGCGCAGCGGGAGCGCGGTGCCGGTGTGCACGGTGAACTTCTCCATGAATGGATTCACGCCCTAGTTCAGGTCGGCGGGCGCGGCGAGGCGGCCCACGACGGCGGTTGCGGCGGCGACCGGGGGCGAGACGAGGTGGGTACGCCCACCACGGCCCTGCCGGCCCTCGAAGTTGCGGTTGGAGGTGGAGGCCGAGCGCTCGCCGGGCTTGAGCGTGTCGGGGTTCATGCCCAGGCACATGGAGCAGCCGGCGAACCGCCACTCCGCGCCCGCGTCCGTGAACACCTTGTCCAGCCCCTCGTGCTCGGCCGCCTCGCGCACCGCGGCGGAGCCGGGCACCACGAGCATGCGCACGCCCTCGGCGACCTTGTGGCCGCGCAGCACGTCGGCCGCGGCGCGCAGGTCTTCCAGGCGCCCGTTGGTGCACGAGCCGACGAAGACGACGTCGACCGCGATGTCGCGCAGGCGGGTGCCGGGCTCCAGCGCCATGTACTCGAGGGCACGGCGGGCGGCCGAACGCTCGACCTCCTCGACGAACTCCTCCGGGTCCGGCACGGCACCGTCGAGCGCGATGCCCTGCCCCGGGTTTGTGCCCCACGTGACGAACGGGTTGATCCGCGCGGCGTCCAGCACCACCTCGGTGTCGAACTCGGCGCCCTCGTCGGTCGCGAGGCTCCGCCAGTGCTCCACGGCCGCGTCCCACGCCTCGCCCCGCGGCGCGTTGGGGCGCCCCTTCAGGTACGCGAAGGTGGTCTCGTCCGGCGCGATCATGCCGGCCTTGGCGCCCCACTCGATCGACATGTTGCAAATCGTCATGCGGCCTTCCATGGAAAGCGCGCGGATGGCTTCGCCGCGGTACTCCACCACGTGGCCGCGACCGCCGCCGGTGCCGACCTTGGCGATGAGCGCCAGCACCAGATCCTTGGCCGTGACGCCGGGCCCGAGCGTGCCCTCGACCGTCACCGCCATCGTCTTGGGACGCGCCTGCGGCAGCGTCTGCGTGGCGAGCACGTGCTCGACCTCACTCGTGCCGATGCCGAACGCCAGCGCGCCGAACGCGCCGTGCGTCGCGGTGTGCGAGTCGCCACACACGATCGTGAGGCCGGGCTGGGTGAGACCGAGCTGCGGGCCGATCACGTGCACGATGCCCTGCTGCGCGTCGCCCAGCGGGTGCAGCTTCACACCGAACTCGGCGCAGTTGCGGCGCAGCGTCTCGATCTGCGTGCGCGACGTGGGGTCGGCGATCGTGAGCAGGTCGCCGCGGCGGCTGTTGAAGGCCGGGTCGGCGTATCCCGTGGGAGTGTTGTGGTCTTCGGTGGCGAGCGTGAGATCCGTGCGCCGGACGGGCCGTCCGGCCATCCGCAGGCCGTCGAACGCTTGCGGGCTGGTGACTTCGTGGAGCAAGTGAAGGTCGATGAACAGCAGATCCGGCTCACCCTCGGCGGATCGCACCACATGGGCGTCCCACACCTTCTCGGCGAGGGTCCTTGGTTTCTGCGTGTCTCCCACCATCTGGACATCCTAAATTCTGGGAGGTATGTTTCGGCTTGTGGGACACAGTATGAGCGGTGTCGGCGTTCTCGACAAGGCGGTGGTCATCCTGGCGGCCTGCGTCGACGGCGCCAGCCTGGCCGAACTCGTCGAGCGCACCAAGCTTCCGCGAGCCACCGCGCACCGGCTGGCGCAGGCGCTGGAAATCCATCGGATGCTGGTTCGTGACACCCAGGGCCGCTGGCGTCCGGGCCCGCGCCTGGGCGAGCTCGCCAACGCCGCGCCCGACGTCCTGCTGACCGCCGCCGAGCCCCTTCTCGCCGCGCTGCGCGACGCCACGGGCGAGAGCGCACAGCTCTACCTGCGCCGCGCCGACGAGCGCATCTGCGTTGGCGCGGCCGAGCGCGCGAGTGGCCTGCGCGACACCGTGCCGGTAGGCGCCGTGCTCCCGATGACGGCCGGCTCGGCCGCACAGGTGCTGCTCGCCTGGGAGCCGCCCGAGGCCGTGATGCCGCTGCTGCCCCGCTGCAAGTTCACCGGCCGCACCCTCGCCGAGGTGCGGCGGCGCGGGTGGGCGCAGAGCGTCGCCGAGCGCGAGGCCGGCGTGGCAAGCGTTTCCGCCCCGATCCGCGACCGCACCGGCCGGGTCATCGCCGCCATCAGCGTCTCCGGCCCCATCGAGCGCCTTGGCCGCCGCCCCGGCGACCGCCACGCGATGGCCGTCGTCCGCGCCGGCCAACGCCTGAGCGGCCTCTAGAAAGGCATCCACCGTCGCGCTCGCACGGATCCCCGATGCCACAAGGGATTTGAGCTACCGCGACGTCCGTCGTGGTCCAGACCGCCGCTCCCGCGGCCTCACCCTGCGAGTCTGGGCGATCTCACCCCGGGGCGGCTACGCCGGCCCTGCCCGGACCTGTGTGCGCGGGGATCCTTTGGCGCGCGGCCAGCCGCGGACGGGTGCGGCCACGAGAAGCGGCGACCTGGGACGGCGACGGACATCGCGGCACCCCAAAATGGTCGAAATGTGCGGGTGCCGCCGCACCGCCCGTAACGTAGCGTAATCAGATTCGGGCCATGGGTGTGGATCTAGAACGGTTAGGATCGATATAGCGCCCTAACCGTTCTAGATCGCGAAAACTGGTGCCCGTTGCCCGGCGCGGCGGCTACTGCCCGCGATCGGGGCCCGCCTGGCTCGGTCGGCACCGGCCTGGCGGCTTAGGACATTGTGGACAGACGCTGACCTCGACCCCCGAAAGGTCTCTAGATCGCGAGTCTTGTGCCGCGGGCCCATCGTGGCGGTCACTTGGGGCGACGAGAGCCTTTGACGATCTTCCCGGCCGCCGGCCACCGCGGTCTCCGGCGGGAGCAACGGTCAGCAGCTGACCAGCGGACCCGGGAAGTTCGTTTGAAAACGCAACTCAAGGTGAGTGGGATCGCTGCGCGGTAGCTCAATGGATCTTGGAAATCGACGAGGCCCGCACTCCACGAGAGTGCGGGCCTTCGCAACGTAGCCCCGACCGGATTCGAACCGGCGCTACCGCCTTGAGAGGGCGGCGTCCTAGGCCGCTAGACGACGGGGCCAGGACTTTCATTTCGCTCCGCTGCCCTTCCGGACAACGGTGCTGAACTCTACCAGAGGACCAGCACCGGCGCCTTCACGGACATCGGCTGCTGGGGTACCAGGACTCGAACCTAGACTAACTGAACCAGAATCAGTTGGGCTGCCAATTACCCCATACCCCATCGGCGCCTGCCCATCGGACGGCACCGAGGGGGAACTCTACCCGACCGCACCGCCACCACCCAAATCGACCCGCGCGGCTCAGTCGAGGGCCACGACCGGGTTGGCCAGGTCACCGATGCCCTCGACGCGGACCGTCACGGTGTCGCCGGCCGTGATGGGGCTCACGCCGGCGGGCGTGCCGGTCAGGATCACGTCGCCGGGCAGGAGCGTCATGACGTGCGACACATACGAGACGAGGGTGGGCACGTCGAAGATCAGGTCCTTGGTGCGGCCGAGCTGGCGGACCTCCTCGTTGACCTCGCAGCGCACCTCGAGGTCGCTCACGTCGAGCCCGGTGCTGATCCACGGGCCCAGCGGGCAGAACGAGTCGAAGCCCTTCGCGCGGGTGAACTGCACGTCGGCCTTCTGCAGGTCGCGCGCGGTGACGTCGTTGGCGCAGGTGTATCCGAAGATGGCCCGCTCGGCGGCCGCGCGGTCGGCGCGCCGCGCGCCGGGTGGGCCGATGACCACCGCCAGCTCGGCCTCGTGCTCGACCTGCTTGGACTGGGGTGGGAGCCGGATCGCGTCGCGCGGGCCGATCACGGCGGTGGAGGGCTTGAGGAAGAGCAGCGGCTCCTTCGGCACCTCGTTGCCCATCTCGGCGGCGTGCTCGGCGTAGTTTCGCCCCACGCACACCACCTTGCTCGGCAGGATCGGCGAGAGCAGCCGCACGTCGGCGAGCGCCCAGCGCTGGCTGGTGAACGAGATCTGCCCGAACGGGTGGCCGTCGATCTCGGCGACCGTCAGCCCGTCCGGGTCGCCCTCCACGACGCCGAACGACATCCCGCCGGCATGAACGAAACGAGCGATACGCACAACCGCCAACCTACCCTGGACGGATGCTGGTCCTGGACGCCACCGAGTGGCGCGCGCGCCGTGCCGCCCACGAGGCGCGCGTCGACGCGTGGCTGGCCCCGCACCTGGCCCGCCGCCAGGCCGGCGAGAAGCATCCGGTCGAAGACTTCCTCTTCACGTACTACTCGTTTCGCCCAGCCCAGCTGCGCCGCTGGCATCCCGGCGCCGGTGTGGTGCTGGCGGACGGCGAGGCCGACAAGGACTACGTCGAGACGGCCGGTGGCGTGACGCTCGACCCGGCGACCGCCAAACGCAAGTCGACGGAGTGGATCGGGACGCTCCTGCGAAGCACGGCCGGCCGGCCGGCGTACTTCGGGTGTTTCGGCATGCACGAGTGGGCGATGGTCTACCGTGCCGAGGGCGTGCGGCACGAGCAGGTGCCGCTGCGCCTCTCCCCCGCCGAGACGGCGCGCGTGGTGGACGACAACAGGGTGCGGTGCGGCCACTTCGACGCGTTCCGCTTCTTCACGCCGGCCGCCCGCCCGCTCAACCAGCTCCAGCCCACCCGCGAGGGCCAGCACGACAACGAGCAGCCGGGCTGCCTGCACGCCAACATGGACCTCTACAAGTGGGCGTACAAGCTGTCTCCTCTCGTCGAGAGCGAGCTCGTCGCGGACGCCTTCGCGCTGGCCCGCGACATCCGGGTGCTCGACATGCGGGCCAGCCCCTACGACCTCGCCGCCCTCGGCTACGAGCCGGTCAGGGTGGAGACCGCCGAGGGCAGAAACGAGTACGCGCGGGCGCAGCGCCTCTTCGCCGATCGGGCCGCACCCCTGCGCGACCGCCTCATTGCTGCCCTCGATCGACTCGACGGTTCTTCTTGAGCTCGGAGCGGCGGCGCTTTTCGTCGAGGCGCCGCTGCTTGGCCGCGCGGCTCGGCTTCGTCGGCCGGCGCTGTGGCGGTGGCGCCGCGACCGCCGCGCGCAGCAGCGCGACGAGACGCTCCCGCGCGGCCTCCCGGTTGGCCAGCTGCGCCCGGTATTCGCTCGCCGCGATCGTGAGCACCCCGTCGACGAGGCGGCCGGCCAGCCGAGCCACGGCGCGGGCGCGCAGGTCTGGCGGGATCGCGGCCGAGCCGGCCACGTCGAACGAGAGCTCCACGCGGCTGTCGGCCGTGTTGACACCCTGCCCACCCGGGCCGGAGGAGCGGGAGAAGCGCTCGCGGAGCTCACTGCCCGGGATCAGCAGGCGGTCGGTCACACGCAGGTCGTCAGGCACAGCCCCTAGTTAAGCGCGTTGACCGCCCGCGCGATGACCAGGACCACGATGAGGAACGACATGCACGACTGAACGGTCATCGCCAGCTTGGCCCAGCGGGCGAGCGGCATCGTGTCCGTCGGGCTGAACGCGGTGGAGTTCGTGAACGCCAGATACAGGTAGTCGACGTAGAGCGGCCGCCACTCGTTGTGGGTGAGCTCGGGCACGGTCATCTGCGGGAAGAGGAACTCCGGCATGACCTTCCGCGCGTTCGCCCGGGCGGCGGGGCCACCGCGGTCGGTGAGCCAGTACCAGATGGAGAAGACGATCACGTTGGTGAGCCAGATGATCGCGCCGCTGAGCAGCACCTTGCCGGGGTCCTCGTCCTGGCCGCGGACAAGCACCAGCACCAAGCGGCCGGTGGACCAGAGCAGGGCGACCGTCGCCACACACACGAGCGCGATGCCCAGCAGCCGCAGCGCGGACGACTCGCGGTCGATCCGAAACGGGTTGACGGCCAGCACACCAATCAGCAGCGCGACCTCGACGGCGGGCAGCAGCCACTTCGGGTCGAACGCCAGCTGCTGAGGCGTGAGGAACTGCAACACGATGGCGAAGGCGATCGCCAGCGCGACCGGCCCACGGTGTTCAACCTGGTGGGGGCGCTTCCAGGCGGGGGGCTGATCAGTCACGCGTCCATTGTGTACGCGATGACCGTTCGACAAGCCTGTTACGGCTTCCTATCGCGACGGAAAGCGCTTTCCAGCTCGCCGGATCCGCGCTACGGGGTACACGATGGACAGTGCGGCGAGATCAGCTGAGCGGTGACACCGACGGCGCGGGAGTGTCGTCGGTGCGGTCGCGGGCCGGCAGCCACAGCACGAACGTGCTGCCGGCCCCCAGCGTGGAGAAGACCGACACGTGACCGCCGTGCGACTCGGTGATCTGCCGCACGATGGCGAGGCCGAGACCGGTGCGGCGGTCGCGGGACGGATGGGCGCCGCGCCAGAAGCGGTCGAAGACGCGGGGCTGGTCGTCGTCGGAGATGCCCGGCCCCTCGTCGGCGATCGCGAGCCACAGCCAGCCGCCCTCCTGCCCGGTCGCCACGGCCACGGTGCCGCCCTCGGGCGACAGGCGCACCGCGTTCGACAGCAGGTTGCCAGCGGCCCGGCGCAGCGCGTCGTGGTCGCCGATGAGCATCAGGTCGCCGCGCACGTCGTACCGGATCCGGACGCTGCGGTCGGCGGCGATGGCCGCGAAGTCGTCGCCGGCCTCGCGCGCGACGCCGCCGAGGTCGACGTCGGTGTCGGCGAGCGCGACAGCGTTGCGCCGGGCGGTGGCGAGCAGGTCTTCGACGAGCCGCGACATGCGCGTGGTGGCCCGGTCGATGACCACGACCGCCCGCTCCCGCTCGGGCTCGGTGGCGTCGGGCGCGTCCATCAGCGAGGCGTCGAGGTTGGCCCGGATCACGGCGAGCGGGCTGCGCAGCTCGTGCGAGGCGTCGTCGATCAGCTGCCGCTGCGCGCGGAACGCCTCGTCGAGCCGGTCGAGCATCGAGTCGATCGTGTCGCCGAGGTCGCGCAGCTCGTCCTGCGGGCCGGTGAGCCGGATCCGCCGGGACAGGTCGGTGGCCTGGATCTCCCGCGCGGTGCGGGCGATCGCGCCGACCGGCCGCAGCACCCGCCCGGAGAGCACCCACCCGATGCCGAGGCTGGCGAGGAAGAGCCCGCCGAGCGCGATCAGCGAGTAGTTGCGCATGGTCTGGAGCGTGCTGTAGTTGACCGCCGACTCGATCTCGTCGACCTCGGCGACCGTCATCGTCCCGGTGAACTGGGTGCCCCGGTAGGTCTTCGCCTCGTACGACTTCGTGATCGGCTTGGGGTCGGTGGTGCGCTCCACCGCGATGTACGTCACCACAAGCCCCGCGCCGGCGAGGGCGAAGAGCAGCGTCGAGTAGAGCACGGTGAGCCGGAAGCGGATCGTGCGGACGAAACGCATCACGACGCCTCCTTCAGCCGGTAACCGCGGCCCACGACCGTGTCGATGGCGTCGCCGCCGAGCTTGCGCCGCAGCGTGCCGACGGTCACGCGCACGGTCTGGGTGAAGGGGTCGGCGTTTTCGTCCCAGACGTGCTCGAGCAGCTCCTCCGCCGACACCACGTGCCCGGGGCGGGTCATCAGGTACTCCAGCACGCCGAACTCCTTCGGCGTCAGGTGCAGCGCCTCGCCGCCCACGCTCGCCTCGTGGCGGGCCACGTCGAGGCGGATGCCGCCCACCTCCAGCACGGAGGTGCCGCCGCCGGTGTCGCGGCGCAGCAGCGCGCGCACGCGGGCCAGCAGCTCGGCGAGGGCGAACGGCTTCACGAGGTAGTCGTCGGCGCCCTCGTCGAGCCCGCGCACCCGGTCGTGCAGCGCGCCGCGCGCGGTGAGCATCAGCACCCGCAGGTCGGCGCCGCCCTCCACGGGCACCTCGCCGCGCCGGATCGCATGGCACACGCCGAACCCGTCGGCGTCGGGCAGGTTGATGTCGAGCAGCATCAGGTCGTACGCGTTGACGGCCAAGCGGTCGTACGCCTGCGCCGCGTCGCCCGCCACGTCTACCGCGTAGCCGGCGCGGACCAGGCCGAGGCGCACGGCCTCGGCCAGGTCTTCTTCGTCTTCCACCACGAGCAGGCGCATGGCTGAACGCTATCCGCCGCCGCTGATGATTCGCTCAGCCGCCCGCTGGGCCTGCTCGATCGGGATGGCGAAGCCGATACCGATGTTGCCGCTGCCCTCCAGTGTGGCGATCGCGGTGTTCACGCCGATCACCTCACCGCGCGCGTTGACCAGCGGGCCACCCGAGTTGCCCGGGTTGATGGACGCGTCGGTCTGTATCGCGTCGCGCCGCGCGCCCGAGTCGCCCAGGCGCACCTGCCGGTCGAGCGCGCTCACGATCCCCGCGGTGACCGTGCCGGAGAGCCCGAGGGGCGAGCCGACGGCAAGCACCGGCTCGCCCACCCGGGTGGTGCCGGGCTGCGCCAGCGCGAGAGGGCGCAGCCCGGACGACGCGTCCACGCGGAGCACGGCGATGTCGCTGCCCGGGTCGCGGCCGACCACCTCGGCCGGCAGCCGCCGCCCGTCCTGGCCGACGACGCTCACCGAGCCGCCGCCCTCCACCACGTGGTTGTTGGTGACGATGTGGCCCTGGTCGTCCATCGCGAACCCTGAGCCGCCCGAGTTTCCCACCCGGACCTGCACGACGCCCGCCAGCGCGGTCGCCGCCGCACCGACCAGATCGCCCGGCACGCCGTTGGCGGCGGCCGGCGGCGGTGTGGTGGTGGCCGGCTGCGGCGTGGTCGGGGCGGGCGCGGCGTCGTCGTCCGCCACCACGCCGCCGGCGATCGCGCCGGACGTCGCGGAGACCGCCACCACCGCCAGGCCCACGAGCAGCAGGCGCGGCCACCGCGACGGGTCACCCTTCGCGACCTCCCCTGGTACACCGGCCGGCCGCGGCGCGCCCCACGGGTCGAGCTCCGGAGAGATGAACCCCGGCCCCCGCGGCTCGCCAAGTCCCCTTAGGTCAGTCACGTCAATCCTCCACTATGGAATTCGCGAGAACCAGAACATCGACGCGGCCGCGGCACCCAGCGCGAGCACCAGCCCGATGCCGATGAACCGGGACGAGACGTCCTGCCGCTCGGTGGTGTACCCGACCGAGCTGCCGATGTCCTCGTACACGGCGCGCAGCTCGTCCGAGGTGCCCGCCTCGTGGTAGGTGCCGCCGGTCTGCCGCGCCACCGTGTCGAGCGTCTCGCCGTCCACCGGCACGCTCATCCGCCGGCCGGCGCCCTCGATCGCACCCGACTCCGTGCCGAACGCGATCGTGTCCACCGGCACGCCCGCCGCCGTCGCCGCCGACGACGCCTCGTCGGGATCGCGGCCGGCCGTGTTGGCACCGTCGGAGAGCACGACCACGCGGGCCGGCGGCGTCTCCTCGGCGGCCTCCGCGTCGAGCGACTGGATCGAGCCCAGCGCCGCGTAGATCGACTCACCGATCGCCGTGCCCTGCTCGCCCGCGCTCCCCTCTTCCAGCCGCTCGATGCCGTTGTACATGGCCGCCCGGTCGGTCACCGGCGCCACGAACACCGAGGCGTTGCCGGCGAAGCCGACCAGCCCGACGTTGAACTCCTCGGGCAGCCCCTCGACGAAGTCGCGCGCCGCCGACTTGGCCGCCGTCAAGCGGTCCGGCGAGACGTCGGTGGCCATCATGGACAGTGACACGTCCACCGCCACGACGACCGTCGCCCGCTCGCGCGGCACCCGCACCTCGTCGCTGGGCCGGGCGAACCCGACCACCAGCAGGGCCAGCATGGACAGGAACAGTGTCGCCGCCACGTGCCGCCGCCAGCCGGGGCGCTTGGGCGCGACCCGGTCGAGCAGCCGCAGGTTGGTGAAGCGCACCGCGTAGCGGCTGCGGCGGCGCTGCAACACGAGGTAGAGCGCGGCTATGGCTGCTACGCCGACGAGCAGCCAGAGCCGCACGGGACTTTCGAAACTCACGCGCTACCCCTCTTCGGTGTGGCCGCCATCGCTAGGCGGCGCTGGGCGTACACGTGCCGCACGATGTCGGCCACCCAGTCCCGGTCCGTCCGAAGTGGAAGGTGTGCCGCACAGGACCGGCGCAGCGCCCGCCGCACTATCTCCCGCTGGGCGGCGGCCGCCGCGGCGTACCGCTCGCGCAGCCGGCGGTCCCCTGTGGACACCTCACGCCGCTGCCCGCTCTCCGGGTCGACGAGCGTGATGAGGCCGACGTCGGGAAGCTCCAACTCGCGCGGGTCGGTAATCTCCACGGCCAGCACCTGGTGCCGCACCGCCACGCGGCGCAGCTCCTCCTCCCACGCCGGTCGGGCCTCCGGGTCATCTGTGTCCGGTAGCCCATCCAGGAAATCGGAAACGACAACCACGAGACCCCGCCGCGGTGCCGACCGCCGCAGGCCCGCGATCGCGTCCGCCAGCGCGGGTGGCTGGGCTCCCTCACCCCCACGGGGTACGGCGAGCAGCGTGCGCAGCAGGCCGAGCAGGTGGGTCCGCCCGGTGCGGGCCGGGAAGCGCCGCACCGCCTCGGTGCCGAGCACGTGCGCGCCCAGCTTGTTGCCTGAGCCGGCGGTCAGGAAGCCGACCGCCGCGGTCGCCGCCACGGCCAGCTCCCGCTTCTCGATCTCCGCCGTGCCGAAGTCCATGCTCGGCGTGGCGTCCACGAGCAGCCAGGTGGTCAGCTCGCGGTCCGCGTCGACCTCGCGGACGTGCGGCACGGCCGTACGCGCGGTGACCGCCCAGTCCATGCGGCGCACCTCGTCCTCGCCCGGCCGGTACTCCCGGCTGCCGGCCAGCTCGCTGCCCGCTCCGGGGAGCAGGCCGAGATACTGGCCGTGCAGCAGGCCGTCGAGCCGCCGCGTGATGGTGAGCTCCAGCCGCCGCAGCCGCCGTTCCGGCGCCAGTTCGTGGATGGACGCGTACCCCTCGTTCACGGTGCTCCCCCTCTGTGGTGGGCGCGCTCCGCGGCGTTCACGCGGCCCGCTCGGCTTGGTGGGGTGCGATCTGCGGCGGTGGCACCGCCTCGACGAGCCGGCGCACGACGGAGTCCGCGCCCACGCCGTCGGCGACCGCGTCGAACGACAGCACCAGCCGGTGCGACAGCACGTCGACCGCGAGGTCGGTGATGTCGGCCGGCAGCACGTAGTCGCGCCCCCGCAGCAGCGCCAGCGCCCGCGCGGCGGCCACCAGCCCGAGCGTCGCCCGCGGGCTGGCGCCGTACGCGAGCCGCGCCTTCACGTCCCCCGCACCGAAGCGCTCCGGCTGCCGCGTGGAGACGACGAGACGCACGACGTACTCGGCGAGCGCGTGGTGCACGAACACACCCCGCGCCAGCTCCTGCAACGCCCGGAGACGCACCGGATCGAGCACGGTGCGCGGTTCGGGCCGCGTCGTGCCCATCCGGTAGAGGATGCCCAGCTCCTCCTCGTCGGTCGGGTAGTCCACCACGACCTTCATGAGGAACCTGTCCCGCTGCGCCTCCGGCAACTGGTAGACGCCCTCGGACTCGATCGGGTTCTGGGTCGCGAGGACCAGGAACGGGTCGGGTACCGGGTACGACTTCCCGCCGATGGAGACCTGGCGCTCGGCCATGGCCTCCAGCAGCGCGGACTGCACCTTGGCGGGCGCGCGGTTGATCTCGTCGGCGAGTACCAGGTTGGCCATCACCGGCCCGAGCTCCACGTCGAAGGTCTCCTTCGACGACCGGTAGATCCTTGTGCCGACGATGTCCGAGGGCACCAGGTCCGGCGTGAACTGGATCCGGCTGAAGCTGCCACCCACCGCCGTGGCCAGCGTCTGGGCCGCGAGCGTCTTGGCCACGCCGGGCACGCCCTCCAGCAGGCAGTGCCCGTCCGCCAGCAGCGCCGTAAGCAGCCGCTCGACCAGCCGGTCCTGCCCGACGATCACCCGCTTGACCTCGAACAGCGCCTGCTCGAGCTGTACGTGCGCCGGCATTACCTCGAGGGCGGTGTCCGTCACAGGTTCTCCTGGGCCGGCGCGCCGCCGTTCTTCTCGGGGCAGTCGACAGCCGACCCGTCGTCCTCCACGATCTTGACGGTCGTGCCCGTGCTGCTCCCGGTGTCGTCCGCGGCGTACGCCACACCCCCGGCCACCGCGACCGCGGCGACCGCACCGGCGAAGCCCAGGCCCACGATTGTCTTGATCCGCATTGATCTCATTCCCTTCGTCGGCTCGACCTCAAGACGGGCGCCCGCGTTCCGTCAGCTGGGGGGCAGCACCACGGGCGCCCGCATACGCCCATGTCACCAGGTGGCACCGAAAGACAGCCGAAGATCAGTAAGCGCACGCTCAGGAACCCGACAGCGTCACCCGAGCCGGATTAGGCTCGGACCATGCGCTTGACCAAGTACACGCACGCTTGCGTGCGTCTCCAGGACGGTGACCGCCAGCTCGTGATCGACCCGGGCATCTGGAGTGAGGGCGCCGCGCTGGAAGGCGTCTCGCACGTGCTCATCACCCACGAGCACGCAGACCACGTCGACGTCGACAAGCTCGCCGCGGCCCAGCTCGCCAACGCCGACCTCAAGGTCTACGCCCACGCCGACGTGGCACAGCAGATGGAAAAGCTCGGCGACGCCGTGGTCACGGTGGCGAGCGGCGACGAGTTCGACGCGGGCGGCTTCCAGGTGCGCGTCGTCGGCGGCGCGCACGCCGAGATCTACGACGGCCTGCCCGGCTGCGCCAACATCGGCTTCGTGGTGGACGGCGTCTACCACCCGGGCGACTCGCTCTTCGTCCCGGACGTGCCCGTCACCACGCTGCTCGTGCCGACCAGCGCGCCATGGCTCAAGCTGGCCGAGGGCATCGACTTCGTGCGGGCGGTCGGGCCGGCGCGCGCACACTCCATCCACGACGCCATGCTCAGCGACAAGGGCGAGCAGATCCTCGACCGCTGGCACGAGATGAAGGGCAGCACCGCCTACTCCCGCATCCCGGTAGGCGAAACCGTCGACCTCTAGACAGGTTTCGAAGTCAGGGTGACCCCTTGGCCCACGCTTTCCAAACAAAGAGATTTGGGCTACCGCGATGTCCGTCGTGGTCCAGACCGTCGCTCCCGCGGCCTCACCCTGCACGTCTGGGCAATCTCAGCCCGGCTACGCCGGCCTCGGGGAGCGGCGGCTCGGACCACGGCGGACATCGCGGTCACCCAAAAATGGTCGAAATGTGCGGGTGTCGCCGCATCGCCAGTAACGTAGCGTGATCAGATTCAGGCCGTAGGTGTGGATCTATAGAGCTTTCGGAGTCGAGGTCAGCGTTTGTCCACAATGTCCTAAGCCGCCAGGCCGGTGCCGACCGAGCCGGGCGAGCCTCGGTCGCGGGCAGTAGCCGCCACGCCGGGTAATGGGCACCAAGTTCGCGATCTAGAACGGTTAGGGCGCTATATCGACCCTAACCGTTCTAGATCCACACCTACGCCCCACATCTGATTACGCTACGTTACCGGCGGTGCGGCGGCACTGCACATTTCGACCATTTTGGGCTATCGCGACGTCGTCCTGGTCCGTGGCCGCACCCGTCCGCCGCTGGCCGCGCACAAAGGATCCCCGCGCGCACAGGCGGGAGCAACGGCCTGGACAACAACGGACATCGCGGTGGCCCAAATCTCTTTGTTTGGAAAGGGCTTCCGACGCCACGCGGGCCAAGGGGTCACCCCTGCTCCGAAAGCTCTATAGATCGCGAAGCTGGTGCCGGTTACCCGGCATGGCGGCTACTGCCCGCGACCGAGGCCCGCCCGGCTCCGTTCCCGCGGGCACCGCGGCGGCCGGCGGGCGAGTTGGCGATCGCCCCGGACCTCGATCGGTCGGCGCGGCCGCAGCGGTCTCCGGCGGGAGCGACGGCCCGCCGCTGACAGCGGACCCGGGAGATCTTCTTCTCAGAAACCCGACTCCGGAAGGTCTCCTCTAGGTAGCGCTCCAGGCGCGCCAGGCGTGCACGGCCACCTCGATGACGGGGCCGTGCACGTCGACGGTGCCGTACTGGGCGTACTTCTCACGCAGGAGTGCCACCGCACGGTCCACAGCGGACGGTGCCTCCGTGACCACGGCGAGGCCGTCGGCGCGGACCCACCACAGTGCCGACCAGTCTTCGTCCCAGTGCTGTGCCAGCAGGGTGACGCGCGGGTTGGCGCGGATGTTGCGGTGGCGGCGCAAGTCCGTGCCGCGCTTCGGCTTGCCGTCCACCGCGGACACGACGGTGTCGCCCACGACGGCGAACGTCACCGGCACCACGTGCGGCGTGCCGGTGGCGTCCACTGTGGCCAGTGTGGCGACGCGGGCGGCCGCGAAGCGTTGGCGGGCCTGGTTCACAGCACCGCGTCGGCGAGCCGGTCCACTTCCTCGACCGAGGGGATGGTCGGGTCGAAGACGAGCTCGGTGACGCCCACGTCGGCGAACGCCCGCACGGCCGCGCGGAGCGCCTCTGGCGTGCGCAGCGCGGAGTTGGCGATGTTGTCGGCCCACTCGCCGAGGAAGCTGTAGTAGCGCCGCAGCGACTCCTTCGAGACCTCCTCGTCGCCGAGGCCGAAGTAGGCGAGCGCGGCGATCCGCGGCTCGCCCTCGCGGCCGGCCTCCTGCCACGCCTGCCGCACCTTCGCGATCATCGGGCCGATCTGGTCGGGGCTCGCGCCGCCGACGGTCCAGCCCTCGCCGTACGCGACCGTGCGCCGCACCGCCGCGTCCGAACCGCCGCCGACGAGCACCGGGATCCGGCCGCCCGCCGCGGGCTCGGGGCCGACCGGGTGCTCGTCGCCCGTGACGCTCTCGCCGGCCCACGAGCGGTGGAGGAGGTCGAGCGTCTCGTCCATCAGCCTGCCGCGCCGCTCCACCGGCCGGTCCATCGCCGCGTAGTCGTCCGGGCGGTTGCCGACGCCCAGGCCGAGCGTCAGCCGGCCGCCGGAGAGCGCGTCGAGGCTCGCGGTCGCCTTCGCCCGCCACACCGGCGGGGATGGCGGCGGGGGGGGGATGTCGGGGGAGAGGCGGGTGCGCGACGGGGCGGCGGCGGCGGGGGGGGGGACCGGCCG
>Ga0081539_10003262_pt1 | contig 20369 bp, 23 predicted proteins | sample TabmetS4T2R2_FD_71023 | JGI IMG/M metagenome (GOLD analysis project Ga0081539, IMG submission 71023) | Tabebuia heterophylla rhizosphere microbial communities from the University of Puerto Rico - S4T2R2 | ecosystem: Host-associated > Plants > Roots > Rhizosphere ...
CGGTCTTCCTGCCGGGCAAGAAGCCGGGCCTGACCCTCAGCCAGTCGTGGTGGTGCGGCTAGGGGCCGACCGACACCCCGACCATCGTCGTCTGCGCCCTGATCGAGAACGGCGGCCATGGCGGAACGGCCGCCGCGCCGGCGGCGCTCAAGGTCTTTGAGCAGTACTTCGGCCGCCAGGCGACACAGCACGGGTTGGTGTACTCGGACTGATGGTCGAGTACGCGACCAGCCGCACAGCCGCCGCCCGCGCGCGCCGCTCGGGGCGCGCCGAGGCCGCTTCGCTCGCGCGCCGGCTGGACTGGGTGCTCGTCGCGGCGGTCGGCGGGCTCGTCCTCTTCGGCCTGTGGGCGATCGCCGGGATCACGCGGCACGACGTCGCGGGCAGCCCGAACTACTACGTCACGCGGCAGGCGATCTTCGCCGCGATCGGGCTCCTCGGCGCCGCCGTCGCGGTCTTCGTCGACCCGGACGTCTACCGCCGCTCGTACAAGGCGATCTACACCGGGACGATCGGCCTGATGGTGCTCGTCTTCCTCGCCGCACCGCTCACGCGCGGCTCGAAGCGGTGGATCGACCTCGGCTTCTTCCGCTTCCAGCCGTCGGAGTTCGGGAAGCTCCTCTTCGTCCTCGCGCTCGCCGGCTTCCTGGCCGAGCGGTCGCGGCGGATCGGCGACCCGACCACGTCGCTGCGCACGATCGGCCTCGCGACGATCCCGATCTTCCTCGTCTTCGTCCAGCCCGACCTCGGGACGGCGATGGTCTACGGCGCTGCGCTCGGCGCGATCCTGTTCGTGGCCGGGACCCGCTGGACGCATCTCGCGCTCCTCGGCCTCGGCGCGGTCGTCCTCGCGGTGCTCGTGCTCTGGGGGCTGCCGAGCATCGGGCAGCCGGTGCTGAAGCACTACCAGCAGGAGCGGCTCCTCCACTTCGGCAACCCGAACGCCGACCCGGGCGGCGCGACGTACAACGCGCACCAGTCGCTCCTCGCCGTCGGCGCGGGGCGCTTCCACGGCCGCGGCGTCGACAACGCGACCCAGACGACGCTCGACTTCCTCCCCGAGCACGCGACCGACTTCGCGTTCGCCTCGCTCGCCGAGCAGCGCGGGTTCCTCGGCGCGGCGGCGCTCCTCTGCCTCTACCTGCTCGTGGTCTGGCGAGGCCTACGGATCGTGGCGATCGCCCGCGACCCCTATTCGGCGATCGTCGCCGGTGGAATCGTCGTCGCGCTCTTGTTCCAGATCTTCGTGAACGTCGGCATGACGATGGGGATCGCGCCGATCACCGGCATCCCGCTCCCGTTCGTCAGCGTCGGTGGCTCGTCGATGATCGCGAACCTGGTCGCGATGGGCGTGCTGCTCGCGATCCACGCTCGCGCGCGGGCGGCGGGGAGGTACTAAGCCGCCGCGGGACGAAGCTTGGCCCGGCGAGTCTTGATCGCGCGGAGCCGCTGGCGGAGGCGCGCCCACGCCCACGGCTCGACCTCCGAGTAGCGCGTCGCCGACTGGCCGCGCGTCGCCTCGAGGTACTCGAACCAGGCGTCGGCTTCCTCGATCAGCAAGAGCTCGTGCGCGTGTCGGTTCTTCGCCATCGCGGCCACCTCCCGGTCGCTCGATGGCGCCGATGGTAGGACCCGGATCGGACGGAACCCCTGTGTCGGCGGGCCTCGTTGCTACCCTTGACGCGAGGCTCATGCCACACGTTTTCAGCCACAGCTGCGCGCCGGGCGCCCCCGCACAGGAGGCGGCGCCGTCGCGCGCGCCAAACCAGGAGACCTTCATTGCCATTTTCCCTGTTCCGACGGAAGCGAAAGACTGGAGAGGAGCAGGCGCCGTCCGAGGCCGCCGCTCCGCCCGCACAACCCGAACCACCCTCTGAGACACCGGCCGCCGGAGGCGCGGCGGCCGACCCGACCAAGCCGAAGCGCCGCCGCGGCAGCCGCGGAGGCCGTGGCCGCAGCCGAAAGCCGGCCGCCGACAAGGCCGAGACCGCCGAGGCGAAGGCCAAGCCGGCCAAGCCGAAGGCGGACAAGGCCCAGAAGGCCGATAAGGCCGAGAAGCCGGAGCGCAAGCCGCAGCGCACGCAGCGCGCTGCGACCCGCCGCCGGACGCCCGCGCGCCGGCCGCCTCTCCCCGCCGCCAAGCGCGAGCTCCTCGTGTCGGTCGATGTCGGCGAGCAGCGCGTCGCCGTCCTCGAGGACGACCGCGTCGCCGAGGTCTACCTCGAGCGGCCCGAGAAGCGCTCGATCGCCGGGAACGTCTACCTCGGCGTCGTCGACAACGTCCTGCCGGGAATGGAAGCCGCGTTCGTCGAGATCGGCCTCGAGAAGAACGGCTTCCTCTACGTCGACGAGATCGTCGTGCCGGAGCTCGAGGGCAAGCGGCACGGCAAGAAGATCCAGGACCTGCTGACGCGCGGCCAGACGATCCTCGTCCAGGCGGTCAAGGACCCGATGAAGACGAAGGGCGCGCGGCTCACCACCGAGATCTCGCTCCCCGGCCGGTTCGTCGTCTTCGTCCCGCACGGCGAGGGCCTCGGCGTCTCGCGACGCCTCGACGACGACGAGCGGACGCGGCTCAAGGACGTCATCAAGGGCCTCGACACGCCGAGCGGCGGGGTCATCGTCCGGACGGCCGCCGAGGGCGCGTCCGCAGAGGACATCGAGCGCGACCTCGTCTTCCTCCAGCGGCTCTGGAAGACGATCGACGCGAAGGCGAGGAAGGCGAAGGCGCCGACGCTCCTCTACCAGGAAGCCGAGCTGCCGCTCCGCGTCACGCGCGACCTCTTCGCCGGCGACTTCGAGCGCGCGCTCGTCGACCACGACCGCACCTTCAAGCGCGTCGTCGGGTACCTGAAGAAGACCTCGCCGCACATGGTCGAGCGCGTCCAGCGCTACAAGGACGCGAAGCCGCTCTTCGACGCCTTCGGCGTCGAGGACGAGATCCGCTCCACGCTCTCCCGTCGCGTCGACCTCCCGTCCGGCGGCTACCTCGTCTTCGACTATGCGGAGGCGTTCACGGTCATCGACGTGAACACCGGCCGCTTCGTCGGCTCGCGCTCCAAGAGCTCCGGCGCGCGGCTCGAGGACACGATCACCAAGAACAACCTCGAGGCCGTCAAGGAGGTCGTTCGTCAGCTCCGGCTGCGCGACATCGGCGGGATCATCGTCATCGACTTCATCGACATGGCGAACCCGAAGAACCGCGCAACCGTCGAGGAGGCGCTCCGCACCGAGCTCGAGCGCGACCGGACGAAGACGTACGTCGTGGAGATCTCGCCGCTCGGCCTCGTCGAGATGACCCGGCAGAACGTCACCGACGGCCCGCGCGAGATCCTCACGAAGAAGTGCCCCACCTGCGGCGGCGACGGGATCGTCGTCTCCGAGGCGACGGCCGCGGTCGAGGCCGAGCGGCGGCTCCGGGCGCTCGCCGCCGGCTCGAAGGCGAAGGCGTTCCGTGTGGAGCTGCCCGCGCGGGTCGCGAGCATGCTGATCGGCCCGGGCGCGAGCCGCCTCGCGGAGATCGAGACGCAGACCAAGCGCCGCTTCCTGCTCGAGCCGCGGGAGGACCTCCACGTCGACCACTTCCTGGTCGTCGAGGAAGGGACGCTCGCGCAGCTCCAGCCGGACGCGCCGGCGCTCGAGGGCAGCGACGTCGAGCTGAAGCTCGGCGAGGTCGGTCGCTACGACCCGGCCGCCGGTGTCGGCAAGGTCGACGGGGCCGACGTCTGCGTCGCCGACGCGGCCGCGCTCGTCGGCAAGAAGGTGAAGGTGCACGTCGAGCGCGTGATCGACGGCACGGCGTACGCGACACTCGTCCAGGGGCCTGCGAAGGACACGCCCATCACGGCCGAGTCCGAGGCCGAGAAGCCGACGCGGAAGCCGCCCGCGAAGAAGACGGATGCCGCGGCGCAACCGCAGCCCGAGCCGGCGGCCGCGGAGCCCGAGCCCGAGGTCATCGAGGCGGGGCCGGAGACCGCCGCGGAGGCACCGGCCGAGGAGAAGCCGAAGAAGAAGACCCGCCGCGGCTCGCGCGGCGGCCGGGGCCGGAAGAAGAAGGCGGCCGCTTCGGCGAACGGTGCGCAGCCGGAAGAGCCGACGGCCGAAGAGCCGGAGGAGGCTCCGGCGCCGCGCATCCACGTCCCCGAGCCGGACCTCGGCGAGGAGGCCGAGCCGTCCGAGGCCGAGCAGCCGGCTGCCGAGGACGGTGCCGCGCCGCCGAAGAAGAAGACCCGACGCGGCTCGCGCGGCGGCCGCGGGCGCAAGAAGAAGACGACGACCGCCGCGACCGAGCCGGCTCCCGAGGCGCCTTCCGAGAACGGCGCCTCGGACTGGGACTACGTGCCCATGTCCGAGTGGGAGTCCGACCTCACCGGTTCTTAGCGGCTACACTTCCGCGACTCGCGGGCCGAACGCCCGCGTTTTCCCTGCCATGAGCTACGCGATCATCTCCGTCGGCGGTAAGCAGTTCCGTGTCCAGGAAGGACAGCGGCTGCTCGTCGACCGCCTGGCGACCGACGAGGGCAAGACGTTCAGCCCGAAGCTCCTGCTCGTCGGCGGCGACGGCGCGCCCGACCTCTCGCCGGGCGGCGTCACCGTCACCGCACGCGTCGTCCAGCACGTGAAGGGCGACAAGATCCGCATCGGCAAGTACCGGCCGAAGACCGGCTACCGGCGCCACAACGGCTTCCGCGCGAGCCTCTCGCAGATCGAGATCGAGTCGATCGGCAAGAAGTCCGCGCAGGCGAAGCCGGCGACCGAGAAGAAGGCCGAGGCGAAGCCGAAGGCTGCCGCGGGGCTCCCGAAGGGCTACGCGGATCTGACCGTCGCGCAGATCGCCGAGGCCGCGCCGAAGTGGAAGCTCCCGGAGCTCGAGGCCGCGCTCGCGTACGAGCAGGAGCACGCGAAGCGGAAGGGAGCGCTCGCGGCGCTCGAGTCGGAGATCGCGCTGAAGAAGGAGAACGGCTAGATGGCTCACAAGAAAGGCCTCGGTTCCTCGCGGAACGGCCGCGACTCGAACCCGAAGATGCTCGGCGTCAAGGTCTTCGCCGGCGAGGAGGTGAAGGCCGGGATGATCATCGTGCGCCAGCGCGGGACGAGGTTCCGCCCCGGCGCGGGCACCGGTCTCGGCCGCGACCACACGATCTTCGCCAAGCGCGACGGCCGCGTGGAGTTCTCGCGCAGCGGCGACCGCCGCACCATCTCCGTCGGCGACTGAGGCATGTTCCACGACCGCGCGCGCATCCGCGTCCGGGCGGGTCGCGGCGGCGACGGCGGGCTCTCGTTCCGCCGCGAGAAGCACGTCCCGAAGGGCGGCCCCGACGGGGGTGACGGCGGTCGCGGCGGCGACGTCGTCATCGTCGCCGACGCCGACCGGCGCGACCTGACGGGCTTTCGCTCACGCCAGCTGTTCGAGGGCGGCCGCGGCGGTCCCGGTCGCGGCGCGCTGAAGCACGGCGCGGACGGCGACGACGCCGAGATCCGCGTACCGGTCGGGACGCAGGTCGTGGACGCGGAAGGCCATCTCGTTGCCGACCTCGCCTCGGCGTCGGCGCGCGTGGTGCTCGCCCGCGGAGGCGCCGGTGGACGCGGGAACAAGCGATTCGCGACGCCGACTCGGCGCGCGCCGCGGTTCGCGGAGACCGGCCTCCCGGGCGACGAGGCCGAGCTCGAGCTTCGGCTCAAGCTGCTCGCCGACGCGGCGCTCGTCGGGCTGCCGAACGCGGGCAAGTCGTCGCTCCTCGCCCGGATCTCGAACGCGCGGCCGAAGGTCGCCGACTACCCGTTCACGACGCTGGCGCCCGTGCTCGGGACTGTCGACTCGCCCGACGGCCGCCAGCTCGTCGTCGCCGACGTCCCCGGCCTGATCGAGGGCGCGAGCGAGGGCATCGGGCTCGGCCACGAGTTCCTCGCCCACCTCGAGCGCGCGCGACTGCTCGTACACGTGATCGACGCGTCGGGCGACGTCGAGGCCGCCTGGCGGACGATCGACCGCGAGCTCTCCGAGTACGGCGCCGGCCTCGACGAGCGGCCGCAGGCGGTCGCGCTCAACAAGATCGACCTCGTGCCGGTGATCCCGGAGCTCTCGCTCGAAGACCCGCGCGTCCGCCGTGTCTTCGCGCTCTCGTGCGCGACTGGAGCAGGGATCGACGAGTTCAAGCGAGCGCTCTTCGAGCTCTGCCCGCCAGGTGAGTCGCCTGCGCCTGCCGAGCCGGGCGGTGAGCTCGCAGAGTTCCTCGTCTACCGGCCGAGGCCGGCGGGGCAGCGGTTTCGCATCTTTCGGACCGATCGCGGTTTCCGGGTGGTCGGCGAGCTGCCGGGCGAGGAGGAGCTCGAGGCTGCGCTGCGGACGGCCGGCGTGCGCAAGGGCGACGAGGTCGAGGTCGGCGACGAGACCCTCGAGTGGGCCTGACGGCGATCCTCGGCGGCAGGTTCGACCCGCCGCACAACGGCCACGTGGCGCTCGCGCAGGCCGTGCTCGAGCGCTTCCACCCGGACCGGCTCGCCGTCCTCGTCGCCGCGCGGCCGGGACACAAGTCGACCGTGCTCGACGCCGACACGCGCCTGCGACTCGCCCGCGCCGCGTTCCCGGACCTCCACGTCGCGCTGGACGGGCATCCGAGGACCGTCGACCTACTCGAGGAGGGCCGCTACGACGACCCGCTGTTCGTGGTCGGGGCCGACGAGCTCGCCGACTTCCTCAGCTGGAAGGAGCCGGACCGCGTGCTCGAGCTGGCGCGGCTCGGCGTGGCGACGCGACCGGGCTACCCGCGCGAGGCGCTCGATCGGGTCGTCGCGCAGCTTCGCGCTCCGGAGCGGGTCGAGATCTTCGAGCTGGAGCCGCTACCGATCGAGTCGAGCCGGTTGCGCGAGCTCGCCGCGCGCGGCGAGTCGATCGCGCCCTTCGTGCCGCGCGCGGTCGCCGACCTCGTCGAGAACGAGGGGCTCTACCGTCGCTAGCGGGGCTACACTGTCGGCCGAACCGAGAGGATCCGAACCGACCTGACCTCGCTCGAACAAGCACGCCGCATCGCCGGCCTCGCCCAGGAGAAGCTGGCGCAGGATGTCGTGATCCTCGACATGCGGCCGGTCTGCATCTACACGGATTTCTTCGTCATCTGCACCGGCCGGAACCCGCGGCAGACGAAGGCGATCCAGGACGAGGTCTACGCGGGCCTCAAACGCGACGACCGGATCCTGCCGCGCTCGGTCGACGGCCAGGCGGAAGGCTCGTGGATCGTCGCCGACTACCTCGACGTCGTCCTGCACGTGTTCACGCCGGAGGCCCGCGCCTTCTACCGCCTCGAAGACCTGTGGGGCGACGTGCCGGCGGTCGAGCTGGAGGCCGCGACGGCATGAACCTGTTGTCCATTTAGGACACGGCCCAGCCGAGGCTCCGGCTACGGTCGGAGCATGCTCACCACCAACCAGAAAGGTACCGTCGCCGAGCTTGCCGTTGCACTTGCCGCGTCGAAGCTCGGTGTGGGCGTCTACCGACCGGTCAACGACGGCGAACGTTACGACATGATCCTCGAGGTTCGGGGACGTCTCGTGCGTGTCCAATGTAAGTCCGCCCCGCCATACGCGGACGGAGTCGTCATCCGCTGCTACTCGTCGCGTCGCGCGCGCACCGGGCTCGTTCGGCGGGTCTATACCTGCGCGGAAGTCGATGCGATTGCCGCATATTCCGTCGATCTCGACCGTTGCTTCCTCGTCCCGATGACGGTGATCGAAGGGCATCGCGAGCTGCGGCTGCGCCTCAAGCCGGCCCGCAACAACCAGCGACAAGGCATTCGCTGGGGCGACGACTTCGACTTCACGGCTAGAATCCGAGATCTCCAGGGGCCATAGCTCAGCTGGGAGAGCGCTTGCATGGCATGCAAGAGGTCGCCGGTTCGAGCCCGGCTGGCTCCATAAACGCTCGCGCCTGTAGGTGCGTTCGAGAGTCATCTGTGATGTGCGTCGCGCGTCGCGCTCTGGCCTGCCGCCGGAGGAGCCGTACGAAAACCCCGCTCTTTGCGAGCTGACAAGCCCTGTGCAGGGTTGACATTTGAAGCCCGTTTTGTGAGCGTTGATACCAGTGATGTGGGAGTCGTGGCGCCGCCGTTCGCGCCGCCCCCACCGCGCAGGCGATGCGGGGAATCGCGCCGCGCACGAGTGTTCCTTGCAGGAAGGAGGCCGCGCATGAATCCGGTGGTGCAACGCTTGGGCCTCGAGCGCTGGCTCGAGGGCTACGAGGCTTCGCAGCGAGAGCTGCTGCAGAGCGATCCCGAGTTTGCAAGCTGGCTCGAGAAGGAGTATGTGCCCGTAGCGGGCGGCTGGATGTACTGAATGGCGGTGAACCGGCCCTCGGTCGGGGGCCCCGAGTTCGCCCAGCTCGTACGCACGGTCGGCGAGAAGGTCGATCGGCTGGAAGAGAACAATTGGGATTTCGAGTCCGTTCCCGAGGTGTTCGCTCGCGATGCCGCCGCGGACGTCCTGGCCAAGGACCTCGTGCAGATCCACGACGGGCGCACGATGACCCGCCTCGGGCGGCTTGTCCTAGGCGGCGTCGGCTCGCATTTCAACCTCATGGGGACGATGCACGCCGACTCGCAGTTCAAGGTCGTCGGCTCCCAGTACTTCGACGAGGTCCACGCCCAGCTCGGCAGCAACGGACTTGGGATTGGGGACATCCCCGAGTACCAGAAGCTCGAGGAAAAGTGGGGTAAACCGCAGGACATCGAGTACCACAACTACGGCGTCTTCTACACGCTCAGGGACATGATCTTCTGGCTCCTGATGCACGACGCCGGCTGCTTCCCGAGCACCATGGAGACGATGATGCGGCGCTTCGCCGAAGGAAAGGTCGTCCAGAACAACATGTACGGACCGGCGCGTCCTTCCTTCGATCGCGAACAGCCCGCGATGATGGCCGGCGCCTGCCTGATGCTCCAGTTCCCGTCGAAGATCGTGGAGTGGATGGAGCAGCCGATGTTCGGCGGGCTCCAGGAGGACACGATCGTCGTCGAGCACCTGCTGACTGTGCAGGAGGCCGACGTGTCCCACCCGCTGCTACCGCTCGTCGTGGAGAGCAAGGTCCGTTTGCGCCACCAGGACTACTACGTCAAGAGCTTCGCCGGCGTGACGCCGAAGGACGCGCTCCGCGGTCCCGACATCCCGCCCGAGGGGCCAGGGGAGTATCGGGCATGACCACCTTCGTGGCCGAGTCCGGACAGTCCGCCAAGACCGAGACCCACGAGTTCGAGCTCGAGGTGCGCGGGAGGATCCCTCCTGCGCTCGCCGGCTCGATCGTGGTCGCGACCAGCCGCCGCCACAAGGATCGGTTTCGGTTCTCGCGCTGGCACGACTCGACTAGCGACCTGCTCCGCCTCGACCTGTATCCCGGCAAGCCCGGCCGGGTCCACGCGACCTTCCTCTCCGTCGAGCCGGAGGACCGAAGCTTGCTCGAAGGCCCTCAGCCCGACGGCTTCTACGCGACGCAGCCGAACCACGGGCTGAACGTCGAGGGCAACACCCTTTGGGCGACCAACCTCCTCTTCGGTGCCCCCCTCGAAGTCGACCTCGAGCGTTGGCGACCGGTCAGGGTGCTGCGCTACCTGCAACCCACGACGCGGGCTCCGCAGGTCACTTCCACGTCGCACTTCGCCTGGAGCCTCGACGGCCGTTACGCCTACTTCCACCAGTCGCTGCTCACACGTGAGACCGCATCCCGAAACGTCGAGGCGGCCGACCTCGCGCTCGTCGAGCTCGACACGAGGACCGGCGACGAGCGTCTCTGGCCGATCGTCCCTCCGCCGGAAGACGCGTCACTCGAGGCGGCCAACTTCCATTCGGCCTTCTACTTCGAGGACGAAGGGCGGCGGTTCGTCGGCCTCCTCAAGACCGGCGCCGTCGTGGAATGCCTGGAGGCGCACACGCTTCCGGTCGATCACCAGGTCGCCCGGATGCCGAGCTCGACGATCTGGATCATCGAGGTCGACCGAGAGGCGCCGGTCCTCCAGGCGACTCTGCTGCCCGGAATCCGCGAGATCGGCGCGCTCGCGCTGTCCCACCTCAGCGTCGACGCCAGCAGCGGAAACGGCTTCGTGCTCTACGCCAACTACAAGCAGGCCGATGTCGGCGAGGAGACGCACGGCGAGAACATCTACGGCGAGTCGCCCGACCAGGTGCGGGAGCACTACGCCGGCATGATCGTCGAGCCGCTCAACTACGGGCTCGTACTGCGGTACGAGCAGCACGGAAACCGGAGCTCGCTCCACACTTTCAGTCGACCGTACGAGCACGGCAGGACTTCGCTGGGCCACTCCTGGCTGCCGATCAACATCGGTATCGGCTCGGCCGGCAAGCGGCTCTACTGCACGTTCAACGGCTTCCGTCCGCGGCTTCTCCCGCGCCACATCGCTGCTGCGTACCCGGATATCGCCGTCGACCCTCAGCACATCCGTTACGTTCCGCCGTTGCTCATGCGCTTCGACGCGGCGACGCTCGCGCCCGAGTACGACAGCAAGCGCCGCCACCTCAGCTACGCGGAGCCGGTCGCCCTCGCGGTCGTCGACGACGGCGAGCAGGACTACGTCTGCACGTTCTCACCCGAGCTCGGGCTCCGCATCTACGAGGGCGACGACCTCTCGCAGACGGTCGGCCATGCGATCTCGCACGGCCTCTTGACTTGGAAGGACAGCCACTTCCGCCCCGAACCCGCGCACATGGAGTTCGTCCGCCGCTGATCGAGTCCGGTGCGAACACGATCGAGCTGCCGGCCGACCTGTGGCGGCAACTCGTGGCGCACGCTCGCGCGAATTTGCCGAACGAAGCGGTCGGGCTGCTCGTCGGCTCGACCGGACGTCCCACCGCCGCGATCCCGCTGCCGAATGTCGCGCGGCGCGGCGAGTTTCTCGCAGATCCATACGCTCAGTTTCTGGCTGAGCGCAGAATCCGGGACGAAGGCGCACAGCTCCTTGCGATCTACCACTCTCACCCGCGAGGGGGCACGCGGCTCTCGCCACTCGACGTGAAGTTCGGTCGGGAGCGGCCATGCCTCCACGTCGTGATCGCGATCGACCCGGCGAAGCTCGGTGAGGAGCGCGTGGCGGCGTATGCAATCGACAGTACGGACGTCCGTCCGGTGACGGTCGAGATAGTGGCATCCGATTAGCTGCGTGCGACCCTCGATGCTCGACCGGCGTGGGCGGCAGAATCGCGCGACTCTCGCTAGCGTCCCGAGCGATGGCGGCGTCCGACCCGACCACGACGGGCGAGCTCCGCACCGAGCTCTTGCGGCGATGGGACGAGCCGTCCGACGCCGAGCGCAGCGCCTGGACCGGGTTCCTCCGCGCCCACTCGCGCATCACGAAGGCGCTCGACCGCGAGCTCGCGGCGGCGCACGACCTGCCGCTGTCGGAGTACGACGTCCTCGTGCAGCTCGCGTTGACCGAAGAGGGGCGGCTGCGGATGAGCGACCTCGCCGACGCGATCGTCCTCAGCCCGAGCGGGCTCACGCGGCTCGTCGACCGCCTCGCGGGCCGCGGCCTGCTGCGGCGGGAGCGCTGCGACGCCGACTCGCGGGTGGTCTATGCGGCGATCACCGAGGCCGGGTTCGAGAAGCTCCTCGAGGCGACGCCGACGCACCTCGACGGGATCCGGCGTCTCTTCTGGGACCACCTGGACGACGCCCAGAAGGCCGAGCTCGCGAGCATCGTCGGCTGTCTCGGGCGCCCGCCGGCGGCGAAGCCCTAAGGGCCGCGCCAGGAAGAGTTGCAGCCGCCCGACCCCTTCGCAACCTGCTCGAGCGGCGGCGGGTCGAGGGCGAGGAGCTTCGGGACGGTGACCGCCTTCAGCCCCGTCTTCTCGAACCGGGGCAGGTAGAGCTTCAGCGCGTTCAGCGTCGCCGGCACCTGCTCGTCCTCGTGCATGAGCACGATCCCACCGGCCCGCACGCGGTCGACCAGGTGCTGGTAGATCTCCTGCGAGGAGGGCGTCGACGCCTCGGAGGCGTCGCCCGAGTCCACGTTCGACAGCACCTCGAGCATCCCGAGGCTGCGGGCGATCCGGAGGATCTCGGACGCGTTGTCGCCGAACGGCGGACGGAAGAGGATCACCTTCCGCTTCGTGATCCTCCGGATCGCCTGCTTCGTCCGCGCGAGCTCGGCCCTGATCCGCGCCGGCGGGAGCGTGATCAGGTTCGGGTGGGTGAACGAGTGATCGCCGATCGCGCCGACCGACGCCTCCAAGCGGGCGAGGTTCGGCTTCCGCACGACCTTCTGGCCGATCTCGAAGAACGTGGCGCGGACGCGGTACCGCTTCAGCAGCGCGACCAGCCGGGCCGAGTACGGCCCGGGGCCGTCGTCGAAGGTGAACGCGACGTAGCCCTTGTCGCCGGCGCCGCAGTAGATCGGGATGCCGGCGTCGAGGAGCTGGCGGAAGGTCGGGCTCGGCGCGGCACCCGCCGTCCCAACGAGAGCTGCAGCAACGAGAGCAGCAAGAAGTGCGCCGCAGGGCTTTGCCATAAGTTCCCGCAGGAGAATAGCCTGCTACGCGGGCTGCAGAGCCTCGATCTCGCGCTGCACTGCTAGCCGCTCCAGCGCCTTCGCCTCGATCTGGCGCACGCGCTCGCGGGTCATCCCGAGCCTCCGGCCGATCTCCTCCAGCGACTTCGGGTCGGGGTCGCCGTCCATGCCGTAGCGGAGCTTCACGATCTCGCGCTCGCGCTCGGGCAAGGCGTTGACCGCGCGGCGCAGCGTCTCCTCGGCGAAGCTGACGTGGACCTCCTCTTCGAGCGCCGGCGCCTGCGTCGGGATCAGGTCGCCGAGCCCCGCGTCCCCCTCGCTGCCGACCGGCTTGTCGAGGCTCGCGACGGCGCGCGCCGCCTGCCGCACCTCGCGCACCTGCTTGAGCGGCAGCCTCGTCGCCTTCGAGAGCTCCTCGTCGGTCGGCTCGCGCTCGAGCTTCACCGTCAGCTCGCGCTGCGCCCGGCCGATCTTCTGCTCGCGCTCGACGATGTGGACGGGGATGCGGATCGTCCGCGACTTGTTCGCGACCCCGCGCTGCACCGCCTGGCGGATCCACCACGTCGCGTAGGTCGAGAACTTGTAGCCCCGCCGCCAGTCGAACTTCTCGACCGCGCGGATCAGGCCGATGATCCCCTCCTGGATCAGGTCGAGCAGCGAGAGGCCGTGGCCCTGGTACTTCTTCGCGATCGAGACGACCAAGCGCAGGTTCGAGTTGATCATCCGGTCCTTCGCGCCGCGGTCGCCGCGCTCGATCAGCTTCGCGAGCTCGACCTCCTCGGCCGCCGTCAGGAGCGGATAGCGGCCGGCCTCGTTCAAGAAGAGCTGGAGCGCGTCGGTCGTGGCCACGGCGAGGTCGCCGTTCACGTAGGTCGGCTCTTCGCGCGCGCCGACGCTGCAGTCGTCGGTCAGCGTGATCCCGCGCTCGTCGAGCCGGTCGTACAGCGCCTCGAGCTCTTCTCCCTCGAGCTCGAGCTCCTGCGTCAGCTCGGAGAAAGCGGACAGGTTGATGCACCCTTCGGTCTCGCCCTGCTCGATCAGGGCTGCAAGCTGTTCCTCGGTCATGAAGAGCTGATTCCCAAGGTGCTTCGGGATTGAAACGGGGGTAGACTGCCTCGGATCGTGTGGGAGCTCATCTTCTTGATGCTCGTCCTGAAGATCCCGATCGCGTACCTCTGCCTGGTCGTCTGGTGGGCCGTCAAGGCGGAGCCTAGACCGCTCGAAGGCGCCGCGCGACTCGTGGAGCCGACCGACCCGCTGGCGCCGCCGCGTCGTGGCCTGCGAGCCCGTCCCGGCCCGCGTCGTCGCGGCCCGCGCGGCGGCCCCGCCCGCACGTATCCGCGGACCGCGCGCGCGAGCCTCGCCCGCGCCGAGGCCGACCGCTGAGCGTCCCCGCACAGCCCGATCGGCAGCGACCAGCCGAGGCGGTCGCCGGCCTCATCGCCGCCGCTTCGATCTTCGTCAGCCTGATGGGGCTCGCGTACCGGCCGGTCAGGCTGATTCCCGTCGCGATCGTGCTGGCGCTGATCGCGGCCGCGATCGGCGGCCGGTACAGCCGCCTCGCCGCGCTCGCCGCCGGCACCGGCGCGCTCTGCTTCGCGGTCGGCATGACGTTCGCAGTCCTGACGAGCCACCCGCTGTACTGATCCCCGCGCACAGGAATCCGGCTTCACCGCTGGTACAACTGGACGGATGAACGCGAACGACGTCGACGGCCTGAACACCGGCTACGCGCAGCTCCTGCTCGAGGAGTACCTCGACAACCCGGACGGCGTGCCGGCGGAGTGGCGCGAGCTCTTCGAGAACGGCGACCCCGAGCTCTTGACCGCGCTCCCCGGCCTCGCGCGCTTGCTCGAGACGTTGCGTGACGGCTCGAACGGACATGCCGCGGCGACTGCCGAGCCCGCGCGTGCGCCGGCGGTCGTCACGCGGCCGGACGAGACCCTCCTCGCGGCGGTCGCGGCCGGCGTCTCGCTCGTGAAGGCGCACCGGATGCACGGCCACCTGGCGGCGCACCTCGACCCGCTCGGCTCCGAGCCCCCGGGCGACCCGGCGCTCGAGCCGGAGCGGATGGTCCCGCGGCTCACGCCGGAGCTCCAGTCGCAGGTTCCCGCGCGGATCCTGCGCACCTACGTCCCCGCCGAGACCCTTCACGACGCGCTGCCCGCGCTGCGCGGGGTCTACTGCGGGACGAGCGCGTACGAGCTCGAGCACATCTCCGACCACGAGGAGCGCGTGTGGCTGCGGCAGGCGATCGAGGCCGGCCGCTACCGCACGCCGCTCTCGCCCGAGGAGAAGAAGCGGCTGCTCGCGCGGCTCACCGAGGTCGAGGGGATGGAGCGCTACCTGCGCCGCGCGTTCCTGGGCCAGAAGCAGTTCTCGATCGAGGGTCTCGACGTGATGGTGCCGATGCTCGACGAGACGATCGAGCTCGCGGCGGAGGCGGGCGCGCACGAGGTCGTGATCGGGATGGCGCACCGCGGGCGGCTGAACGTCCTCGCGCACACGATCGGCCGGCCGTACGAGACGATCATGCGCGAGTTCGAAGGCGAGCGGACGCTCGAGGCGGTGAGCGCCGACCCCGAGGGCGGAACCGGCGACGTGAAGTACCACCTCGGCGCCGAGGGAACGCGGCAGACCACGACCGGTCCGATCACGGTCACGCTCGCCGCGAACCCGAGCCACCTCGAGGCGGTCGACCCGGTCGTCGAGGGCCGCACGCGGGCGGAGCAGACCGATCGCTCCTCGCGCGCCGGCCGCCACGACGCGCGCGTCGCGTTCCCGATCCTCATCCACGGCGATGCGTCGTTCCCCGGCCAGGGCATCGTCGCCGAGACGCTCAACCTGCAGAGCCTCGCCGGCTACTCGACGGGCGGCACGCTCCACCTGATCGCGAACAACCAGGTCGGCTTCACCACCGACCCGGTCGAGGGCCGCTCGACGCGCTACTCGAGCGACCTCGCGAAGGGCTTCGACGTCCCGATCGTCCACGTGAACGCGGACGACCCGGAGGCTGCGATCGGCGCGATCCGGCTCGCGCTCGCGTTCCGGCGGCTGTTCGAGAAGGACGTGGTCGTCGACCTCGTCGGGTACCGCCGCTTCGGCCACAACGAGCAGGACGAGGCCGCGTATACGCAGCCGCTGATGGCGCAGAAGATCGCGTCGCATCCCAGCGTCCGCGAGCAGTTCGCGGCTCGCCTCGTCGAGGACGGCGTCGTCACACAGGAGGAGGCCGACGGGCTCGTGAAGGAGGTCGAGGCGCAGCTCCGCGAGGCGCACGAGCGGCTTCGCTCGTCGTTCGGCCAGGGCGCGGCGAGCCCCGTCCGGGAGGGGCACATCCCGCAATCGACGGGCGGGGAGGTCGTGACGGCGGTCGAGGCCGACCGGCTCCGCGAGCTGAACGAAGAGCTCCTCCGCGTGCCCGAGGGCTTCGCCGTCCACCCGAAGCTCGCGAAGCAGCTCGAGCGGCGAGTGGAGGCGCTCGACGCCGGCGGGATCGACTGGGGCCAGGCGGAGGCGCTCGCGTTCGCGTCGCTGCTCTGCGAGGGGATCCCGATCCGGCTCACGGGACAGGACACCGAGCGCGGGACCTTCTCGCACCGGCACATCGCGCTCCACGACGTCCACACCGGCGCGGTCTACAAGCCGATCCAGCACCTCGCGGACGCGACGGCGTCCTTCGAGGTGCACAACTCGCCGCTCTCCGAGCTCGCCGCGGTCGGCTTCGAGTACGGCTACTCGATCGCCGCGCCCGAGGCGCTCGTCCTCTGGGAGGCGCAGTTCGGCGACTTCGTGAACGGCGCGCAGATCATCGTCGACCAGTTCCTCGTCTCGGGGCTCTCGAAGTGGCGGCAGACCTCACGGCTGACGCTCTTGCTCCCCCACGGCTACGAGGGCAACGGGCCGGAGCACTCGAGCGGCCGGCTCGAGCGGTTCCTCCAGCTCGCCGCGCAGGAGAACATCCGGATCGCGAACGTCACGACCGCGGCGCAGCACTTCCACCTGCTCCGGCGGCAGGCGCTCGAGGCGACGGCGCGGCCGCTCGTCGTCATGACGCCGAAGGGGCTGCTGCGCCTGAAGCAGGCCGGGTCGACGCTCGCCGACATCGCCGAGGGCTCCTTCCACCCCGTGCTCGACGACTCCGGAGCCGACCGAGAGCGCGTCCGCCGGATCGTCCTCTGCTCGGGCAAGGTCTACTACGACGTCGTCGGGCACGAGGCCCGCGCGGCCGCCGAGTCGGTCGCTGTCGCGCGGCTCGAGCAGCTCTACCCGTTCCCCGTTCGCGACGCGACGGCGCTCGTGCAGGGCTACCCGCACCTCGAGGAGGTCGTCTGGGCGCAGGAGGAGCCGCAGAACATGGGCGCCTGGCGCGCGATCCGGCACCGGCTCGAGGAGTCGCTGCCGGAGGGCGTCGGCCTGCGCTACGTCGGCCGCCCCTGGCGCGCGAGCCCCAGCGAGGGCTACCCGACCGCGCACCTGCGCGAGCAGGACCGGATCGTCCGCGCGGCGCTCGAGACCGGCTAGCGCGGGCCGCGGCGGCGCGCGCTGCGCCGCGCGACGGCGGCTGCCGCGCGTGGGCCGTGCTTGCGCGCGGCCTGGAGGATCTGCTTGCGCTGCCGCTTCGGGATGCGGCGCCAGATGTCGTAGGCGGTCAGCGCGACGCCGACGGGGCCCATGCGGCGACTGAGGAAGCGGAGCTTGGCCACCCCGCCATGCTAGCGGCCCTTCCCCTTCTCCTTGTCGCTTCCCTTCCCCTTGCCGTTGTTCCCGTCGCCATTGCCGTGGCCGTCGTCGCCCCGCTGCGGAGGCTCGGGCGTCGTCGCCTGGGGCTGTGCGTCCTCGTCCTCGGTCGAATCGTCGCCCTTGGGCGGGGGAGGCGAGGCGGGCTGGGTGGCGCGATGGGGACGGCCGGTCGGTTGCTCGACCGGGACCTGAACCGCGGCGAGCTCGCCGGGCGAAGGTGTCGGAGGTGCCGGCTGCGGAGTGGGCGCAGGCGCGGGCTGGGGGGCAGGAGCAGGAGCGGGAGTCGGCTTGGGCGCGGGCTTCGGCTTCGCGGGAACGGGTCGCGCGGAGCGATGCGCGGGCGCAGGCTTCGCGACCGGCCGGCTTCGCGGCACGACGACGGGAGCCGAGACGAGCTGGGCGACAGGCGGCGCGGCCGGGGGCGGGGCCGGACGCGGCGTGGGCGAAGGCTTCGGACGCGCCGGCGCAGTCGCAGCCGGCACCGCGTGGACGCTCGACTTCGAGACGGTCGGCGGCGTCGCGAGCCTGGGCGGCCGCACCCGTCCGACGTCGACGAGTGTCCCTGGCAGCCCCACCGCCCCGGCCAACGCTGCGATCGAAGCCGCCGCGGTGACCAGACGGATCCAGTTTCCCCTCATGCTCCAAACCCCCTCTGCCGATGACTCTCACGTGGGTCATCGGCAGAGGGGGCCGGAGTCTTGAAGGACAATCGATGAGCAGCTTCAAGCTGAAGCTCGTCGTCTACTTCCTGCTGCTTTCGCTCCTCCCGCTCGCGGCCGCGTTCGCCGGGTTCGCGTCGGTCGCGAAGGACAGCGAGACGCGGCTCGTCGACACGCGCCTGCAAGCCGGGCTCCACGCGGCGCTAGCGGCGTACGAGGAGCGGCTCGTCGCAGCGGAGGACTCGGCGAGGGCGCTCGCGCGCAGCCCGTCGTTCCAGCGGGCGCTCGCGCGCAAGGACCGGCGGGCGATCGAGCGCGCGGTCGGCAGCTCGGCGAACATCGCGGTCGAGACGGCCGGCGGGATGCGCACCGGCGGGAGCACGGGCCTGGCCGCGGAGCGGCGCGTCAAGGTCCTCGGCCCGCACGGGCTGCTCGGCACCGTCGTCGCGTGGGTCCCGCTCGACTCGGGCTTCCTCGCGCAACTGCGCGACCGCGCGGGCCTCGACCCGATCGACGTGCTCGTGCTGCTCCGCAACGGCCGGATCATCGTCGGGCCGAAAGGCTTCGCCGGATCGGTATCGGCGCCGGCGGGCGAGATGCGGACGGTCACGCTCGACGGCGTTCGGTACCGCGCGCTCGTCGCCCACACGCTCAGCGGCCGGCCGGGGGCCGCGCTCGCGGCGCTCAGCCTCCAGTCCCGGATCGACTCGAAGACCGGCGAGGTCGAGAAGCGGCTCCTGCTCGCGCTCGCCGTCCTGCTCGGCCTCGTCGCGACCGTCGGCTACTTCGAGGGGCGGACGATCGTCCGCACGATCGGCGGGCTCGTCGCGGCCGCGAATGCGATGGCGGCCGGGCGGCTCTCGGAGCGCGTCCGCGTCCGCGGCCGGGACGAGCTCGCGCTGCTCGGCCGCTCGTTCCACCACATGGCCGCGCCGCTCGCGGCGCGCTCGGATGACGGCAAGGTCGACATGGAAGCCGCCGAGATGGCGGCTGAGCTGATCGGCGCCCCGGTGTTCGCTGCGGACGGCCCTGAGGTCGGGGAAGTTTCCGACGTTATCCTGGACGAGAAAAACGAACCGCAGAGGCTGAGGATCAGGGCCGCCGCTCACCTCGGACTTGGTGTGCGCCTCATCGACGTGCCCAAGGGCGCGTTCATCACGCTCAGAGGTGCCGCCGTTCTCGAAGTACCGGCCGCCGCGGTCGGGACGCTTCCGGAGCTGAGCGAAGAGAGTGGCGACAGAACCAACGAAAATAAATAGACCAACATCTCTGCCGCTTGCTTCGGGCGCCCATTGGCCTCGGCCGCCGTAGGCAGGCCGAGGGCATGATAGGACGCCGGGAAATTAGTGTTCCGGCTCAAACACCTGATTCCCGTGTCATCCTCGGGCTTGCTTGCACTCGGACTTGTTCCGAGTGTCCCGAGGATCCAGCCATCCGCGAGCATCGCAGCAAGGGGTTGGATGGATGGTCGGGACCCCCGGCCTTCGCCGAGGGCAGGCAAGCCCGACCATGACAGCTGGGGGATCAAATGAAAGAGCCGCAGGATTAGAACTCGCCTTCCTTTCTTAGCGGCGTGCGCGGGCCGTCGGGCGGCTCCTCTCCCTTGGCCTCGCGCATTGCCTGCTCGAGATGACTGCGTGCTTCGGAGAGGTGCTCGCAGGCTTCCTGCCAACGCAGGATGAGCCCGTGGCGCGCAGCGCGCCGCAACTCGTCCTCCATATGGTGGAGAGACCTGAGCCAGTCGGGGACCTTGTCGAGCAAGTCGGACATGCGAGCGCGGCTCCGTGCTGCTGGACGCAAAACTAAGGCATCTTTCCTTGAACTCAGAGCCGTTCGCGACAGCCCGATGCCCCCGTCAATGCGGCATCGTAAGCTGCACGAGATCCAGGAATTCCCGCAGGCGCACCTCCTGGTGGCCTCTGAGCCACTGCGGGTCTGCAAGCATGCCTTCGACCATGTGCTTGGCCTCGTGCCACTCGCCGTGCAGGCACGCTTGCACGAAGGCTTCGCGCGCCCGGGTGCCCGGGCAGTGCGCAGAAATGATCTCGGCGATCACCGGAGCAAGCTCGTAGACGACCTGCACGCTGAGCCTCGTCCGCCGTTGCGACCGGTCCTGAAACTGCCGAGCTTGCGTGGGGTTCCGCATTTCCATCAGAAGCTGAGCGACGCCCCGGCTGCAACTTTCTTCACGCTACCGCGTTTAGCGCCCGGCAATTGGCTACTGGAGCAGTGCAATGAAGCGCGTTGCCCTCATGTTACTTCCACTCCTGGTTGGCACTCCCGCGCTCGGCGCGGACCTTGGGCCCTACTACTCTGAACGCGAGCGCGCTATTGAGGAACCGGCGCCACCGAGAGTCGTAGAGCGGGAGCGCATCATCGAACGCCACTACTATCAACCCGTGCCCGTCTACCGCGAGCAACCCGTGTACGTGGAGCCGCGTGAATACGTGTACGCGCCGCG
>Ga0081539_10003263_pt1 | contig 20364 bp, 19 predicted proteins | sample TabmetS4T2R2_FD_71023 | JGI IMG/M metagenome (GOLD analysis project Ga0081539, IMG submission 71023) | Tabebuia heterophylla rhizosphere microbial communities from the University of Puerto Rico - S4T2R2 | ecosystem: Host-associated > Plants > Roots > Rhizosphere ...
TTTTGGTTTTTGTTTTTCCTTTTCCCCCCTGCGCCCCCCTTTCCCCCCACCACAACCCCAAGGCTGGCGGAGGTGTGGGTGGCCCGTCGCGGCCTCGATTGGTGGCTACGCTGGCGGCATGGCCGACGTAGCACCGGGCGGGTCGCCCGATGGGGCGAACCGCTCCGCGCCGGATCCGCCCGCCGAGCCGTCGTCCACACCGGCCTGGTCCAGCACCGCTTCGGTACCGCAGGCACCGGCCGATCTCGTACCGCCCGAGACCGGCGACAAGCCACGTTGGCGGCGGTGGCTGCCGCTGGCCGGCGTGATCGGCTTCATCGCCGCCTGCGCCATCGCCATGCTGCTGATCCTGGGCTTCAGCTACGGCATCAGCGCGCTCATCATCGGCCTCGGCGCCGCGATACTGCCGGTGCCGGTGCTGGTCGCGTGCTTCCTGTGGCTCGATCGCTACGAGCCGGAGCCGACCCGGTACCTGCTGTTCTGCTTCGCCTGGGGATCCTCGGTCGCCACACTCGCCGCGCTCGGCGTCAACTCATTCGCGTCGTGGCTGTTCGACCAGGCTGGCCTGCCGGACGCCCTGGTCGCCGTGCTGGTGGCACCGTTCATCGAGGAGTCCATGAAGGCGGCCGGTCCGATCCTGCTGCTCTGGCGCCGGCGCCGCGAGTGGTCCGGCATCACCGACGGCATCGTCTATTGCGGGCTGTCCGCGATCGGCTTCGCCATGGTCGAGAACGTGCTCTACCTCGGCGGCCATGGCTATGCGGCCGGTGCCGACCAGTACGGCCCGGCCACCGGCATCCGGAACGTGTTCCTGATCTTCATCGTCCGGATCCTGTTCACCGGGTTCGCCCACCCACTCTTCACGTCGATGAGCGGCGTCGGTCTCGGCGTGGCGTCACGTTCCGCGGACCGCCGGGTGATCTGGCTCGCGCCGATTGCCGGCCTGCTGACGGCGATGATCCTGCACGGCACGTTCAACCTGCTGCCGACACTCTCGGTCGCGACCGGGCAGCCGTTGATCATGCTGTACGGATACCTGGGCTTCATGGTCCCGTTCTTCTTCGCCGCGGTCGGCTTCGCCATCGCGCTACGTGGCTGGGAAGGCCGGCTGAGCGAACGGATCCTGCCGAGCTACGTCCGGATGGGCTGGTTCGCCCCGCCCGAGGTGGCCTCGCTCGGCAGCCTGGGCCGACGGCACTCGGCGCGCCGCTGGGCCCGGCGGGTCGCGGGCGACGCCGGCCTCAAGGCGATGCGGACCTTCCAAGCGACGGCGACGCGGCTGGCGCTGCTGCGCGACGGCATGGAGCGCGGTCTATACCGGAAGTCGGAGGATACGCGGCGGGCGTCCGAGGAGGAACAGCGCCTGCTCGACGCGGTCATCAGCTACCGGTCCGTTTTCGCCAGCCGGGATCCGCAGATGCCGCGGGCGTTCTGGGACGGCCAGAGTTATCGGATCGCGTTCCCGGACGGCGTCGCGAGGACCGTCGACGCCCCGGACGAGCCGGTCGTTCCGGTTCCGGTCCGTCTTGTCCCTCAGCCCGTCACCGCCTGGGCAGGTTTTCCAGCCGATTACGGTCCATCGGGCACCGGCTATGGCCGACCCCAACCGGCGTACGGGCCGCCGCCGGGGTACGGTCTGCCGCCGGGGTACGGCCCGCCGTCAGGGTATGGCGCGCAGTCGGGATACGGGCCGCCCCCGGCTCACGGCGCGCCGCCGGATTACGATCCTCCGCCCGGGCCCGGCCCAGCGGATTCCTCTCAGAGATAGAGGCCGGTGCCGTCCCGTTCGACGCGGTTCGCGGCGACGGCATGCACGTCGCGCTCCCGGAGCAGCACGTATCCGCGCCCGTGCAGCTCGACCTCCGACCGCTCCTCGGGATCGAAGAGCACCCGGTCGCCCACCACAATGGACCGTACATTCGGACCGATCCCCACCGCGGTCGCCCACGATAGGCGGCGCCCCATCGATGCGGTAGCGGGGATGACAATGCCGGCGGTTGATAGGCGTTCACCGTCCGCTCCCTCAAGACGGACGAGAACGCGGTCGTGCAGCATCCGGATCGGCAGGCCGGCCTCGGTCGTGGTGGCGTGGGTGTCGGTACTCACCAGGCAGACGGTACGCCCGCAAACCGCATGCTTCCGGGCGGCCCCTGGCGCGGCGACTGGTTTGTCGGTACAAAGCCCAGGAAAGTGATAGCCACCGACGACTACGGTGGAGACACCGAGGTGACGGAAGGAGGTCGATTCTTGAGCCGCCTGGAGCGCGTCCGGCAGAACTTGCGCAAGGCGTATGACACGGGTCGTGAGTCCGTCCGGATGGCTCGCCTCGACGACGACAGCGCCCCGGAGCACGATCACGAGATCGACTTCGAGCTGCCGGTGCCGGTGGCGGAGCCGGAGGACGATCGGCATCAGTCCACGGTGAGCCGGGACGACGCCGAGGTGCCGCACTCGCTGCGGATTGCGGCCGCGTGGTCGTGGCGCCTCATCGTGGTGGGAGTCGTCGGCTGGGCGTTCCTGCGGTTCATCGGCATCATCAGCATCGTCGTGATCCCACTGTCCATCGCACTCCTGCTGTCCGCGCTGCTCGCACCGGCGGTCAGGTGGCTGCTCGGGCTCAAGTTGCCGCGTTCGCTCGCCACGTTCCTGGTGATGATCTGCGGGCTCGCGGCCGTGGCCGGCACGCTGACCTTGGTGATCAACCAGTTCGTGCAGGGCCTGCCGGAGCTGACGATCAAAGCGAGCGCCGGGATCCGTCAGATTCAGGAGTGGGCCCGGACGGGTCCCCTGCATCTCTCCGACGCCCAGGTCAACCAGGCCATCGACTCAGCTCAGAACTGGATCAACTCCAACACGTCGTCCCTGACCGCGACCGGTGTGGCCACCGCGGCGACGCTGGCCGAGATCCTGACCGGGGCCCTGCTCGTGCTGTTCGCGACGTTCTTCTTCCTCCGTGACGGCCGCAAGATCTGGCGATTCCTCGTCAGGCTGTTCCCGGTGAACGCGCGTTGGTCGCTGTCGGACGCCGGCGCGGCGTCGTGGGCGACGCTCGGGTCGTACGTGCGCGCCACCGTTCTCGTGGCGTTCATCGACGCGGTGGGTATCGGCCTGGCGCTGGTGATCCTCCGCATCCCGTTCCCCTTCCCGCTGGCCGCCCTGGTGTTCCTGGGCGCGTTCGTGCCGATCGTCGGCGCGAGCGTGTCCGGTGCGGTGGCGGTGCTCGTCGCACTCGTGGACAAGGGCTGGATCATCGCGCTGATCGTCCTCGGCGCGGTGATCTTCGTGCAGCAGCTCGAGGGGCACGTGCTGCAACCTCTGATCATGGGCCGCGCGGTGGCCATCCACCCGCTCGTAGTGATCATCGGCATCGCCTCCGGGGTGGTCCTCGCCGGCATCATCGGAGCCCTGGTCGCGGTGCCACTCATCGCGGTTCTGAACACCGGCGTCCGTCGCCTCGCCCGCCGCCGCCCCGAGGTCCCCGCCGACGCGGTCGTGGTCACCGCGTCGCAGCCTGAGGCTGAGAAACGCCTGACGTCACGTAGCCGCGAGCCGGCGGAGAGCACCCAGGGCCACGTCGGACCGGGTGGTGTACCAGAACGGCGGAACTGACCGGCGAAGAAAGGCGCCGTATCCGCGCGCGGTCTCGAGCCGTGAGTCCAGAACCGCCACCACACCACGGTCACCGCTCGAGCGGATCAACCGGCCCGCGCCCTGGGCCAACCGCACCGCGGCGATCGGGACGCTTACCGACGCGAACCCGGAACCGCCCGCCGCGTCCACCGCCGCCGCCCGTGCCGCGGCCAGCGGCTCGTCGGGCCTGGGAAACGGCAGCCTGTCGATCACCACCAGCTGGCACGCGTCGCCGGGCACGTCCACCCCCTGCCACAGCGACATGACGCCGAAGAGGCAGCTGGACCGGTCGGCACGGAAGGCGCGGACCAGAATCGGCAGCGAGTCGTCGCCCTGGAGCAGCACGGGCAGATCGGTGCGGGCGCGGACCAGCTCAGCGGCCTGGGTCGCGGCGCGGCGCGAGGAGAACAGCCCGAGCGTACGGCCGCCGAGCGCGGTGACCAGTGCGAGCAGCTCCGCACCGGCGGCATCCGGCAGGCCGGAGGCGGCGGGCCGGGGAAGGTGCGCGGCCACGTACAGGATGCCCTGTCGCGGGTAGTCGAACGGCGAACCGACGTCGAGCGAGCTCCATCCCTCCTGCACCGGAGGTCCAGGCGCCGGTAGAACATCAGCGAGCGGCGCGGCCTCGTCGCCGGACCGCGCTGCCGGCACGGCCGGCGACACCGGCAGGCCCAGCGACCGCGCCACCGTGTCGAATCGGCCGCCCAGGGTCAGAGTCGCCGACGTGGCCACGACCGTACGTTCGTCGTAGAGACGATCGGCGAGCATGCCGGCGACCGACAGCGGCGCTACCATCAGCGCCGGCCGCCCGCCGGTGTCCGACTTCTCCACCCAGGCGACGTCGCGCTGGGACTCCTCCAGCAGCCGCTGCGCGGTCGCGGACAGCTCGTCGAGCGCCGCCGTGGCCTGCTGCTTGCGAACCGGGTCAGGATCGTCGTTCTTGATCTCGCCGATGCCCTCGAGCACGGCGCGGGTGGCCGCGTCGAGCAGCATGACCGCCTGGGCCAACATCGGCGGTAGGCCATTGGTCAGGCGGCCCGAGGGTGTGTCGGCCAGCCCCACCGTCAGCGCGTCGGCCGCCTCGGCGAGCGTCTCCGCGGCCTCTGGGGAGATCAACGGGCGTGCCCGGCGGGCCGAGCGTTCGATCGCCTCCGGCGTCAACTCCGCCTGCGCCGCCGATGAGACCCGATCGGCGAGCTCATGCGCCTCATCGACGATGAGCACCTTGTGCGGCGGCACGATGTGGCGCCCGGCCAGCATGTCGACGGCGAGCAGGCTGTGGTTGGTCACCACGATGTCCGCCTCGCGGGCCCGAGCCCGCGAGGCCTCGGCGAAGCACTCCGAACCGAACGGACACCGGGTCGCGCCCACGCACTCACGGGCCGGCATTGACACCTGGCGCCAGGCCGCGTCGTCGACGCCCGGATCCAGCTCGTCGCGGTCACCGGTCGGCGTCGTCTCCGCCCAAGCCCGGACGCGCTGGATCTGCTTAACGAGCTTGCCGGCCGCCCCCAGCCACCGCGGCCCGATATCGGAGAAAAGCGTGGCGTCCGGCTCCTCCACGGCGTGCTCCAACTTGGCCAGGCACAGGTAGTGGTGCCGGCCCTTCAGCACCGCGAACGTCGGCCGCCGGCCGAGCACCGGGCGGACCGCGTCGGCCAGCCGCGGAAGGTCCTGCTCGATCAATTGGTTCTGCAATGCCAGTGTCGCCGTCGACACCACGACCGGACCGTCCACCAGCAGCGCGGGCGTGAGATAGGCCAGCGACTTCCCGGTGCCGGTGCCGGCCTGCACCAGCAGATGCTCGCGCTCGCCGATGGCCTGCTCGATCGCCGCGGCCATCGCCTCCTGACCCGGCCGAGTGGTCCCGCCGGGCACGGCACCAACCGCGGTGGCGAGCAGCTGGGCGGTCGAGACGGCGGTGCGCGTTGTCACGTCGCAGACCGTACCCGCACCCGCCGACGAAATTGTCGCACCATTAGGGTTCTTTCCATGCCGAGCGAGATAGTCCGGGTGGTCTACACCAAGTACGACGGCTCGGCTCACCGCGACTACCCGGCCCGCCGGCTGCACGAGGACGACCTCGGTGTTTGGGTGGGTGTGCCGCGCGGCACGGCGTCGGTCTACCATGGCCGGCCGTCGGTCGAGCAGATCCCGTTCGTGCTGCTCATCCCGCACCGTGCATGGTGGACCGGGATGTTCAATCCGCCGCCGCGGACCAGCGAGGTGTACTGCGACATCACCACACCCGCGCACTGGGACCGCGACACCGTCCGGACCATTGACCTGGATCTCGACGTGGTCCGCCGGCGGGCGACCGGCCTCGTGGAGCTCCGCGACGAGGACGAGTTCGAGGAGCACCGGCGGGACTTCGGCTATCCCGACGACGTGGTCGCCGAGGCGCAGGCAGCTGTACGGAAGTTGTTGGTGGAGCTGGCCGACGGCACCGAACCGTTCGCCACGCACTACCGCAAATGGCTCTCAGCCGTGACGGACTGACCGCCCTCCTCCCGCCGATCTTGGAGTTGTGGTTGGCCTTTTGCGGTGTATATCCCTATTCGTTCCAACCACAACTCCAAGATCGGCGAGGAAATCGGCGTGACGGTGCCTGGACCTCCGTGTCAGGTGTGACACAGTGGTGACGCGATAAGCACTTTTTGTCGTATTTCTCCGAACGGAGGCCAGGTCCGTGGCGAGCGAGGTGGCGACGATTGCCGGCGGGGTGGCCGGGCTCGCCGGCGCGGCAGGCGCGACGTCGATCGGCGTGGCACTGCTGCGCCGCCCGAAGCCGTACCTCGCATCCGGCCACGCGCTTGTCGGCGTGCGATCCACCGACCCGCTGTCCGCAGTGCTCCGCCATGGGTTGGGCGGCCTCACCGTCCCGGTCCGCCCCGGTCCGCGCGGTGAACTGTTCATCGGGCCCGGCGCGCCGCAGCCCGGCCGTACGCTGCGCCGGCTGGTGCTCTCCCCGCTGCTCGCCCGGGCGAAGGCCGGCGGCGGGCGGCTGGCCCGCGATCATCGCGTGCCGTTCCGGCTCGTTGTCGAGTTCACCGGACCGCTCCGGGACGCAGAGACACTGCTCACTGCGTACCGGATGCTCGACCAGCAGCTGCGCGACCACGCCCCGTTGTTGAGCCGGTGCGTCGACGGGCGGCTCGAGCCGGGCGCCGTCACGGTCACCGTGGCGGGCATCGTCGACGTGCGGGAATTGCTGGGCAGCCAGCGCCGCCGGTACGCGTTCGCCGACGGTACGTTCGACGACATCGGCTGCCGGTCGGCGCCGCCGGCGCTGGTCCCGATGATCAGTGAGTGCTGGACGCGCCGCTTCGGCTGGGACGGCCGTGAGCCGATCCCCGCCGAGGAACGGCATATGCTGCACGCCCTGCTGCGGTCGGCGCACGACGACGGTCGTACCGTCCGTATCTCGGGTCTATCGGCCGGCAGCCGGCGAGCGCGCCGGGCGATCTGGGGTGAGCTGGGCGCGGCCGGAGTCGACGTCATCGCGGACGCCGACCAGCGCGCGCTCGTCCGGCATCTGCGCCGCCACCCGGTACGGCTCCCGGACCCGCCGCGGCTACCAACTGTGGTACGGCGGCGGACCACTCCGCGTCCGACGGCCCCCAGGTCGATGGTTAACAACAGGTGAACGTAGCCTGAACTACTTCCCGCCGACGATAGGCGTGAGGGTCAACTGGGGAGCACTCCATAGCATCCCCCGGAGATTCCGGACCCACCGCCATCGATCGAGGTCTGCGCCGTGAGGTTTTCCATCCGCCCGTTCGAGGGTGCGTTCTACGACCTCTTCACCCGCGCCGCGCAGAATCTGGTGAGAGGCACTGAGCTGCTCAACGAGCTGGCGCTGCCGGGAGCCGACGTGCAGTCGATGAGCGAGCGACTGTCCGATCTGGAGCATGACAGCGACCAGATCACCCACGAGTTGTACAAGAAGATCAACTCTACGTTCGTCACACCGTTCGACAGGCAGGACATCTACTCGCTCGGCTCGCAGCTCGACGACGTGATGGACCATCTCGAAGCGGTCGGGAACCTGATCTACCTGTACGGCCTCTCCGAGCTTCCATTGTTGCCACGGGAAATGCACGAGCTTGTCACCGTGCTCGATCAGCAGGCGAAAATCACCGCCGACGCGATGCCGAATCTGCGCGAGATGAAGGGCCTCGAGGAGTACTGGATCGAGATCAACCGCCTGGAGAACGACGGCGACCGGACCTACCGGATGCTGCTCGTCCGGCTCTTCTCCGGCGAGTACGACGCGCTCACGGTCCTCAAGATGAAAGAGGTCGCCGACGAGTTGGAAGCCGCTTGTGACGCGTTCGAGCATGTCGCGAACACCGTCGAGACGGTCGCGGTCAAGGAGTCCTAGACCTTGTCCCCGGAACTCGTCGCTGTCCTCGCGGTCATCGGAATCGCGATGGCGTTCGACTACACGAACGGCTTTCACGACGCCGCGAACGCCATCGCCACCAGCGTCAGCACCCGCGCGCTCACGCCCCGCGTGGCGCTGCTGATGGCCGCCGTCGGCAATTTCATCGGGACGCACTTCGGCGGGAAGGTCGCCGCGACGGTCGGTAGCGGGCTGGTCGACCCGCCCCGGAGCGTGGCCGGCCTCGGCGTGGTCTTCGCCGGGGTACTCGGCGCGATCTGCTGGAACCTGATCACCTGGTACTTCGGCCTGCCGTCCTCCTCGTCGCACGCGCTCATCGGCGGGCTCGTCGGTGCGGCGCTGGTCGCGGGCGAGGGCGTCAAGTGGGCGGGGATCCTGGAGAAGGTCGTCATCCCGATGGTCCTGTCCCCGCTGACCGGTTTCGTCCTCGGCTTTCTGATCATGCTGGCCATCCTGTGGATCTTCCGGAACGGCCAGCCGGGGCCGCTCAACCGGGGGTTCCGGATGGCGCAGACGGTGTCGGCGGCCGCCATGTCGGTCGGCCACGGTCTGCAGGACGCCGCCAAGACGATCGGCGTCGTAGTGCTCGCGCTCTATGTCGGTGGCTTCCAGGACGACCCGAAGTCCATACCGGAATGGGCGTTCTGGACGTCCGCGACCGTGCTGGCCCTCGGGACGTACGCCGGCGGCTGGCGCATCATCCGCACCCTCGGCCGCCGCATCATCGACCTGCGGCCGCCGGAAGGCTTCGCGGCCGAGACGGTGGCCAGCACGGTGCTGTTCGCGTTCGGCATCGGGCTGGGCGCGCCGATCTCGACCACCCACACGATCACCTCGGCGATCATGGGTGTGGGTGCGACCAAGAAGCTGTCGGCGGTCCGGTGGGGCGTGGCCGGCAACATCGTGGGCGCGTGGATCCTCACGGCCCCGGGGGCGGGCGTCATCGCCGCGCTGGCCTACTTCGCCGTCCGGCCGCTGTTCACCTGACCATCTGCCAAGACCCCGCGCGTGCGATACCTCCGCGATCTTGGAGTTGTGGTTGGAACGAAACGGGCGATAGACGGCGAAAGGGTAACCACAACTCCAAGATCGCCGGCGACCTCCCGCGGCCAGCCAGGCAGCCGGCGCGGGAGGGGATGGGAGGATCGGTTCGTGCGATGGAGGCTGCCGCCGGCAATGGCGCGACGGGCCCGGGAGTTCGACGGCCGCCCCGTGCCGGCCCGGCCGGCGGCGACCGTGGCGCTGCTGCGGCCCGCAGAGCCCGGGTTCGAGGTGTACATGCTGAGGCGGATGACCGCGATGGCGTTCGGCGGCGTCTACGCCTTCCCGGGCGGTGGGGTGGACCCGAGCGATCGGCCGGAGACGCTGCGCACCAACTGGCCGGACCGCCTCGGCGTACCGGATCAGCAGGCCCGCGCGGTGGTCGGAGCGGCCGCGCGGGAGTTGTTTGAGGAGGCCGGCGTTCTGCTCGCCGGGCGCCGCGACGAACCGGACCACACGGTGGGTGATGTGGACGGCGCCGATTGGGAATCGGAGCGCAGGCGGGTGGTCGCCCGCGATCTCACCATGACGGCGCTGCTCGACGACCGGAGCCTGCGGCTGCGTGACGACCTGCTCCTGCCGTGGGCGCGGTGGGTCACGCCGGATTTCGAGCCGCGCCGCTTCGACACGTGGTTCTTCGTCGCGCTGCTGCCGCAAGCGCAGACGGCGCGCGACGTGTCCGGTGAGGCCGACCGGACCACGTGGATCAGCCCGGCGGCCGCCGACGGCCTGGAGATGCTCCCACCGACGCGGTCGATGCTGGACGATCTCCGGGCGTACCACAGCATGGCCGAGGTGATCGCGGCCGTGCGGGATGCGACGACGCCGGTGATGCCGCGGGTCGAACTGACGCCCGACGGCGGAGCGGTGGTGAGCGTCGATCAGCCGAAGCGGCCGGTGATGTAGTCCTCGGTCTTCTTCTGCTTGGGATTGCTGAAGATCTTCTGCGTGTCGTCGTACTCGATGAGCCGGCCGGGATCCCCGGTCTTGTCGATCGAGAAGAAGCCGGTCCTGTCGCTGACCCGTGCGGCCTGCTGCATGTTGTGCGTCACGATGATGATCGTGAAGCGGTCCTTGAGCTGGAACATCAGATCCTCGATCGCCAGCGTGGAGATCGGGTCGAGCGCCGAGCACGGCTCGTCCATGAGCACGACCTGGGGCTCTACCGCGATCGTCCGGGCGATGCAGAGCCGCTGCTGCTGGCCGCCGGACAGGCCGGCGCCGGGCCGGTCCAGCCGGTCCTTGACCTCGTCCCACAGGTTCGCCGAGCGCAGCGTCTTCTCGGCCGCCTCGTCCAGGACTGTCTTCTTCCGGACGCCGTTGAGCTTCAGGCCAGCGATGACGTTCTCGTAGATCGACATCGTGGGGAACGGGTTGGGTCGCTGGAACACCATGCCGATCATGCGACGGACCGCGGTGACGTCCACGTCCGGGTCGTAGATGTTCTGGTCGTCGATGGTCAGCCGGCCCTCGATCCGGGCGCCGGGCAGCACCTCGTGCATGCGGTTGATCGAGCGGAGGAACGTCGACTTGCCGCATCCGGACGGTCCGATAAGGGCGGTGATCGACTTAGGCTCGACGGTCATCGAGATGCTGTCGATCGCCTTGAAGGATCCGTAGTAGGACGAGACGTCGTGAGCCTCGATGCGCTTGGCCATGGTGGACACCTCTTATCGGGTCAAGGCGTTGCGACGGGCCAGCAACTTGGCCGCAATCGTGAGGATGAGGACCAGGGCGACCAGTGTCATTGCTGCCGTCCAGGCGCGGGCTGGGGCGTACTTCGAGGCGTCGCCGGCCTGCTGGAAAACGAACAGGGACAGCGACGACTGGTTGCCGGCGAACGGGTCGAAGTTGATGGCGGCGGCACCACCCGCGACCAGGAGCACGGGCGCCGTCTCGCCGGCGGCTCGCGCGACGGCGAGCATGATCCCGGTTACGATGCCCGGCAGCGCGGTCGGCAGGACGATCTTCACGATAGTCTTCCACTGTGGAACGCCGAGCGCGTACGAACCTTCGCGCAACGGGCCGGGTACGAGGCGCAGCATCTCCTCGGTGGAGCGGACGATCGTGGGCAACATCAGCACCGTCAACGCCAGCGCGGCCGCGAAGCCCGAGTATCGGGGCTGACCGTTGTTGAACCAGGGGCTGACGATGAGCACCCAGAACGCGAGGATGAACAGGCCGGCGACGATCGACGGGATGCCCGTCATCACGTCGACGAAGAATCGGACGGTCAGCGCGAATCGGCCCCGCCCGTATTCCACGAGGTAGATCGCGCCGAGCACACCCAGCGGCACGGCCAGCAGCGTGGCGATGCCGACCTGCTCCACGGTGCCGACGATGGCGTGGTAGGCGCCGCCGTTCGGGTCCCGCGCGCCGATGTTGTTCATCGAGCTGCTGAAGAAGTTTGCGTCGAGCCGTTGCGTGCCCTTGGACACCAACGTCCACACCACCGAAGCGAGCGGCAGGACGGCCAGGATGCACGCCGTATAGATGAGTGCCTTCCACATCCGGTCCCGGGCCGCCCGCCCGCCCTCCACCCGGCCGGCCACGATGAGCAGCCCGACGAGGTAGAACACCAGGCCCAGAACCGCCACGAGAACCCAGTTCCCGATTCCGAAGCCGAACACGACCGCGGCAGCCAAACCGATCGCGACGACCGCGACGATCACATTGACCACGAGCGGTAGGCGGCGCGTCCGGATGTTCTGCGGCGTCATGATGACGCCGTCGGTTTCCCTCTCAAGAACGCTCATGCCGTGCCTACCCTTCGCACGCGCTCGTGGCCCTCGCTGCGCTCGGTGCGCTCGCTCATGCGGCACTGTCCCGGAACTCGCGCCTACGGTAGATGATCGCCCGTGCGGCCATGTTGACCACCAGTGTGATGCCGAACAGCAGCAGACCCGAGGCGATCAGCGCGCCCCGCCCGGTCGCGTTGGCCTCGCCGAACGTGTTCGCGATGTTGGCGGCGATGCTGTTACCGCCGTTCTGGATGATGTTGAACGAGATCGCGAAGACGGAACCCAGCGTCAACGCCAGCGCGATCGTCTCGCCCAGCGCGCGGCCCAGACCGAGCATGACCGCGGCGATGACGCCGGCCTTGCCGTACGGCAACACCGACATGCGAATCATCTCCCACTTGGTCGCCCCCAGCGCGAGCGCCGCCTCCTCGTTCATCGTCGGGGTTTGCCGGAAGACCTCGCGAGACAGCGACGTGACGATCGGCAGGACCATGATGGCGAGGACCAGGCTGCCCAGGAGTATCGAACGGCCGAACGGCCCATCACCGCCGAACAACGGCAACCAGCCGAAGTAGTGGTTGAGCCAGACCGAGAAGTCCCGTACCGGATTCAGGAAGACGTCCCGCCCCCAGAGGCCGAAGACCACACTGGGCACCGCCGCCAGCAGATCGATCGTGAACCCGAGCGGGGTGGCGAGCCGGCGCGGGGCGTAGTGGGACAGGAACAGCGCGATACCGAGCGCGATCGGGACCGCCACGATGAGCGCGATGACGGAAGACAGGACCGTGCCGAACGCCAGCGCCGCGATGCCGAAGTTCGGCTTCGCCTCATTCGGGAACCACTTCTCGTAGGTGAAGAAGTTCTCCGTGTTGGCCCGCAACGCGGGGACGGCCTTCGAGATCAGGAAGATCGCGATCGCGACGATGATGACCAGCACCATCGCGCCGGCTGCCCGGCTGAGCCCGCGGAACCCGTTCTCGGTGGAGAAGCGAGCTCGCTTCGGCAGGCCGCCGCCGCCGCCGAAGGGTGATGGTGAGGCCGGAGAGATCGGCGACACATCCGAGCCGGCGGTTCCGCCGTGACGCGCGGTCACGCCGGAACCGCCGGCTTCGGAGTTCGCCGAGCGGGAGGGATAGTCACCCATCGGCTCGCTCGCTGTCGTCTAGAGGTTAGGAGATGGCCGCGACCGCTGTCTCGACCTTGCTGCGCAGCGACTCGGGAAGCGGTGCGTAGCCGAGGTCGCCGAGTGAGGACTGGCCTCCCGTGCTGGAGGTGTAGGTCAGGAAGCCCTTGATGGCCGCGGCCTTGGAGCTGCCCTTGCTGCACGCGATCTCGTAGGTCACCAGGACGATCGGGTAGGCACCAGCTTCCTTGGTGGCGTAGTCGATGTCCATCTTCAGGTCGTTGCCGGTTCCAGTGATCTTGGCTCCGCCGATGGTCTTACCGGCGCTCTCCCCGGTCAGTTCGGTGTACTCGCCGGCGCCGTTCTTGATCTTCGCCTTCTGCAGGTCGCTGTTCTCCGCGAACGACAGCTCCACGTAGGCGAGCGCGCCGGCGGAGCTCTTCACCGCACTGGCCACGCCGTCCGAGCCCTTCGCGCCGGTGCCGCCGGGCGCCTTCCACGCCTTGGCGTGGTCGAACGTCCAATCTGACGAGGCCGTCTTGCTCAGGTACTTGGTGAAGTTGTCGGTGGTGCCGGACTCGTCCGAGCGGTGGACGGTCTGGATCGCGGTCGTCGGCAGCTTGGCACCGCTGTTCTGGGACGCGATCGCCGGGTCGTTCCACTTGGTGATCTTGCCAGCGAAGATCTTGGCGAGTGTGGGCGCGTCGAGCTGCAGGTTGTCCGCGCCCTGCAGGTTGTAGACGACGGCGATCGGCCCGATCACCATCGGCAGGTTGAGTGCCTGGCCCCCCTGGCACTTCGCGTCCGCCTTCGGCTGCTCCTCCGGCTTGAGCGCGGAGTCCGAGCCGGCGAAGTCGGCGGTACCGGCGATGAACGCCTGAATGCCCGCACCGGAGCCGGTGCCCTGGTAGTCGATCTTGGCCTCGGAGCACTGGCCCTGATAGGTCTTGATCCACTCGTCCATGGCGTTCTTCTGGGCCGTCGAGCCCTGGGCCGTAAGGCTGCCCCCGGCGCAGTTGCCGGCAGCCGCCGATTGGGCAGCGCCACCCGATGGCGTTGGGTTATCCGACCCGCAGGCGGTGAGCGCGAACACAGAAGTAAGAGCAATACCGGCGATGTAACCGGACCGCTTGAGCTTCACGGGTGTCCCTTCGAATGGAATACACGGCAAGGGGCCACACGTCGGCCCACCCGAAAGCTAGGAGGAGCAAGTGACCGGCTCCCCGGTCCCAAATGAACGGGTGGTGAACACGTCATCGCAGCGCGATGGCCATCGATCGAGATCGAGGTATCGATCAAGTGAACGGCCGCATTAGATCACGAAATACCGCGTATGTCGCTGCGGCCTTCCGGACCGCTGTAGGACACGTCGGTCGACGCCACTTCGAAGCCCAACCTTCGGTACAGCCGCACGGCGGCGGCGTTCGACTCGTCGGTGTACAGCATTGCCGTATCAAGCCCTCGGCTGGCCAGGTACTCCAACCCGGCCACGGTCAGCGCGCTGCCGAGCCCCCGACGGTGCCCGCCCGGATCCACGCCCAGCACGTAAACCTCGCCGATTCCCTCCGGATGGACCTTGGTCCAGTGGAAGCCGAGCAGCGTGTCCTCGATATCCACCGCCAGCAGGAACCCGGCCGGATCGAACCACGGCTCGGCCTCTCGCAGCTGCAGGTCGTCGGCCGTCCACCGGCCTTGCTCGGGGTGGTCGGCGAAGGCGCGAGCGTTCACTTTGAGCCAGGCTTCCTCGTCCACGCCGGGCCGGAAATGCCGCAGCGTCACGCCGGCCGGCAGCGGTGCCTCGGGCAGCGGCTCTGCGAGGGTCCGTCGCATCTGCCACAACACGCGGATGCGTTTGAGGCCGTTCCGCTCCGCGAAGGCCCGAGCACCCGGTAGGTCGCCGTGCGCCCAGAACCGCACGGTGGGTTCCGGCCCGGCCAGCGCGGTTTTCAACAGCGCGGTGCCGTACCCGCGCCGCCGGAAGCGGGGATGCACGACCAGTTCGCCGGCCGATTGGTCCAGGTAGGCGTAGCCGGCCAGGCCGTACGGGGTTTCGGACAGCAGATGTACGGGCGACTCCACCCCAGGCGCACCAACGGGGCCGCCGTGGCGCACCCTCAGCAGCGCCTCCTCGGACAGCGGAAACACGCCGTCGTCGGCGGCCGCCGCGTCGACCAGGGCCTGCACCCCGGCCGCCTCTTGACCGGACAGCCGGCCCGCCATCCGGACCGGCTGATCGGTGGTCATGGAAGCCGGGTGCCCGGTCAGACCGGGAGCGAAACCGGCTCGGTGTCCGGGAGCTGGCGACCGGTCGGCGGCACCACGAACTTGTAGCCGACCTGCCGTACCGTGCCGATCATGGCCTCGTGCTCGGCGCCGAGCTTCGCGCGCAACCGCCGGACGTGCACGTCCACGGTCCGGGTGCCGCCGAAGTAGTCGTAGCCCCAGACCTCGCGCAGCAGCTGGTCCCGGGTGAACACCCGCCCGGGGTGCTGGGCCAGGAACTTCAGCAGCTCGAACTCCTTGTACGTGAGATCGAGCGGGCGACCCTTCAGCTTCGCCGCGTACGTGTCGGGGTCGATGGTCAGCTCGCCTGCACGGATCGATCCGCCGGCGCCCGCGGTCGTGTTGGTCAGGCGGCCGACGCCCAGGCGGAGCCGGGCCTCGACCTCGGCCGGGCCGGCGCTGGCCAGGATGACGTCGTCCACGCCCCAGTCGGCGTTCAACGCGATCAGTCCCGCCTCGGTGACCACCGCGACCAGGGGGACGCCGAGGCCGGTGGCATGCAGCATGCGGCATGTCGCCCGGGCCTCGGACAGCTCGGAACGGGCGTCGACCAGCACTGCGTCGGGGCTGGGTGCGGACACCAAGGTGCGGACGTCGCGGGGCGCCGTCCGCACGGAGTGGGGGAGCAGATCCAGCGCGGGCAGCACGGCAGAAGGTTCGCCGGCCCGTGCCGTCACCAAAAGAAGGATTTCCACACTCACCTCGCATCCTCGCGGCACGATGGCCGCTCGGGTCACCGGAGGGGACTTATCCCGGCGTCACCGACGGGTGGGTTGGCCTTACCTTAACTGATACGTCCCGGTAACCGTGCTGGTCAGGATCATGAAGTGACGCAGCGAACGCCGCTGGGACGGACCACGTGTTCGCCCGGGCACCGCCGGATCTGGCACCATCGCAGGGTGTTTCCCTCCACGCCGAAGAACGACGACCGTGATCCGTGGGGTGGCGAACTCTCTCGGGAGATCGCCCGGTCGGCCCCCGGTCGGTCGATGGCCGGCGTCTACAACGCCGTTCCGGAGCCGGTCCCACACCGGGCTTCCGACCCCGGGGAGGAACCGGACGAGGACATTCGCGTCGTACCGCTACGCCCCCAGCTCTCCATCGCGGTGGCCGGGTTCGCCGCGCTGCTGGCCGTGGGACTGATCCTGGGCGCACAGACCTCCGCACCGGACGCCCGCGTTCCGTACGCCATCGTGGTGTTCGGAGTGCAGCTGCTGTTCGTGCTGGCCTGGACCATGGCGATGCGGCCGCCGGCCGCGGCGCTGGTGGCCGGCATCTGCGTGGCCGCCGGCATCGTCGCCGACTACACGGCCGTGACCAGCGAGATCGCCCATCTTGTGCCACTGGTCTACGTCGCCGGCGGCGCGCTCGTGGCGGCGCTCGTGGCCCAGGGCTTCCGGGCCGCCGACCGGCTGCGGGCCCGCGACTCGCTCGGCGCCACGCTGTTGCTGGTGCTCGGCGTGGTGGCGTTCGCGTCGCTGATCGTGCTGACCCGCGAGCCGATCGGCACGCAGGCAGTGCTGGTCTGCCTGGTCGCCGCGGGTGTGGCGGTGATGGTGGCCAGGCTCACCGACGCGGCGTACGCCAAACCGCGGATCGCTGCCCAGGTGCCGCGCGGCGCGACCGGGATCGTTCTCGGCGCGATGCTGGGCACGCTGGCCGCGGCCGGGCTGGGCAGCGTGCTGGTGCTGCCGTTCACCCCGGCGAAGGGTGCCGTCCTCGGGCTGGTGTCGGCCGCGCTGGCGGTGCTGGTCGACCTGGCGGTCAACTACACCGAAGCGGGCCGCGGTATGGCCGGCGTGGCGCCGACGTTCTGGGTGGCTCGGCACATGCAGGGTCCGCTGGGCGCGTTCGCCGTCACGGCCCCGGCGGCGTACGCGCTGACCTTATTCCTCTCATAGCGGTTTTCGAGTGGCCCGGACGGGGGCATATACCGTCCTCTCCGACTCGGACCTTCGGGAGGATCAATGGGTGAGGTGTACGGCTCGCGGAAGCCTCCGCGGCGCGCGGGTCGGCGCCTGCTCGGCACGTTCATCGTGCTGCTGATTCTGATCGCCGGGGCACTGGCGGTGCTGGATCGCTTCGGCGCTTCCTACGCGGAGCGCGTCATCAGCGACCGCGTCGCCGAGCAGGTCGCGAACCAGAAGGCCACCAGCGAGAAGCCGGACGTCACGATCGAGGGCGTGCCCTTCCTCACCCAGGTGCTGAACGGCCGGTACAAGGAGATCAAGATCGAGCTCCGGGACTTCTCCGGGCCGGTCGCCAACGGCAAGACGATCCGGATGCCGCTGCTCGACATCCGGGCCAGGGACGTCCGCGCGCCGTTGGAAACGCTGCGCACCGGGAAGGGCAACATCATGGCCACCGGTGTCACCGGCACCGGCACGGTGGACTACGCCACGGTCGAGCAACTGGTCGACAAGCCGGGGCTCAAGCTGGCCGAGAAGGACGGGAAGCTGGCCGTCACGGCGCCGCTGACCGTGTTGACCCAGCAGGTCACCGTGCATGGGACGGCCGATGTGACGGTCCGGAACAGCGTCGTCTCGCTGCGCTTCGAGCAGGTGACTGCGGACGGCCTGCCGGACGTACCGCTGGTGCAGAATCTGCTGAACAACTACGCCAAGCAGATTTCCATCGACCTGCGGCTCCCGCCGTTGCCGTTGAAGCTGGTCGTACAGAAGGTCGAGGCGACCGCCGCCGGCCTGGTGGTGACCGCCGGAGCGAACGAGGTGCCGCTCAACGCGGGCGCAGTGTGACGTCGGCCTCGTTCCCGTATGGTGGTCGCCGGTGTTCCGGGACGTGGAACCGCTGGTAGGGTCGGGTCCCATGAGCGTGTTGCTCTGGAAACGGCGCGCGGTCGACCTGTGCCGCGTGGCCGCCTGCCTGTGTCGCCCTGTCCTCTGACGGGGCCACTCGCGCGTTCCGTGGTTCTCCGCGCCGTCCGGAGGACCGGGCGCCGGTAGCACGCATTGCCCGGCAGTGGCGCCGTTCGCACCAATCGCTGATCCAACCTCTTTCGTTGGGGTCCGCGCGCGTGCGGACTCCCCCCTCTCACACGTGACAAGGGAGTACATCGATGAGCCGCGACACCGCGCTCGTCTCTGCCGACTGGGCTGAGAAGAATCTGGAAACACCGGGCATTGTGTTCGTCGAGGTGGACGAGGACACCACCGCATACGACGGCGGCCACATCCCCGGCGCCATCAAGCTGGACTGGAAGAAGGACCTGCAGGACCCGGTTCGCCGCGACTTCGTGAACGGTGAGCAGTTCAACGCGCTGCTGTCCGGGCGCGGCGTGAGCAACGACGACACCGTGGTGCTCTACGGCGGCAACAACAACTGGTTCGCCGCATACGCGTACTGGTACTTCAAGCTGTACGGCCACGAGGACGTCAAGCTGCTCGACGGCGGCCGCAAAAAGTGGGAGCTCGACGCGCGGCCGTACTCGGCCGACACGCCGTCCCGGGACAAGACCAACTACCAGGCCAAGTCCCCCGACCTCTCGATCCGTGCGTTCCGTGATGAGGTAGTCCAGGCCATCGGCACGCAGAACCTGGTCGACGTGCGCAGCCCGGACGAGTTCGCAGGCCGGCTGCTGGCACCCGCCCACCTGCCCCAGGAGCAGGCGCAGCGCGCCGGGCACATCCCGACGGCGATCAACGTGCCGTGGAGCAAGGCCGCGAACGAGGACGGCACCTTCAAGTCCGACGACGACCTGGCGAAGCTGTACGCCGACGCCGGCATCGACGACAGCAAGGACACCATCGCGTACTGCCGGATCGGCGAGCGTTCCAGCCACACCTGGTTCGTGCTCCAGGAGCTGCTCGGCCGGCAGAACGTCAAGAACTACGACGGCTCCTGGACCGAGTACGGCTCGCTCATCGGCGTGCCGATCGCTCTCGGCGACGAGCCCGGAAAGGCGTGATCATGGCAGCTTCCGATGTGGCCGGCTGCGCGGCGCCGGACCAGTCCGCGCCGATTCCGGCCAGTGTTGACCTGGAGAAGGAGACCGTGATCACCGGCGTTGTGCGTAACGCCGGGAACGAGGCGGTGGCCGGGGCGTACGTGCGCCTGCTGGATGTCACCGGCGAGTTCACGGCCGAGGTCGTGACGTCGCCGCAGGGCGTCTTCCGGTTCTTCGCCGCCCCAGGGTCGTGGACGTTGCGGGCGCTCTCCCGGCACGGCAACGGCGACCTGAAGGTGAACGCCGACCGCGGCGTCAACGAGGTGTGCTTGAACGTCGCAGCCTGACCCACGCTCTGTTGCTTGAAGGGCGAGACCCGGGACCGGGTCTCGCCCTTCGCTCTATGCCGCCGGTGACGGCCGGCGGCGGACCGCGTGTCACGATGGCTTGCGTGACCGTGCCGGGCTACCAGTTGGCCGCGCCACCAGTGGCGCCACCCCGGCCTCGGCGGCGGTGGTGGCTGGTCGGGACGGTAGTGGTCTGGGCGCTGATCCTCGGCGTGATCGCGATCTGGTCCGCCGCTCATGACCCGCCGACTGTCCCGGAGCAACGCACCATCGCCGAAGCGCTGCCCGTCCTCCAGCAGGCCACCGGTGCCATGCTCGCGGCAGCCGATGGCCCCGGCCGGGCGGTCGTCCTCGGCGACACCAAGCTCGCCGACGGCTGCCGGATCACTCCGCTCCGGACCGGTGTCGAGGCGACCCGTGCCGTGACCATGTATGTTCCGGCCGGTCAGGCACGCCAAGCGCTCGACGCGGTGGCGAAGGGCTTGCCCATCGGCTATCGGCCGCGTGTGGCGCGAGCCGGCAAGGGCAGCCGGGTAGGCCTGCATGCGGACGCCGGCTCGTACGTCGGGATCGACGCGGACACCTTGGCGGACGCGCAGATCGTCACGCTCGAGGCGTCCACCGGCTGCCGGCCGGCGGCGAGCACAACGCTGGACTTGGCCAACCCGCAGGCCGGCGACCCGCCCGTCGCGTTCACTGCGGCGTTGCGGGCGCTCGGGGTGGCCGGCGTGACGACGGTCACCGCCGTCCGCTGCCCGGACGGGCGTACCGCTGCGACGTACACGGTGGACCGCCGGTGGAGCCCCGTCGATCTGGGCCGCAGCCTGGAGCCGGCGCTCGGCGGTGCGACCGTGGTGCGCGCCGACCCGGACAGCTGGGCCTACCGCACC
>Ga0081539_10003264_pt1 | contig 20355 bp, 22 predicted proteins | sample TabmetS4T2R2_FD_71023 | JGI IMG/M metagenome (GOLD analysis project Ga0081539, IMG submission 71023) | Tabebuia heterophylla rhizosphere microbial communities from the University of Puerto Rico - S4T2R2 | ecosystem: Host-associated > Plants > Roots > Rhizosphere ...
AGCGACGGCAAGGACGGCGGCGGCGAGCAGGCGGCGACGCATTTTTGGGCGGCTCCTGGGCGCGGGTGATCAGCGGTTCACCCGGTCAACGAGTGATCGGCCACCCGGAAACTGGTCGTCACCCGCGGCGGAACCCTGGCCACCGGTCCGATCAGCGCATCGGCTCGACCGGATCCATCGTGTTGACCATGAAGTACGCCGCCCGCTCCAGGTAGTCCCAGAGCGCCGAACGATGGGGTTCGGGCAGGCCCAGCGAGTCGACCGCGGCGCGCATGTGGGTCAACCAGGCGTCCCGCTCGGCCGGGCCGACCCGGAACGGCGCGTGCCGCATGCGGAGGCGGGGGTGTCCCCGGGTGGCCGAGTAGGTGCTAGGGCCGCCCCAGTACTGCATGAGGAAGAGCGTCAGCCGGTCGGCGGCCGGGCCGAGGTCCTCATCCGGGTACAACGGGCGCAGCAGGGGGTCCTGCGCGACGCCTTCGTAGAACCGGTGCACGAGGCGCCGGAACGTGGTCTCGCCGCCGACGGCGTCGAAGAAGCTGGCCTCTTCCGGAACGGGTGCGGTCACCCGTCCATCCTGCCAGCCCGGGCCGCCGACGACCGCCGCGGTCAGCGCCCTTCGGGTGTGACCCTCGTCGTGGTGCGCATGGTCCTGCGACCGGTCCGGCGCTTCGCGGCTGTCCCGCGGGCACCGGCGGGCGTCGCCGCGGGGGTGTGGCCGGCTCCATTCGGCCGATCGGCCGCGGCTGGGGCCGTTTCCGCCGGCCGGCCGGAGGCCGTTTCGCCCGGCTGCGGGCGGCCGGCTCGTTCGCCCGCCGGCGGGTCGGCGGTGGTCTGAATCTCCGCCGCGAACGCCGCGGTCCCCGGCCAGCGTGCCGCCAGGATGGCCATCACCAGGGTCGCGCCGATGCTCCAGACGCCGACCACACGCGGCAACCAGAACCGGTCGGCGAGCAGACCGGTGATCATGACCGCGGAGAACTGGCTCAGCTGCATTCCGGCCTGCACCACGCCGAACGCGCGTGCCCGGTAACCGTGCGGCAGGACCAGTACGAACATGCCGTTCAGCGTCGGTGTGAGCCCACCCTGGGCGATGCCGGAGATCGCCACGAGGGCGGCCACGATCGCCGCCGGCGGACCGGCGAGCGCGGGAACCAGCACGAGCGCGGAAAGCACGGCGAGCGGGCGGATGAGCCGGTCGCGCCAGGCCGGTCTCACGAGCCGGGTGGTCAGGAGACCGCCGACCACGAACCCGAGCGGTCCGGCCGCCATGATCAGACCCTGGTCCAGGCCGCGGGCCGCCGGGTCGGCGGTACCCTGTGTGGCCCACGCCGCGGCCAGGCCCTCCGGAACCACCGCGAACATGGTCAGGACGAACATCGTGACGGCGATGGAGCGCAACGTGCGCCGCCCGAAGACGAGGCGGAACCCCTCCCCGGACTCGCGCAGCAGGTGCGTCCGCTCGGCGCGGGTGCGCGCCGACGGGCGGGGCCGCACCCCGATCGCGATGACGGCGGCGGAGACGCCGAACGACACCGCGTCCGCGACGAGCGCCGCCCGGGGGCTGACGACCGCCGCCACCGTGGCGCCGGCCAGGTAACCGAAGACCTGGGCGGCCTGGCCCGTGGTCGCGTTGGTCGCGAGCGCCAGGGGAAGCTTGTCCCGGCCCACCAGCAGGGGCAGCATCGCGGATCGGGCGGCCTGACTGGGCGGCGTGCCGAGGCTGGCGGTGAAGACCACCAGGAGCAGGACGGCGATCGGTAGGTGCGGGATCAGCAGCAACGCGACGAGGACCATGCGGAACAGGTCGGCGAGGATCAGAACCCGGCGGTACGGATACCGCTCCGCGAGCGCGGCGAGGAGCGGGCCACCGATGATCCACGGGACGAAGCTGATCGCGAACGCCGCCGCGGAGAGCAGGACCGACCGGCTCTGCTGGTAGACCAGGACGCTGATCGCCGCCTTGGACAGATAGTCGCCCACCCAGCTGACGACGAGCGAAAGATAGATCGCCCGGTATTCAGGCACGGCGAAGAGATCACCGAAAGTAACCGGACGAGCTCGGTCCGTCACCGGCTTGGCATTGCCGGTTTCCCGTACGGGATCATCGGACACCAGGTCCTCCATCGATGTCGGCGGTCACCGGAGTCGCGACGATCGCCGGGCACCCCCGCGGGGAACCTGCGGGAGCGTGGTGCCACGTGCAGATGCTCAAGCGGATTCTGCCCGATCGTCCGAGTCGACGCTAGGACGTACGGGGGACTCGTCGGCGAGTCGCCCCGCGCCCGCCCCGATGCCAGGTTATGTGTCACCGTTCGGCCGGTCATCCGATTCGGCAAACGGGGCGTACGCCTGCGGAGCCGCGGAACGCGGCAGGAATCGGGAGGCGGCGATGCGCTCCGACAGTCCGGAGGCCTCCAGCGCCTCCATCAGCGCCTGACGCAGCTCCTGCTGCACCACCGGCTGACCGTCCGCGGTGGTCTTGGCGATGGTCCGGATCACAGCACCGTCGAGGGTCAGTTGCTCGACGCCGACCACGTCCGGCGGTTCCAGGAATTCCGTCTGGTGCTCCGGCGTGGCGGCCACCGCCTCGGCGGCCTCGCGCATGACCGTGATGGCCTGCTCCGAGTTGACGAAGCCGATCGGGATGTCGACGACCACCATCGCCCAGCCCTGACTCTTGTTGCCGACCCGGACGATCTCGCCGTTGCGGATGTACCACAGCACGCCGTGCGCGTCGCGGACCGTGGTGATCCGCAGGCCGACGGTCTCGACCACGCCGGTCGCCTCGCCGAGATCCACCGTGTCACCCACGCCGTACTGGTCCTCCAGCAGCATGAACAGGCCGGCGAGGAGGTCCTTGACCAGGCTTTGCGCGCCGAAGCCCAGCGCCACGCCGACGATTCCGGCGCTGGCCAGCAGCGGGCCGAGGTTGAAGCCGAGTTCGCCGAAGACCAGCAGCGCCGCCATGGTGGAGACGACCGCCGTGACGAAGCTGCGCAGGACGGACCCGATCGCCTCGGCCCGCTGGCGGCGCCGTTCCGGGATGAACTGTCCCTCCTCGGCGGTGGCCGGCTTCTCCCTCAGCGGCTTCAGCAGGGCCGGCATCGACGCTCGGGTCGTGCTCGTGGTGAGCCGCCGGATGGCGCGGTGCAACAGCCAGCGGATCAGCAACGCCGCGAGAATGATGCCGATGATCCGCAGCGGCTTCACGACGATCCAGTAGCTGCTGTTCGCCAGCCACTGATTGCCGGTCCACTCGAAGACCCGGCTGCAGACCACATCGGTCTGGCAGATCGTGGTCACGTCGATCGTCTGGTACACGTCGGGCGTGGGCGGGGGCGTTGCGGGACTGGGGGCCAGAGGTAACACGGGAAGCCACCGTACCGGGCGAAGCTGGATCGACTTTCAACCACCGCACAGCACGCAGACCTCAGACGTTTACCGGCCGGCCCACAGATTGCGCTCGCAATTTGGTTATTCATCAGGGACTATTGGCGCACGAGCCTCGTCGGTGAGGCCCGATCACAGACCACGGACGCAACGGGAGCGGTTACAAGCACCTACACCGGAGGGTGATCGCGATGCCTGACATACGACCCACAGTGGGCTCATCCGCGTTGGTTCTGAACGCCACCTACGAGCCGCTGTGCGTCGTATCGGTGCGTCGAGCGACCATCCTCGTGCTGACCGCCAAGGCGGAGTGCGTCTCCGACGGGGATGGCATCCTGCACAGTGCGCGCTGCGATCTGCCGGTCCCGTCCGTCGTCCGGCTCACCCGGTACGTGAAGGTGCCGTACCGCACGCACGTCGGCCTCAGCCGTCGTGCGATCTTCGCTCGGGACGGCGGCAGGTGCGCGTACTGCCGCGGTTCGGCCGAGACCATCGACCACGTCTTCCCGCGCAGCCGTGGCGGCCTACACGCCTGGGACAACGTGGTCGCCGCGTGCGCCAAGTGCAACCACAGCAAGGGTGACAAGACCCCCGCCGAGCTGGGCTGGCGATTGCACGCGATACCGGCGGCGCCACGCGGGGTCGCGTGGCGGGTGCTCGGGCACCGTACGCCCGACCCGCGCTGGGCGGACTGGCTGGGCCTTCCGGCCGCCTCGGTCGAAGCCGAGGCGGCCTGATTTTGTGGCTTGAGCTGCCGGTTTCGCTCCGCGGGTGGGTGGCTACGCCTTCCTGGCGGCCGTGAGGGAGGCGAAGACGACGATGTTGTCGGAGTATCCGCTGGTGCCGCCCAGCCACTGACCGCCGCAGGTCATGAGGCGTAGCGACGGCCGGCTGTAGTCGCTGTAGACCCGGTGCACCGGCAGCCGGTCCTTGTCGAAGTGCTCGACCGAGTCCACTCGGAACACCGCCACCGACCGGTCGGCGCGCAGGACCTCGATGCGCTGCCCCGGCTTGAGCCGGGCCAGATCGTGGAAGACCGACGGGCCGGTACGGGTGTCCGCGTGGCCGACGATGAGCGCCGGACCGAACTGCCCCGGAGTCGGTCCGCCGTCGAACCAGCCGGCCTCGTTGTGCCGCTGGAGCGGAGGCACCCCGACCGAGCCGTCGGCGGCGAGACCGACGTCGAGGATCGGTGCCCGCACGTCGATCGCCGGGATGCTCAGCCGCTGCGGGCGGCTCGGCTCGAGCACCGGGAAGTCCCGCGGCGGCGGCTGGTTCGCGGCCGCGCGGCTGAACCAGCGGGGCAGCTTCAGATCGGTCGCCGCGCCCAGGCCCATCGCCACCACGAACAGTCCGAGGAAGAGCAGGGCGAGAGCGATCAGCCCGATCGGCCAGGGTCGCTTCCCACGGATCGGGCGAGGCGGATTCCGGGGCCGGGGGCGGGGCACCCGAAGGGGATGGCGCCCCGGCGCCGGCGGCGTGGGTGGCAGCGGCCCGGTGATGGTGCCCGGAGGTGGGGCGACGACCTGGGCGGGGCGCTTGCGCAGAACCGATTCGGGCATGCGGGGGCGGGTCACCCGCGGCGGCGTTCGGCGGGGCACCGGCGCGCCTCAGCCGAACCGCCGCCGGCGCAGCGCCATGGCGGCGAGGACCGCTCCCGCCGCCAGCAGGGTGCTGCCGGCGCCGATGAGCAGGGGAGCGTTGCGCCCCGGGGCGGTGCCTCCGCCGCCCGTGGCCGGTCCGCGCGTCGGCTGCACCTTGGCGACCACGTGCAGCTTGGCCGAGGCTTTGGTCTTGTCGGAACAGGTGAGGTCGACCTGGTAGTCGCCGGGGGCGGTGCTGGCCGGCACCTTGACGACGGCCTGCAGGAAGCCGCCCTCCGTCCGGGTGACCTTGACGGTGCCGAAGATGCCGGAGCTGACGGTGGCGGACCCCAGATTGTCGTTGCAGGAGGCGCGCAGCCCCACCTGCTCGCCGGCCTGTACGGTGCTCGGGTTGACCTCGAGAAACACTGCCACGGCCGGGGCCGGCGAGCCCACGAACACGATGGGTAGACCGAATGCCATCGCCGCAAGGGCGGCGGGGACGGACCTGCGCATGAGATGCCCTCCTGCGGTTCGCGGAGCACCGCGGCACGAACGGCGCGTGAGAGTGATTTTCGCACCTCCGAGCCATTTTCGCGAAGATCCCGACGGCGTGAGACCCTGGTTCGAGACCCGACGGTCCGGCACGACTCGCACTCCGCTACCGTGACTGTTGCTCGTAATCGAATCTGGGAACACCGGCCCGGGGGCGTTGAGGTTGTCGATATCAAGCACCGTTCTGGTTTTCGTGGTCATCCCGGCCGTGGTGATCATCGTGGTCGCCGCGCTCGTCATGGCGGGCAGCGACCGCACCCGGCGCAGCCGCCGTTATCGGCCCGGCCGGCCGTACGACTTTCAGCCGATCTGGTTCCTGGCCGCACCGGATCGGGTCGACACCGCCGCGGGTGGCCCGGAGCGTAGGGCGATCGAGGCGCCCGTGCTCGAGGACAGCTCCGGCGCCCGGGTTCTCCCCGGTCCCGTAGGAGGCGCAAGTGACAGCTGGTGACCTGGGCCAGACCGCTGCCCAGACGGGGGAGCAGCCGCTGACCGCGCTCGAGGAGCCCGGCGGCGACACCATCGTGGCGGAGCCCGAGCAGACCCGGACGGACGAGGGAGACGCGGCCGCGGAGGGCCCGTTCACCACCCGGCAACTGCTGCGCCTGGACGAGGCGCTGCGCATCGCCGACCAGGAGACCGGCCTGACGTTCAGCGTCTACATCGGCGAACTCGAGGTGCCCGTCCGCGAGTTCGCGGAGCGGCTGCACAAGCAGATCAAGGGTTCCGACCGCGCCGTGCTGCTCGCGGTCTCGCCCAACCAGCGGAAGCTGGAGATCGTCACCGGCAACGAGGCCCGCAAGCGGATCTCCGACCGCGACGCCAAGCTGGCCGGGCTCTCGATGGCCGCGGCATTCGCCGGCGGCGACCTGGCCGGCGGGGTGCTGGCCGGCATCGACCAGCTCGCCACGCACGCCGGCCGGAGCTGACCGAGCCGATCAAGCTCGGCGCCCCCTATCCGGTGCGGATCGCCACGGCCGCCGGGGCGTGGCTCAGCCGGCGGCGGTGTCCTTCGCCCGGGCCCGCAGCGCCCGCACGACGCCGTCCCGGCCCTCGGCGACCAGGCGGCGCAGCGACGCCGGGTGACCATCTTCGGCCAGCCAGGCGTCGGTCATCGCGACCGTCTTCTCGTTGATCTGATAGACGGGGTAGCCGAGCATCGCGAACTCCTGCGCCGGCTCGCTGTCCGAGCGGGCCCACACGTCGTCGACCACCTCGAAGAATTTTTCCGCGTACGGGGCGGTCAGCGCCACCTGCTTGGCGCTCTGGAACCCGGTGAGCAGGGACCGGTTCAGCCAGTTGGGCAGGTCCGCGTCGCCGGTCAGCTCGGCCCATACCCGGGCCTTGTTCTCCGGTGTGGGCAGCAGCGCGCGGGCCACCGCGGCCTCGCGCTCGCCGCTGGCCGTGCGGTCGCTCGCCAGCTCGTCCTCGATCTCCTCCTCGCGCGCCTCGCCCATCGACGCCAGCGCCTGCAGCAACGACCAGCGCAGCTCGGTGTCCACGACCAGGCCCTCCGGCACGTCCGTGCCGGTCAGCCAGCCGCGCAGCACGGCCAGCTCCGCAGGGCTGCGTGCGGCGGTGATGAACGAGCGGGCCCAGCTGAGCTGCCAGCCGCTGCCGGGTGCCGCCCCGGCCAGCGAGGCGCGGGCGAGCTCGGCCAGCCGGGACCAGCCGGTGGGCGCCCACGCCGGATCGGCGTACTGGGCCACCGCGGTCGCCGCCTGCCGGGCGGTCCAGGTGGTGAGGTTGATGTCGGTCTCAGCCGGCAGGCCGGAGCAGACCAGGGTGACGTAGTCCCGGGTGGCCAGCTCGGCGTCGCGCAGCATGTCCCAGGCCGCGTTCCAGCAGAGCGCGCGAGCCAGTGAGGACTCCAGGCCGGCGATGTGCCGCACGACGGTGGCCATCGACCGCTCGTCGAGGCGCAGCTTGGTGTAGGAGAGGTCGTCGTCGTTGAGCAGCAGCACGTCGGCCGCCGGCACGCCGGCCAGCGCCGGGATTTCGGTGCGCTCCCCGCTCACGTCGATCTCGAGCAGGTGGCGCCGGACCAACCGGTCGCCCCGCAGGTCGTAGAGGCCCACACCGATCCGGTGCGTGCGCAGCGTCGGGTATCCGGCGGGCGCCTCCTGCTGCACCACCACGCTCGCGTACGTGCCGTCCGGGCCGATCTCGACCAGCGGGCGCAGCGTGTTGACCTGCGCGGTCTCCAGCCACTGCGCGGCGAACTTGCGCAGCTCCCGGCCGGACGCCGTCTCCAGCTCGGTGAGTAGGTCGTCGAAGGTCGCGTTGCCCCAGGCATGCCGGTTGAAGTACGCCCGCAGCCCGGTCACGAAGGAGTCCAGACCGACGTACGCCACCAGCTGCTTGATCACGCTGGCGCCCTTGGCGTAGGTGATCCCGTCGAAGTTGACCTCGACGGCCTCCAGGTCGGGCATCTCGCAGTAGACGGGGTGCGTCGAGGACAGCTGGTCCTGCCGGTAACCCCAGCTCTTCCGCACCGAGAGGAAGGTCGTCCAGGCATCGGTGAAGCGGGTCGCGTGCGTGTTGCACCAGTGGCTGGCCCACTCCGCGAACGACTCGTTGAGCCACAGGTCGTTCCACCACCGCATGGTGACGAGGTCACCGAACCACATGTGGGCGAGCTCGTGCAGGATCGTGTTGGCGCGCTGCTCGTACTCGAAGTCGGTGACCTGGGAGCGGAAGATGTAGTGCGCCTCCGCGTGCGTGACGCAGCCGAAGTTCTCCATCGCGCCGGCGTTGAAGTCGGGCACCCACAGCTGGTCGTACTTGGGCAGCGGGTAGCGCACCCCGAATTGCTCGTGGAAGAAGTCGAAGCCCTGCTTCGTGACCTCGAACAGATTGCCGGCGTCGAGGTACTGCGCCATCGAGGCCCGGCTGAAGACGCCGAGCGAGATGCCGTCGTGGGAGTCGCGGACCTCGTGGTACGGCCCCGCGCAGAGCGCCGTGATGTACGTGCTCATCCGTGGCGACGTGGTGAAGTGCACGGTCTTGGCGCCCGGTCCGGCCGGCTCGTCCCGCTCGACCGGCATGTTCGAGATGACCTTCCAGTGCGCCGGCACGGTGGCGTGCCAGGTGTAGACGCTCTTCAGGTCGGGCTGGTCGAAGCAGGCGTACACCCGCTGGGCGTCGGCCGTCTCGAACTGGCTGTAGAGGTAGATCTCCTTGTCCACCGGGTCGAGGCTGCGCTGCAGACCCTGCCCGCTCGCCGAATAGGCGAAGTCGGCGTCCACCACCAGCGTGTTCTCCGCCGCCAGCCCGGTCAGCGTCAGGCCTTTCTCCGCGGTGAAGCCGCTCAGCTCGAGCGCCCGGCCGTTGAGCGTCGCCGAGCGTACCGACGCGGCGGCGGTCTCGATGAACGTGTCCGCGCCGGGCTCGTCGCACCGGAAAGTGACGACCGTGGTGCTGCGGAACGTGCCGTCGCCCGGGTTGCCGTGCCCGTCGGTCAGATCCAAGGTGATGTCATATCCGGTCACCTCGAGCAGGCGGGCCCGCTCGGCAGCCTCCACCTGGGTCAGGTTACGAACTCCGGCCACAATCACTCTCCTGTCGAGCGCACGAGCTGTTCATCGCCCAGCCTATGCGCCCTCCGCACGGCATACCGCACCCGGAGTGCCGTCAGGCCCGCGCGACACGGATCGGTGCATGGAGGAATATCGAACTATGACTGAACGCGCGACGGTCGACATGTGGTTCGACCCCGTCTGCCCGTGGGCTTGGATGACATCCCGTTGGCTGCTCGAAGTGGAGAAGATCCGGCCTCTCGACATCCGGTTCAACGTGATGAGCCTCTCCGTGCTCAACGAGGGCCGTGATCTCCCCGAGCAGTACCAGGAGCTGATGGCGAGGTCCTGGGGCCCGGTGCGGGTCTGCATCGCCGCCGCCGAGGCGGCCGGGCCGCAGGTGCTCCGGGACCTCTACACGGCTCTCGGCACCCGTATCCACCTGCATAAGTACGAGTTGGACGAGAAGCTGTACCGGGAGGCGCTCACCGAGGTGCGCCTCGATCCGGCGCTGGCGGACGCGGCGGCCAGCGGGGCCTGGGACGACGCGTTGCGCGCCAGCCACAACGCCGGCATGGAACCGGTGGGCACGGACGTCGGCACCCCGGTGATCCACGCGCCCGGCCCGGAGGAGGGGCGGAAGGTCGCCTTCTTCGGCCCCGTCGTCACTCCGGCGCCCAAGGGCGAGGCGGCCGGCAAGCTCTGGGACGGGGTGCTCCTGGTCGCCGGCACCCCCGGCTTCTTCGAGCTGAAGCGCTCGCGCGACATCGGCCCCATTTTCGATTGAGATAGGGCGAAAGCGCCACCGCGGTCTCCCGACGGTCGTTGGATGAGGTGACGTACACCTCATCCAACGCGGAGGCCGACATGGCCGACACCGAGGCGGTTGCCTCATCCACGATCGCCGTCCATCGCGGCGACTGGACCGATCTCCCGCCGGAGCTCGCGGCCATGGTGGCGCCGCCGGTGAGCGTCTCGGCGACGCCGGTCGAGCCCATCCGACGCGGCCTGACGGCCGAGTCCATCGGGCCGTGGCGGCTAGCACAGTTGGCCCGGTCACGGGGGAACATGCCGGTCCGCAGGCACCGGCGTCCCGCCCGGTAGATTGCCCCGCATGACGATCGTTCATCCGATCAGCCGGGCCTGGATCACCACGGGCGGCACCGGTGCGCAGAACTACGACGAGTTCGCCGACGACGCCGAGATCACCGCGATCATCGCGGCCAACCCGCACAGTGCCCTCGCGATCGAGATGCCGCACCTGGCCCCGGAGACGAGCGGTAAGTCGTTCACCGACGCGCTGCCGGACGCGATCGCCCGGCTGGCCCTGGCGCGGGCCGAGGGCAGCTACACCCCTGCCGAGCAGGTGGTCGTGCTCTACCGCATCACCGCGGCGGACGAGCCACCCGCCTATGGCCTGTGGAGCATGGTCGACACCGATCAGATCTCGGCCAGCGCCGGCGAGCCCGGACTGGTGATCCGCAACGAGGACGTGTTCCTCGCCAAGGTGCGCGAACGGGTGGCCCTCGCCGAGGCGCTGGGGACGCTGCTTTCGCCCGTACTGCTGCTGCAGACCGCGAAGGGCGACGAGCTGCACGCCGCCCTGGCGGCAGCCACCGAGGCGGCGGGCCTGCCCGCCGCCACCGACGTCGACCAGGCCGGCCGCACGCACGCCATCTGGGTGGTCGGACCGGGACCGGTACAGGACGAACTCACCGAGCTCGCCGGGGGCGGCGAACTGGTCGTCGCCGACGGCAACCACCGCAGCCTGGCCGCGCAGACCGGCGGGCTGCCCCGCTTTCTCGCCGTGGTGACCACCCCGGCCTCGGTGGCGATCCAGCCGTACAACCGCCTGGTCAGCGAGGTGCCGGTGCCGCTGACGGAGCTGGTGTCGCGGCTGCGCGCGGCCGGAGCGGTCGTCACCGAGCTGCCGCGCGCCGCGCATATTCCAGCCAAGGGCTCCATCGAGCTGTACGCCGCGGGCCCCGATCCCACCGCCCCGGTAGGCTCCACTCTTGCGGTCGGCCTGCCCGCCGACCCGGCCCTGCCCGTGGTCGACAACCTCGACCACGCACTGGTCGAGCGTGTGCTGCTGCGCGACCTGCTGGGCCTGGACCCGGGCGACAAACGGATCTCGTACGTCGGCGGTGACTATCCCGCCGAGTGGCTGCGTGGCGAGGTCGACGCGGGCCGCTCCCAGCTGGCCGTGCTGATCGCACCGGTCACCGTCGAGGACTTCGTCACCGTGAACCTGCAGCGGCAGAAGCTGCCCCGCAAGAGCACCTGGTTCACCCCCAAGGCCCGCGGCGGACTCGTCCTCGCCCAGCTCGACTGAAGTCGCCTCGGGCTCGTCCACGCCGTGCGGCGCACGACGCTCAGGTTTGGAGTCGGCCGGCCGATGAGGGGATCGTGCGGCCCTTCCGTTCTCGACCGGTCATCCGCTCGCCTCGCGCCTGGGGACTCACCTCCTGGCGGGTGCTGTACGGCGTCGTCGCCGCCGGCTTCATGCTAGGTGGCGTCGGCGTCTACAGCCTTCAGAAGCAGATCCAGGAGCGGGCGGTGCGCAGTGCGAACTTCAGCGCCCAGCTGATCGACTCGATAGTCGTCGGCGAGAGCCTCCAGCTCACCACGATCACAGCCGGCAAGCTCGGAACGCGTGCCCACGCGGAAATCGACCGGCATTTCAAGATCTTGGAGAGAGGGGGTGAGCTGGCCGGGCTGGAAGTCTGGTCGGCACTCGACGGCCGGCTGATCTACGCGGATCCCGGCCATCCCGTCGAGGAGGAGTTGATGCCGGCGGATGAGCTGGACCGGAGCCGGCGCAACGAGCTTTTCAGCCTGGTCACCCCGGACGAGGGCCGCGGCTTCGCTACCCGGGACTTCTTCCTGCCCCATGACATCGACGGCAACGGTGATATCGACGCGGTCGTGGAGGTGCTGATCCCGGAAGACCCGATCAATACCGAGATTGCGCGCTCGACCCGCCTGCTGTACGCGGGCGCGGCGGGGGTGATGGTCCTCGCCGCCGCGGCCCTGTGGGCGTTGCGCCGGCGGCAACGGCAAGATCAGCATGCGGCCGCGCACGACGCGCTTACCGGGTTGGGCAACCGGATGCTGCTCGCTGAACGGGCCGACCAGGCGCTCGCCGCAGGCGACGAAGACGGCGTGGTGGCACTGCTGCTGCTCGACCTCGAACGCTTCAAGGAGATCAACGACACGCTCGGCCACCACGCCGGCGACGAGCTGCTGGTCGCGGTGGCCGCCCGGCTTCGCGAGGCTTGCCGCAGCCGGGACACCATCGCCCGGCTGGGCGGCGACGAATTCGCGATGCTGCTGACCGGGCTACCGACGGCCGACAGCGCCGTGACCATGGCGAGCCGTCTGCTCGACCGGCTTCGCCAGCCGGTGACGGTGGAGGGTCTGGTTGTGGACGTCGACGCCAGCGTCGGCGTGGCGCTCGCGCCCGAGCACGGCGAGGATCTGCCGACGCTGCTGCGGTGCGCGGACGTGGCCATGTACGACGCGAAGCGGGCCAGCGCGGGGGTCGCCCTGTACGACGTAACCACCGATCCGCGTGAGGCCCAGCAGCTCCACCTACTGGGCGAGCTGCGCCAGGCACTGGCCAACGACGAACTCCGGCTGTTCTACCAGCCGAAGTCGAGCGCCGGAGGCCAGGTGAACCAGGTGGAGGCGCTGTTGCGCTGGCAGCACCCGGAGCGTGGGTTGCTCGGCCCGGCCCATTTCGTGCCCCTGGCCGAGCGGACCTCACTGGTCAGGCCGATGACCACCTGGGTGCTGCGGGAGGCGGCCCGGCAGGCGGCCGCATGGCGCAAGCAGGGCCACGACCTGCAGGTCGCGGTCAACGTGTCGCCACGTAATCTGGTCGATGACGACCTGCCCAACCTGGTGCTGGAGGCCGCCACCGCCGTGGACATTCCGGTGTCCTCCTTGCAGATCGAGATCACCGAGACGGCCGTGATGGCCGATCCGGCTCGAGCGACGCAGGTTCTGGCCCGGTTGCGCAGCATGGGCGTCCAGGTGGCGATCGACGACTTCGGAGTCGGTTACACCTCCCTGTCCTACCTGGCCACCCTCCCGGTGCAAACAATCAAGATCGACCGCCGCTTCGTCGCCGACTTGCTGGACAGCAACGTCGACGAGGCTGTGGTCCGCAACGTCATCCACCTGGCCCACGATCTCGGAATGACGACGGTGGCCGAAGGCGTCGAAACCCCGGAGGTGTGGCAGCGACTCAACCAGCTCGGCTGCGAACAGATCCAGGGCTACATCCTCACCCGGCCCTTGCCCTCCGATGACCTGCTCCAGTGGATCACGGCATGGCGACGGACCCACACGGTGGTTCCGGACCAGCACGAGGAACCTTCCACCGCGCCGGCTGTATAGCGTTGAGCCCTCCGCTGCCAGGCGCGACCGACCAGGTCGCCCCGGCCTTGCACATGGCCCGGTGCTTCTGCCGGGCCGTGTTCTGAGAGAGTGACACCATGCGCGTCTACCTGGGTTCCGACCACGCCGGCTTCGAGCTGAAGATGCATCTCGTCAATCACCTGACCAAGCAAGGCCACGACGTCGTGGACGTGGGACCGCACGTCTACGACCCGGAGGACGACTACCCGGCGTTCTGCCTGCACACCGGCGTTCGGGTGGTGGCCGACGAGGGTTCGCTCGGCGTCGTCATCGGCGGCTCCGGCAACGGCGAGCAGATCGCCGCCAACAAGATCGACGGCGTCCGGGCCGCACTCGTCTGGCGGACGGAGATCGCCGAGCTCGCCCGGCAGCACAACGACGCGAACATCATCAGCATCGGCGCTCGCGAGCACACCCTGGACGAGGCGGCCGCGTTCGTCGACGCTTTCCTGGCCACGCCCTTCTCCGGCAATCCGCGGCACGCGCGCCGGATCGGCCAGCTCGCCGAGTACGAGCGCGGCCGGAAGTTGCCGGAGCTGCCGGCGAACTGAGCCGGTCAGCGGCTGCGGGGCAGGTCCTCGCGCGGCGTCCAGTTGCGCCGCACGATGGTCAGGTCGCGGTCGGCGTCGGCGAGCTGCTCCTCGGTCGGCCGCGCGGCGTCTCGGGCGCGCAGCGCCGCGCTGACGCTGACCTGGGACGACCCGGACCCGACAAGGCCGCGGAGGCCGCGCTCGGCCTCCCGCTCGTCACCGCCGATCCCCGCGCCGGAGGTCGGCCGCCCTACCCCCGCCCCTGAGGTGGGCAGCCCCGTGCCGGCGCCGGAGGAGGGCTTGCCCGCGCCGGCTGCGGAGGTGGGCCGTCCCGTGCCGGCTGCGGAGGTGGGCCGCCCGACCGGCGGCATGCCGCCGGCTGCGGGCTCGGCCTCGGCCGGTTCGCCGGCCGGGCCGTGATCGGCCGGCACGGCGGGCGGCCGGGCAGCCGCCGTGGAGGGGCGCACGCGACGGCGCCGGCGTTCGGGCTCAGCCATGACGCCGACGGTACCGCCGCCGCGGCCATTCAGAACACCTCGACGGGATTCGGCAGCCGGTCCCAGCCGAACGATGTGGACGGCAGATTGTCGGTCAGCCGCCGGACCCGGCCCGCAGCGGCGAGCACCGCGAGAGAGGTGCCACCCAGGTAGGCGGCGCCCAGGTCGGTGATCGTGCAGGCGAAGTCCGGCGCGTCGCCGGTGCGGGTGCAGGTCGCCTTGTCAGGTCCGCCGGTCAGCCGCCACCGCCCGCCGTTGCCCTCGAGCAACGGGTCGGCGACCTCCATGACGACGTCGAACGGCGCCACGTAGCGGCGCGCCTCGAGGGCACCGGGCAGGTCGACGATCCGGATCCAGAGCCCGTCGGCGTACCGGAGGCCGAGCCGGCGGGGCTCGTCGACCAGGTACTGCAACGGCTCATCGACGGCGGCGAAGTCGTACGTCGCGGAGCGCGCGAGGTCGATGCCGAACAGGAAGCGCCACAGCGTCGCGTACGTCTCGGGGTCGCCCGCCACGACCTCGCGAACCCGCACGCGGGCGTCCGGTCCGTAGTCGTCCCAGCGTTCCTCGACCCGCCACAGCGCGTATCCCACCGGGCCGTCCGGACCGGCGCAGAGCACCCCGCGCAGCGGCGTGGCGCCGCTGCGCCGCTGCTCAGTGTCGGTGAACAGGTAGCGCCACCACTGCTCGGTCCGGCTCGACCAGCCGACCCGCCCCGGCCGCAGCCGGTCGTAGACGGCGGCCAGCTCGGCGAGCGACTCGAGCGGCTCGATCAGCCGTAACCGGCCGGGCGGCGCGGTCACGGCCGGCAACCGGACCTCGCGGGTCATCGCCTCCAGCCGCAGGCGCGCGGCGGCCGGCCCGTACCCGTAGCGCGGATAGATCGTCGTCTCGCTGGCCCAGAGCACCGCCACCGGCTCGCGGCCGGCCTCGGCGATCTCCCGAAGCTGGTGATGCATCATGGCGGTGAGCAGGCCGCGGCGCCGGTGAGTCGGTGCCACGCCGACGCCGGTCACGTGCGCGGCCGGCAGCACCGTACCGGGCACCGTCAGATCGCGGGTCAGCGCGGTCGTGTGCCCGACCACCGCGCCGTCGTCGTCGGCGACCACCGATCGCTCCGGCTCGGTGACCGAGTACTCCAGCTGCCGCGCTTCCTCGGTCATGTCCTCGTGGAAGACATGGCCCATCAAATCGGCGATCGCGCTCAGATCGGCCGTCGTGGCCGTTCGCAGACGTACGGACTCGTCCATGTGCATCTGTGTAACGGAGTCCGGGCGCGGGGTCGAACGATTTGTTGGCTGGGTATTGTCGGAAGGGCGGAGCGGCCTCGCCGCGCTGCGGGGGAGAACCGTCGAACCGGGAGGGCACGATGCCGGAGCAGCCGCACTGGTCGGAGCGGACGCTCGACATGCCGCCGCAGGATCCCTGGGCCGAGCAACCGGCCGGGCCCTTCTCCGGACCGTCGCCCGTGCCCGCGGCCGGCCCGGCGTCCTCGCCGTTCAGCCGGGGCCGCGCTCCCGTCAATCCGCGCACCGAGCGCTTCACGGCGGAGCACGAGCCGACCGGGACGGGCTGGCCCGGCGCTCGACCACCGGCCGCGCCCCGCGGCATGAGCTGGCGCTGGAGCGAACTGCGCCGCGGCGGCGAGTGGACCAGCGCGGCCGTGCTCTTCGCGTTCGTCTGCTGGGGCATCTGGGCCATCTCGGAGCGTGGATCGCTGGTCACGCCGGCCATCGTCTTCCTGGTCACGCTGGCCGTCGCGGCCGGCGTCTTCTGCCTGGCGCGGCTGGTCGGCCATCTGGTGCTGGAACGCCAGATGGGCCGCGTGCGGCGCAGCGCCCGCGGCTCCCATCTGGTGACCGCGCTGTTCCTCACCGGGGTCGGCATCGCCCATCTGCAGCAGACGGAGTGGGTCATGACCGCGGTCGACTGGGTCATGACCCAGTTCTAACTGACCGGCTTGCCGCCGGTGATGCCGAGCACCTCGCCCGTGGTGTAACTGGAGTCCGGGCCGGCGAAATAGACGTACGCCGGGGCCAGTTCGGCCGGTTGCCCGGCGCGCCCGAGCGGGGTGTCGGCGCCGAACTTCTGTACCTTCTCCGCCGGCATGGTGGCCGGGATCAGCGGGGTCCAGATCGGTCCGGGCGCCACGGCGTTCACCCGGATGCCCTGCTCGGCGAGATCCTCGGCGAGCGCCTTGGTGAACGCGACGATGCCGCCCTTGGTGGTGGCGTAGTCGAGCAGCGCGCTGGACGAGAGGTACGCCTGCACCGACGCCGTGTTGATGATCGTCGATCCCGGCGGCATGTGCGGCACGGCGGCCCGGCACAGCCAGAACATCGCGTACAGGTTGGTCTTCATCACCCGGTCGAACTGCTCGGTGGTGATCTCCGTGATCCCGCCCGGCTGCGCCATCTGGTACGCGGCGTTGTTGACCAGGATGTCCACCCCGCCGAGCTCGGCCACCGCCCGGTCCACGATCGCCCGGCAGTGCCCCTCGTCGCGGATGTCGCCCGGCACGGTCACGGCCCGCCGGCCCGCCTTCTCGATCAGCCGGGCGGTGTCCTGGGCGTCGTCCTCCTCCTCCGGCAGGTAGGAGATCAGCACATCGGCGCCCTCTCGGGCGTACGCGATCGCAACCGCCCGGCCGATGCCGGAGTCGCCGCCGGTGATGATGGCCTTGCGTCCGGTCAGCCGGCCGGCGCCGCGATAGCTCTCCTCGCCGTGGTCGGGCCGGTCGGGCATCGCCGTGGTGGAGCCGGGCGGGTCCTGGTCGCCGCCGTGCAGCTCGGGCTTCGGGTAACGGGTCTGTGGGTCTTCCATGACTCGCCGTATGCCCCGGAGTGGCATGGATAACCCGATGTCCGGTCGCGGTCTGGGTATCCCGGAGGCATGGCCGATTCCCGTACCGGCGTCGTAGTGATCACGTGGCAGCGCCGCGACGAGGCGCTTGCCTGCGTACGCCGCCTGCTGGCGCTGCCCGAGCGACCGCCGGTGGTGCTCGTCGACAACGGCTCGACGGACGGCACCGCGGCCGCCGTCCGCGCCGCCCATCCGGAGGTCGACGTGGTCGCCCTGGAGCGGAACGCGGGCGCGGTGGGCCGCAACATCGGCGTCTCCCGGCTGCGGACGCCGTACGTCGCGTTCTGCGACGACGACATCTGGTGGGAGCCCGGCTCGCTGGCCCGGGCCGCCGACGTCCTCGACGCCTGCCGCCGGATCGCGGTGCTCAACGCCCGCATCGTGGTGGAGCCGGGCGGCGCCGACGATCCGATCGTCGCCGAGTTACGCGACTCGCCGGTGCCCGGCCCGGACTGGCTGCCCGGACCCGCGTTGGGCAGCTTCCTGGCCGGGGCCTCGGTGGTGCGCCGGGCCGCGTTCGAGGCGGCCGGCGGATTCAGCGAGCGGTTGTGGCTGGGCGGCGAGGAGGAGCTGCTCGCCACCGATCTGCTCACGCTCGGCTGGGAGCTCTGCTATCTCGAGGACATCGTGGTCCACCACCGGGCGTCGCCGCTGCGGGACGTGCGCCACCGCCGGCGCGTGGGCCTGCGCAACACCCTGTGGTTCACCTGGCTGCGCCGGCCCTTCGGGTCGGCGCTGCGCCGGACCGCCTTCCTGGCCCGCACCGTCCCGCACGACCGCGTCTCGGCCCTGGCCGCCTGGGACGCTCTGCGCGGCGTGCCGTGGCTGGTGCGGGCCCGGCGGCCACGACCGCCGCTCGTCGAGTCGCGGCTCGCCGCCCTGGACGAGGCGCAGCGGCGCTCGACCGCCCGCCGCTACGTCGGCTGATCAGGGGAGACGCCTTCCTGATCGTCGGTATCGGCGGGCGGTCGGCTGCGACCGCGACCGCGGCCTCGGCTCGTTGGCCACAAGGCCACGGCGATCATCACAATGCCCGCCACGAGAAGCGAGCCCCAGAGCAGGGTCATTGCGGGAGACTAGCGCCGGCCCTCTCCGCTTACTCGTTGAAGGTCTTTCCCGTCTCCAGCAGCGTCTTCAGGTCGCTCAGCACCCAGGCCCAGCCACCGCCCGCACCGGCCTCGTCGGTGCCGGCGACCATCGCAGCCGTGGCCGGCGCGCCGGTCAACTCGTGCGTCACAGTGAGCTTGCAGACGCCCGGCTGGGTCTTGGCGTCCTCGATCTCGTACGTCAGTGTGGTGAACGGCTCGGCGGCGGTGGTCGGATCCATCAGCATCCGCCAGGTCTGCACCAGGCGCCGCGGCGGATCCGCCTCGACAACCTCACCGTCGACGATGACGTCCGGCACCTCGAACCCGCCCGCCGCACCGAAGTCCTTCATCTGCCGGGTGGCGGTCGAGCGGTAGGAGCCGCCCGGCTTGAGCTCGAAGTAGCCGGGCGCGGCGTACCCGTAACGGTTGTTCCACTCAGGGTCGGTGATCGCGGCCCAGATCCGCTCCGGGCTGGCCTTGATCCAGACCCGGTAGACCTGCGTGGTGGCGACGGTGGCTTCGGTGGTCATGACTCTTCCTCCAAGGCGTTCTTGAGGTCGACGAGCGCGGTGACGTGACGCTCGGTGTATTTGTCGATCCATCGGTCGTGGATCAGCCGGATCGGCACGGGATTGAGGAAGTGCAACTTCTCGCGACCCGACCGGCGCGTGACGACCAGACCCGCCTCTTCCAGCACCCTGAGGTGCTTGGCGACGCCGAAGCGCGTCATGTCCAGCTCGGACTCCAGCTCGGTGAGCGTGCGGCCGTCACGCGCGAAGAGCAGATCGAGCAGGAACCGACGGCTCGGATCGGCAAGCGCCTTGAACACCAAGTCGTCGTCCGTCATGACGTAAAGTTATGTGACCTGTGAGTCACATGTCAAGCGAAGCGTGGAATTCGTGGCCAGGGATCCGACTCGCGGTACGCCCGATCTCGGGGTGGCGAAGGCCGCCGGAAACTTTAAGGCTCGCCTAATAGACCGGCTTCGAGTCGGGCGGTTACGGTGGCGCCCGGCAGCCTGACTTCCGAGGTCCGGAGGTCAGCGCCGAACTTCTTCCGCACGGTGGTAGAGACAGCGCAACGCCGGGTGGCGGCCCGGCGTTGCGCACCACCGGTCGACCTCCGGCTGTTTCGCGGCCCGGCGCTTGCGGCGCAGGAGCACCGCCGAGGCGAGGGGGGCACCTGACGGGCACGACTCGAGTTACGTCACGGCCTTGTCGCAGCTCGGCCGCTTGAGCTGGAGCGACCCGTGACCCAACCTGGTCAGATGAGTAGTACTTCGCTGGCCGAGGTGGCAGCGCTATTGCGGGAGCGCAACGCCCTCGACGCCCGGCTGGGTCAGATCGTCGGCAGGCCACCGGAGAAGGGCCACCTCGGCGAGTGGATCGCCTCCCAGATCTTCGACATCCAGCTGGAGACCTCCGCGTCGCGTAAGGCCATCGATGGCCGGTTCCGTACCGGTCCCCTCGGCGGCCGTACCGTCAACATCAAGTGGTTCTTCAAGCGCGAGGGCGGCCTGGATATGACGGAGTCACCCGACCTCGACTACTACCTGGTGCTCGCCGGGCCGACCACCGTCGTTTTTAGTTCTCGTGGGATGACTCGTCCTGCGGTCATCGCGGCGGTGTACTTGTTCGATGCGGTGCAGCTCCTCGTCGAGCAACGTGCCAGGGGCGTCAAGGTCGGCATCTTTTCCAGCGTCGTGAATGCGCAATGGAAAGCCGCAGAGATCTACCCGACGGCCACGTGTCCTGCCCTGGTGATTACCGACGAGCAACGCCGTCAGCTTGAGCTATTCGCCGGATGACAGCGCCCGCACGGTACTCGGCCATGATCGCTGAGCTGCGACGCGCTTACTAGCGCGAATGCCCGCCGTCTTCCCGTGGCTCCCGCTACGCCCCGGTGAC
>Ga0081539_10003265_pt1 | contig 20351 bp, 19 predicted proteins | sample TabmetS4T2R2_FD_71023 | JGI IMG/M metagenome (GOLD analysis project Ga0081539, IMG submission 71023) | Tabebuia heterophylla rhizosphere microbial communities from the University of Puerto Rico - S4T2R2 | ecosystem: Host-associated > Plants > Roots > Rhizosphere ...
TGGCTCCCGCCCCGCCGCGCGCAGCTCCGCCGCCGGCGGGCCGAACCGCTGCGGGATCTTGTGCGCGGCGCCAGTTGCGATCTGCGCCAGCCGGTGCTGCATGCGCGGGTTCGCGAACCGCTCCAGCATCCGCGCGACGAAGTCGTCGAGATCGATGCCCGGCGTGTCCGGCACCGTCGGCACCAGCTCCTCCCGCAGCAGGCGCAGCAGGAACGCGCGCAGCGACGGATCGGCCACGGCCTCGGCCACCGTCTCGAACCCGCGCGGGATCCCCAGCGCGGCCAGCGCCGAGTGCGCCGCGTTCACCAGCCGCAGCTTCATCGCCTCGTACGGCCGTGCGTCCGGCACGGTCAGCGCCCCCGCGCGCTCCCACTCCGGCCGCGGCCCGGAAGACGCCTCGACCACCCACAGCGAGAACGGCTCGGTCACCACGACCAGCGGATCGTCGGAGGCGGGCGTGATCCGGTCCGACACCGTCGACCGGAACGCCACGCCGGGGAAGTCGCCCACGACCCGCCGCGCCGCGGCCCCGTTGGCGGGCACGTTGTCGCACGGGAGCACGGTGAGGGGCGCCGCCCCTCGCGCCGCAAGGCCACGCGCCAGCAGCTCCAGCATCGGGTTGCCCGGCTCGTAGCCGCCCTCGGTGATCGTGAGCGTGACGACCGCCGTCGACGGCGACGCGATCCGCTCGATCACCGCCGACGGCTCGACCGCCGCCACGAGCGTCTCGGTGTGCACCCGGATCTCGCGCGCGCGATCCGCCTCCGGGCCCCGCTCGACCAGCGTGTACCGGCCGCCGGACGCGCGCATCGCGTCGGCGACCGCCCGCGACCGCCACGCCACGCCGCAGATCTCCCAGCCGCCGGCGTCGAACGTGTAGACCGCCTGGTGCGCGCGGTGGAACCCGCCGAGCCCGAGGTGCACGATCCGCGGCACGGCCGCAGCGTAGCGGCGCCCCGAGGGAACTCCGACCTCGTTGGTAGGCTTTAGGTCGTGATCTTCACGACGAAGGCGGAATACGGGGTGCGGCTGCTGATCCAGCTCGGTCTCCAGAGCCGCGCCCAGCCGGTGTCGCTCAAGGCCGTCGCCGACGCGGAGAACCTGCCGCTGGCCTACCTCGAGCGCATCGCCGCGCTGCTCAAGAAGGCCGAGCTCGTCGAGGCCACCCGCGGCGCCCACGGCGGCTACGTGCTCGCCCGCCCGCCCGAGGAGATCACGATGGACGCGGTCGTCCTCGCGCTCGAGGGCGCGATCGCGCCCATGGACTGCTTCATCGACGACCGCGAGTCGCGCGTGCTGTGCTCCCATCTCGCCGACGGCGAGCACTGCGCCACCAAGCTGCTGTGGACGCGCGTGCAGATGGGCGTGATCAGGTCACTCCAGCGCACCACGCTCGCCGAGCTCGTCGACTTCGCCTCACCCACCGAGAAGACCACCCTGGAGATTCATGGCTGACCTCGAGATCAAGAACCTGCACGTCTCCGCCGGGGACAAGCAGATCCTCAAGGGCGTCGACCTGCACGTCCGCTCCGGCGAGTTCCACGCCCTGATGGGGCCCAACGGCTCGGGCAAGAGCACGCTCGCGAACGTGATCATGGGGCACCCGAACCTCGAGGTGACGGACGGGCAGGTCCTCTTCGACGGCGAGGACATCACGGAGGCCGACCCGGACGAGCGCGCCCGCTCCGGCCTGTTCATGGCCTTCCAGTACCCGGTCGCGATCCCGGGCGTGACCGTCGCCAAGTACCTGCGCATGGTCATGAACGCGCACCGGCAGGCGAACGGCGAGCCCGACATCTCGCTCAAGGACTTCCGCAAGACCGTCGAGGCGGCGATGGAGCTCACGCACGTGCCGCGCGACTTCTCCAACCGCTACCTCAACGACGGCTTCTCCGGCGGCGAGAAGAAGCGGATGGAGATCCTCCAGCTCGCGCTGCTCAACCCGCGCCTGGCCGTGCTCGACGAGACCGACTCGGGCCTGGACATCGACGCGCTGAACACGGTCGCCCAGGGCGTCAACACCGTCGCCGACGGGTCGGACATGGGCGTGCTCATCATCACCCACTACCAGCGCATCCTGCACATGGTCAAGCCGCAGTTCGTGCACATCATGTTCGAGGGGCGGATCGTCAAGGAGGGCGGCCCGGAGCTCGTCGAGCAGCTCGAGAAGCGCGGCTACGGCTGGATCCGCGACGAGGTGGCGGCGGCGGCATGAGCCTCACCGTCCCTCCCGCCGCGGAGTTTCCCGTGCTCGCGCGGGAGGGGCTGGTCTACCTCGACTCGGCCGCGACGTCGCAGACGCCACGGGCCGTGATCGAGGCGATGGATCGCTACTACACCGAGTACCGCGCGAGCATCCATCGCGGCGTCTATCCGCTGGCCGCCGAGGCGACCGAGGCGTACGAGCTCGCGCGCGAGAAGGTCGCCGCCTTCGCCGGCTCGACGCCCGGGGAGACGATCTTCACCCGCAACGCCACCGAGGCGCTGAACCTCGTCGCGTACGCCTGGGGCCGGGCGAACCTGGAGCCCGACGACACCGTCGTGGTGACCCGCATGGAGCACCACTCGAACATCGTCCCGTGGCAGCTGACCGGGGCGCGGCTCGAGTGGATCGACATCGACGACGACGGGCTGCTCGACCTCGATGCGCTCGACGCGGCGCTCGCCCGCCGCCCGAAGGCCGTCGCGGTCGCACACGTCTCCAACGTGCTCGGCACGGTGAACCCGATCGCCGAGATCGCCCACCGTGCGCACGACGCCGGCGCGGTGATCGTGGTCGACGGGGCGCAGGCCGCGCCGCACCTGCCGCTCGACGTCGCCGCGCTGGACGTGGACTTCTACGCGTGGACCGGCCACAAGGCCTACGGGCCGACCGGCATCGGCGTCCTGCACGGCCGCCGCGAGCTGCTCGAGGCGATGCCGCCCTTCCTCGGCGGCGGGCACATGATCTCGCGCGTGACGGAGGAGGGCTCGAGCTGGGCCGAGCCGCCGCAGAAGTTCGAGGCGGGCACGATGATGGTCGCCGAGGCGATCGGGCTCGGCGCGGCGGTCGACTTCCTGTCCGGCGTCGGCATGGACGCGGTCTGGGAGCACTCGCGGGACGTCGTCGGCTACGCGGTCGAGCGACTGCGCGAGGTGCCGGGATTGACGCTGTACGGGCCTGACATCGAGCATCGCGGCAGCGTCGCGGCGTTCTCCCTGGAGGGCGTCCATCCGCATGACGTCGCCGAGATCCTCGGTCGCGAGGGCGTGTGCGTGCGCGCCGGCCACGCCTGCGCCCAGCCGCTCATGCGCCGGCTCGGCGTCTCCGCCACGACGCGCGCCTCGTTCGCGGTGCACTCGACGCGCGAGGACGTCGATCGCCTGATCGACGCTCTCGATACCGTGCGCGAGGTGTTCGCCTGATGGACGACCTCTACCGCGAGAACATCCTCCAGCACTACAAGAACCCGCATCACTGGGGCGAGCTGGCCGACTTCGATCTCGAGGCCGACGACCTCAACCCGCTGTGCGGCGACGAGCTGAAGGTGCAGCTCAAGGTCGACGGAGAGGGCCGGATCGAGGACGTGCGGTTCTCCGGGCACGGCTGCGCGATCTCCCAGGCGTCCGCGTCGATGACCTCGGACGAGGTCGTCGGCATGCCGGTCGACGATCTGCTCAAGCTCGACCGCTCCTTCGTGTTGGACCTGCTCGGGATCGACATCTCGGCGACGCGCATGAAGTGCGCGCTGCTGTCGCTGAAGGTGCTCAAGAGCGCGTCGCTCGGGCATGCCGCGGCGTGGGAGGGCGACACGCCGCCGAACGCCGAAGAGGCCGCCTGAGGCGTGGAGGAGCTCGCCGGCGGGCTGTGGCGCTGGACGGCGCGGCATCCCGAGTGGCATCCGGGCCGGTGGGGAGCGGAGGTGGCGTGCTTCGCGGTCGACGCGGGGGATGCGCTGCTGCTCGTCGACCCGCTCCTGCCCGCGTATGACGAGGGGCTGCTGGGGCGGCTCGACGACCTGGCGGGGCGGTCGGCGCTCGTCGCGATCCTCATCACGATCCCGTACCACACGCGCAGCGCCGAGCCGCTGAGCTCGCGCTACGACGCGTTGATCTACGGCCATCCGCGGGTCGTCGACCGGCTGGACCGCCGCAAGCGCTTCCGCGCGGTCGAGCCGGGGGCCGAGCTGCCCGGCGGCGCGCGGGCCTATGCCATCGGCAAGCCGCGCCGTTACGAGATGCCGATCCACCTGCCCTCGCACCGGGCGCTTGCCTTCGGCGACGCGCTGGTCACGACGCTCGAGGGCGAGCTGCGGCTCTGGCACTGGCGCGACCGGGTCGACGAGGCGCGTGCGCGCTGGTACCGGGAGCGCTTCAACCCGACCCTCGAGCCCCTGCTCGATCTCGACCTCGAGCGCATCCTCGTCACGCACGGCCCGCCGATCCTCCACGACGGCGCCACCGCGCTCCGCTCCGCGCTGGCCACCGCCCCCTGGCACTAAGGGGGGACTGTCCCTCCCTACGCGAGCGCCCGTACGCCTTGGACGTAAGGAGGGACAGTCCCCCCTTGGGGCGGCGGGATTAAGGGGGGACAGTCCCCCCTTGGGGCGAGGAGTGGGCGCGCGCGCCTAGAGGAGGCATGCCTCGCAAACCTCGACTCGAGCTCGCCGGCGGAATCCACCATGTCTACGCCCGCGGCAACCGCCGGCAGGCGATCTACCTGAGCGACCGCGATCGCACGCTCTACCTCGAGTTGCTCGCACAGGTCGTCAAACGCCAGGACTGGAGCTGTCTCGCGTACTGCCTCATGAAGAACCACGTGCACCTGTTGGTCGAAACGCCGCAGCCCAACCTCGGCGCCGGCATGGGCCGGATGCACGGCCTGTACGCGCAAACTTTCAACAAGACGCACCGGCACAGCGGGCACCTGTTCCAGGGGCGCTTCGGATCCGTCCTGATCAAGACGGACGAGCAGCTGCTGACGGTCGCGCGGTACATCGCGTTGAATCCAGTCGAGGCGGGGATGTGCGAGAGCGCGGACGACTGGCCGTGGGGCAGCCACTTCGCGCTCGTCCGCGGTGCGGCGCCGCGGTGGCTGGACGCCCCGAGACTGCTCGCGTACTTCGGTGCCGGCGGCGGCGACCCGCAGCGAGTCTACGAGGAGCTCGTCAGATGATCTGCTGCTCGCGGGAGACGAGCCGGACGCGGCTGGACGCGTCCTCGTCGTCGAAGTAGAGCGGAGACCGCGTGCTAGGGCAGGTCCGGATCGTCGGCCTCGATCACGCTCATCGAGTACCGCCGCAGGCCCCGGCAGCGACCGCCCTTTGGGCGGTGAGCGAGAACAACTCGATCACTAGGCGGCCTCCTTCGACGACGATTTGTCAAGGTGGTCGGGCCATGCAGCGCCGCGAGGACCTCCGCAACGTCGCGATCATCGCCCACGTCGACCACGGCAAGACGACGCTGGTCGACGCGATGCTGTGGCAGTCCGGCGCCTTCCGCGCCAACCAGGACGTCGCCGACCGCGTGATGGACTCGATGGACCTCGAGCGCGAGAAGGGCATCACGATCCTCGCCAAGAACACCGCGGTCCAGTACGGCGACGTCAAGCTCAACATCGTCGACACGCCCGGGCACGCGGACTTCGGCGGCGAGGTCGAGCGCGGCCTGACGATGGTCGACGGCGTGCTGCTGCTCGTCGACGCCTCCGAGGGCCCGCTCCCCCAGACCCGGTTCGTGCTGCGCAAGGCGCTCGAGAACCACCTGCCGGTGATCCTCGTCGTCAACAAGGTCGACCGCCCGGACGCCCGCATCGCCGAGGTCGTCGACGAGGTCTACGAGCTGTTCATCGACCTCGACGCGCACGAGGACCAGATCGAGTTCCCGATCGTCTACACGAACGCGAAGGCCGGCTGGGCGAGCCTGACCGAGGGCGAAACCGGCACCGACCTCCGGCCGCTGATGGACCTGCTCGTGAGCCGCGTGCCGGCGCCCGAGCACGACCCGGGCCACCCGCTCCAGGCGCACGTGACGAACCTGGACGCTTCGCCGTACCTCGGGCGACTGGCGATCTGCCGGGTGCGGAACGGGACCATGCGAAGAGGCTCGACCGTGGCCTGGTGTCGAGCGGACGGGACGGTGACGAACGCGAAGGTCGCCGAGCTGTACGTGACGCAGGCGCTCGACCGCGTCGAGGCCGACGAGGCGGGTCCCGGCGAGATCATCGCGGTCGCCGGCATCCCCGAGGTGACGATCGGCGAGACGCTGGCCGACCCCGACGACGCCCGCCCGCTGCCGGTCATCACCGTCGACGAGCCGTCGCTGTCGGTCACCGTCGGCCAGAACACGTCGCCCCTCGCCGGCCAGCACGGCGACAAGCTCACCGCCCGCCAGATCAAGGACCGGCTCGACGCCGAGATGGTCGGCAACGTCTCGATCCGCGTGCTCGAGACCGAGCGGCCCGACACCTGGGAGGTCCAGGGCCGTGGGGAGCTCCAGCTCGCCGTGCTCGTCGAGCTCATGCGCCGCGAGGGCTTCGAGCTGACCGTCGGCAAGCCGCAGGTCGTCATCCGCGTGATCGACGGCGTCACGCACGAGCCCGTCGAGCGGATGACGATCGACGTGCCGGAGGACTACGTCGGCGTCGTCACGCAGCTGCTCGCGCTGCGCAAGGGGCGCATGGAGCAGATGGTCAACCACGGCACGGGCTGGGTGCGCATGGACTACCTCGTGCCCGCGCGCGGGCTGATCGGCTTCCGCACCGAGTTCCTCACCGAGACGCGCGGGACCGGGCTGCTCCACCACGTCTTCGACCGCTGGGAGCCGTGGGCGGGCGACATGCGCCTGCGGCCCACCGGCTCGCTGGTCGCCGACCGCCGCGGCAAGGTGGCGAGCTTCGCGCTCTTCAACCTCCAGGAGCGCGGCACGCTGTTCGTCGAGCCCGGCGAGGACGTCTACGAGGGCATGATCGTCGGCGAGAACGCGCGCGCCGAGGACCTCGACGTCAACGCCACCAAGGAGAAGCACCTGACGAACATGCGCTCCTCGACGTCCGACGTGCTCGTCCGGCTCGTGCCGCCGCGCCGGCTGTCGCTCGACCAGGCGCTCGAGTTCGTGCGCGAGGACGAGGCCGTCGAGGTCACGCCGCGCGCCGTGCGGCTGCGCAAGGCGGAGCTGGACGCGACGGCGCGCGTGAAGGCCGCACGGGCCCGCGCCCGTGCCTAGCAGCGCGCGGCGAGCCGTGGCGGCGGGCGGCCGCCGACCTCGAGCCGCACGACGTCGAGCCCGTGCCGCGCGAGGACCGCGTCCACTCCAGCGCCGCGCACGTGCTGCTCGTAGGACCGCCCGCCGTCGCTCGTGTGCAGCGTGATGTCGATCCGGTGCTGGATCGCGGTCTGCATGTAGTGGCCGCCCGAGAACGCCAGCGACGGCATCGTGTCCGCGTACGTGGCGCGGCGCCGGAGATAGCAGAGCTGGGCCTGGTCGACGCCCACGAGGACGGCGTCCACGGCCCGCTCCTGGGCGCGCTCCGCCGCGGCGGCCCCGGCGGACCGCACCGGCTCGAGGTTGCGGGTCGTCACCCCGGCGACCACGACGATGAAGCCGAGGAGGACCAGGCGTCCGTCCACGCCCCGTAGGATCTCACGTCGCCATGAGCGAGCCGACAAAGTTCCTGCTCCGCGAGGAGCAGATCCCCACGCACTGGGTCAACCTGCTGCCGGACCTGCCGGGCGAGCCGCTCCCGCCGCTCAACCCGGCGACGGGCCAGCCCGCCGGGCCGGACGACCTCACGCCGATCTTCCCGATGGGCCTCATCCTCCAGGAGGTCGCGGCCGAGCCCGAGGTCGAGATCCCCGAGGAGGTGCGGCGGGCGTGCGGGCTGTGGCGGCCGACGCCGCTCTACCGCGCGCGCCGCCTGGAGAAGGCGCTGGGCACGTCCTCGCGCATCTACTACAAGTACGAGGGCGTCTCGCCGGCCGGCTCGCACAAGCCGAACACCGCGGTGCCGCAGGCGTACGAGAACGCCAAGGCGGGCGTGAAGAAGCTCGCGACCGAGACCGGCGCCGGCCAGTGGGGCTCGTCGCTGGCCTTCGCCTGCTCGCTGTTCGGGCTCGACTGCGAGGTCTTCATGGTCGGCTCGAGCTACGACCAGAAGCCGTACCGGCGCTCGATGATGCAGACCTGGGGCGCGACCGTGCACCGCTCGCCGTCGGACCTCACGCAGTCCGGCCGCGCGAACGCCGAGCACGACACCGGCTCGCTCGGCATCGCGATCTCCGAGGCCGTGGAGGTCGCCGCGCAGGATCCCGACTGCAACTACTCGCTCGGCTCGGTCCTCAACCACGTGCTCCTGCACCAGACCGTGATCGGGCAGGAGGCGCTGCTCCAGATGGAGCTGGCGGGCGAGGAGCCGGACGTGATCGTCGGCTGCGTCGGCGGCGGCTCGAACTTCGCGGGCCTCGCGTTCCCGTTCCTGCGCGCGGGCACGAACACGCGCTTCGTCGCGGCCGAGCCGGCCGCCTGCCCGACGCTCACGCGCGGCGTCTACCGCTACGACTTCGGCGACACCGCGGGCCTGACGCCGCTGATGCCGATGTACACGCTCGGCCACGACTTCGTGCCGGCGCCCGTGCACGCCGGCGGCCTGCGCTACCACGGCGACGCGCCGATGCTGTGCGGGCTCGTGAAGGCGGGCCGGATCGAGGCGCGGGCGTACAAGCAGAACGAGACGTTCGAGGCGGCCGTCCGCTTCGCGCGCAGCGAGGGGATCATCCCGGCGCCCGAGCCCGCGCACGCGATCCGCGCGGTCATCGAGGAGGCCGAGCGCGGCGAATCGCAGGTGATCCTCTTCGGTCTCTGCGGCCACGGCAGCTTCGACCTCGCGGCCTACGACGCGTTCCTGTCCGGCAGCCTCGAGGACCCGGAGTTCTCCGAGGCCGACATGGAGGCCGCCCTGGCGCGCCTGCCGGAGGCGCCCGCGATCGCCTAATCCGGGAGCGGGAGCACGACGACGCGGCCGCTCCCGGTGGTGATCCAGAGCGTGCCGTCGACGTCCGCCATGGCCATCGTCCCGAAGGCCGGCAGGAGCGCGCTGCCGAGCACGGCGCCCGTGCGCGGGTCGAGCTGCCAGACGCGGTCGCCGGGATCGCGGATGTAGGCGCCCTGCGCCCACAGCGCGCCGCCGGTCTCCAGCACCGTGCCGATGCGGTAGCCGAGCCGGCGCGCCCACAGGCGCCGGCCGGTCGACCTGTCGACCGCCACGACGCTGCCTCCCACCGACAGCAGCGCCCGCTCCGCGCCGACCTGCTGGAGCACGGGCTCGCTGAGGTGGAGCCGGACGGTCGCGAGCTCGCCCCCGGTCAGCGGGTCGAAGCGCACGAGGTGCCCGTCGGCGGTCGAGACGACCGGCTCCGGGCCGAGCAGCGCGAAGCCCGTCGCCTCGCCGTACCGGTCGGGCACGGCGATCACCTTGGCCACGCGCTCCAGCCGGGTGTCGACCCTGATCAGCGCGTCCGGGCCCCACACCCACACGTCCTCGCCCGCCAGCACGACGCCGAACCCGAGAGCGGGAAGCGGGATCCGCGCGGTCACGCGTTCCGTCGTGGCGTCGATCCGCAGCAGCGGCCCGCGCAGCGCGCGCCCGTAGCCGCCGCCGGACTGGAGCGCCCACACGTCGCCGGCGCCCGCGTCGAGCGCCAGCCGGCCGTCGACCGGGATCCGCGCCACCACCCGGCCGGTCGCCCGGTCCATCCGCAGCAACCGCTCGCTCCAGCGATCGTCGATCCACGCGTCCCCCTCGCCGCTGCTCACGGCGCCGAGCACCTCGCCCAGGTCGAGCGTGGCCGCTCGCTGCGGGAGCCGGTACCCGGGCCGCGCGCGGTCCGTGCCGTGCGACAGCACGGCGGCGGCGGCGATCAGGACGGCCAGCGCGGCGGCCGACTTCATCCCCGAGAGGATCGCATGGCGCCGGCTCGCGCCGGCGCCATGCTTGTCTCTCCCGGACCCCTTACTCGTACGCGAGCGCCGTCAGCACGTCGAGCCGCGAGGCGCGACGGGCCGGGACGATCGCGGCGAGGATCCCCGCGATGCCCGCGACCACGGTGAGCACGACCAGCGACGCCGCCGGGAAGCCGAAGGTCAGGCCGTCGTCGTGGAACACCGAGGTGAGGATCGCGGCCAGGCCGAGGCCGAGCGCGATGCCCAGGCCCGCGCCGAGCAGCGCCGTGATGACGCTCTCGTGGCGGACCATGCGCCGCACCTGCCGGCGCGTCATGCCGACCGCGCGCAGCGTGCCCAGCTCGCGGGTGCGCTCGAACGTCGAGAGCACCAGCGTGTTGACGATCCCGAACAGGCTCACGATCACGGCGAGCGCGAGCAGGACGTAGAAGATCGCCAGCAGCGAGTCGATGTCGGACGTGAGCTGGCCGATGTAGGCCGACTTCGTCTGCGCCTTGGCGTCGGGGAACGCCGCCAGCGTGTGCGCGAGCGCGCCCGCGTTGCTCGCCGTGACCAGCGTGAGCAGGTTGCGGTTGTTCTCGAACGCGTGCTGGTACGTGCCCTGGGCGATCGTGACCGGTCCGAGGCCGAGCGCGTCGAGCACCGGCGACTTCTCGACCGCCCGCACCGTCAGCGCGAGCTTCGTGCCCTTGGGCGACGTGACCGAGAACCGGTCGCCCACCGCGAGGTGGTGCTCCTTCGCCAGGCCCTCGTCGACGATCGCGCCGTCGGAGCCGAGCGTGGAGACCGCGTTCGCCGGCCCGGAGGCGTAGTCGAACGCGAAGCGCCCGGGCGCCGTGGCCGGATCGACGGAGTTCACGACCTCCTTGTCGCCGAACACGAGGCCGACGTCCTGGCGGATCGCCGTGACGGAGCTGACGCCCGGGGTCTTGGCGATCGCGCGGGCGACGGACGGGTCGGTCGCGGACCAGCCGTCGGCGCCCGTGACCACGTGCGTCACGTTGAGGCGCTTCTCCAGCGTGCCGGTCGTCGTGTCGCGCAGGCCCTGCGCGATCACGGTGACGACCGTGACCAGCGCGACGCCGATCATGAGCGCCGAGGCGGTCGTCGCGGTGCGGCCGGGATGGCGCATCGCGTTGCGGCGGGCCAGCGTGCCGGCCGAGCCGCCGACCTTCTCGGCCGGGCGGCCGATGAGCGACGCCAGGCCGCGCACCGCGCGCGCCGGAAGGCGCAGGCGATGGGCGCCCGGATCGGCGTCGCGCAGCGCCGCCACCGGCGGCACCCGCGTCGCGCGCCACGCCGGGATCAGGCCGGCGACGAGCGTCACGAGCGTGCCGACGAGCATGGAGACGAGGATCGTCCGGCTCGCGAACACGGTGCCGGCGTCCGGCAGCGAGAGGTCCATCGAGCGGAAGATCGCGTCCAGGCCCTTGGCCACGCCGAAGCCGACTGCGAGCCCGGTCGCCGAGGCGAGCAGGCCGATGGCCAGCGCCTCGAGCAGGACGGAGCCGAGCACCTGGCGGCGCGCGGCGCCGACCATCCGCAGGAGCCCGAACTCGCGCGAGCGCTGGGCGACGGTGATCGAGAGCGTGTTGAAGATCGTGAACGCCCCGACGAAGATCGCCACGAAGCCGAACACGAGCAGCACCGTCTGGATGATCGAGATGAACTGATCCAGGCCGGCGAGGCCGAAGCGGTCGTTCGCCTTGGCGGTCTGGACCTGGGCGGTCGGGCCCACCGCGGCGGCGACGGCCGTGCGGACCTGATCCGCGGGCACGCCGTCACGGCCCGTGACGAGGATCGCGTCGTAATGGCCGTCCTTGTGGAAGAGGGACTGCGCCGTGTGCAGGTCGAACACGGCGACGGTGGCCGTGCCGAGCGCCTTGACGTCGCCGAACTTCGCGATGCCGACGACCTCGTAGCGGTTCGCGGCGCCCGGGGTTGTCACGCGCACCTGCGAGCCGAGCCCGTAGTGCTGCTTCTCGGCCGTGGCGGCGTCGATGACGACCTCGCCCGGACCGGCGGCCCAGCGGCCGGAATCCAGCCGGAACGGCGTGGTGGCCTGCGCGCCCGGGGTGCGGGCGTCGTAGCCGGAGCCGAAGTACGGCCCGGTGCCGACGGGCTTGCCGTCGTGGCCGATGATCTTGGCCTCGTCGGTGATGTCGCCGACGGCGACCGCGACGCCGGGCACCGCCCGGACGCGGTCGAGCACCTTGGCGTCGATGGTCGGCCGCTTGGCCGTCCAGTCGGTGGCCTTGAGGCCGAACGCCGTGCGCTGGGTGACGACGGCGTCGGTGCCGTCGTAGGCGGACGCGGACAGGCTGTCCGCCGCGCCGCGCATGGTGTCGGTCAGCGTGAACGCGCCGCTCACCATGGCGACGCCGAGCACGATGGCCAGCATGGTCAGCATCGTGCGCACCGGGCGCGCGACGAGACCTCTCAGCGCAACCCTCCTCATCGGGTGGCCGCCTTCATCACCGCGAGGATGCCGGCCTCGGTCGGGTCGGCGAGGTCCGCCACCACGCGGCCGTCGGCCAGGTACACGACGCGGTCGGCGACGGCCGCCGCGCGCGGGTCGTGCGTGACCATCAACGTGGTCTGGCCGTCGAGCTCGACGGCGTCGCGCAGGAGCCGCAGGATGCCGGCGCCGGCCTCCGAGTCGAGGTTGCCGGTGGGCTCGTCGGCGAACAGCACGGTCGGCCGGGTGATCAGGGCGCGGGCGATCGCCACGCGCTGCTGCTGGCCGCCGGACAGCTCGGCGGGCCGGTGGTCGCGACGCTCGCCGAGGCCGACGCGCTCGATCAGCGCGTCGATCTCCTCGGCCGGCGGGCGCTTGCCGGCGATCGACAGCGGGAGGACGACGTTCTCCTCCGCCGACAGCGTCGGCAGCAGGTTGAACGACTGGAAGACGAAGCCGATGTGCTTGCGGCGCAGGCGCGTCAGCTCGCGGTCCTTCATCTTCGTGATGTCCTGGCCGGCGACCGTGACCGTGCCCGAGCTGGGCGTGTCGAGGCCGGCGAGCAGGTGCATCAGCGTCGACTTGCCGGAGCCCGACGGGCCCATGACAGCCGTGAACTGCCCCGCGGGCAGGTCGAGCGAGACGCCGCGCAGCGCGTGCACGGCCGAGTCGCCTTCGCCGTAGGTGCGGGTCAGGGCAGACGCCGTGACGGCGTGCGGAACTGCATCCAGGAGAGCGGACAAGGGAGAGAGGGTCCTTTCAGATTGCGACGGCTTCGCGGGCGACACGCCCGAGAGCCGCTTCCAGGGCACCGGCGGAGAGAAGGGCAGCGGTCGCCTGAGCGAAGAGGCGGCCCATGAACCCACCGGCGGGGCGAACGGACACGGAGGCCCGTACTTCGCTGCCGCCCGCGACGGGCGCCAGCTCGTACGCGACGTCGAAGCCCACGGGCCCGTCGGCCGCGAGCGTGAGCCCGCGGTCGGAGGCCTCGTGGACCGCGACGTCGAACCCCACGCGCTTGCCGGCGAGCGACCCGCTGACGCGGGCGCGGGAGCCGGTGGCCAGTCGCCGGCCGTCGAGCTCGTCGATGTCGAAGGGGAGCGGTGCCCAGCGGGCGCAGGCCTCCGGATCGGTGAGCACGTCGAGCACGTCCTTGGGACGCGCGGCGGTGGTCGTCGTGGCGGTCCATGTCCTCATGGCGAGGACTCTCCCGGCCACGGCGTCACCTGTCGTCGGCCGCGATGCCGATCCTGCTCCGCTCCCGCGGACGATCCCGCGTCATCCTCGAGGATGACGAGCCGATCCTCAGCGCGAACGATGAAGGACCCCGCGCGCGCCTCTAACTTCCCTGAGGCGATGCTCGCTCGGATGCGCGCACTCGACCCGTTCCGGGCCGATCTCCTGCTGGCCGGCGCCTTCCTCGTCGAGGCGCTCGGCGAGCTCGCCCTGCTCGTCCCCGACGACGCGCAGCACAACGCGCTGGCCGCGCTGATGATCGTCGTCACGGCGGTCGCGCTGGCGATCCGGCGGCGCTGGCCGATCGCCGCCGCGCTGATCGCCGTGCCGATGCAGATCGTCGTGAGCGCGCTCGGTCGCGACTACCTCGATCACCTCATCACGCCGCTGTTCGCGGTCGTGCTGATCCTCTACGGCATCGGCCGGCACGTGGACGGCAAGGCGGTCCCGGCGCTGTACCTGTACACGGCCGGCTGCCTGCTGGTCTCGCAGTCGATCGATACGTACGACGACAACATCGGCAACTACCTGCTGACCGTCGTCTTCCTCGTCGGCGCCCCGATCCTCGTCGGCCGCGTGCTGCGCCACCGCGCGCGCCTGAACCGGACGCTGGTGGAGAAGACGCGGCGGCTGGAGCGCGAGCGGGTCGAGCGTGCCGCGATCGCCGCCGAGGAGGAGCGCACGCGGATCGCCGGCGAGCTGCACGACGTCGTCGCGCACGCGCTGAGCGCGATGGTCGTGCAGGCGTCGGGCGCGCGGCGCCTCGCCGAGCGCGATCCCGCCCGCGCGGGCGCAGCCTTCCTGGCCGTCGAGCGCAGCGGGCGCGAGGCGCTCACCGAGATCCGCAGCCTGCTGGGCGTGCTCCGCCGGGAGGACGAGGAGCTGGCGCTGGCGCCGCAGCCGTCGCTGCGGCACGTCGAGGCGCTCGTGCGCAAGGCGCGCTCCGCCGGGCTGCCGGTCGAGCTCGCCGTCGAGGGCGACGCCAGGGAGCTGCCGCTCGGCCTCGACCTCACCGCCTACCGGGTGATCCAGGAGGCGCTGCGCGAGGCGCGCGACCACGGTCGCGCCGGCGGCGCGCGCGTGCGCGTGACCTACGCCGGCGACCACGTCGAGGTGGAGGTCGTCGACGACGGCCGCGGCGCGGCGCGGCCGCTGCCGGGCATCCGGGAGCGCGTCGCGCTGCTGGACGGGCAGCTGCGCGCCGGCGCGCGCCGCGACGGCGGCCACGTCGTCCGGGCCCGGCTGCCGCTGGGAGGTGCCGCGTGAGGCGCTGGATCGCCCGGCTGCGCCGCCTCGACCGCCGGCGCATCGACTATGTGACCGCCGCCGCGCTCGTCGTCGCCGGCGAGATCGAGCTGGCGATCGACTGGAACGGGGACAGCAACCCGGCGCTCACCGTCCTGGTCCTCGGCGTCGCCTACGGCGTGCTCGCGTTCCGCCGCTCGCGGCCGGTGCTCGTGGCTGCGGGGATGCTCGGCTGCTGGACGCTCATGAACCTGTTCCTGATCGACGTCGAGCCGCTTCAGCTGCCGCTCGTCGCCGTGCTGCTGGCCGGCTACGCCGCCGGCGCGTACACGAGCGGCCGTGCCGCGGTCGCCGCGCCGTTCGTGCTGGTCGCCGGCATGGTGGCGGTGACCACGAGCTTCGACCAGCAGGTGTTCGGCGACTACGTCTTCCCGACGGCGTTCGTGCTCGTCGCCTGGCTGGCGGGACGCGGGCTGAGCACGCGCGCGCGGCTGACCGAGGAGCTGCACGAGGCCGCGGTGCGGGCGCAGGAGGCGCACGAGCAGGAGGTCGCCCGCGCGGCGGCCGACGAGCGGCGCCGGATCGCGCGCGAGATGCACGACGTGGTGGCCCACTCGGTGTCGGTGATGGTCGTGCAGGCGGGTGGCGCGCGGCGGATCCTCGAGCACGACTCGCGGCGGGCGGTCGAGGCGGCCGCGCACATCGAGGACGTCGGCCGGGCGGCGCTCGCCGAGATGCGGCGGCTGCTCGGCGTGCTGCACCAAGGCGAGGACGACGCCGACCGCGCCCCGCAGCCGACGCTCGGCGAGCTCGACCGCCTGGTGGAGCGCTCGCGCGCCGCGGGGCTGCCCGTGACGCTCGCGGTCGAGGGCACGCCGCAGCCGCTGCCGCCGGGCAAGGACCTCGCGGCCTACCGGGTGATCCAGGAGGCGCTGACGAACGCGATCAAGCACGCCGGCTCGGCGCCGACCGCGGTCACCGTGCGCTGGGAGCCGGCGTGGCTGGAGCTGGAGATCGTCGACGAAGGGGGCCGCGCGATCAACGGCGCGAACGGGTCGGGCCACGGGCTCGTGGGGATGGAGGAGCGCGTGCGGCTCTACGACGGGTCGCTGCGCGCGGGCCGGGCCGCCGGCGGCGGGTTCGAGGTCGTGGTTAGGCTCCCGCTGTGATCCGCGTCCTGATCGCCGACGACCAGGCGCTCGTGCGCGCCGGCTTCCGCATGATCCTCGACGCCGAGGAGGACATCGACGTCGTCGGCGAGGCGTCCGACGGCGCCGAGGCCGTCGAGCAGGCCAAGCGGCTCGCGCCCGACGTCGTGCTGATGGACATCCGCATGCCGGAGCTCGACGGCATCGAGGCGACGCGGCGCGTGGTGAGCGCGGACGGCGAGTCGCCGTCGCGCGTGCTGATGCTGACGACGTTCGACCTCAACGAGTACGTCTACGAGGCGCTGCGCGCCGGGGCCAGCGGGTTCCTGCTCAAGGACGTGCCCCCGGAGGAGCTGGCGGCCGGGATCCGCGTCGTCGCGCGCGGGGACGCGCTGCTGGCCCCGTCGATCACGCGCCGCCTCATCCACGAGTTCGCGCGCGCGACCCCCGCCGCCGGGCCGCCGAGCGGCTTCGACGAGCTGACCGCGCGGGAGGTCGAGGTGTTCAAGCTCGTCGCGCGCGGGCTTTCGAACGCGGAGATCGCGGCGGAGCTGATCGTGAGCGAGACGACGGTCAAGACGCACGTCGCGCGGCTGCTCATGAAGCTCGGCCTGCGCGACCGCGTCCAGGCGGTCGTGCTCGCGTACGAGTCGGGCATCGCGGTGCCCGGCGGCGCGTCTTAGCCTCATTCCACGTGAGAGATCGGCTGGTGGTCGGGGCAGGTGCGGCGCTTTCGCTCGCCGTCGCCGTCGCGCTGTTCAGCCGCTACGGGATCGACGGCACGCTGAGCCGCGACGAGGCGATCTACGCCTACGGCGGCCTTCAGGTCGACCACGGCGTGCCGTTCTACGCGAGCATCTTCGACCCGAAGACGCCGGGCGCCGCGTACGTGGCTGGGCTCGGCGCGGCGCTCGGGGGCCTGGACGGGATCCGCGTCGCGTTCTTCGTGTGCGCGTGCCTGACCGTGGTCGCGGTGTTCCTGCTCGCCCTCGAGCTGTGGGGCTCGGTGCTGGCGGGGCTGATCGCCGCGGTCGCGTTCGCGTCGTTCCGCGGGTTCGCGATGGACGCGCTGTCCGGGCCGGACGCCAAGACGCCGGGCATCCTCATGGCCGTCGTCTCGATGCTGCTCATGGCCCGGCGGCGCTGGTTCTGGGCCGCGCTGTGCGGCTCGCTCGCGTTCCTCGTCTGGCAGCCGCTGGCGATCTTCCCGGCGGTCGCCGTGGTGGCGTCACGGCGCTGGCGCGCGGTCGCCGGCGCGGCGCTCCCGCTCGCCGTCACCGTGGTCTACTTCTGGGCGACCGGCGCGCTCGGCGACTTCGTGCAGGCGGCGTTCGCGTTCCCCGTCGAGGGGCTGCACCGCGGGTCGACGAGCCTGCTGCACCGAGTCGGCCACATCGCGGCGATCGTGCGCGAGCACTACCACGGCGCGGTCATCCAGTTCTGGGCCGGGCTGGCGCTCGTCGCGGTGCTCGCCGCGTGGAAGCGCAAATGGGTCGTGCTGGCGCCGCTCGCCGCCATCGTGGCGTTCTCCATCCACGACTTCCAGGGCTATCCCGACGTCTATCCGCTGCTGCCCTTCGCGGCGCTGGGCCTCGGCGGCGCCGCGGCGCTCGTGCTCCGCGCCCGCGTGCTGCGAACCACGGTGGTGGTCCTGGCGGCGCTCATGACGCTCGCGGCGTGGACCCAGTTCTCGACCGACCCGGCGGCCGGCGACCCGCTCGTCGCCCAGCGCGCGGCGGCCGCGGACCTCCAGCACCTGCTGCGACCCGGCGAGACGATCTACGCGCTCGGCGACCCGGCGCCGCTCGTGCTCACCGGCCGGACGAACCCCAGCCGCTTCATCTACCTGGGCTCGGGCGTCTCGCTGTGGGACTTCGCCCACACGCCCGGCGGCTTCGCGGGCTGGAAGGCACGGCTTCGCGCCGCCCGGCCGGCGATCATCGTCGTGCACGGCTGGAAGGGCCCGTACGAGCGACGCGTCACGGCGTGGCTGAAGCGCGTCGGCTACCAGCCGTCGTGGGACGGCTGCTGGAAGGTCTTCCTGCGGCCCGACGTCGCGGTCAGGAACCCGGAACGGCCGCAGGCCGACCGAGCGCTCTGCGTACCGCTGCGGCGAGCTGCTGCGCGGGGCTGACCAGCACGCCGCGCAAGATCACGTGGCGGCCGTCGGAGGTTCTGGTGGGGATGAGGAGGATTCGCTTCATGGGGAGTGCTTCAGAGAGTGAAGCGCTGTTGTGAAGGCGAGCTAAGGGTTCATGCGAACGTCGACTGCGGCTGGGTAGGGGAGTGGCGTGGACCCCGTCGGCGTTGTCAGGTCAGGCCGCTGGGGTTAGCTGGTCGTCGTGATCCTTCCAGGTGGCCGCGACCTCGCGCGGCGTGCGGTAGGCCAGACCCTGGTGGGGCCGGTGGTGGTAGCGGTCGATGTAGGCGCCGATCGCGTGGCGGGCCTCGTCGAGGGTCTCGAACTCCTCTCGCCAGATGCAGCGCTGCTTGAGCTTGCTGAACCAGGACTCGATGAAGGCCTGGCTCTCGGGATCGCGGTAACCGCCGCGACGGTGGACGATCCCGAGCTCGGTCAGGCGGGCGCGGAACGCGCGTGAGGTAAACGCGGAGCCGTTATCTGTGCCGAGCGTCAGCCGCCCCGGGGCGATCCGGCGCTCGGCGGCGGCGGCTTTGATCACCGCGATCGCCTCGGGCGCGCGGCAGCGGACGTCGAGCGCCCAGGCGCAGATCTCGCGGGTGCAGCAGTCGATCGCGGCGTTCAAATAGCACCAGCCGTGCTCGGCGACCCAGACCGACGTCATGTCCAGGTGCCAGAGCTGGTCGGGACGCTCGACGCGGAAGAACCCCGGCCGCCGGCGCCGGCCCTCGCTGCGGCGGCGCTGCAGCAGCCGGTGCTCGCGCATCAGCCGCTGCACGCGCTTGCGGTTGACCTGGCCGCCGAGCGCGCGGCCGGCCAGAGCGGCGACCATGCGGGTCCCATCGGTCGGGTTCGCGCGCGCGACCGCCAGCACGACCCGGTCGATCTGATCGAGCGGACGGCGCTGACCGGCCGGCGGGCGCTTCGGGCGCCGGTAGATCGCCTGACGGCTGATCCCGGCGACCCGGGCGACCATGGCGGCCGGGCGGCCTTGCGCGACCAGTTCGCGGGACCGGGCGACGCGCATCCTCACTCCCAGCCCCGCAAGAGTTCCCCCGCGATCTCCACCTCCATCGTCTTGCGGCCGAGCGCGCGCTCGAGCCGCGAGACCTGGCGGCGCAGCTCGTCGGTCTCGGTCCGCTCGGCCTTGCCCGACAAGCGCTCCGCTCCGGCCGCCAGAAACTGCTCGCGCCACTTGCGCAGCAGGCTGTCGGAGATGTCGTGCTCGCGGCAGAGCTCGGTGATCGTCTTCGGCCCGCGCAGCGACGCGAGCACCAGCTCGGTCTTCTGTTGCGCCGTGAACTTCCGGTACCTGCGGTTCTCGCTCAACGCCTCTCCTGACTCGTTGAGCGGCCCATCCTCTGAGGCACTCCGGACAGAGCCTCGCCGGCTACGCCGGCTCGCGCACCATCACAAAGAGCAATCAGAACCTGTCAACACCCGCACGGGGTCCACGCCAAGAGGAGGAGGTGCTTAACGTCGCAAATCTTCCGTGCGACCACGGCGATTGCGACGAAGTGCTCGCTATAGGTGCTTAACGTCGCAATCGCTCGGCGAGGGCGTCGCGATTGCGACGAAATGCACCCTGAGCGCCGGCCTCCCCGCTTCCCTACCCAGCGCCGTTGACGTTCGTACGCACAACGGTAAGGTCGCCCCGCCATGACCGACTTCCCGCTCCCGAGGACGACCGGCGCGATGGTGGCGGTGCCCGCGCCGGGGGCCGGGCCCGGCTACTGGGCCGGCGCACCCAGCGCGGTGCTCGACGGCGACACCTACCTGCTCGCCTACCGGGTGCGCAACGGCCACGACGGCAACGACGAGACCGTGGTCGCGCGCTCGGAGGACGGCGAGCGGTTCGAGCCGGTGGTCACGCTCGACGAGTCGCGGTTCGGCGCGACGGCGGTCGAGCGCCCGGCGCTCGTGCGCGTCGACGGCGGCTGGCGGCTGTACGTCTGCTGCGCGACGCCGGGCAGCCGCCATTGGTGGATCGGCGCGCTCGAGGCGCCGACGATCGAGGCGCTCCAGGACGCCGAGCACCGGACGGTCTTCCCCGGCGACGACCTCGTCGGCGTCAAGGACCCGGTCGTCAAGCGCGACGCCGACGGCCGCTGGCAGGCGTGGATCTGCTGCCACCTGCTCGACATCCCGGACGAGGAGGACCGGATGAACGGCGCGTACGCCACGTCCG
>Ga0081539_10003266_pt1 | contig 20350 bp, 22 predicted proteins | sample TabmetS4T2R2_FD_71023 | JGI IMG/M metagenome (GOLD analysis project Ga0081539, IMG submission 71023) | Tabebuia heterophylla rhizosphere microbial communities from the University of Puerto Rico - S4T2R2 | ecosystem: Host-associated > Plants > Roots > Rhizosphere ...
GTGAGGTGGGCCTGCCGAAACGTGGGCCACCCCACCCCTTTTGCTATGAGTGATCACCCCTCATCCCGAGGAGGCCGCTGTGCCACACAACGCACGGAAGTGCTGCAGATCCCTGCCCGGCGGGACGGATCGGCAGTCGCATCACGCCCGCTGTGCCGCTACCGACGCCTGGTCCTCCGGACGGCGCTGTGCCGCTACCGACGCCTGGTCCTCCGGACGGCGCGGTGAATCCGGAATCGTCGGGGCCGAGGAGGCGCAGTGAATCATGTGTACGCCGGGGACCCGTACCACCGCGACGAGTTCGCGGCGCGCCTCGCACTCGCCGAGGGCCTGAACGCCCTCCGCCGGTCCGTCGACGGCATGATGGCCAACGCCGTCCGCGGCGACGGCACCAAACGGACCCGCAACCGCCCGCACGTCAATGAGTCGCCGGGCGGCCGGGTGCCGCCGACCGGCAACGTCAAGCCCATCGTGGGGGGCGGCCGGGTCGCGGTTCCGGGCCGCCCCGCCATGCCCGCACAGCCGACCGCCGGGCAGCGCAGCAACATCCCGGAGTCGCCGGTCAACGGCGACCACACCGTCGTCGTGCCGGCGCAGAGCACCACCGGGCCGCCCAGCGAGGCCGAACCACCCCGGTATCCGGCGCGCCCCGATCCGTCCGACGCGGCGGCCGAGGTGTGGGCGCTGGTCGAGCGGGCCCAGGCCGGCGAGGCCGAGGCGTTCGGCCTGATCTACGACCGGTACGTGGACACGGTCTTCCGGTTCGTCTACTTCCGGGTCGGCAACCGCCAGCTCGCCGAGGACCTCACCTCGGACACGTTCCTGCGCGCGCTCAAGCGCATCGGCAGCTTCACCTGGCAGGGTCGCGACCTGGGCGCGTGGCTCGTCACGATCGCCCGGAACCTGGTCGCCGACCACTTCAAGTCCGGCCGCTACCGCCTGGAGGTCACCACCGGGGACGTGCTGGACGCCGACCGCGAGGACCGCGGCCCGGAGGGCAGTCCGGAGTCGGCCGTGGTCGACCACATCACCAACGTCGCCCTGCTCACCGCGGTCAAGCAACTCAACCCGGAGCAGCAGGAGTGCATCGTGCTCCGCTTCCTGCAGGGCTTCTCGGTCGCCGAGACGGCGCAGACCATGGGCAAGAACGAGGGCGCCATCAAGGCCCTCCAGTACCGGGCCGTCCGGGCACTCGCCCGGCTGCTGCCCGAAGGGTTCCAGTGGTGAGCCGGCTGTCGTACATGTCGATCTCCGCAACCCGATACCGGCTGTTCGGCCCCGTAACCGCGGACGAGCGTCATGCGTTTGTCCGGGTGCGACCCCGGGCGGCCCGACCGGCCACCGGCCATGTCGCGACCGTCGGCGATGCCGCCGACGAGACAGTCACGAGCGAGGGGAGGTGCCCACGGTGACCTTCGATTTCATGGACCGGCGGAGCGCCGAGCGCTTCGCGGAGCTTCTCGACGAAACCACCGTTGCCGGACGCCGGCACCAGAGGCAGCACCGCCGCGGCCCGGCCGACGAGCAGCTCGCCGAGCTGGTCACCGTCGGCCACAGCCTGTCCGCGGCGAAGCCCGGGATCCAGGTGGATCCCGAGTTCCGCGTCGGCCTTCGGGCCATGCTGGTCGCCACCGCCGAGCGGGACGGCATCGGCCGGACCGCCGCCATCGCCGAGAGCGACCCGGTCGCGGACGCGGCAGCCGCCGGGAAGCCGGGCGTACGCGCCGGCCTTCTCGGCCGGAGCCGGCGAATCCGCGTCCGGGGCGCGATCGTGATCGGCGTCGCGGCCGGAGCGCTGGCCGTCTCCGGCATTTCCGCGGCGAGCGAGAACGCATCCCCGGGCGATCCGCTGTATCAGGTGAAACGCTCCACCGAGCGGGCACAGCTGGCGATTGCCGGCTCGGATGTCAACCGCGGCCAGCTGTCACTGGGCTTCGCCCGCAACCGGCTCGCCGAGGCGGCCGCCATGCCGGGTGACACGATCGGTTTCGCCGGCGTGCTGGACGACATGGACGCCGACACCCGCAAGGGCGTCCGGCTGCTCACTACGTCCGCGGTGGCCCGGCGCGACGCCAAGCCGCTGAACACGATCGACGACTTCGCGGTGCGGCAGCGCCAGACCCTGGCCCCGGTCCTGGACCGGCTGGCCCCGGCCAATCGGGAGCGGGCTCAGGAGTCGCTCGCCCTGCTGGCCGCGGTCCAGCAGCGGGCCGAGGTCCTGCGTGCCGGACTCGACTGCACGCCGGTCGTCCCGGCCGGCGTCGACGACCTCGGCGCGAAGCTTCGCGACTGCGCGAGCACCACGGCCGGTACGACCAGGTCACGCGTGCCGGCCACCACCGGCAAGTCGACGGCGAAGACCGGCGGCAAGCAGGCGGAGGCCACACCGCAGCCCACGGCTGCGGCCGTCGCGCCCGGCACCGGCGCCACCGCGGGCACCACGGTGCCCGGCACGACCAGGACCTCGACCAGCCCGGACGCCGTTTCGTCGAACGAGACGCCGAGCCCGTCGCCGACTCCGCTACTCACCGGCGACGAGGAGGACGGGGTCCTGGGCGGTCTGCTGGGTGGTCTCTTCGACGGAGCCTGACGGGAGCGTCGAAGCAGGCATGGCGAGGGGCGGCTGCCGGGATTTACCCGGGGACCGCCCCTCGCTTGTCACTATAAGCAGGCCCACCCACGCCGGAAAGAGACGCTTCAGAGCCCGAACGGGTCCGGCCGCCGTTCTAGCAGCTCGAGCAGGGTGGCCTGGATCGTCTCCCGCACCTGGTCGGCGAGGTTGTAGACGACCATCGGGTCGTCCGCGTGCTCGGTCAGATGCGCGGTGGGGATCGGCGTGCAGAACTGGATCAGCCACTTGCTGGGCAGCGGCACCAGGCCGAGCGGGCCCAACCACGGGAAGGTGGCCGTCACCGGGAAGTACGGGATACCGAGCAGCCGGGCCAGCGGCTTGATGTCGGCGAGGATCGGATAGATCTCCTCGGCGCCGACGATCGCCACCGGCACGATCGGTGTTCCCGTGCGCAGTGCCGCCGACACGAAGCCGCCCCGCCCGAACCGCTGGAGCTTGTACCGGTCGGCGAAGCGCTTGCCGATGCCCTTGAAGCCCTCCGGGAAGACGCCGACCAGGTGGCCGTCGCTCATCAACCGCTCGGCGTCGGGATTGCACGCCACGGTGGCTCCTGATTTGCGGGCCAGCTCGCTCAGCACCGGCACGCGGAACACCAGGTCGGCGCCGAGCAGCCGGAGATGACGCCGCCGCGGGTGCCGGTCCCGCACGGCAACCGTGAGCATGAGCGCGTCCATGGCCAGCGTGCCGGAGTGATTGCCGACAACCAGTCCGCCGCCCGTGGCGGGCAGGTTCTCGATGCCGAACACCTCGGTGCGGAACCAGTCGCGGTAGAGCACGCGCAGCACCGGATGGAACACCGAGTCGGCCAGTTCCCGGTCGAAGCCGAAGTCGTCGACCTCGTACGTCCCGGCCAGCCGGCGGCGCAGGAAGGCGAGGCCCTTCGCGACCCGCTTGTCCCAGACGTCGACCGGGTCCGGATCGCGGCGCCGTTCGCTGCCGCGCGGCACCTCCGGAATCGGCCGGCGGCCGTTCACCCGTACCGCAGGGGGCTGCTCCGGCAGCGTGAACCGCGCATGCCCGGGCAGCATGTCGCGGTACTCGTCCTGGCTCACGAACGCTCACCTCCCGCACCGATGCTCTCCGCGCCGGCGGCGCGCGCCCGCCGGATCCCGTCCAGGATGGCCCGCTCGGCGGCGGCCAGCCGGGCCGCGGTGAGCGACGAACCGTTGGCGTGGCCGGTGATGAAGTCGTCGAACGCCTCCGATGTCGTCCGCGGCGTGAACCCGAACTCGCGGACCAGCCGGGTGGTGTCGACGACGCGCCCGTGCACGAACAGGTCGATCTGGTCGAGACCGATCGCGCCGACGCCGGCGTTGCGGGCCAGCGCGGCCACCGTGGACAGCGTGCCCTCCGGCAGCGGTACGGCGATCCGGCCGGCCCGGCGGACGGCCTGGGACAGCGCGAGCACCCCGGCGCCGGCCACGTTGAAGGTGCCCGGATGGTCCTCGATCACCGATCGGTGCAGGATCTCCAGCGCGTCGTCGACGTGCACGAACTGCAACCGGGCGTCCCGGCCCAGCACGGTCGGCACGACCGGCTGCGCGAAGTAGCGGGTGAGCGTCGTCTGGGCCGTCGAGCTGATGAACGGCGCGAACCGCAGCACCGTCGCCGTCACCTCGGGACGGCGCCGGCGGAATCCCCGCACGTACCCCTCGATGTCGAGGATGTCCCGGGCGAACGACCCGCGCGGCACCGCCCGGGGCTCGGTGTCCTCGGTGAAGACGGCCGGGTCGCGGAAGGACGCGCCGTACGCGGCGGTCGACGATCGTACGACCAGCTTGCGCAGCCGGGTCGAGCCCTGGGCGGCGGCGAGCAGCTGCATCGTCCCGATGACGTTCTGCTCCTTCATCGCCGGCCGGCCGCCGTGCCGCGGGTCGGGCGCGCTGGTCACCGCGAGGTGCACCACCGCCTCGGCACCGAGGTCGGCGATCGCGCCGGACGCCGCGCGGGCATCGGCCCGGATCAGCTTCACGTCCTGCAGCAGGCCCGTCAGGGCCGGCGGCGGATCGTGCGGATCCAGGCCGACGACGCGCTCGATCCGCGGATCGGCGGCGAGACGGGCGGCCACCCGGGCGCCGAGAAATCGGCTGACACCGGTGACCACGACGACGCTGGGCGGTGAGGTCACCACGGACACACCTTCCGACGCGGGGTCTCGAGAACCGGACCACCGGTTCGGCGACTGGGCATCAGCACGGATCGGCCGGGCGCCGGTCCCGGCCGGCCGTCACTTGCCGAGACGACGACGCTGGACGCGGGTCTTGCGCAGCAGCTTGCGGTGCTTCTTCTTCGCCATACGCTTGCGGCGCTTCTTGACCACGGAGCCCATACGAATGTGCCTCTCGAAACCATGTGGGTCGGACCCGGCGTGCCATGCACGTCCCGCATCCGCTCTGGACGGCGTCCCGGCCTGGCACCGCATTTGCGACAGCGGCGCATGGCAGGCCCGGGACCAACCGCACCAGCGTACCGGCCCGGCTCGAGCGGGGCCACAACGGCCCCGGTTGTCACGCGGTCTGCGAGAACGCCCCGCGCAGATACTCGTGCACCGCGTGCTCCGGCACGCGGAACGAGCGGCCGACCCGGACGGCGGTCAGATCACCGCCGTGCACCAGCCGGTAGACGGTCATCTTGGAGACCCGCATCAGAGCGGCCACCTCGGCTACGGTCAGAAACCGCACCTCCGAGAGGCGTTCCTCGGTCTGGGCTGGTTCCGTCATCTCGTCGCACCGATCCTTTCGCAGGCGCGGGCCGCCGCTGACGGCTTGGACGTCGGGACGCGGCGGCAAACGTGCGTGTCATCAGAACGGTATCGATACGGCTGTGACCAACGCGATGCGTTCCGTGAAATGGCGAGAAAAAGTCAAGGACGACACGCCGGTTCTGTGGCGGTTTCGTCCCTAGGGATTACTTTTTCGACGCCAGCGCACGGACGAAGAAAGCCACGTTCGCCGGCCGCTCGGCGAGCCGCCGCATCAGGTAGCCGTACCACTGACCGCCGTACGGCAGGTAGACGCGTACCGCGTTCCCGTCGGCCGCGAGTCGCGCCTGCTCGTCGGGCCGCACGCCGTAGAGCATCTGGAACTCGAACTCGTCGGCGGCCCGGTCGAACCACCGGGCCCGGTCCTCGGCGATGGCGATCAGCCGCGGATCGTGGGTGGCGACCATGGGGTAGCCGTCGCCGGACATCAGGATGTTCAGGCACCGCACGTACGACTTGTCGACGTCCAGCGCCGACTGGAAGGCGACCGACTCAGGCTCCGCGTACGCGCCCTTGCAGAGCCGCACCCGCGAGCCGGCGGTCGCCAGCTCGCGGCAGTCGGCCTCGGTACGCCGCAGGTAGGCCTGCAGCACCGCGCCGGTGGCCGGGTAGTCCTTGCGCAGGCCGGCGAGGATCTCCAAGGTCGAGTCGGTGGTGGTGTGGTCCTCCGCGTCCAAGGTCACCGTGGTCCCCGCCGCGGCGGCCGCGGCGCAGATGTCCCGGGCGTACTCGGCGGCCAGCCGGTCGTCGATCCGCTGCCCGAGCGCGGACAGCTTGACGCTCACCTCCGCCGCCGGCGTGAGCCCGGCGGCCTTCAGCCGGCCGAGCAGCGCGACGTACTCGTCCCGCACGGCGCGCGCGTGTTCGGCGGTCACGGTGTCCTCGCCGAGGTGGTCGAGGGTGACGGCGAGCCCGTCGTCGACCAGCCGCCGGGCCGTGCCCAACGCGTCGCCGGCGTCGTCACCGGCCACGAAGCGCCGGACGATACTCTGGCTGACGGGTGCGGACGCGACGAGCCGGCCGAGACGGGCCGAGCCCGCGGCGGCCAGGAAGACGGAACGGAACATGGTGGGAGCGTATCGCCCGGGGCACACCGCGGCCGTGCGACCATGTCCGGCGCGGCCGGCTGCGACTACGGTTGTCCCGTGAACTTCGATGCGTACGCCCGGACCGCGGTCGACCTCGTCAACGCGCGGGTCGGTGATCTCGCCGGGCTGCGTGCCGTGTTCTCCGGCGACCTGGCGTGGATGCGCGACGAGGTCGTGGAGAAGGACGTCGCCGTCTTCCGCCGCGCACAGCGACGGTTGCGCGAGGTGTTCGAGTGCGGCACCTCGGGCCGCGACGCCGAGGCCGTCAACGAGCTGAACGCCCTTCTCGAGGCGTTCCCGGTGCAGCCGCGCATCTCCGGGCACGACGCCGGTGACTGGCACATGCACGTGACCAGCCGCGGCTCGTCGGTCAGCGCGGAGTACCTGGCCGGCGCCGTGTGGGGCCTGTCGGTGTGGCTCTGCGAGTACGGCAGCGCCCGCTTCGGCATCTGCGCCGACGAACGCTGCGGCAACGTCTACCTCGACACGTCGTCGAACAACTGCCGCCGGTTCTGTTCCGAGCGGTGCGCCACCCGCTCGCACGTGGCCGCCCACCGCGCCCGCAAGCGCGCTGAGCTTGCTGGCGCTCAGCTTCCTGGCTCCGCTTCGCTCCGCCGGGCAATCGCCTTGTAACCGGTGATTGCCGGGGTGGGTCAGGCCTGCGCTACGGCTGGTGTGGCGGATTCGGCGGGGGCGAGGTGGCGGCGGGCGAACGCCAGCGACTCGCGCAGGTCGGCCTCGCGGGCCGCCCGGCTCGCCGCCCGGCGGGTGGACACCTCGAGTGCCACCGACCCGGTGAACCCGCGCGCGCCCAGCGAGCGCAGCAGTTCGGCGCAGGGCTGATTGCCCCGGCCGGGCACCAGGTGCTCGTCCCGGCCCTCGCCGGTGCCGTCCCCCAGATGCACGTGCCGGAGCCCGGCGCCCATCTTGTCGGCCATGGCGAGCGCGTCGATCCGCGACGCCGCGCAGTGCGACAGGTCGAGCGTGTACGCGTCGAAGCCGGCCTCCGTCGGGTCCCAGCCCGGGGTGTACGGGACGAACCAGCGGCCCGCCATCCGCACCGGAAACATGTTCTCCACCGCGAACGCGACGTCCGGGTGCTCGGCCTGCACCTTGGCCAGGCCGGGGGCGAAGTTGCGCGCGTAGTCGCGCTGCCAGGTGAAGGGCGGGTGCACCACGACGATGGGCGCGCCCAGGGTCTCGGCGAGCGCGGCCGCCCGGATCAGCCGCTCCCACGGGTCGGCACTCCACACCCGCTGGGTGACCAGCAGGCAGGGCGCGTGCACCGAGAGCACCGGCACGCCGTAGTGGTCGGCCAGCCCTCGTAGGGCGCCGGCGTCCTGGCTGACGGCGTCGGTCCACACCATGACCTCGATGCCGTCGTAGCCACATGTGGCCGCCATCTCGAAGGCGGCCGCGGTCGGCTCGGGGAACACCGACGAGCTGGACAGGAGGACGGGGACGCGGGAGCTCACGGAATCCAGGGTAGACCCGTTCGTCGCATCCACCCGCCCCTCGACCGGGTATATGCGTTTATACCGGGCGCCGACGCCGCTCCGGTCACCTGCACGCGTACGCTGTCGCGAGTGAGCCGCCGTGACCAGATCCGCATCGTCCTGGACGCCGCCGCTGCCGCCCGAGCCCAAGAGGTCGATCTCGACTTTCCTCGTGAATGGATCGAGTTCCTCGATCCCGCGGACGAGCAGCACCTCGTCCGCGCCGATCTCACCTGGCTGCTCTCCCGGTGGACGTGCGTGTTCGGCTCCGCCTGCCACGGCATCGTGGCGGGGCGGGCCCAGGAGGGCTGCTGCACGCACGGCGCGTTCTTCACCGACGCCGACGACGAGAACCGGGTGAAGGCGGCCGCCGCCCGGTTGACCCCCGAGACGTGGCAGCACTACCGCCGCGGGTTCAAGAACTACACCGAGATGGACACCGTCGACGGGACCAAGCCGGCCCGGCGCACGGCGATCCGCACCGAGGACGGCCCGTGCGTCTTCCTCAACGATCCGGACTTCCCCGCCGGGGGCGGCTGCGCGCTGCACGCCCAGGCGCTGCGGGACGGGGTGCACCCGCTCACCTACAAGCCGGACGTCTGCTGGCAGCTGCCGATCCGCCGGGAGCAGGACTGGGTGAAGCGGCCGGACGGGACGAAGGTGCTGCAGTCCACGGTCACCGAATTCGACCGGCGCGGCTGGGGACCCGGCGGGCAGGACCTCGACTGGTGGTGCACCTCGTCACCGGAGGCGCACGTCGGCACCGAGCCGATGTACGTCTCGTACGCTCCGGAGCTGACCGCCCTGATCGGCGAGGCGGCGTACGCGAAGCTGGCCGAACTGTGCGCCGCCCGGTTGAAGTCCGAGCTGGTGGCCGTTCACCCGGCGACCGCCAAGGCGGCTCCTCCGCGCAAGCGCGGTGGCCGCGAGCCCGCCGCCCCGCCCCAGACACCCTGACAACTAGGGTTCGAACTTGTAACCCAGGCCGCGGACGGTGACGATGTAGCGCGGCGCGGAAGGCTCGGGCTCCACCTTGGAGCGCAGCCGCTTGACGTGCACGTCGAGGGTCTTGGTGTCGCCGACGTAGTCGGCGCCCCAGACCCGGTCGATCAGCTGGCCGCGGGTGAGCACCCGGCCGGCGTTGCGCAGCAGCAGCTCGAGCAGCTCGAATTCCTTCAGCGGCAGCTGGACCCCGGCGCCGTCGACCGTGACGACATGCCGCTCGACGTCCATCCGGACCGGGCCGGCGGCGAGCGTCGGGGTGGTCACCTCGACCGCCTCGGTGCCCTGCCGGCGCAGCACGGCGCGGATGCGGGCGACGAGTTCGCGCGGCGAGTACGGCTTGGTGACGTAGTCGTCCGCGCCGATCTCCAGACCGACCACCTTGTCGATCTCACTGTCCCGGGCGGTCACCATGATGATCGGCACGGCCGAGCGCTGCCGCAACTGGCGGCAGACCTCGGTGCCGGACATCTCGGGAAGCATGAGGTCGAGCAGCACGATGTCGGCACCGGTCCGGTCGAACTGCGTCAGCGCCGAGGTCCCGGTCGGCGCGACCGACACCTCGAAGCCCTCCTTGCGCAGCATGTACGACAGGGCGTCGGAGAACGACTCCTCGTCCTCGACCACGAGCACGCGGGCCAATGTAGGTTCCTTCCATGTTCCGATCACCGGACTAGCGCCCGGCGGTACCGGCTTCGATCTCAATTGCCGGTGGTAACGGCAATGGGGCTTCCGGGGGGCGCGCCGGTAGGCGCAGGGTGAACGTAGAGCCGTCGCCGAGGGCGCTGGTCACGGCGACGCGGCCGCCGTGGTTGGTCGCGATGTGCTTGACTATGGCCAGGCCCAGGCCGGTGCCGCCGGTCGCCCGGGAGCGCGCCTGATCGGCCCGGTAGAACCGCTCGAAGATCCGGTCGACGTCGTCCGGGGCGATGCCGATGCCCTGGTCGGCCACGTCGATCTCGACCCAGTCCTGATCCTGACGCAGCGTGATCGAGACCTTGGTGTCCTCCCCGGAATACGCGATGGCGTTCTCCACCAGATTGGTCACCGCGGTGGCGACCTGGCTGTCGCTGCCGTACACCGTCGCGCCCCGCTGGCCGGCGTAGACGATCGCGATGTTCTTCGCCGTCGCGGCGGTGCGGGTACGGTCGACCACCTCGGCGATGACCCAGTCCACCGCGACCGGCTCGGGCGTGGGCAGCGGCTCGGCGCCCTGCAGGCGGGTCAGCTCGAGCAGCTCGCTCACCAGACGGCCCATCCGGGCGGATTCATGGTGGATCCGCTCGGCGAAGCGCCGGGCGGCGATGAGGTCCTCGGACTGCTCCTCGTCCGGCCGGGCACCGGCCGCGGACAACTCGGTCGCGTCGAGCAGCGCCTCGGCGAGCAGTTGCAGGGCACCGATCGGGGTCTTGAGCTCGTGACTGACGTTGGCCACGAAGTCCCGGCGGACCCGGGCCAGCCGGTGCGATTCGGTCACGTCCGCCGCCTCGACGGCCACGTGCGTGGAGTTCAGCGCGACGGCGCGCAGATGCAGGCCGAGCGGGGAATCCGCAGCGCCGGCGCGGCCCCGCGGCAGGTCCAGCTCGACCTCGCGGCGCATGCCGGTGCGCCGGACCTGCCCCGCGAGCGTACGCAGGATGGGATGCGCCGCGATCGTCCCGGGAGCACCGCCGGACCGCAGCAGGCCCATGGCCCGCGCAGCGGGATTGACCAGTACCGGCTGGTCCTCCGCGTCGAGCACGACCACGCCGACCCGGAGGGAGTCCAGGCTCTTGCGGCCGAGGCCCTTCATACCGTGCTTGCCGCCGGTGTGCGGTTCCACGTCCGTTTCGATGGCGCGTCCCCCCTTGTGCGGCCGGGATTCGGAGACGTTCAACGACTCCGGCGACCAGCGGGCGCGGGCGATGAGCAATCCCACGGCCACGCCGACGGCGAGCGCGGCAAGGAGCAGGATGATGCTGTACGCCAAGTCCACGCAGCGATCGTAGGGTCATTGTTTACCTGAGCCCTAGGCCGATTGCGACATAAGGGGCACGCTTCGAGTAATGTTCACCACTGCGCCCGGCGTCGTTCATCGCCGTTCACGCCTCCGCTTCCGGAACGCTCTAGCGTGGGCACGATCCAGGCCGTGCCCTGTCCAGGGAACGGCCCTGACCCCCGGGACGTGGACATGCGCGAGGAGTTCCAGGCCGACCTCAACGAGGTCAGCCGCCTGCTGGTGACCATGGCCGAAGCCGTGCGCGCCGCACTGCGGAAGGCAACCGCCGCGCTGCTCACCGCCGACCTGGCGGCGGCCGAGACGGTGATAGACCGGGACCTCGAGGTGGACAGCCTCTACCGCCAGGTGGAGAGCAAGGTGGCCGACACCATCGCCCGGCAGGCCCCCGTCGCGTCCGACCTGCGGATGGTCATCACCGCCCTGCACATCTCGGCCGACCTGGAGCGGATGGGCGACCTGGCCGACCACGTGGCTCGGACCGCGCAGCGCCGGCATCCGTCCCCGGCGGTGCCGGCGGAGCTGCGCCCGGTGTTCCAGCAGATGGCCGACGTCGCCGACCGGATGGCCGACAAGATCACCAGCCTGCTCGGCCGGCCCGACGTCGAGCTTGCCGGCCAGTTGGAGAAGGACGACGACGCGATGGACGACCTCGAGCGGGACCTGTTCAAGGTGCTGCTCGACGACGACTGGCCGTACGGCGTGGAGACCGCGGTCGACGGCGCGCTGCTGGGTCGCTTCTACGAGCGGTACGCCGACCACGCCGTGAACGTCGGTCAGCAGCTGATCTATCGGGTCACCGGCGAGCCGGTGACCGACTAGAGCCGAACGGGCCGGGACACCACGGGGATGTCCCGGCCCGTTCGCCGCTCCGTGGGCTCAGCGACCCTGGTTGGCCACGGCGGCGGCCGCTTCCTCGGCCGCCTGCGGGTCCAGGTAGGCGCCGCCGGCCGTGATCGGGCGCAGATCGTCGTCGAGGTCGTACCGCAACGGGATGCCGGTCGGGATGTTCAGCTTCGCGATCGCCTCGTCGGAGATCTGGTCCAGGTGTTTGACGATCGCGCGCAACGAGTTGCCGTGCGCGGCCACCAGCACCGTCCGGCCGGCACGCAGGTCCGGCACGATCTGGTCGTACCAGTACGGCAGCGCGCGGATCAGCACGTCCTTGAGACACTCTGTCCGCGGCTTGAGCTCCGGCGGCAGGTCCGCGTACCGGGGATCGCCGGATTGCGAATACTCGGACTTCTCGTCGATCGGCGGCGGGGGCACGTCGTACGACCGGCGCCAGAGCATGAACTGTTCCTCGCCGAACGCCTCGAGGGTCTGCTTCTTGTCCTTGCCCTGCAGCGCGCCGTAGTGGCGCTCGTTGAGCCGCCACGATCGCTTGACCGGGATCCAGTGCCGGTCGGTGATGTGCAGGGCGATCTCGCCGGTCCGGATCGCGCGGCGCAGGACGCTGGTGTGCATCACATCCGGCAGCAGGCCCTGATCCCGCAGCAGCTCACCGCCGCGCCGGGCCTCCAGTTCGCCCTCGGCGTCCAGATCGACGTCGACCCAGCCGGTGAAGAGGTTCTTGGCGTTCCACTCGCTTCTGCCGTGTCGCAGCAGCACCAAAGTCCCTGTCATGGGCTCCATCCTGCCGCAGAGGGGATCCGGGTGCGCGGGACCCGCGGTAGCGACCACGACGTGGAATCTGGTTGCGCCGGCGGCGGCGGGCGACACCCATCCCCATAGGCGTCGCCCGCACTAACCGCCGGTCTCGGGTTGCGCCGTCCCCCAACGGCATCTGCCACCCGTCCCCGAACGCCGACCGCGGTGATCAATACTGATCAACCCGTTCCCCGAACTGACGGAGCGGCGTCCATCGACCACGCTAGTTGGGCCCGCGATGGCAGACAAGCGAGTTAGCTGTCTGCCATCTGTCTGGACCGTCACAGTCACCGATATATGACCGATCGGCCGATTCCTTCCGTCCGGGCAGTGCGGCGAAGCCGCCTCGGTGGCTCGGGTGTCACTCGTCCGGGTTTTCGAGCTGGAAGAAATTGCTCCGCTTACCGCTCGACAGCCGCTGCTGATAGATGAAGTTCAGCCGGCGCTTGTCGAAGGCCTCGAACCATTCGTCCCAGCTGACATGCGTGAGCCGGTCGCCGGAATAGCCCGGGAAGTCGAAGCGCAGCACGCCCAGATGGCCGTCGTGCTCGCTGCCCGGCGCGGTCGCCGGCACCGCGCGGCGGGCCTCGGCCCACTGCCGGATCACCGCGTGGTCGGTCGTGACCAGGCTGCGGCCGGCGCGCTCCGGCCGGTCCTCAGTAGACGTGATCTCCTGCGCGTACTTCAGCGAGCTGGACGTCTTCTTGCCCAGGCGCTTGCCGCCCGACCCGGCGGTGGTGCCGGTCTTCTTGCCGCTCTGCGCCGTCCGGCCCGACCGGGCTTTGCGCCCCGCGCCGGTCAGCATCTGCACGAGCTTCTTCACCAGCTCCGGCTTCTTGAGCTCGGCGGTTCCCTTCACCCCGCGGTCCTTGAGCTCGCGTCGCAGCTCGTCCGCCTTCATCCGGGCGATCTTGCTCTCGCTCACGTCCGGGGTGTTCGGCGTGTCGTTACCCCTCGTCGGGTTCTTCGACGCGGCCGACTTCTTGGCGCCGGACTTCTCCGCCTTGACGAGCTTTTTCACCAGTTCCGGCTTCTTCAGCTCGGCGATACCCTTCACGCCCCGGTTCTTCAATTCCCGGCGCAGCTCGTCGACCTTCATCCGGGCGATCTTGCTCTCGCTCACGTCCGGAGTGTTCGGCGTGTCGTTACGGCTCGTCGGGTTCTTGCCGGTCTTGGTGGCAGCCACGCCAGTTCACCTCGCATTCATCGGAATTCAACGAATCTTTGATGTCGATACCCGGGAAAGCGGGCACCGACACGTCGAATCACCGATCATGCGGGGGAAAGCAGCTCAGGAGTCCGGTGCCAGGTGCTTGAACGCCTGCAGGTTCGCCACCGACTCGCCGCGCTTGACCCGCCACTGCCACTCGCGGCGGATCGACGAACCGAAACCGATCTCCAGCATCGTGTCGAATGATTCGTCCGCATAGGACAGTACCGCGCCGAGCAGCCGGTCCAGCTCGTCGGCGTCCAGGCTCGTCAAGGCCACCCGCCCGGTGAGGTAGACGTCCCCGGCGGCGTCGATCGAGAAGGAGACCCCGTACATCCGGGCGTTGCGCCGCAGCAGCCAGGCCCAGAGCTCCTCGCGGTTCTCGTCCGGGTGGCGCATCACGAACGCCTCGACGCGCAGCGCGTGCTCGCCGACGATGAGGTTGCACGCGGTCTTGAGCTTGTGCGCGCCGGGCAGGGTCACCACGTATGAGCCCGGGCCGGTGACCTCCCATTCCAGCTCGCGCTCGGAGAGCGTCCGCTCGATGACGCCGGCCGGGTCGGTCAGCATGCGTACGCCCCGGTGAGACGGGCGGCGATCAGCTCGCGGTGCTCGGCCACCGCCTCACGGTAGACCCGCAGCAGCCCCTCCGCCGTACGGTCCCAGGAGAAGCGCGCGGCGTGCGCGACCGCGCCGGCGGACAGCTCGGCGCGACGCCGCGGTGCGGCGAGCAGCGTGTCCAGCACCCGCGCCCATTCGCGCGGGTCGTGCCCGTCGACGAGCACCCCGCTCACCCCGTCGCGGACGGCCGTCACCAGGCCGCCGACCGCGGCCGCCACCACCGGCGTGCCGCAGGCTTGCGCCTCGAGCGCCACCAGGCCGAACGATTCGTTGTAGGACGGCACCGCGACCAGATCGGCGGCCCGGTAGAGCGCGGCCAGGTCGTCACCGGTCTGCGGCGGCAGGAACAGCACCCGGTCGCGCACGCCGAGCGAGGTGGCGAGCTCGATGAGGGCGGTGGGCCGGTCCAGGCCGCTGCCGCTGGGACCGCCGCAGACGACCAGGGAGATGTCCGTGCCGCGCAGCGACGCCAGCGCGGAGATCAGCACGTCCGGCGCCTTGAGCGGCTGGATCCGGCCGACGAAGGCGACGATCCGGCCGGGCGGGAGGCCGAGGCGGGCACGGTCCTCGGACCGCGCCCGGCCGGGCCGGAAGCGGTCGAGGTCGACGCCGGGCGGCACGACGGCGATCCGGGCCGGATCGGCGTCGTAGTGGTGGACCAGGTCCCGCGCCTCGCACCGGGTGTTGGCGATCAGCCGGTCGGACTCGGCGATCACCTGCTCCTCGCCGATGACCCGGGCCTTCGGCTCCGGCCGGTCACCGGCCGCGATCAGCCGGTTCTTCACCTTGGCCAGGGTGTGCGCCGTGTGCACGTGCGCGACCCCCCAGCGTTCCCGGGCCAGCCAGCCCACCTGGCCGGAGAGCCAGTAGTGCGAGTGGATGAGGTCGTACCGGCCCGGCGGGTGTGCCGCCTCGGCCCGCAGCACGCCGTTCGTGAAGGCGCACAGCTGCGACGGCAGCTCCTCCTTGCTCAGGCCCTCGAACGGCCCGGCGGACACATGCCGGACGTGCACGCCGGGTACCATCTCGACGACCGGCGGAAGGTCGCTGGACGTGGCGCGGGTGAAGATCTCCACCTCGACGCCGTGCCGGGCGAGACGCTTGGCGACCTCGACGATGTACACGTTCATGCCGCCGGCGTCGCCGGTGCCGGGCTGCTCGAGCGGCGACGTGTGCACGGAGAGGGTGGCGATGCGCCGCGGGGTCGGCCATTCAGCCACGGTTTCTCCTCCAGAAGCGGTGGAAGCCAACTTTCACCTGTTACGGCATCGTTCATCTTCCCCGTGGGCGTGCGCTGAACCGCCATGCCGGCCGCGCATGGTGACCGATCTCATGCGGCAGGATCGAGCCATGCAGGTGGGCAGGCCGCTCGGCTCGGTCACCCGGGGCACGACGAATCCCAACCGGCTGCGCCGGGTGGACAACTTCATCGCGTACCGCTGCGGCACCCTTCTCCGGGAGGCCGCCGAGCCGCTCGTGGTCGACCTGGGCTACGGCGCGACGCCGGTCACGGCGGTGGAGTTGCGCGGCCGCCTGGCGGCGACCGTGCGGGCGGACGTCACGGTGGTGGGCCTCGAGATCGATCCGGTACGGGTGGCCGACGCGCAGGCGTACGCGGATCCGCCGTACCTGGAGTTCCGCCGCGGCGGTTTCGAACTGGCCGGCCTGCGCCCGGTAGTCGTGCGCGCGTTGAACGTCCTCCGCCAGTACGGCGAGGACGAGGTGGCCGCCGCGTGGCGGGCGATGTCCGGAACCGGTGCGGTGCTGGTCGAGGGCACCTGCGACGAGCTGGGCCGGATCGCCGCCTGGGCGGTGGTCGAGGACGGCACGCCGCGCACCCTCACGCTGTCGGCCCGGCTGTCCGGTCTGGATCATCCGGCCACGTTCGCCGAGCGGCTGCCGAAGGCGCTGATCCAGCACAACGTCGCGGGCGAGCCGATCCACGACCTGCTGCGCGCGCTCGGCCGCGCCTGGGACACCGAGGCCACCCCGTTCGGCCCGCGGCAGCGCTGGCTGGCCACCGTACGCCGGATGCGGGACCAGGGCTGGCCGGTGGCCGACGGCCCGCGGCGGTGGCGCCTCGGCGAGCTGACCCTGCCCTGGCCCGGCTGAGCTGCTCCGACGGCGGGCGACAAACGCGGCCGGGCCGGTCCTGGAGCGGACCGGCCCGACCTCGGGGGGGTGGGTGAAGCTCTGTTCAGTTGGCCAGCTTGACGTCGAAGACCGGCGAGGCGGCGACCGCGCGGAACGCGGTCAGGCTGTCCGCGGTCGAGTCCACCGCGATGTTGCGGTCGCCCTCGTCGTCACGGGCGGTGTCGAAGTAGACGATCGCCTTGACGCGCGGGTGCTTCGCGAGCTCCGGAAGCACGGTGGCGTACGCCGCGGCCTTGCTCGTCACGTAGTTGACCCGGTGGTACATGCCCCACTCGGCCACCATGATCGGCTTGCTCGCGTGGTTCGTGACCGCCCAGTCGTAAAAGCCGAGGCCGCCACCCGTCGGCTGCCGGTCGAGCAGATCGCCGAAGTCGCCGTAGTGGTAGTAGCCCTTCTCGACGCTGACGTACGAGTCGAGCCCGATCCAGTCGACCACGTCGTCACCCGGGTACAGGTCCTTCCACCAGGACTGCGCCATCCACTTCTCGTTGCCCATGTAGGCGAGCACCTGCACCACGTTCGTCACACCCTGGGCGCGCAGCCGCTGCACGACGTGCCGGTACATGGCGGCGAAATCCTTCGCGGTCATCCCGGATCCGGCCGCGGTCGACACGTCGTTCTCCGGCTCGTGGTGCAGTGCCAGGAAGAACTTCTGCGTGCCGTAGTTCGCCTTCACGTACGCCGCCCAGGCGTCGATCCGTGCGTCCTTCTCACCGGCCGCCACCTTGGCCCAGGTCGAGCCGTACGCGACCTTCCAGTTGAGCAGCAGCACCCGGGGCCGGGCGGCGTCGCGCGTCATGGCGATCTCGGCCTTGGTCGGGAACTTCTCGTCGCCCTTGTGGTACGCGTGGAAGATCGTCGCGGTCCGGCCGGTCCGCGCCTCCCAGTCGGTCAGCGCGGTGTCGCGCGGGACGTCGGTGAAACCGCCCGCCGCCGCGCCCCACAGCACCCCGCAGGTCGGTACGAGCAGGGCGCCCGTGGTGCAGGCCGGGGCCGGCGTCGCGGATGTCGCCGGTGTGGTCGGTGTCGCCGGTGTGGTCGGCGTGGCGGTGGCGGCGGGGAGGTAAGTCACGATCAGGCGCGGCCCGGCCGTCGTGCCGTCGCCGGACTCGGCGGAGCGCAGCCGGGTCACCGCCGTGGTCGAGGCCGACCGCAGGGCGAAGGAGTAGGTTCCCGCCTTCGTGACGGTCTTCGACACGTCGACGGTGAGGGTCGGGTCGGTCTCCTTCGGCAGCATCGAGCCGGCCGCCGTCGCACTCACCGCCGGCTGGGTCGCCCCGGTGATCTTGCCCTCGGTCCAGGCACCGGTCACCGGGTACGCGGTGAGCCGCGCGGCTACCGCCTTGCCGTCGACCGGCAGGTTGATCCGGGCGCCCGTGATGGTCGCCCCGGCGGGCAGCGCCCCGGTCGTGAACTTCACGAACGTCGTCCGGGTCTCCCCGGCCGCGGCGCCCACCACCAGCTTGTCGGCGGCGCCGAAGTTGGTGCCGGTGCGGGTGCTGGAGACGTACGCGTCGTCGCTCGCCATGACGGTCCGGATGGCCGCGGTCGCCGCGCCGGCCGCACCGCTTCCCGCGATGGCGATCCCGCCGCTCACCACCACACCCAGCACCGTCGCTCCGAGAATTGCCCGCCTGCCAGCCACGTTCGTCCCCCGCCCTCTGTGTGAATCCCTGTTCGGATCCCAAGGTCGGCGGGAGCGGGTGCCGGGCCGGTGTGCGGCGAGGTGCAGCTGGGGAGCGCGGCACGGGGACACGACAAGGGCGCCGCCGTCATCTGACGGCGGCGCCCCGACGTACCGGGTGTTACGCCCCGGGGCGCTCTTCCAGCACCGAGTTCAGCGTGCTGACCAGCAGTTGCGAGCTGAACGGCTTCTTCACCAGCAACGCGTCCTCGTCGATCAGGCCGTCCGCGACGGCGATCTCCTTCGGCAGGCCGGAGATGTAGATCACCCGCATGTCCGGCCGCAGGCCGGTGGCCTCCCGGGACAGCTCGCCACCGGAGACGCCGGGCAGGCCGAGGTCGGTGACCAGGATGTCGATGTCGCCGGGGTGGTCCCGGCAGGCGGCGATGGCCTGCCGGGAGTCGCCGGCGATCAGGGTGGCGAAGCCGCGCCGCTCCAGCATGCGCCGCATGATGTCGCGCAGGTCCTCCTCGTCGTCGACGACGAGGACGGTCGGGCGCGGGTGGGTCTCGAGCGCCTGCGACATGGATCCTCCTGGGCTCGCTTCCGGACGAGTTCCGCGACCCACGCTATCGGTGGCAGGTTGCACGGTCCGGCCTTTGCCGCTCTCGGCGTCACTCCGGCGAGCAGGAATGCCGCAGGCGACTTCGGGAATGGTGGGTGCCGGGCCTCGAAGATCGGTTCGAAGAGCTAAGCCGGTGGGGTCGAGGGCCGATCTACCCGCTGTCAGGACCGCTGCACACCGCCATCGAGCAAGGAGAGCGATATGACCAGCTTGCTGTCGCCCGAGATCACCGTCGTCGGCTCGCTGACCGAGCGCTGCGACCGCTGCAGCGCGGCGGCGAAGCTGGAGGTCACCCTGGCTACCGGCGGCGAGCTGGCGTTCTGCGGCCACCACGCCAACCGGCACCACGAGGACATCGTCCGGGTGGCGGAGCGGATCCTCATCGAGGAGGGCTTCGCCTGGGCGGCCAAGTGACCGCTTGACCCCGTATTCGCGCGTTATGATCGGCCCCTCAGTATATGAGGGGATTTCGTGCAGATCGCGCCGCGTGACGTGGGCCGGCTGTCCCGGCTTATCGCCGGGTGCGCCGGCGTCGCGGTCGCCGCCTCCGGCGCCACGGTTCTGCTCCGACGCCGGCAGCGCCGGCCCGCCGGCGAACCGCACGGCCGCCGGGAGTTCGCCGACACGCTGCTGCAGTCGATGAACGAGCACGCCGCCGAGCTGGAGCGCGGCAACGCCCGGCTGCTTGAGGCGAACGCCCGGCTCGCCGCCGCGCTGGCCTTCAAAAACGATCTGACCTCGATGCTCACCCACGACGTGGCTCAGCCGATCAGCTCGATCGCCAGCCTCGCCGAGCTGCTCCGGGCGGACTGGCACGACCTGCCCGAGGAGATCCGGCTCGAGCTCGCTACCAAGATCGACAAGAACACCCAGCGGCTGATCAAGATGATGAACGACCTCCAGCTGCTGTTCCGGCTGGACACCGGTGCGGTGACCGCCCGGCGCACGCCGGTTCCGCTGCTCGAGGTGGCGGAGGCGGTCGGCGACGCGTCGTCCGCCGCGGAGGGCGACGTGGAGCTCGGTATCCCCGAGGAGCTCGCAGCTTTGGCCGACCGCGGCCACCTGACCGTGGTCATACAGAACCTCCTCACCAACGCCCTGGCCTACGGCGAGCCGCCGGTGCTGGTGCGTGCCGAGCGGCGGGGCGAACAGGTCGAGCTGACGGTGCAGGACAGCGGGCCGGGCATTCCGGAGGACCTGTTGCCGAACCTCTTCGGCCGGTTCATGCGCGGCGCGGGTCTGGGCCTGTTCATCGTCCGGCACCTGGTCGAGGCGAACGGCGGCACGGTCCGGTACGAACCGGCGGAGCCGCGCGGGGCACGCCTGGTCGTCACGTTCGAGGCCGCTCCGGTATGAACGGCTCCGGCACGGGAAGGGACCGGCCCGCTTGAGCCGGCCCCTCGATCCGGCGGCTCACATGTCGTGAGCGCTGCCCCGCTCCTCCTCGTTGATCATGCCGTCACCCCACGCGTCCTTGGGCGTGTTGCGGCC
>Ga0081539_10003267_pt1 | contig 20347 bp, 16 predicted proteins | sample TabmetS4T2R2_FD_71023 | JGI IMG/M metagenome (GOLD analysis project Ga0081539, IMG submission 71023) | Tabebuia heterophylla rhizosphere microbial communities from the University of Puerto Rico - S4T2R2 | ecosystem: Host-associated > Plants > Roots > Rhizosphere ...
CCGCGCAGGAGCGGTTTGTAGCCGCGGGAGATGACCTCGCGCTTGGCTCCGCGGACGCCCCGGGAGCCGCGCGCGAGCCGGGACCCGATCGCCAGGTCGGAGTGGCTGGAGATGAGCGGCGCGACCAGCGGCAGCAGCGCGCCCAGGTCGGTAGACAGATCCACGTCCATGTACGCCAGCACCGCGGCGTCGGAGCCGGTCCACACGTGCTTGAGGGCCCGGCCGCGGCCCTTCTGGTCCAGGTGCACCCAGTCCACCGACGGGAGCGTCGCGGCAAGGGTCTGGGCCACGTCCGCGGTCCCGTCGGTGCTCGCGTTGTCCGCGATGGTGATCCGGAACGGGTACGGGAACTCCGCCGCCAGGTACGCGTGCAGTCGCCGTACGCACGGCTCGAGGTCGATCTCCTCGTTGTAGACGGGTACGACCACGTCGAGCACCGGTGCGTCCAGGTACGTCCGGCGGGCGCCCGGCGCCATTTCGGCCTGGCTGGTCACTGAACGCCCCCGGACAGGTCGTAGACCGTGGAGTTCCCGATCGTGGTGGCCGTGAAGTTCTCCTGCACCCACTGCGCGATCTGCGTGCTGTCGCTGCTGCCGCCGCTGTTGTTGCCGCCCCGGCCGCCGAAGCCCCCGCCGCCGATGAAGTAGTGGATCTTGCCAGCGGCGACGTACTGCTGGAACTGGGCGAGCGTTGGGGAGGGGTCGCTGCCGTTGAAGCCGCCGATCGCCATGACCGGCTTGCCGGTGGCCAGCTGGTAGCCCGAGGCGCTCTGCGACCCGATCGCCGCCGCGACCCAGGTGTACGAATCCGCGTTGTTCTCCAGCAGAGCCTTCATCTCGCTGCTGACCGTCGCGGCGTTGAGCAGGCCGCCGCCGCCGCGAGCCCCGCCCAGGCCGTCGGGAAGGCCGCCCTGGGCGCCGCCGGTGGTGCCGTTCTGGGTGCCTCCGCCCGGCAGGCCGTTGGCGCCGCCAGGAGAACCGCCACCCGGGAAACCGCCGCCGGGAGCCCCGCCGGGGAAGCCGCCCGGCCCGCGGAACCCGCCGCCACCCGGGCCAGCGCCGAACCCGGCGGCCACGGCCGGCCCGGCGGAGGGAATGGATCCGGTGTGCGGCTGCGAAGCGGTCTGCACGGCGTACGCGAACGGCCCGGCCAGCGACGCACCGAGTGCGAGCCCGACCGCGAGCGCGGCCACCCGCATCGGCAGCCGGAACGAGCCGAGCAGACCGGCTGCCGCGACCAGGCCGCCGAGCAGGACCAGCCACTTGAGCCACGGCACGAACGCCGGGCTGAGGCCGAGCAGATGGTACGACCACCACGCGGTGACCGCGACCGCGACGGCGAGCGTCGCCGCGGCGAACGGGGTGAACCACCGCCCCCACCGGCGTGCCCGCCACAGCAGCACCGAGCCCATGCCGACGACCGCGCCGATCGCCGGGGCCAGTGCGACCGTGTAGTACGCGTGGAAGATGCCCTGCATCAGGCTGAATACCAGCGCGGTGCCGACCAGCCAGCCGCCCCACAGCAGCAGCCCGGCCCGCAGGCGCTCGGTCCGCGGCGCCCGCAGGGTCACTATCAGGCCGCCTACCAGCAGGATCAGCGCGGCCGGCAGCAGCCAGGACACCTGACCGGCCTGTGCGACCTGGAACAGCCGGGTCAGCCCGGTCGCGCCCCAGCCGCCACCGCCGCCCACGCTGCCGGTCTCGTCACCGGAGAGCCGGCCGAACCCGTTGTAGCCGAGCGTCAGCTCCAGCAGGCTGTTGTTCTGCGAGCCGCCGATGTACGGGCGCGCCGACGCGGGCATGAGCTCGACGATCGCGATGTACCACCCGGCCGACACCACCATCGCGAGCCCGGCCAGCAGCAGCTGCCAGATCCGCTTGCCGAGCCGCGGCGGGCCGGCGACCAGGTACGCCAGCGCGTACGCGGGCACCACCAGCAACGCCTGCAGCATCTTGGTCAGGAAGCCGAACCCGACGGACGCCCCGGCCAGCACCAGCCAGCCGGCCGAGCCCTTCTCGATCGCCCGGACCACCGCGTAGGCGCCCATCACCAACAGCAGGGTGAGCAGCGCGTCCGGGTTGTTGAACCGGAACATCAGCACCGCGACCGGGGTCAGCGCGCACACCGCCCCGGCGATCAGGCCGGCCGCCGGGCCGTACCAGCGCCGGACCGTGGCGAACACCAGCGCGACCGTGGCGATGCCCATGAGGGCCTCGGGCACCAGGATGCTCCACGAGTTCAGGCCGAACATCCGCACCGAGAGCTCCATGATCCACAGGGAGCCCGGCGTCTTGTCCACCGTGATCGAGTTCGCCGCGTCCGACGAGCCGAAGAAGAACGCCTCCCAGCTCACCGACCCGGCCTGTACCGCGGCCGAGTAGAACGCGTTGGCCCAGCCGGACCGGCCGAGTCCCCACAGGTAGAGCACCCCGGTCAGCGCCAGCAGGCCGAGCAACGACGGCCGGACCCACGGTTCGTCGCCGGTGCGGCCGAGGAAGAACGCCGACCAGGGCGGCCGGTTGCGGTGCGCGGGGGGCGCGGCCTCATCCGGGGGCGGTGGAGCCAGCGACGGTACGGGCAGCGTCGACGTCATCGGGGTTCCTTAACAGTGGCGGATACGTACGCCACCCAAGGTCGGCGACCGCGCTGTCCCGGTCGTGTGCCGTCCCTATGAGCGCACTGTGAACCCCGGCCGCCGTGGGCGAGGAGTTAGATGGAGGTCATGGTGAAGGTGGACCGAGCACGGGTGATGGCGTACCGGGTGAGGGCCCTGGGCCTCGCCGAACGCACCGCGGACCGGCCCGCCGACCTGGCCGTCCTGGACCTCGGCGTGCAGGAGTACACGCCCGACTCGACGCAGGTGGCGCTCGCCGCGCGGACGTCCGCCGCGCTGACCGACGGCCGGCTGATCATGGTGTGGGCCGCCCGAGGTGCGCCGCACCTGCACCGCCGCCGCGAGCTGCGGTCGCTGATGGCCGCGTTGTGGCCGGTCAGTGACGCGGACGCGACCGCGCGCATCCAGAGCGGGCAGATCCCGGAGGGGATGAAGCTCGGCATCGCGGCGTTCACCGCGACGGCGAAAGCGTTCCGGAAGGTCGTCACCAGGTCCATGCCGCGCGGCGAGGCGAGCACCAAGGTCAGCGCGCTGGTGCCGCGGGAGCTGACCTACGACTGCCGGACCTGCCAGGCCCGGCACATCGCGGGCAACGTCTGGCAGCATGCCGGGCTGGCCGGTGCCATCGAGGTCGAGTCCAGGGGTAAGGACGCGACGCTCGCGCCGATCAAGAACCTGCCCGGCCCGCCGGCCGAGAACGCCGGCGTCGACAAGCTGATCACGACGTACCTCCGGCTGCTCGGCCCGGCCACGCCGTCCGAGGTGGCGAAATACCTCGGCAGCTCGGCCGCGGAGATGCGGAAGGTCTGGCCGGACGGTCTCGCTGAGATCACCGTGGACGGGCGCAAGACCTGGCTCCCGGCCGGCGCCGTCGACGACCTGACGTCCGTCGAACCGGTGTCCGGGGTCCGCTTCGTGCCACCGATGGACGCCCTGGTGCAGGCGCGCGACCGGGATCTGCTGGTGCCGGACCGGAAGCGGCAGAAGGAGGTCTGGCGGGTGCTCGGCAATCCGGGCGTGCTACTGGTGGACGGGGAGATCGCCGGGGTGTGGCGGGCCAAGATGTCCGGGAGGAGCCGCGTCGACCTGACCGTGACGCCGTTCGCGTCGTTGCCGCGGCCGGCCCGCACGGCTTTGGACGAGGAGGCCACCCAGGTGGCCCGGGCACGGGGCGCGGCAACCGCAGCGGTGTCCTACGCGGCCTGATCAGCCCGCCAATTCCCACGTGTCCAGGCGGCTCACTTCTTCCACTGGGCCGATCCCGCGTCCCAGTCGGTGTAGGTGTAAGGGTTCTCCTGGATCTTGGTCTCCGGGATGTCCGGGTACATGCCCTTCTCCCACGCCTCGCGGCCCATCGCCCCGATCAGGTACTCGACGGTCGACTCCACGTTCCGGCGGGCGGCGCCGAGGTCGATGCCGGCCAGCTTGTGGTCGCGCTTGACGATCCGGCCGTTGATCACGACCGTGTCGACGTCGCCGCGTTGCGCCTGGAAAGCCACATGACCGTAGGGGTTGAGGATCGGGAACATGACCGGCGAGTCGTCGTTCTTGATCAGTACGATGTCCGCCTTCTTCCCGGCCTGCAGGCTGCCGATCTTGTCATCCAGGCCCAGGGCCTTGCTGCCGCCGCGGGTCGCCCAGTCGACCACGTGCTCGGCACGCAGGTGCAGCTGGGTGATCGTCTCGGCGTTCCGGTGAGCGAGGTCGTGCTCGCGGGAGCGGTCCGCGCCGAGCGTGGTACGCATCGCCGTGAATAGGTCGCCGCTCCACCACACGCTGGTGTCCATCGACAGCGAGACCGGGATGCCGTGTTCGCGCAGCGCATGGCTGGACGGGTAGCCCTGCCCCGCGCTCTGCTCGCTCTCGGTGGACACGGAAACGGAGCCGCCGGTCGCCGCGATCCGGTGGTACGAGTCGTGGGTCAGCGTCGCCGCGTGCACATAGATGTTCTGCGGCGTCATGAACCCGTTCTCGTGCATGAGCCGGATGCCGTCGTCGTTGGTGGCGCCCCACACCCCGGCGTGCGTGGTGACCGGCACGCCGAGCTCGCGGGCCACCTCGAACGCCGCCTTCTCCGGGAAGGCGGGGTCTCCGGTGACGTCGAACGCCATATGGAAGCCGAGCATGTCGTCGCCCGGGGTGATCCGGCGGTTGACGAAGTCGCGGAAGCCGTCGCTGGCCGACCATTCCCACGGGCCCTGCTGGAGGTTGCCGTACGCCAGCACGAACCGGCCGGGCACCGCTTGCAGCGCGTCCACCGCGGCGTCCGCGTGCTGGGGGGTCTGCAGGCCGTGCGACCAGTCGACGGTCGTGGTCACGCCCGCGTCGATCGACTCGATCGCGGACAGCAGGTTGCCGGCGTAGACGTCCTCCGGGCGGAACAGCTTGCCGGACTCGAGGTAGTACCAGACGAAGTACTGGGTCAGCGTCCAGTCCGCGCCGTAGCCCCGCATCGCGGTCTGCCACATGTGCCGGTGGGTGTCGATCATGCCGGGCATGACGATGCCGTCGGTCGCGTCGATCTCGATCGCGTCGTCGGGCGCGGCGAGACGAGGGCCGACCTCGGCGATCCGGTCCCCGATGACCAGCACGTCCGCGTTGGGCACGATCGTGTGGGCATCGTCCATGGTGAGGACCAGGCCGTTGCGGAACAATATCGGCCGGTCGGTGGTGTCACTCATCGCCGTGGTTCCTCCTCGTCGTCGAGGGCAACGGACAAGCGTCCGTTAGGCGGTCACCTCGTGTGGCGACAGTCTCATCCCGGCCATGAGCACTGTCAAGGAGACCGGTTGACAGTCGTGAGGGTGCGATTGAGACTGGCCCGGCGGACGTCTGTCCGCGTAGCGGTCAACAGCGGGGAGATGCGCCGGATGGGACCACTGAGCGGCTTGCTGGTTGCCGATTTCTCGCGAATCCTCGCCGGACCGTACGCGACGATGCTCCTGGCCGACCTCGGCGCCGAGGTCATCAAGGTGGAGAGCCCGGGCGGCGACGACACCCGCACCTGGATGCCGCCGGTGCGCGACGGCGTCTCCACGTACTACCTGGGCATCAACCGCAACAAGAGGTCTATCGCGCTGGACCTGAAAAACCCCGATGATCTGTCAGTGGCCCAGAAGCTGGCCGGACGCGCGGACGTCCTGATCGAGAACTTCAAACCCGGCGGGCTGCGGCGGTTCGGCCTGGACTACGAGACCGTCGTGGCCGGCAACGAGCGGATCGTGTACGCGTCGATCAGTGGCTTCGGCAGCGGCAAGGGCGCCGACTACCCCGGGTACGACCTGATGGTCCAGGCGATCTCCGGCCTGATGAGCCTCACCGGCGACCCGGACGGCTCGCCGTACCGCGCCGGCATCTCGGTATTCGACGTGATGGCCGGGCTGCACGCGAACATCGGCATCCTCGCCGCGCTGCACCACCGGGACCTGACCGGCGAGGGCCAGCACGTCGAGGTCAACCTGCTGTCCTCGGCGCTGTCCGGGCTGGTCAACCACAGCAGCGGCTACGTGGCCGGTGGGACCGTGCCGTACCGGATGGGCAACGCGCACCCCAGCCTCTTCCCGTACGAGCCGCTGCCCACCGCGGACGGCGAGCTCATCGTCATCGCCGGCAATGACGGCCAGTTCCGCAAGCTGTGCCAGGTGCTCGACCTGCCGGACCTGCCGGACGACCCGAGGTTCCTGCGCAACCAGGACCGCACGGCCAACCGGGAACAGCTGCGCCCCATCCTGGTCGAGCGGCTCACCAAGCGGACCAAGGACGAGTGGTTCCGGGATCTGCTGGCGGCCGGCGTACCGAGCGCGCCGATCAACACGATCGACGGCGGCGTCGCGCTGGCCGAGGAACTGGGCCTGGACCCGGTTGTCACAGTCGGGGGCGTGCCGGGCGTCCGCAACCCGATCAGGTTCTCGTCGACCGAGGCGACCTATCAGCTGCCCCCACCTGAGTTGGACGAGCACGGCGAGGAGATCCGCGCGTGGCTGACCGAGAACTGAGCTTCCCCACCGCGCTGGGCACGTCCGACGCCGACCGGATCCGGTTGCTCGGCCAGGATCTGGCGGCCGACCTGATGGGCGAGGTGAGCTTCGGGGAGCTGGCGTTCTGGCTGGTGGCCGGGCGGCGGCCGAGTCCCGGGGAGACCCGGGTCTTCGAGGCGGTGCTGGTGGCGCTGGCCGACCACGGGTTCACGCCGACCGCGATCGCGGCGCGCCTGACATACCTGAGCGCCCCGGAGTCCTTGCAGGGCGCGATCGCGGCCGGGCTGCTGGGTGGCGGCTCACGGTTCCTCGGCGTGACCGAGGACTGTGGACGGTTCCTGCACGAGGTCCTCGCGGAGAGCGCGGCCGACCCCGACTTCGACGCGCTCGCGCGCAAAGCCGTCACCGAGGCGCGGGCGGCCAAGCGGATCATCCCCGGCCTCGGTCACCCGGTGCACAAAGTGGAGGATCCGCGAACGCCGGCCCTCCTGCGGATCGCCGACGAGGAAGGGCTCAAGGGTCCTCACCTACGCCTGTTCGAGGCGATCGGGCGCGTGCATCCCGCCGTACTCGGACGGACTCTGCCTTTGAACGGCGCCGGTGTCTGCGGAGCGGCCCTCGCCGACCTCGGCCTGCCGGTCGACATGCTGCGCGGTTTCGCGCTGCTGGCCCGCGCCGCGGGCCTGCTCGGGCAGCTCGCCGAGGAACGCCGCAACCCGATCGGCATGGACGTCTACCTGACCGTCGACCGCAACGCCGTCTACCAACCGGACAAAGAGTAGGAAGGAGCCGCCATGGCCACCGTCGTCGCGGTGATCGCCTCCACCCATCACCCCTTCTACCTCAAGGCCAGCACCGCGACCGGCGACGAGCGGCCACCGTTCGCCGACGAATGGGTACGCAAGATCACCGCCTTCCGGGAGACGCTGACCCGCGCCAACCCGGACGTCCTCGTCATGGTCGGCTCGGACCACTTCCACCAGCTGTGGCTGGACAACATGCCACAGTTCCTGGTCGGCAAAGCGCCCTTCTACGACGCGAACTGGTACAACGAGGAACGCGAGTTCGGCCTGCCCCGGATGTTCTTCACGGGCAACGAGGACCTGTCCGGGTACGTGCTGCGCGAGGGCATCGACCGCGGTTTCGACCTGGCGTTCAGCAACGAGCTGCGGATCGACCACAGCATCACGTGCCCGATCATCACGCTGCGCCCCGAGGCGGACCTGCCGATCGTGCCGATCTATACGAACATCTTCGCGCCGCCGCTACCCCGCCCTAAGCGGTTCGTCCAGCTCGGCGAGGCGATCCGGGAGATCGTGGAGGCATGGCCGTCGGACCTGCGGGTGGCCATCATCGGCACCGGCCACCTGTCGCTGGAGCTCGGCGGCCCGCGCCAGTTCGGGCCGCACGGTCCGGACCCGGAGTTCGACCGCAAGGCCGTGGAGTGGATCGCGAACGGCGACGTGGACGGCTGCCTCGGCGAGGTGACGCTGGACAGCCTGCACGCGCCCGGCAACGCCACCCACGGCTTCATGGACTTCATGCTGATGATGGGCGTGGCGGGAGCCGGGCAAAAGGCCGACTACGTCGATAGCCTGGATCTGTTCCACACCATGGAGGCCTACTTCACCTGGTATCCGAACGGGGTGAACGCATGAGCAAGTACCTGGTGGACAAATTCCTCTACACCGTCGACCGGGATCCCGACCTGGTCGAGCGCTACCGGGAGGACCCGGCCGGCACGGTCACGTGGTGGGAGGCGGAACGCGCCAACTGCGTGCTCAACTGCCACCTCGGCGAGGCGAGCACCTGGCTGAAGTTCACCGACGCCGAACGCGACGCGCTGATCTCCCAGGACCACGTGAAGCTCTTCGAGCTGGGCGCGCACCCGTTCCTCACGTTGACGCTGTTCATCGCGATGTTCGAGCGGGACAACACCGAGCCGCTGGAGTACCAGAAGGCGTTCGGGGCCCGCCTCCAGCATTTCGACCTGCCGTACCCGGACATCGCGACATGATGCGCGCGGTTCTGCTCGGCACGTGCGGGGAGCCGCCGGCCGTGGGCCACCGCGAGCGGCCGGTGGCCGGCGAGGACCAGGTGACCGTACGCGTCACCGCGGCGTCCATCACCCCGCTGGACGTGCTGTGCGCCTCCGGTACGTCGTACTTCGGCACGCCGGCCACCCCGTACGTGCCCGGCGTGCAGGGCGTCGGCGAGCTCGAGGACGGCCGCGCGGTCTGGTTCGCCACGCCGGCCGGGATGCGCCCGGGCGACGGCAGCATGGCCGAGTACGCGGTGGTCCGCCCGGCCGACACGGTCGCCCTGCCGGAGGGCGTGGACCACCGGCTGATCGCCGCGCTCGGGCTCTCCGCGGTCGCCGCGTACCAGGGGCTGACCGCACGCGGCGGCCTGCAGCCGGGCGACCAGGTGCTCGTGCTGGGCGGCGGCGGGGTGGTCGGTCAGTCCGCCATCCAGCTCGCCCGGCTCGGCGGCGCGCGCCGGGTGATCGCCGCCTGCCGGACGCCTTCATCGCGGGAGCGGGCGGCGGCGCTGGGAGCCGCGGCGTGCGTACCCTCCGTCGGGCTCGACGTGGACGAGCTGGCCGCCGAGCTGAAGGCCGCCGCCGACGGCCCGATCGACCTGGTGCTGGATCCGCTGTTCGGGGTGCCGGCGGCCGCCGCGCTGCGGGTGCTGCGGCCCGGCGGGATCCTGGTGAACCTGGGTGGCTCGGCCGGGCCGACCGCGACGTTCGACTCGGCGACGCTGCGCAGCGGATCGCTCAACGTACTGGGTTACACGAACAACGACCTGACCCCGGACCAGCGGGCCCGGGCGCTCGGCGTGATCGCCGACCACGTCCAAGCCGGACGGCTGACCGTCGACTACGAGGAGGTCGCCTTCGCGGACGTGTCCGACGCCTGGGCACGCCAGGCCGCCGGCCAGGCCGGTCGCCGGATCGTTCTCGTACCCTAATCCGATCCCGTTCGGGCCGCGGCCGTGACAGGCTCGCGGCCATGGCCGATCCCTTCGCCGAATTGGACGCGGCGCCGGACGCGCTGGCTCGCGTGTCCGCCGCCGCCGGTCCCTACCTCGACTCGCTCGCCGACCGCAAGGTCTTCGACGCCACGGCCGTGCCCGTGCTGGACGGGCTCGGCGGCCCGCTCCCCGAGGGCGGCCTGGGCGCCGCCAAGACCATCGACCGGCTGTTGGAGATCGGCACCGCGGCCGGGACAGCGTCGTCCGGCCCGCGGTTCTTCCACTTCGTCACCGGCGGCTCGACCCCGGCCGCGCTGGCCGCCGACTGGACCACGTCGCTGCTGGACCAGAACAGCTTCGCGCGCGCGTCATCGGTCTTCGGCAACGAGGTGGAAACCGTGGCGCTGGACTGGCTGCGGTCGCTGTTCGGCCTGCCCGAGGGTTGGGGCGGCGCTCTGGTGGCGAGTGCCACGTTCGCGAACTTCACCTCGCTCGGCTGCGCGACGCAGTGGTGGGGCGAGCGGCTCGGCGTGGACACCGTGCAGGACGGGTTGGCCGGCCTGTCCCGGATGCCCGTGCTGACCGGCGGGTACGTGCACGCCAGCGCGCGCAAGGCGCTGCAGATGCTCGGGCATGGCCGCAACGCCGTCGAAGTGTTCGCCCGCGACGAGGCGGGGCGGGTGGACCTAAACGCGATGGAGGCCCGGCTGGCTTCCCTGGCCGGCGCGCCCGCGGTGATCATCGGGAACGCCGGGGAGGTCAACGCCGGCGACTTCGACCCGATCGACGCGCTCGCCGAGCTGGCCGCCCGGTACGGCGCCTGGCTGCACGTGGACGGGGCGTTCGGGCTGTTCGCGGCGGTGTCCCCGCGCACCCGGGCGCTGGTGCGCGGCATCGAGCGCGCCGACTCGATCGCGGCGGACGGGCACAAGTGGCTCAACGTGCCGTACGAGAGCGGGTTCGCCCTCATCCGGCAGCCGGCCCGGCTCGGTGCGGCGTTCGGCATGCCCGGCGCCGCGTACCTGCCCGGCCCGCAGGACCCGGGCGGCGGCTACGCGCTGTACGGCCCCGAGTCGTCCCGGCGCGCCCGGGCGTTGCCGATCTGGGCGACGCTTGCCGCGTACGGCCGGGAGGGCTACCGCGCGATGGTCGAGCGCCACCTGGACCTGGCCCAGTATCTGGCGCGCCGGGTGGACGAGGCGCCCGACCTGGAGCGGCTCGCCGATGTGCCGCTGTGCATCGTGTGCTTCCGGGTACGCCCGCCCGGTGTACCTTCGTCCAGCCTCGACGAACTCAACCGCCGGGTCGGGGCGGCGCTGCTGGCGGACGGGCGGGTGTTCGCCGGCACCACGATCTACGAGGGCCGGGTGGCGCTGCGGCCGGCGATCGTGAACTGGCGGACCACCGAGGCCGACATCGACCTCTTCGTCGAGGTCGTGCGCTCCCTGGCCGGCTCCCGTTCTGGACCCGGTTGATCATGGAGCTAGCTCGACGATTTGCCCCCTTTATCCATCGTAACCCCATGATCAATGTAGCCAGGCGGCGGGATCTGGCCGTGGCGCTCGCCGGGCTGTGGCCGGTTGGCGGGCTCTACCTGGACGGCTGGGCGCACACGCACGTGCCGGCGCTGGAGACGTTCTTCACCCCGTGGCACGCCGTGCTCTATAGCGGTTTCCTGGTACTCGCGGCGAGCCTGGTGCCGGCCGCGTGGTGGCGGCGGCGTGCCCCGGTCCGGGACGCGCTGCCCGCGGGCTACCCACTGGGACTGGTCGGCGCGGTCGTCTTCCTTCTCGCCGGGATCGCCGACATGACGTGGCACACACTGCTCGGCGTCGAGGTGGACCTGGAGGCGCTGCTGAGCCCGCCGCACCTGGTGCTGATGACCGCCGGGATCCTCATGCTCGGCACGCCGCTGCGGTCCGCGGCCGCCCGCCGCGCGTCCTTGACCGGGCCGCTCGACCATGTTCCGGCGATCGTCAGCGCGTTCAGCGTCACCGCGGTGGCTGCCTTCTTCCTCGAGTACCTCTCCCCCTTCCTGGACGTCCCGGTCGCCGGCACCGATCCGGGCGGGCAGGCGCCCGGGGTGGGCGAGTACCTGGTCACCACCGTGCTGCTGGTGGTGCCGGTGCTGTACGCGTCGACGCGGCTGGGACGCGTACCGCCGGGCACGATCGCCGCGGTGGCGGTCGCCGCTGCCGTGCCGGTGGGGATCTTCAACGACTTCGGGCTGCCGGCCGGGCAGCTGTGGGTGCTGCCCGGCGCGGTGGCCGCCGAGGTGATCGTGTGGTGGGCCGGCCGGCGCGCACGGCTGGTCCCACTGGTCGCCGGCCTGGCGGTCCCATCGCTGGTCTGGCCCCTGCACATCGCCGGCGTGGCGGCGGCCACCGGCCTCGGCTGGAGCGTCGAGCTGTGGGGCGGCACGATCGTGCTCTGTGCTCTGGCCGGCGCCGGCCTCGGCGGCCTCCTTGTCCAGGTGCCCGATGATCGACAGGTGCCCGAGGATCGACCTCGCTAGATCTCCTTCTATCGAGAGCGATCTCGATGTGGTAGTACGAGGGAAGGTTGACCTCGCGTTAGGTTTTGCGCCCTGCGCGGTACCGCTCCCCACCAAGCGGCACCGCCATCGCCGCGCGTCCGGCAGCGATCCGCGGCGTTCTTCGACAACCCCAGGGGCTTCCAGAAGTGACAGCGAACGTCCGACGGAAGGGACAACCATGAGGTTCAGGCAGTGGCCGGCGCACGGGCGCCGGTTGGCGATCGGGGTGAGCGTGCTCGCGCTGACCCTCACCACGGCCGGCGCGGCGGTCGGCGCCGCACCGACGAACGAAACCGCGCTCGTGCCCACCCGCGCGGCCGCCAGCGCCTCCATCGAGACACGGGTCGACGACCTGCTCAAACAGATGACGGTCGACGAGAAACTCCAGCAGGTCCAGTTGCTGCCGGACTTCCTGGTCACCGACAACGACGTGCGCAACGGGCTGGGCAGCGTGCTCAGTCTGACCGACCCGGTCCGCATCAACCAGCTGCAGCACCTGGCCGTCGAGCAGTCCCGGCTGCACATCCCGATCCTGTTCGCGTTCGACACCATCCACGGCTTCCGGACGATCTTCCCGATCCCACTCGGTGCGGCGAGCTCGTTCGATCCGAACGTCGCGCAGACGGACCAGTCGATCGGCGCGCGAGAGTCGGCGGCGGTCGGCCTCAAGCAGATCTACGCCCCCATGGTGGACGTCTCGCATGAGCCCCGCTGGGGGCGGATCGCCGAGGCGGCCGGCGAGGACCCGTACCTGAACTCGGTCTTCGCGGCGGCCCGGGTCCACGGCGCGCAGGGCGACGACTACAGCGCCCCGGACAAGGTGGTGGCCAGCCCCAAGCACTTCGTGGCGTACGGCCAGCCGGAGGGCGGCCGTGACTACAACACCACCGACCTGTCCGAGCAGCGGCTGCGCAACTTCTACCTGCCGCCGTTCAAGGCCGCCGTCGACGCCGGCGCGGACACCGTGATGTGCTCGTTCAACGCGATCAACGGCGTGCCCGGCTGCGCCAACCCCTACACCGAGACCAACATCCTGAAGAACGAGTGGGGCTTCGACGGGTTCATCGAGAGCGACTGGACCGCGGTCGCCGAGCTGCGCGCGTGCCCGCCGGTAAATCCGGTGTCGCCCGGCGACTGTGGACACGGCGTCGCCGCGGACGGCCCGGACGCCGGCGCCAAGGCGTTGATGTCTGGCACCGACTCGGAGATGACCAGTACGAACATCCGCGACTTCGGCAAGCAACTGCTGGCCGACGGCCGGATCACCATGGCTAGGTTGGACGACGCGGTACGGCGGATCCTGCGGGTCAAATTCCGCGCCGGCCTCTTCGAGCACCCGTACGTCGACCCGGCACAGGCCGCGTCGAAGCAGCTGCTGCCGGACGCCGTGGCGGCCGCCCGCACCGCCGCGAGCCGGTCCATGGTGCTGCTCAAGAACCAGGGCAAGACCCTGCCGCTGGACCCGGCCAAGTCGACGGTGGTCATCGGCCCGCTGGGCGACGACCAGCACGACATGCTAGGCCCGTGGTGGGGCGTCGGCCGGGACCAGGACGCGGTGACCGTCTTCGACGGCATCAAGGCGCAGAGTCCCAACACGACATTCGTCGAGGCCTGCACGATCGTGCACGCGGACCCACCGGACAACACGGCGGACGACGTGTGCGGCTCGGACGCCGGGTTCGCCGGCGCGGTGGCGGCGGCGCAGTCGGCGGATCAGATCGTGCTGGCCCTCGGCGAGAGCCGGGAGCAGAGCGGTGAGGCCGCGTCACGAGTCGACATCGACCTGCCGGGCAAGCAGCAGCAGCTGATCGACGCGATCAAGGCGACCGGCAAGCCGTTCGTGGTGGTGCTGTTCAACGGCCGGCCGCTGACCCTGGGCCGGGTGGACGCGAGTGCGCCGGCGATCGTCGAGGCGTGGTTCCCCGGGGTGCAGGCCGGTAACGCCGTGGCGGACGTCCTGTTCGGCAAGGTCAATCCCGGCGGAAAGCTGCCGGTGAGCTTCCCGCAGGCGGTCGGCCAGATTCCGATCTACTACAACCACGAACCGGCCGGCCGGCCGTGCAACGTCGCGTCGAAGTGGAACTCGCGCTACCGCGACCTGCCCACCTGCGCGCCGCTGTACTCGTTCGGCTACGGGCTGAGCTACTCCACGTTCCAGCTGTCCAACCTGCGTCTGGGCAACACGAGCATGGCGAAGAACGGAAAGATCAACATATCCGTCGACGTCACCAACACGGCGGGCCCGAAGGGCGACGAGGTGGTCCAGCTCTACCTCCACGATCCGGTAGCGAGCATCTCCCAGCCGGTACGCCGGCTGCGCGGCTTCCAGCGGGTCACGCTCGACCCGGGCGCCCGGACCAGGGTCACGTTCACGCTGGACGCCGGCGATGTCGGCTTCTACGACAACCGCGGGCAGTTCGTCGTCGAGTCCGGACAGATCGACGTGTACGCGAGCACCAGCTCGGTGGGCGGCCTGACCGCCTCGTTCACCGTCCGCTGATTCAGCCGATCAGGAGCCCTCCGTCGGCGGAAGGAGTCGGCGGAGGGCCTCGATCGAGGGGATGAAGTAGTACGCGCCGCTCAACGGGCGGGTGTATCGGGTGAGCGCATCGCGCGACCCGTCGTCCAGGCCGGCCATGCTGTCCAGCATCGTGGACAGCCGCCGCTGGTCGGCGCTGAACCCGACGAACACCGTGCCGTGATCGGTCACCGTCCCGTAGGGCATGTTGCGGCGGAAGATCTTCCCGAACCGATCCTGGTCGGTGCTTGCCACGTGCGAATCCCCCGGCTTGTCGGCGAGCTCGACACTGTCCAGTTTGGTACGCCCCATCACCCGCTCCTGCCCGCCGACGGGCAGCGCGTCCCACGCCGCCGCGTCGTGGACCCACCGCTGCAGCAGGAGCACGGTGCCGCCGGCACCCGGGCCGGGCCCCGGGATCAGGGCGACGTCGGCCGCGTCGATGAGGGTGGGATTCTCCGTGCCGTCGATGAACCCGGTCAGGTCCCGGTCGTGCTGGTACGGCCAGCTGGAGACCTCGTCGGCCACTCGGGCGAGCGGCTCCAGCTCGGCGATCGCCTCCCGGGCCACGTCGAACACCACGTCGTACGCGGTGCCGGAGAGCCACAGGACGGCGTCGTGCTGGGTGGCCGGCATGACGTACCCGTCCGGGCCGATCACGTCCGCCTCGAACCCGGACACGCCCGCCGGGCAGTCGTCGGGGTTGGTCGCCCGCCACAGCTCGGGACGGAACCCGGCGACCAGGTTCACCCCGCCCATCGTGGTACGCGGCTCGCGCATGCCGGCCACCCGGCGGACGAGTTCCTCGCCGTGCCCGCTGTCGGCCAGGTCGAACTGCAGATACGCGTGGGACGCGGTGCCGAGCGCGAAGATCCCGGGTTGCGGAGTGGCCACGGCCGTTGATCGTACGGGCTTTCTCAATCGAGGCCGAGGCCGCGCCGACCCGTCTCGTTGAGCTGGTCCTCGCGGAAGCGGTCCGGCCACGTGCGCTCATAGTGCTCGGCCGGGAAGTCGGTGGGGCTCTCGCCGCTGCGGAACGCCTCGCGCACGTGCACCGCGTACCGCTCGTTGCGCGGGCACCACGGTGCCGCCGGGATGTACATGACGTTGCCCCAGCCCTGCTGGTCGGTGACCGGGGCGACGCTGTGGATCATGTCGCAATGCCACCAGACGGAGTCGCCGGCCCGCACGTCGGGGATTCCGGCGAGGGCCTCCATGAGCAGCGGGTGCCACTTCTCGCCGGCCGGGAAGACCTGGTTGACGGTGACGCCGCACATGTCGTCGTCGGGCACGTCGTCCAGCAGCGGGCGGAGCATCAGGTAGGCCATCGCCTCGGGGATCGGGACGGTGTGCAGCACACCCTGGTCGTGGTCCATGTCGGACAGTGCGGTCCAGCCCTGGAACGTGCGGAACGCCGAGCACATCGTGGAGCCCGGATACTGCGGGCCGGCCGTGCGGTGGGCGGCGTCCCACGGGTCGTACTGCTCGACGGTGCCGTCGAACAGGTGCCGGAACGCCTTCTGGTACGCCTCGGTCATCCACAGGTCGAGCGTTCCGGGATCGAGATGCGTACCGAGGCCGTTGGAGTCGGCGCCCGGCGGCCGGCGGCGGATGCGGTCCGGGTAAAGCGAGTCGCGGTCCGGGTCGAACCATCGAACACCCTCGGACTGGTACGTCCACCGGTGATTGAGGAACGCCTGCACGGTGGCCATCCGGTCGCTCTGCCGGGCCTGCATCTGCGCGGACGACCAGTAGATCGGGTAGATCTCCGGCTTGGAGCCCACGCTGCCGAAGAAGTCGTCGCCGGGGCCGCGGTAGTTCTCGAAGAACCGGTTGCCCTCGACGTAGTCCACGATGTCGCGGTCCCACCGCAGAGCCTGCTCGCGCTCGAAGTGGCCGCGCACCACGAGGCAGCCGCGGCGGCGCAGCAGCGCGAGCTGGTCGGCGGGCACGGTGCCGGCCTCGATGTCCGCGTACTCGATCACGGGCCAGATGGTCTGGCCCCGCTCGCGGGCGGCGGTGATCTCCTCGACGGCGGCCCGCACCCGCCGCTCGACGACGGCGAACACCTCGTCGACGGTGCGGCCGGACGCGGCGATCCGATCCCGCAGGGCCACTTTGACCTCGCGGATCGCGGCTTTCAGATCGGTTGGGGTCTCCTCCCAATGCGGCAGGGCCGGGAGGACGGCGGGCGCGGGCATGGGCCTTCTCCTTCTAGTCATGTTCCCTTACTTGAACGAAGAGTACGGGTGCCCTCGCCTTCTAGACAAGACCCCTGACTAGAATTGGCCCGTGGAACCCTCGCCGCCGGCGCACCGGACTCCGGCCGTCGAACTGGTGCGCTCGCTCACCGACGAGCACGTGCTCCGCGCGCTCATGCAGCGCCGGCGCCTCACCCGGGCGGAGCTGGCCACCCTGATCGGCATCTCGAAGCCCACCGCCGGCGAGAGTGTGCGCCGGCTCACCGAGCGCGGCCTGGTGGTGGACACCGGCGAGCGGACCCCGGGCGGGCGCGGGCGCGGCCGGGTCGGCTCCTATTACGCCCTCGCGGACACGGGCGTCGCGCTGGCGGTGAGCATCGCGCCCGAGGGCATCGTGGCGGAATCCGTCGACGCGTACGGCGACACCGTGGCCCGAACCTCACAAGACGTGCCCCGTCCGGCCGAGCCGGCCGCGGTCGCCGCCGCGTTGACGACCGTCGCGCGGCAGGTGGGCACGCCACGGCTGGCCGTGGTGAGCGCCGCCGACCCGGTAGACCGGGCCACCGGGCGACTGGTCCAGCTGCCGGACGCGCCGTTCCTCGTCGGCCAACTCGATCCGGTGGATATCTTCGCGTCCTACGTCGCCGGGCCGGTCATCGTGGACAACGACGTGAACTGGGCGGCCCGGGCCGAGCGCTCCCGGCGCCCCGGCCTGGACGACTTCGCCTACCTCTACCTGGGCGAAGGGCTCGGCTGCGCCATCGTCAACGACGGCGAGGTCAAGCGGGGACACAGCGGCCTGGCCGGCGAGATCGCCCATCTCATCACCGCCGGTCCCGGCGACCACGCGGTACGCCTCATCGAGGTGTTCGCCGAACTCGGGCTTCGCCGGCCGGAGTCCAGTGCGATCGATGTCGACGTCCTGCTCGCCGTGGCCACGGCGCAGACCCGGGAGGCCGAGATCACCCGGGACGTCGTCGGCCGGGCGATCGCCGGAGTCGTCGCCGCCGTCGTCGCGCTCGCCGACCCGGAGCAGATCATCGTCGGTGGATCCTGGGGCCCGGCACTGCTCGACAGCATCCGCGCGGCCGTGGCCCGGATGCCGCGGCAAGCCCCCATCGGCGCCGCCGCCGTCACCGCCGAGCCAGCCCTGGCCGGTGCCCGCATCGACGCCCTCGAACGCCTTCGCGCCTCGATCACCTCACCGAACGACCGCATCGCCGCGTCCGTGCCGTGACAACGGCCCGGCGGAGCGGCTCAGCGGGTAGCGCGCCCGGTCAGCTTGTCCCGCAGCCGGTCGACAAGCCCCACCCCCGGGCCGACCATCTTGTGGAACAGCTCGCTGTTGGGCGCGCTCGGATGCGGACGGGTGGGTGCGAGCTTCTTGGCCGTCTCGACCTTCCCGGCCAGCTCCACCAGTTCTTCCCGGGGAACCTGACGGCGAAGCTCCGGGAACTGCTCCGCTTCCTCGTCCTGGACGTGGTCCGCCAGGAGCGTCTCGAGCTGGCGCAGTGCCGCATCGAACTCGGCACTCGACACGTCGACCGACTCGAGCTTCTTCATGGTCTGCTCGAGTTCCTTGTGCTCCTCGATGTCGTGCTCGACGGCCTTCTCACCTCCGGCCAGGTACTTACGCATGGCCGGGTAGACGTACATCTCCTCGGCCACGGCGTGGCGGACCAGCTCGCTGATGGCGGTGTCGGTCAGGTCCCGGCGAATCATCGGATCCTTGACCGACCAGATCTCGCCGATCAAGGCCGTGACGTCCCGATGGTCGCTGATGAGGACGTCCGTCACGTCACCCTGGCTCTGGTTGGCAGTCATGGCTCTCTCCTCGAAGATCGGGCTTCCGATGGCTAGGCGCACCACCTACCCACTGGCGGCCCGATTACTCCGGTGGTCGGACCTGCGGCGCGGGCGGTAGCGCCCCGAATCGAGGTCTTTGGCGCAACGGCCTAAGGTACGCCGGTGAAGATCGGTGTGACGCTGCCCATGTCCAGATCGGACGGATCCGGTCGGATGCCTCGCTGGCCCGAGGTGTGCGGGCTGGCTCGGTACGCGGAGTCAGTGGGTCTGGACTCGGTGTGGATCTGTGACCACCTCATCAGCGAGCCGTCCGGGCAGCCGCCGGAGGGCGTGTTGGAGGCGTGGACCGTTCTGTCCGCGCTCGCCGCATCCACGCGCCGGGTGACGCTGGGCACCCTGGTGACGTGCGCATCGTTTCGGCATCCGGCGTTGCTGGCGAAGATGGCGGCGACGGTCGACGGCATCAGCGGCGGACGATTGGTGCTTGGGCTCGGTGCCGGGTTCCCCGGGCTGGAGCAGGAGGCGTACGGCTTTCCGGACGACCATCGCCTTGTTCGCTTCGAGGAGACGTTGGAGATCGTCGGTGGACTGCTGCGCGCCGACGTCGTCACCACACACGGTCGGTTCCACGAGCTACGGCACGCGTCGCTGCTGCCCTCGCCCGACCGACGGATCCCACTGCTGGTCGCCGGCAACGGTCCGCGGATGCTGCGGTTGGCCGCCCGCCACGCCCAAGCCTGGAACACGGCCTGGCACGGGGCGCCGGATGACCGGCTGCGCGCACGGCTTGCCGAGATGGCGCGGACGCTGGCCGACGAGGGCCGGGAAACGGGCACGCTGCGCATCACGGTCGGCATGTCCGTCATGGACCCGGACCGGATGGGCGTGCGGGAGCACGAGGGCCGTTTCGCCGGCTCACCAGACGACCTGTCCCGCGTCATCGACGAATACGCCAGGCTCGGCGTCGACGAGCTGATCGTCGCACTGGCACCCAGGACCGAGCGGTCCGTGGACCGGCTGGTCCGTGCGCTGACCTTGCGAAAATTCTGAGCGTCTTCGCGGCGTCGGCGGTGTCAGCCGGTGAAGCGCGGGGCCGTGTCGGCGATCGCCTGGTCCAGGATCTCCAGGCCGAGGTCCAGTTCAGCGAACGACGACGTCAGCGGCGGCGCGATCCGGAACACGCCGCCCATCCCGGGTAGCTGCACGACGTTCATGTGCAGGCCCAATTCGAGGCACCGGCGGGTGACCGCCGCGCCCAGCTCGTCCGACGACCGCTTGGTCTCCCGGTCCAGCACCAGCTCCAGCCCGACCAGCAAACCCCGGCCGCGCACATCCCCGATCACCAGGTGCCGTTCCGCCAGCTCATTCAGACCTTTTCGGAGGTACGCCCCCAGCTCCGCGGTCCGCCGATCCAGTTGCTCGGCGTGCAGCACGTCCAGGACGGTGTTGCCGACCGCGGCGACCAGCGGATCGGACGCGTGCGTGGTGAAGAACAGGAAGCCCCGCTCGTGCGCGCTCTGCTCGATTTCGGGGCTGGTGATCACGGCGGCCAGCGGCAGGCCGGCGCCGAGGGTCTTCGAGAGGGTGAGGACGTCGGGCACGACGTTGTCGCGCTGGAAGGCGTACCAGTCTCCGGTGCGGCACAGACCGGTCTGCGCCTCGTCCAGGATCAGCAGACCGCCCCGCTCGTGGCATTTGTCGCGCAGCGCACCCAGGTAG
>Ga0081539_10003268_pt1 | contig 20345 bp, 15 predicted proteins | sample TabmetS4T2R2_FD_71023 | JGI IMG/M metagenome (GOLD analysis project Ga0081539, IMG submission 71023) | Tabebuia heterophylla rhizosphere microbial communities from the University of Puerto Rico - S4T2R2 | ecosystem: Host-associated > Plants > Roots > Rhizosphere ...
CCGATGACCGGCCCCGACAGCTCGACCAGGCGGATCGCGAACGCGTGGAGCCGGGCCGGACGCGCTTCGCGGCCGTCCTCGATCAGCCGCGGACCTCTTCGAACAGGCCGGGCTGGAGATCGTCCGCGCGCACGCGTCGGGGCGGCGCGAGGAGGGCCCGGACCTCACCGCGCCGAACGAAGCGCCGACCGCCGAGCTTGATGCTCTGCAGACGGCCCGACCGGGCCCACGCTCCGATCGTCGACGGCTTGAAGTGGATGTTGGCGGCTTCGAGGATCTCGGCGGCTTCGGTCAGGCTGATCCAGTCGGCGGCGGACGGCGGCACGTCAGTCGCTCGCCGAGCCCTTGGAGCCGGTTGGCGCCGAGCTCGACGCGCCAGCGCCGCTGGACTCGCCCGAGCCGGTCGCGCCGGTCGAGCCGGTCGAGCCCGAGGCCGCCCCGGACTTGTCGGCCGCCGCAGCGTCCTTGCCATCGCCGGAATCGGCCGCCCGGTCGGCGCTCGGCCCCGACCGGCGTGCCGCGGCGCGATCCTTCTTCGCCCAGCCGGAGCCCTTGAAGACGATCGCCGGCGGCGCGAAGGCCTTGCGCAGCGTGCCCTCGGCGCCGCACTCCGGGCAGAACGGTGGGATCGGGTCGTTGATCCCGTGAAGGATGTCGGTCCGGTGGCCGCAGCTCGTGCAGGTGTACTCGTAGATCGGCATCGTCGCGATCGCGCCGCGTCTAGCCGCGGAGGAGGCGCATGCCGCACTTCGGGCAGTAGAACGCCCGCTCGTGGGCCGACGCGAACCCGCAGTGCGCGCAGACGAGACCGCCACGTCCCGCGGCCGGAACCGGTCGATCAACCGCAGTCAGGCCGAGGGCGTACTGGTTGGCGAGGACGTTCGTGAGGATGCCCGCGAGGAGCTTCGCCGCGATTCGGTCGGTGTCACCGCGCACGCCCTTGCCGCCCCACCCGACGACCGCCCGGACGATCATGTCGCCCGTCGCCTCGTCCCAGTGCGCCGCCACCCCGCCTAGGATCGCCGAGTACTCGGGGTAGCCGCTCGTGTCGACGTCTCCGTCGAGCAGGGTGCAGACGAACGTATCGAAGGCGAGATCGATCGCGTCGATCGACTCGAGGACCACGAGCGCGTGGCGGGTCACCGGTGAGTGGATGTGATGGGCGTTCAGCCACTGCATCGCCTCGGACGGCCGGGCGATGACGGGTGTCGCCTGGCTGAACTCGATCGGCAGCGGCTCCACGACCTCGATCTCGGTCTTCGCGAGGCCGTGGAGCATCGACGGCAGCTCGCCAAGCGCCTTCGGCGTGGCCTGCATCCGGACGCCCTCGCTCGTCTTGCCGGCGTAGTACAGCTTCAGCTGGTACTCCTGGGCGACGACCTCTTCCGGCACCGTGATCGGCCCGTGGCTGCCGCGCGCCGGCGCGGCGTGGGAGGGGGCGGTGGCGGGGTCGCCCTCGGCGGCGTTGCGGCGCTTCAGAAAATCGAGCGGCACGAGGAGGCTCCGTGCGACGGGATCGGACCGCGGATCATGGTAGCAGCGGGTCCCGGTGGCTCGTACCGGTACGTTCGGCGGGCGATCGGTGAGCGCCGCCGGGCGCAATCAGCCGGCCGCCGGCTCCAGGATGACCGCCTCGTCCGGTCGCAGCTCGATCACTCCGTCAGAACCCACCTCCGACGGATCGCGGTGCGTCCCGACGGTCGAGCGCCACCGCCCGTCGCCGAGCGCACGGATATCGACCCGGCGCGTCTCCCCGATGAAGCTGACGAGGACGAGCAGCTGGGAGTCCCCGTCGCCGCGGGTCCAGGCAAGGACGTCGGGCGCGCCGCTGTCGACCCGGCGCATCGCGCCGCGTCGGAGGGCTGGGGAACGGCGCCGAACGTCGAGGAGCCGCCGATAGGCCGCGAAGACGGAGTCGGGGTCGCGTGCCTGCCGCTCGACGTTCCGCCGGTCCGCATCCGGAGCGAGGCGGATCCACGGCCGGCCGGTCGTGAACCCGGCCCCCGGGCTGGATGTCCACTGCATCGGCGTGCGGCAGCGCGAACGGTCGTACCACGGGAAATCCGGTCCGGCTCGGAGCGCCGGCGGGTCGACGATCTCGTCCCGCGGGATGTCGACGTCGACCATCCCGATCTCCTCGCCGTAGTACAGGAACGGGGCGCCACGGAGGGTCAGCACCACGACCGCGGCCGCCTTGGCGATCGCATCGTGGTCGGGGTCGCGGTCGCGCCCGACCGAGGCGGACAGCCGGGTCGCCTGCCGCTCCCGATCGTGGTTCGACAGGGCGATCGTCGGCCAGAGCTCGGGGCCGTACGCCGCCTCGCGCCGATCGATCCCCGCGGCGAACGCATCGGCCGTCCACGGCGATTCCATCAGCGACCAGTCGAACACGATGTGTCGGTCACGGGTGTACTTCGCGGCGGTCTCGGTGCCACCCGAGAACAGCTCGCCCACGGACATCCGGCCCGGCTGCTCGTCGACGATCGCGCGGAAGCGCTCGATCAGCTCGCCGAAGTCGGCCTGGTCGAGGTCGTAGCGATGGTCCAGCCGGTTCCACGGCGAGCCGCCTTCGACGACCGGGTTGTCGCGGAGGTCCGGGTCCTTGAGGAACGCGTTGAAGACATCGAGCCGGAAGCCATCGACGCCGCGCTCGAGCCAGCCCCGGACCATGTCCCACTGGGCCGCCTCGACCGCGGGGTTCCGCCAGTTCAGCTCGGGCTGCCCCACGAGGAACGTGTGGTAGTAGAACTGACCGCGCTCCTGGACCCACTCCCAGCCCGGGCCGCCGAAGAACGACACCCAGTTGTTCGGCGGGATCGGGTTGCCGGCGTGATCGAACCCCTTGGGGTCGCGCCACAGGTAGAAGTCGGCGTAGGGGCCCTCGCGTGAGGCCTTGGAGGCGAGGAACCACGGGTGCTCGTCGCTCGTGTGGTTCATCACGAGATCGAGGATCACCTTGATCCCGCGATCGTGGCAGGCGCCGACGAGCCGGTCGAAGTCTGCGTCCGTGCCGAGCAATGGATCGACCGTCGTGTGGTCGGACACGTCGTAGCCCAGGTCGCGACCGGGCGACGGGTAGATGGGCGAGAGCCAGATCGCGTCGACGGGTAGCGCGTCCGGCCCGAGATGGTCGAGATGGGCGAGGATGCCCGGCAGGTCGCCCGTCCCATCGCCGTCCGAGTCTGCGAAGCTCCGCGGATAGATCTGGTAGACGACCCCGTCGCGCCAATCGGCGTCGGTCGCGGCCTGGACGGGTGGCTGCTCGGTCATCGGCGAAGTCTGGGCGACCGCTCGGCGGAGGGTCAAACCGCGCCGTTGGGCGGGCCTACCCCGAACGCGGGCGGCCGCGGGCCGAACCTATACTCGGGCCCGATGACGTCCAGCGACCCTTCGACGACGGCCGGGCGGATCCGGGTCGGCGTCGCCGGGCTCGGCGCCGTCGCCCAGGCCGTCCATCTCCCGCTCCTGTCCCGCCACGACGACACGTTTGAGATCGCCGCGTTGGCCGACCTCGCCCCGTCCCTCCTCGAGCGGATCGGCGACCGGTACGGCGTCGCGGAGCGCGGGAGGGCGGGCAGCGTCGACGAGCTCCTCGAGCTCCCCGGGCTCGATGCGATCATCCTCCTGACGTCCGGCTCCCACGGAGCGCCAGCGCTGGCGGCGCTCGATCGCGGGCTCGCCATCCTGTGCGAGAAGCCCCTGGCGACGACCGTCGCCGAGGCCGACCGCCTGGCCGCGTCACCTGCTGCTGACCGCCTCCTGCTCGGCTACATGAAGGCCTATGACCCGGCGGTCGAGGAGGCTCGACGGATCGCCCGGGAGTCCGCTGCCGAGCTCCTCGAGCTGCGCGCGATCGACGTGACGATCCTCCACCCCACGAGCGATGCGCAGCTCGAGTTCGCCCATTTGATCCGGCCCGGCGGCGCCGACCCGAAGCGGCTCGTCGTCCCGGGCCCGGACCGCGACGCGCTCGTGACCGCGGCCCTGGGTCCTGCGGCGGCCGAGATCGCGCCGCTCTACGAAGGGCTCCTCTTGGCGAGCGTCGTCCACGAGCTGTCGGTGATCCGAGCGGTCACCGGCGACCGCGGCCCGCTGTCGATCGACCACGTCGACGTCTGGCCGGAGGGCGAGTGGCCGCCGTCGGTGCTCGTCGTGGGTCGTCAGGCGTCCGGCGTGCGGGTGACGATCGCGTGGCACTTCCTCGATCACTACCCGGCCTATCGCGAGGAGGTGCGCTTCCATCATCGCGGCGGCTCGGTCGAGCTGACCTTCCCCTCTCCGTACCGGCTCCACGAGCCGACGACCCTCCAGGTGGAGACGGGGGCGGCCGAGACCCGTCGCCGGACGATGTTCGATTCGATCGAGGAAGCCTTCGAGCGCGAGCTGCTCGCCTTCGGCCGGCTCGTCCGCGACGGAACGCCGGCGCCAACGGGCATCGCGGACGGGCGGACCGACACGATCACCTGCCAGCGGATCGCGGTTGCCTGGGCGAACCGGCTCGGGATCCGCGTGGGCGGGGAGGCGGCCGAGGCCGGAGCCCAGGCGTGACTCCCGCACCGCCGGCCGGCGGTCCGGCGACGATCATCCATCTCGTCCCGCACACCCACTGGGACCGCGAGTGGTACGAGCCGTTCCAGGTCTTCCGAATGCGCCTCGTCGAGCTCGTCGACCAGCTCCTCGACGCGATGGAGGCCGACGAGCGGCTCGCCTTCACCCTCGACGGCCAGCTCGCGACGGTCGATGACTACCTCGAGGTCCGGCCGGAGCACCGCGAGCGGCTCGTCGCGCTGATCGCCGCGGGCCGGCTCGCGATCGGGCCATGGCAGATCCTCATGGACGAGTTCCTCGTCTCGGGCGAGACGATCGTCCGCAATCTCGAGCTGGGCTGGCACGCCGCCGAGCGACTGGCCGGAGCTGACGCGGCGATGCCCGTCGGCTACCTGCCCGACATGTTCGGCCACGTCGCGCAGATGCCCCAGATCCTGCGACGCGCCGGGATCCGCCATGCCGTCGTCTGGCGGGGGGTCCCGGCGGCGATCGACCGCAATGCCTTCGTTTGGCGCGCGCCGGACGGATCGGAGGTCCGGGCGGAGTACCTCGTGGGCGGGTATGGCAACGGCGCCTACCTGCTCGCGATCCCGGACAAGCTCGGCGAGAAGGTCGCCCGGTATGTCGAGACCAGCCGGGCGTTCTACGGCGATCGCTCGATTCTCGCGATGTACGGAACCGACCACGCGGTCCCCTCCCCGCGTCTCGCCGAGATCGTCGCGGGCGTCAACGCGGCGCAGCCGGCGGGCGGCGTGGAGATCCGGATTGAGACGCTCGCAACATACATCCGGGCCTACGACGCCGCGCTCGCCGATCCCGCCGCGCCGGACCCGGCGCCGGCACCCGTGTGGGCCGGCGAGCTCCGCTCGGCAGCCCGGGCGAACATGCTCTCCAACGTCACCTCGGCCCGGATCGACATCAAGATGGCCGCGGCCCGGGCCGAGCGGACGCTCGAGCGCTATGCCGAGCCGCTCGCGGCACTCCACGGCGGCACGTGGCCGGAGCGACTCCTCGAGCTGGCCTGGCGGCGGGTGGTCGACAACTCGGCCCACGATTCGATCTGCGGCTGCTCGCAGGACGCGGTGGTGGACCAGGTCCTCAGCCGGTTCGCCGAGGCCGAGCAGATCGGGCGGGGCATCGTCGCGGCCGCGATCCGGCCCCTCGCCGAAGCGACGCCGCGCGGCCGCGTCGTCGTCGTCAACCCGTCGCCTCACGAGCGGGTCGATCTGGTCGAGATCGATCTCGACGTGCCGGCGGCGTGGGAAGCCGTCGAGCTGGAGCTGCCGGGCGGGGAGCGCCTGCCGACCCAGCTCGTGGAGCGCCCGGAGACGGTCCTCCGCCGGTTGCCGCTGACCGGACGGCAGGTCCCCGAGCTCTTCGCGCGCCGGCTCCACGGCCGCGAGCTCTTCGGCCACTCGCTCGACGGTCATCTGATCGAGCGGGAAGGCGCGACCTCGCGACTCACGCTCTTGGTCGACGACCCCGCGGCGTCGGCGGAGTTCGACGTGGACGGGATCCTCGACAGCGTCGCTGCCGCAGTTTCCGCCGGACCGAACGATCCGTGGGAGGTGGTGGTCGTCCGCGGCGACCGGCGGCGGCTCCTCGCCGCCGTGTCGGCGCCGCCGCTCGGGCCGACGACGGTGGCTCCCGTGGAGGCCGCCGGCGCCCCCGCTCGGCCCATCGCGAACGCCGTCGTCGTGGATGGGCGGACGATCCGGAACGGGCTCGTGTCGGTCGCGGTTGACGAGCTGGGCGCCATGACGATCGAAGGCGGCGGGGTCCATCTGGAAGGCGCGGGGCGGCTCGTCGACGGCGGCGACTTCGGCGACACGTACAACTACGGGCCGCCCGCCGAGGATCGCATCGTCGATCGACCGAGCGTGGTCGTCGTCGCCCAGCTCGAGAGCGGTCCGCTCCGAGGTCGGCTCGACGTCGTGGCCCGCTACGACTGGCCGATCGGCCTGGCCGCCGGCGGCACAGCGCGGGCCGAGGTGAACGCGCCGGTCGAGGTCACGACGACCCTCGAGCTCCGCGCCGGCGAGCCGTTCGCGCGGGTCCGGATCGCGTTCACGAATCCCGCCCGCGACCATCGGGTCCGCTGGCACCTGCCCCTGCCCGCACCGACGGACCGATCCGCGGCCGAGGGCCAGTTCGCGGTCGTCGAACGTGGGCTGACCGTCGAGGCCGGGCACGGCGAGGTGCCGCTCGCGACGGCTCCGGCGGCGGCGTTCGTCCATGCCGCCGGCGCCACGATCCTGCTCGACCACGTCACCGAGTACGAGCTCCTCGACGGACGCGAGCTCGCGCTGACGGTCCTGCGCTCGACCGGGCTGATCAGCCGCAACGAGAACCCGTTCCGCGAGGATCCGGCCGGGCCCGAGGTGGCGGTGCCGGACGCGCAGCTGATCGGCCCGTGGGAGATGGCCTTCGCCGTCATGCCCCACGCCGGCTCGTGGGCGGACGCCGGCGTTCTCGCAGCCGTGGAGGCCTATCGCCTTCCGTTCGCGACGGCGGCCGGGCGAGCGACGGGCTCGAAGGAAGCCGCGGAACCGCAGGCTTCCGGTCCCGCGCTCCCGAGTCCGCCCGCGACCGGACTGGCCCTCGACGGCCGGGGTGTCGTGCTCTCGGCCCTGCGCCGGCGCGGATCGGCGCTCGAGATCCGCATGCTCGCCCAGACCGACAAGTCAACCGAGGCCCGGATCTCGGGCCTCCCGATCGGTGCCGCCTGGGATGTCGACCTGCTCGGCCGACGGGGCGACGACATCGCCCTCGCCGAGGACGGCAGCCTGCGGATCGCGCTCGGCCCGTGGGAGATTCGAACCGTCCGGTTCGAGGCGGACGCCAGCGCTCGGTGAGCACGGGCCGCGCAAGTTCGCTGTAACGTTGACACTGCCGAGAGCGCGCCGCTAGTCTCGGCCACGGATGGCACGATCCGGCGCGGCGACGCGCTCGATCGACTTGTCGACCCCGCTCTCCGTTCGGACCGGTTCGCCGACCATCGAGGAGCATCCGTCGACAGGACGTTCGATCGTCGTCGACCTCGACCCGGCTGACGACCGGGCTGTTGACCCACGCGGAGTGGGAACTCGTCTGACGGGCGATCCGGCCGTGAGGCCGACGAGGAGTCGAACACCGTCAGCCAGGAGGAGGAGGCCGATGGCCAAGTTCCCGCGGATTCTCGCGCTGCCGCTTGCGGCCGCGTTCATTCTCGTGGCCTGCGGCGGGGGTGCGACGCCGGGTCCCAGCGGCGGCGGTGCGGCTGCCGGTTCCACGATCACGGTCACCTCGCTGTGGGGTGGTGCGGAGCAGGAGAACTTCCAGAAGGTGCTCGACGCCTTCAACAAGAAGACCGGCATCACCGCGAAATACGAGTCGAACCGCGACAACTACGCGACCGTGCTCCAGACGAAGATCACGGCGGGCAACCCGCCCGATGTCGCGATCATCCCGGGCATCGGGTTCCTGCGGCGGTTCGCCAAGGACGGCTCGATCAAGAAGGTCGCCGACCTCGGGATCGACGTCAACAGCATCCAGGGCAACTACGCCCCGGGCATCCTCGACATCGGGTCGGTGGACGGCCAGCTGTACGCGATCATGGTCAAGTTCAACAGCAAGAGCACGTTCTGGTACCGGCCGGACAAGCTGACCGCCGCGGGCGCCCAGCCGCCGAAGACCTGGGACGAGTTCAAGACGCTCCTGACGACCCTGAAGAGCAAGGGCGACAAGCCGCTTGCGCTCGGCGCGAAGGACTCCTGGACGCTGACCGACTGGTTCGAGAGCGTCTACCTCCGGCAGGCCGGTCCGGACGCCTACAACAAGCTGTTCAGCAAGGATGGCGACTGGACCGACGCATCGGTGACCAACGCCGTCAAGGCGATGACCGACGTCATCAACGACGACAACGTCGAGGGTGGGGTCAAGGCGGCTCTCGGCCGCGGCTTCGTCGACGGCATCGGTCAGGCGTTCAGCGCCAGCCCGAAGGCCGACCTGTACTACGAGGGCGGCTTCGTCGGCGGGATCATCACCGGGCAGGTGAACAAGTCCGCCAAGCTGGGCACGGATGCCGACTGGTTCGACTTCCCCGGGTTCAGCGGCGACAACAAGGCCGTCACGATCGGTGGCGACGTCATCGGCGCCTTCACGACCAAGCCGGGCGTGAAGGAGTTCATGGAGTACATGACGACGGCCGAGGCCGGCGCCGTGTGGGCGGCGACCGGCGCGATCATCTCGCCGATCAAGGCGGTTGATCAGAGCGTCTACCCGAACGATCAGACGAAGCGCGAAGCGGCCCAGGTCGCCAACGCTTCGTCGGTGAAGTTCGACGGCTCCGATCTCCTGCCCGGTGGCGGGCCGGACCTCGGCGCCGAGCTCCAGAAGGCGATCCAGGGCCAGACGGTCGACTGGGCAGCGTTCCAGTCGGGGATCAAGACGGCCTGGCAGAACGAGTGATCGTCAGGCTTCGCTGACAGCACCGCGGGAGGGCCACCGGCCCTCCCGCGCTCGTTTCCGAAGGTCCGAAGGGAGCGTGGGCCGATGACCGATCCCATTGGAGCTGCTCAGCCCCCGACCGGCGCCGCTGGAGGTTCCCCGGTCGCGGTCGTGGGTTCGCCCGTGCCCAAAGCGCCGCAGATCCAGACACGCAGCGGGGGCGTCGCGTTCCTGTTCCTCCTGCCCGCGCTGGTCCTCCTCGCGATCTTCCTGGTCTACCCGACGATCTACACGTTCTTCCTGAGCTTCAACCGTGGCCGTCAGGGAACCTTCACCCAATGGGTCGGGCTGGACAACTACGTCAACCTCTTCACGAACGATCCGAACTTCCTCGACCTGAGTCACTTCCCGCCGTCCGGCGCGTTGTTCAACAACGTCCTGTGGCTGGTGACGTACATCCCGATCGTCATCTTCATCGGGCTCGTCGTCGCGGTGATGGCGTCCCGGGTTCGCTACGAGTCGCTGATCAAGGCGATCGTCTTCATCCCCCAGGCGATCGCCGCGACCGCGCTCGCGGTGATCTTCACGTTCGTCTACAACCCTGACCCCGGCATCGGCCTACTGAACGCGATCCTCGGGATCATCCGGATCGGGCCGATCTCCTGGCTCGGCGACCCTGCCTTCGTCAATGCCGCGCTCATCTGGGTGGGCGTCTGGGGCGCGGTGGGCTTCGCAACCGTCATCCTGTCCGCCGCGATCAAGAGCATCTCCTCGGAGGTCCTCGAGGCTGCCCGCGTCGACGGCGCGAACGAATGGCAGGTCTTCCGTCGGATCATCCTGCCGATGGTCAGCCTGCCGATCTCCGTCCTGGCCGTGACGCTTGCCGTGAACGTCATCAAGCTGTTCGACCTGATCTTCGTGATGACGTCCGGCGGACCGGGCACGAACAGCCGGGTGATCGCGTTCACGATGTATCAGGAGTCGTTCCCGGCTGGACTGTTCGGGAAAGGAGCCGCGGTGGCGATCGTGATGCTGCTCATCATGACCCCGATCATGATCTTCAACATCCGGCGCTTCCGGACGGCGGCCGTCGTATGAGCGGCTCGTCCGACGCCCTGGCGGGCCCCGCCATCCAGGAGCGTCCCACGACGCTCAGCGGCCGGATCGTCCGCCTGATCAGCCGATCCCCGATCCACGTCGTCCTGGGACTCGTCGCGATCGTCTGGCTCGCTCCGACGATCGGGCTCCTGATCACGTCGTTCCGGCCGCGCGACGACATCCAGGCGACCGGCTGGTGGGAGCTCCCGACCCTGCGGTTCACCGCGGACAACTACCTGGGCGTCATCAACTCCCAGGGCATGGCCGGCGCGTTCATCAACAACGTGATGATCAGCATCCCGTCGACGCTCCTTCCGCTGCTGATCTGCTCGTTGGCGGCGTTCGCATTCAGCTGGATCAACTTCCCCTTCCGGGACACGCTGTTCCTGCTGGTCGTGGCGCTGATGATGGTGCCGGCACAGGTGGCGTTCATCCCCGTCCTGCAGCTGATGAAGCCGTTCGGGTTCACGAACAACTACATCGGCATCTGGCTGGCGCACACGGCGTTCGCCCTGCCGTTCGGGATCTTCCTGCTCCGGAACTTCTTCATCACGCTCCCCCGCGACCTGATCGAGGCGGCCCGGATCGACGGCGCCTCGACCCTGGGCGTGTTCCGAACGCTGGTCGTCCCGCTGTCGGTCCCGGCCATCGCGGCCTACGGGATCTTCCAGTTCCTGTGGGTCTGGAACGACCTCCTCATGGCCCTGATCTTCGTGCAGAACAACGCCAACCGGCCGATGACCGTGGCGATCAGCGGCCTGCTGTCGCAGTACGGCACCGAGTGGAACCTCCTGGCGGCGTCAGCGTTCCTCCTGATGTTCGTGCCGCTGGCGGTCTTCTTCAGCCTCCAGCGCTACTTCGTCCAGGGACTCCTCGCTGGCTCGGTCAAGTAGCCGCTCCCCGTCCTCGCTCCGTGGCAGACGCGCCGGCTCCGCCGGCGCGTCTTCGCGTCGTCACCTGGAACATTCGGGCCGCGATCGGGCCGGGCGACCCCTTCCCGCCGGCCTGGTGGCGACACGTCCGGGCCGACCGGCTGGAGCGGATCGCGGCCGTCTTGCGCGGTCTGGACGCCGACGTCGCGACGCTCCAGGAGGTGTCCGTCCTCACGCCGGACGGGTCGCTGATCGACCAGCCGGCCGAGCTTGCTCGGCTCACGGAGCGTCACGTCCGATACGCCGCCGTCCATGCCTTCCCGCTCGTCGAGCCCGAGTCGGGTCGGTCGATCGGGTTCGCGAGCTGGGGGAACGCGATCCTGACGCGCGATCCGCTCGAGGACGGCTTCGCCGTCCGCCTCCCGCGCGCGGCCGATGACGACGTCGTCGAGGTCGAGGGCGCTCCTGATCCCGCGACCGGCGCGGCGCATCCGCTCATCGGCGTCCGCTACGGCGACACCGAGCCGGGCCATCGCGAGCCGCGTTGCGTCGTCGGCGGGCGGCTCCCGGGCGGGCCGACCGTGCTGACGACGCATCTCACGTACATCGGTCGCGCGCAGCGGGCGCGCCAGGCCGAGTCGGTCGCCGGCGAGCTGGCGCAGCGGGCGCGCGGCGGCCCGGCGATCTTGACCGGCGACTTCAACGCCCCGATCGATGCGCCGGAGCTGGGGCCGTTGGCGGCGCACCACCTGGGCCTGACCGATGCGTTCGCGGCGTCCGGGATCCCGACCGGGGACGATCGGCGCCTGAGCTGCGGACCGTGGCCGATCGATCACGTGCGGGTCCGCGGATTCCGCGTGATTGCGTGCCGGGTCGTGACCGAGGCCGGCGATGCGTCGGATCACTGGCCGGTTCTCGCCGACCTCGAGGTCGCCTCGGCCTAATCAGAGCCGGCCAGGCGCTCCCGCAGCCGTTCGACCTGGGCGGCGAGCTCTGCCTCGCGCTCGCGTGCACCCGCAACCACCGGCGCAGGAGCTCTCTCGGTGAACGCCGGGTTCGCGAGGCGGGCCTGGGCGGCGGCCAGGTGCCCCTCGGCCTCGGACAGCTCCTTCTCGAGGCGCGTCCGATCGCGATCGGCCGCCCCTGCGTCGACGGCCGGCGGGTGGATCGTCGCCTCGAGGCCCCCAGCCCGGACGACGTCGAGGGCGCCTGCCGGCCGGCCGAGCTCCTCCGCCGCCCCGACGATCCGAAGCGGCCGAGCTCGCGCGAGCCGCGCGATCGCTGGCTCGAGCGTCTCGAACAGCTCCCGTTCATCGGCCGGCGGCGCCAGGTGGGTCTCGAGCCAGCTCGCCGCCGGGAGGTTGGCCGTCGCCCGCGCGTTCCTGAGCGCGACGATCGTGTCGATCACCGCGCCGATCGCCCCGTCGATCGTCTCGTCGGCTCCAGATGCGTCCGGCCAGCGAGCGACGATCAGGAGCTCGGGGTCGCGGGCGCGCCGGGGCAGCGCCTCCCAGATCGCCTCGGTGACGAAGGGCATCACCGGGTGGAGGAGCCGGACGTAGGTGTCGAGCGCATCGACCAGGGTCCACCAGGTCGCCTCGCGCTCGTTCGGCGGGAGCGTTTCGTCGGTGAGCCGGACCTTGGCCAGCTCGATCCCCCAGTCGCAGAACTCGGACCAGATCCCGTCGTAGAGGGCGCGGGTCACCTCGCCGAACTGGTACTCGGCGATGCCGCGGCCGACCGCTCCGGTCGTCGCCGCGGCGCGTGATCGGATCCAGCGCTCGACCGGGCCGAGCTCGGCCTCCGCGGGCTCGGTCCGCGCCGCATCGTCGGCGATCGACGCCGGCCGCGCCCCGAGGACGAACCGCGCGGCGTTCCAGAGCTTGTTCGCGAAGTTCCGGGCGAGCTCGAGCTTCTGCGGGCCGAACCGTTGGTCCTGTCCCGCGGTGGCCCCGTGCATCAGGGCGAACCGAAGGGCGTCGGCGCCCGCATCGGCCATCACCGCGAGCGGGTCGACGACGTTGCCCTTCGTCTTCGACATCTTCTGGCCGTCGGGATCGCGGATCAGGCCTGACAGCGAGATCGTGTGGAAGGGCGGCTGGCCCGTCAGCTCGATCCCCAGCATCACCATCCGAGCGACCCAGAAGAAGATGATCTCCCAGCCGGTCTCGAGAACCGATGTCGGGTAGAAGCGGCGCAGGTCCGCGGTGTCGTCCGGCCAGCCGAGCGTCGAGAAGGGCCACAGCCCCGAGCTGAACCACGTATCGAAGATGTCGGCGTCCTGGCGCAGCTCTACGGCAGGACGGCCGCAGGTGGCGCAGGCCGGCGGTCCGTTGATCTCGGCCGAAACGGTCGCATGGCCGTCGGGGCAGTACCAGGCCGGGATGCGGTGGCCCCACCACAGCTGGCGCGACACGTTCCAGTCGCGGATATTCGTCAGCCAGTGCTCCCAGATCCGATCGAACCGCTCGGGGACGATCCGGACGGCGCCGCTCCGGGTCGCCTCGAGGGCCTTCGCGGCGAGCGGCGCCGCACGCACGAACCACTGGGTCTTCAGGCGCGGCTCGATGACGTCGCCCGATCGGTCGCAGCGGCCGAGGATCAGCTCGTGCCGCCGTTCGCCGACGAGATCGCCGCGCGCGGCGAGATCGCTGAGGATCTCGCGTCTCGCCTCGGACCGGTCGAGGCCGTCGTAGCGGGTGCCGGTGTTCGTGACGGCGCCACCATCGTCGAGGACGGTGGGCATCGGCAGGTCGTGGCGGAGGCCCGTGTCGTGGTCGGCGTGGTCGTGGGCCGGAGTGATCTTCACGGCGCCCGTCCCGAAGCTCGGGTCGACGACGTCATCGGCGATGATCGGCACGTCCCGCTCGACGAACGGGATCCGGGCACGCCGACCGACGAGCGTCTGATACCGCGCATCGTCCGGATGGACCGCCACGGCGGTGTCGCCGAGGATCGTCTCGGGCCGCGTCGTCGCGACGGTGATCGCCTCGTCCGGGCTCGGCTCGCCGGTGGACTCGTCGAGCAGGTGGTAGCGGATCGTCCAGAGCGTTCCCGGCTCCGGCCTCGAGACGACCTCGAGGTCGCTCACGCTGGTGCGGCAGCCCGGGCACCAGTTGACGAGCGCCTCGGTGCGATACGCGAGGCCCCGGTCGTGGAGCGTCTTGAACGCGACCCGAACGGCCTTCGCCGAGCCCTCGTCCATCGTGTACCGGAGCCGGCCCCAGTCGAGCGAGCAGCCGAGCTGACGTTCCTGGCCCAGGATCACCTCGCGGGTCCGTGTCACGAAGTCCTGCATCCGCTCGAGGTAGCGCACGCGGCCGAGGCTCTGCCGGCTCTCGCCTTCCCCGGCGAGGATCCGGTCGAGAACGAACTGGGCGGCGATGGAGGCGTGGTCGAGGCCCGGAAGGAACAGCGTCGGATGGCCCTGCATCCGGGCGTGCCGGATCAGCAGGTCCTCGACGGCGCCGCGCTGCGCGTGGCCGAGGTGGAGCGAGCCGGTGATGTTCGGGGGCGGCTGGATGATCGTGTACGGCTCGGCGCCTGGCTCGGGTCGCGCCCCGGCACCGTCCGGCGCGAAGACGTCGGCCGCCGCCCAGCGCTCGGCGATCCGGCCCTCGACCTCGGTCGGTCGATAGGCCTTCGGCAGCTCCGTCTTCGGGGTCGTGGTGTCGGTCATCGGTCGGGTCCCTGGAATCGAACGCCCCGCTCGTCCAGCGGACGAACGGGGTCGTGGTACCACCTGCTGGTTCGCGTCCGGGGCCGGTCCGCACATCGCGGGCGGCGTGGTCCGGTTCGCCTCTCGGCGCACTATCGGTCGCCAACCGCACGGCTCGCGAGCGACGTTCGGTCCCGTCGTGCCTGCGCGGCTCGCACCTTCCCGCGCTCGCTCCGTGGCCGGTTCGGGCCTACTCCTCTCGGTCCCCGCCGTGAGGCGCGGAGTGTAGCACGGTGGTTTCGCCCCTCCGCGTTCCCTCGCGCCCGCCGAGCGGACCCCGACAATCGCCGGGTGTGCATTTCGTGGCGAAGGCGGGGTGCATCACGATCCCCGCCCCCCGATGCCGGCCCTGGCGCACATGGCGTGTTCGCGTGCTCCATGAACGGGCCGCTAGCGCCTGGCCTTTCCGCCTCTTGGCGTCGCAAGCCCGCGAAATGAACACTGCGCGATCACGTCCGGCGGGATGGTTCCTCGTCACCCTGCCGCCACTCGAAGAGCCGCGTCGCTCCGACATCCGCCCAGACGATGCCCGGCTCCGGCGGCGGCGGGGCTCCCCTCGTCAGCGTGGCGAGCCAGCGACGGGAGGACCCAGGGAACCGGCGCCGGAAGATCTCCGGGTAACGCGCGACCAGCGCGCGATTGCGAGCGGTGGCGCGAACGACCCACACGAGCGCACAACGGCCGCCGGGACCCCAGCGGGCGACGGCGAGGTCGGCGAGCTCGGCCTGCTTCCGCAAGCTCGACGGCGCGGCGAGGCCCACGTCTCCGATCGTGTTCCAGCACTCCACGTGCACCAGCGTCCTGTCTCGCGAGGAGGACAAGCCGACGTCAGCTGACCGCCACGGCTCAGCCGGGCGGGTGGCCAGCTCGAAGGTGCCGTCGAATCCGGCGCCTCGCCCTGTCCGAAGGACGAGCTCCTGGATCGCGAGATGGCCGGCGTCCTTCGGCGGGTCGTCGGGATCGTGCCCACCGAACGAGACGACCAGCGGACGATCGAGCGCGGCGGCGATCCGCTGGAGCGCGTCGAGATCGGGATTGGCGACGCCTCGCTCGATCCGGCTCTGGACCATCCGCCCCAGACCGGCTCGGGCCGCCAGGTCGCCGCGGGGCAGGCCCCGCCGCTCCCGCAGCTCCTGGATCTGGCCGCCGATGAAGGCCCGCTGCTCGAGCCCGCGGCGCTGGGCCTCGACTGCGATCCTCGTCCGCCTGACACCCGACACGATCGGCACATGTTCATTCGGGGCTCTTCACTGCCGCTTACGTCGAGGCCGCCGCTCGTTGAGTGCTTCGCTGCACGTGGACTGTGCGCCGGCGCCCAAACGGCCTCATCGGGCGAGCCGCCCCAGCCGAGTCAGCGTTCGATGTCGGCCGAATGAACACTATGGGATCGCCGGTGGGGTGAAGGGACCCCAAGCGCCGAGAGGCTAGGCGCTCTCCCCGCGGGCCGCCAGCCACTCCTCGTAGTTCGTCTCGTCGACGCCCTTGTCGACCTCGGCCTTCGTCAGCAGGAGGGGGAGGCGGCCGGCGCGGATCGTCTCCTCGGTGATGATGCATTTGCGGACATCGGTCCGCTCGGGGATGTCGTACATCACCTCGAGCAGCGCCTCCTCGACGATCGAGCGCAGCGCGCGTGCTCCGGTCTTCCGCTCGAGCGCCACGTCGGCCGCCGCCTGGAGCGCGCCGTTCGTGAAGACGAGCTCGACCTTGTCGAGCCCCAGGAACTTCTGGAACTGGCGGGTCACCGCGTTCTTCGGCTCGGTCAGCACCCGGACGAGGTCGTCGGCGGTGAGCGCGGTCAGGGTGACGATCACGGGCAGGCGACCGATGAACTCCGGGATCAGCCCGAACTTCAGGAGGTCCTCCGGCATGAGCCGCTCGAGGATCTTGCCCCGGTCCGCGCTCGAGACGCCGGCGTCCGAGCCGAACCCGATCGACCGCCGGCCCACCCGCTCCTCGACGATCTTCTCGAGCCCGTCGAACGCGCCGCCGCACACGAAGAGCACGTTCGTGGTGTCGATCTGGATGAAGTCCTGGTGGGGGTGCTTCCGGCCGCCCTGCGGCGGGACGTTCGCGACGGTCCCCTCGAGGATCTTCAGGAGCGCCTGCTGGACGCCCTCGCCCGAGACGTCGCGGGTGATCGAGGGGTTGTCGGCCTTACGCGCGATCTTGTCGATCTCGTCGATGTAGATGATCCCGCGCTGAGCGCGGGCGACGTCGAAGTCCGCCGCCTGGATCAGCCGCAGGAGGATGTTCTCGACGTCCTCACCGACGTAGCCGGCCTCGGTCAGCGACGTCGCGTCGGCGATGCAGAAGGGGACGTCGAGGACCCGGGCGAGCGTCTGGGCGAGGAGCGTCTTGCCAGAGCCGGTCGGACCGACGAGCAGGACGTTCGACTTCTGCAGCTCGACCTCGTCGACCGCGTGCCCGGCGTTGACCCGCTTGTAGTGGTTGTAGACGGCGACCGAGAGGACCTTCTTCGCCCGCTCCTGGCTGATGACGTACTGATCGAGGGCGAACTTGATCTGGCGCGGGTTGGGCAGCTTGGCGACCGACGGCTTCGCCTTCGGCGCCTCGAGCATCTCCTCCTCGATGATCTCCTGGCAGAGGTTGATGCACTCGTCGCAGATGTAGACGCCCTGCCCGGCGATCAGCTTCCGGACCTGCTCCTGGCTCTTGCCACAGAAGGAGCAGCGGTACGGAACCTTGGGGCCCTTGGAGGTGCTGCTGGTCGTCACGGGTGGTCGCGGGCTCCGGAGTTACTTCGTCTTCTTCTCACTGGCCTGCTGCTCGGCCGCCTCGGCCTCGGTCGACGGGTTCGGGACGCCGCCGCCCTCCCCGCCGGTCAGCCCCAGATCGTGGGCCCGGGCGATCAGCGAATCGCCCGTGGCCGTGTACACGTAATCGATGATGCCATAGTCCTTGGCCGCCTCGGGAGACATGAAAAAGTCCCGGTTCGTGTCCTGGATGACCTTGTCCAGCGGCTGTTTCGTGTGGTTCGCCAGGATCTCGTGGTTGCGCTGGACGAGGAACTCCCACTCCTTCATCTGGATCAGCGCGTCCGGTGCCGCCCCGCGGAACCCGCCGGAGCCCTGGTGGATCATGATCCGACTGTTCGGGAGGGCGTAGCGCTTGCCCTCGGCACCCGCCGCAAGCAGGACCGCCGCCATGGACGCCGCCATCCCGATGCAGATCGTGGCGACGGGCGCCCGGACGTACTGCATCGTGTCGTAGATCGCGAGCCCGCTCGTGACGACCCCGCCGGGCGAGTTGATGTACAGGCTGATGTCCTTCTCCGGGTCCTCGGAGTCGAGGAACAGCAGTTGGGCGATGATCAGGTTCGCGACGTGGTCCTCGATCTGGTCGCCGAGGAAGATGATCCGCTCCCGAAGCAGCCGCGAGTAGATGTCGTAGGCGCGCTCGCCTCGGCTGCTGGATTCGATGACCATCGGAACGAGCATCTGGGGTCTCCCGGGCTGGTCTGGGCTGCTGGAATTCTCGTGGTTGGGCGCGGTCACCGGGCGGTCAGCGGGCTGAGGCCGGTGCGTCCGTCTCGTTGTGCTCGTGGTCGTGCTTGTGGTCGTGCTCGTGGACCTCGGCCGGATGACCGGCCCCGTCGAGGATCGAGCCCGGGTCGGTCGCTCCCACGGACGCCACCGAACGTGCCTGGTCCTCGTCGACCGTGTCCGCCGGTCCGTCCTCGATGTGCGGGATCGGCGGGTGTTCGGGGTGCGCGGCGAGCCAGTCGTCCACGAGCTTCTCGACAACCTTGCTGCGGCGCAGCGTCGAGCGGATGTAGTTCCGGCCGCGCTCGCTGTCGAGGTACTTCACGAGCTTCTGGTCGCGCGCGTAGCGTTCCTTGCCTCGCGCGATCTCGGCGTCGACGGCGGCATCGTCGACGACCAGGCCCTCGGTCTCCGCGATCTTGCTGAGGACGAGCAGGACCTTGACCCGCTTCTCCGCGTCCGGGCGGAAGTCCGCGTGCAGGTCCACGTGGCTCTTGCCCGTGACCTTCTCGTAGGCCTCGTCGCTGATCCCCTGGCGGGCGAGCGCGCCCCGTAACTCGTCGTGCATCACCTCGACCTCCTGCTCGACAAGGACGTCGGGCAGGTCGATCGTCGCGTTGGCGACGGCGTACTCGATGATCCGGTCGCTGAACACGTGACGCGCCTTGTCGAGGGCGTTTCGCTCGAGCCGCTTGCGGACCTCGGCCTTGAGCGTCGCGAGGTCCGCGAAGTCGCCCATCGAGCGGGCGAACTCGTCGTCCTCGTCGGGCAGGATCTTCTCGCGCAACTCGCGCAGCTCGACCTCGAAGTGGGCCTTCTGGCCGGCAAGCGACTCCTCGGCATAGTCGGCCGGGAACGTGATGTCGAAGCCCTTCGTGTCACCGACGCTCAGCCCGACCAGCTCGTCCTCGAAGCCGGGGATCAGGCGGTCCTCGCCGATGATCAGCGGCATCCGCTCGGTCGAGCCGCCCTCGAACGGCGCCCCGTCGCGGGTGCCGTCGTACTTGATCACCGCGTAGTCGCCCTTCCGCGCGGGCCGATCCTCGACCGGCGACAGGCTCGCGTTCTGGTCGCGCAGCTCCTCGATCACCTTGGCGACCTTCGGGTCGTCGGTCGGCTCGATCTCGGGCTTGAAGTTGAAGCTGCGGTAGTCACCGAGCCGGACTTCGGGACGGACCGGGACGGTCGCCTTGAAAATCAGCGGCTTGCCTTCCTCCGCCTGGACGATCTCCACGTCGGCGTTCGTCAGGGGCAGGATCTCCTTCTCGACGAGCGCGTCGCGATAGGCCTGGTTGACGACACGATCGACCGCTTCGTCGAGGACGGCGCCGTGGCCGAGGACGGCCTCGAGTACTCCCCGGGGAGCCTTTCCGGGACGGAAGCCCGGAACCCGCGTCCGCTGGGAGAGGGCACGGGTCGCCTCGCCGACGGCCCGCGTGAGGCGCTCGGCCGGGACCTGGACCTCGACGATGACCGTGCTCTTCGGCGCGGGGGTCGTGGTGATCTGCATCGCCCGCGAAGGATAGCCGAGCCCGTTCCGGGGCGACGACGCGGGCGCCCGTGCTGGATCCTCGGCGCGGCGAGTGTGGCGCCGACGATGGGTCGAACCCGACGAATCGAGGGCGGACACCGGCGGCGCCCGCTACGTCGCGCACGGCCGTCGGATCGGACCAGACGAAGCGGGCGGTCTGGCGCGTTCGTGACCGGAATCGCCGGGGGCGACCCGACACACCCGGGCGAGGCGGACCGGAGCGGCCCCGCGCCGCCGCTGGTAGGCGAGAGAGGGGTCGAACCTCCACGTCCCTCACGGGACACCAGCTCCTAAGGCTGGCGCGTCTGCCATTCCGCCACTCGCCCGTGCGAGCGAGTCTAGCGACAGGGCGTTGGTGAGTCGCGGGACGGCTCTGCCCGGCAGCGTGCGCGCGTGCTCATGTCGCACTTCCAGCGCGACGGAGCGTGGTCGGGATCAGATCGAGCCGTCGGACGACTCAGAAGTTCAACGGAGGTCGCTGGCGCGACGGGTCTCCCGACGCGGCGAGTCGTGTGACAGGTCACCTACGGGCCGGCCCCGCGTGGCGTCGCCGCAAGTCCGACATCACCACGCTCGCTTGGGCACCAATTTGAGCCGCCCGGCGACTCCGCCCGTCCGAGCCCGCGGCCTGTCGAGGGCCTCAGTGC
>Ga0081539_10003269_pt1 | contig 20335 bp, 23 predicted proteins | sample TabmetS4T2R2_FD_71023 | JGI IMG/M metagenome (GOLD analysis project Ga0081539, IMG submission 71023) | Tabebuia heterophylla rhizosphere microbial communities from the University of Puerto Rico - S4T2R2 | ecosystem: Host-associated > Plants > Roots > Rhizosphere ...
TGCGCGCCCTCGCCGCGTGCGCCCTCGGTGATGAGGATCCCGTTCCCGGCCAGCGTGGTCGGGTGGTACTGGATCATCTCCATGTCCATCAGCGGGGCGCCGATGCGGTAGCTCTGGGCGATGCCGTCGCCGGTGCAGATGAGCGCGTTGGTGGTCGGCTTGAAGCACTGGCCGGCGCCGCCCGAGGCCTGGATCGTGGCCTTGGCGGCGAACAGGTCCATCGAGCCGTCGCGGATGTTGCGGGCGATCGCGCCACAGCACTCGCCGTTCTCGTCCTGGACGAGCGCGGTGACGAACCACTCCTCGTAGCGGTCGATCTGCGCGTGGTGCTTCATGAGCTGCTCGTAGAGCACGTGCAGCAGCGCCTGGCCGGTGATGTCGGCCACGTAGTAGGTGCGGGCGGCCGACGCGCCGCCGAACGCGCGGGTGCCCAGGTGGCCGGTCTCGTTGCGGTGGAAGGTGACGCCCGAGTGCTCGAGCCACAGGACCTCGCCGGGGGCCTCGCGGCACATGATCTCGATCGCGTCCTGGTCGCCCAGGTAATCCGAGCCCTTCACCGTGTCGAAGGCGTGCGACTCCCACGAGTCGTCCGGGTTCAGGGCCGCGTTGATGCCGCCGGCCGCCGCGTTGGAGTGCGAGCGGACGGGGTGGACCTTGGACATGATCGCGACGGTGGCGCCTTCCTTCGCCGCCGCCAGTGCCGCGCGCTGGCCGGCCAGGCCGGCGCCGATGATCAGGACGTCATGGGCGGGCATGAATCCCGATGTTATTGGTCCGCATATAGCTTTGAGCCGTGCCCCCCGTCCGGGTGATGATCGTCGACGACAGCGCGGACGCGCGGTTCCTGCTCCGGGCGATCATCGAGGACGCGGACGGGCAGTTGGTGGTCGTGGGGGAGGCCGACGGCGCGCGGGCGGCGCTGGAGACGATCGACGCGATCGACCCCGACGTCGTCGTGCTCGACCACATGATGCCCGTGCTCGGGGGCATGGAGGCCGCGCCGATGATCCTCGCGCGCCGGCCGGAGCAGCCGCTGATCCTGTGCAGCGCGCTGGTGGACGACGACGTGCGCGCGCAGGCCGCGGCCGCGGGCATTGCCGAGTGCGTGAGCAAGGACGACATGGAGGCGATCCCGCGGATCGCGCTCAGGCTGGCGTGAGCCGCGAGCGCAGCACGCGCGTGAGCTGCTCGACGGTCACGACGCCGCGCAGCCGGCCCTGGGCGTCGACGGCCATGAGCGCGCCCAGCCGGCGCAGCGGCTCCGAGCCGAGCAGCTGCTCGATCGGCGCGTCGAAGCGCACGCGATCCTCGGTGCCGGAAGCGACGTCGCGCACGGGCATGTGGCCGCCCTCGTCGCGTGCCGCGTGCTCGACGGCCGCCCGGTGGGCGAGCCCGGCGTAGCGGCCGTCGGCCTCGACGATCGCGAACCACGGCCAGCCCTGATAGCGCAGGAAGTAGTCCTCCCAGGCGCGGCCGGCGCTCAGCTCGGCCGGGATCGCCACCGGCTCGGCGTCCATGATGTCGGCGACGGTGATGTCCTTCAGGCGCTCGGTGAAGTCCGACTGCGCGATCGCCGCCCGCGCCGAGGAGCCGAGCAGGTAGCCGAGCACGAGCGACCACAGGCCCCCGGTCGTGTCGCTCTTGGAGGTGAGCAGGTAGACGCCGTAGAGCATCAGCAGCGCGGCGAAGCCCTGCCCGAGGTAGGCGGACACGCGGGTGGCGCGGCTGCGGTCGCCGGTGACCTTCCATACCGCGGAGCGCGCGATGCGGCCTCCGTCGAGCGGAAAGGCGGGGATGAGGTTGAACCCGAGCAGCAGCACGTTCATCGAGACCATGAACGTCAGCCACAGATCGACCGCGCTCGGCGTGGCCCCGATCCGCCGGAGCAGCGCCACGTCGATGAACGTGCCCCACCCGAGCAGCAGCGTGCACACCGGCGCCGCCACGATGATGATCAGCAGCGTCACGAGCGGGCCGGCGACCGCGACGCGGAACTCCTGCCCCGGCGAGCGCGTGTCGCTGCTCATCTTCATCACGCCGCCGAAGAAGAAGAGGTCGATCCCGCTGACGTCGATGCCCTCGCGGCGCGCCGCGAACGCGTGGCCGAGCTCGTGGAGCAGGATCGAGCCGAAGAACCCCAACGCCGCGGCGACCGCGACCCAGAACGCGATCGACGAGTCGTGCAGCACGCGCGTGAACGAGTTGTTCAGCCAGTAGATGAAGAGGAAGAGGACGACGAACCACGTGGCATTGACGCCGATGCGGATGCCGAAGATCGTCGCCAGCCGGATGGAGCTGCCACCGAGCACTGGGCTTCTATGGTGGCATAGCCTTGCGCGCGCGGCGCCCGGCTGGGCCCGGCGCCGCCGCGTGCTCGCGTCCGGCATCGATCGAGGAGATGAACAGTTAAATGGCTTCACCAGTCAATGTCACTGTGACGGGTGCCGCCGGCCAGATCGGCTACGCGCTGCTGTTCCGCATCGCGTCCGGCCAGATGCTCGGCACGGACACGCAGCTGCGGCTGACGCTCCTGGAGATCCCGGACGCCATCAAGGCCGCTGAGGGCACCGCGCTCGAGCTGTTCGACTGCGCGTTCCCGCTGCTGACCGAGATCGACGTGACCGACGACGCGAAGGCGGCCTTCGACAGCTGCAACGTCGCCCTGCTCGTGGGCGCCCGGCCGCGCACCAAGGGGATGGAGCGCGCCGACCTGCTCGAGGCCAACGGGGGCATCTTCAAGCCGCAGGGCGAGGCGATCGCCGCCGGCGCGGCCGACGACATCAAGGTGCTCGTGGTCGGCAACCCCGCCAACACCAACGCACTCATCGCCATGAGCAACGCCGACGGCGTGCCGAGCGAGCGGTTCACCGCGATGACGCGGCTCGACCACAACCGCGCGGTGGCTCAGCTCGCCGCCAAGACCGGCGCGCCGGTGGCCGAGATCTCACACATGGCGGTGTGGGGCAACCACTCTCCCACCATGTACCCCGACCTGTTCAACGCGAAGGTGAGCGGCGAGCGCGCCTGGGACGTCGTGGGTGACGAGCAGTGGGTCGCGGACGAGTTCATCCCGCGGGTGGGCAAGCGCGGCGCCGAGATCATCGAGGCGCGCGGCGCGTCCTCGGCGGCGTCGGCCGCCAACGCCGCCGTGGACCACGTGCACGACTGGGTGCACGGCACGCAGGGGGACGACTGGGTGTCGATGGCGGTGCCGTCCCCCGGCGCCTACGGGGTGGAGGAGGGGATCATCTCCTCGTTCCCGTGCCGCTGCTCGAACGGGCAGTGGGAGATCGTCGAGGGCCTCGACGTCCCAGCTTTCTCACAGGAAAGGATCGACAAGACCGTCGCCGAGCTGACCGGAGAGCGTGACGCGGTCAGAGAGTTGGGCCTAGTTGCGTAGGTGCCAGCCGCGCCCGGATTTCGACACCTTGCCTTCGTCGGCGAGGCCGGGCATGACGCGGTACAGGTAGTTCTGCTTGATGCCCATCGCGTCGGCGAGCTCGGGGATGGTGATCCCGGGGCGCTCGCCCACGAGCGCAAGTGCCTGCGCGGCCCGCGTGCCGGAGCCGCGCGGGCGGCCGCGGCGGCCGTTGGACGAGGCCGAGGACGCGCGGCGGCGACGCGTGGGCGCCGTGGCGGTGGCCGCCGTGGAGCCGACACCGGAGAGCGCACGCTCGGCGGCCTCGAGGCGGTGGAACTCGTCCACCAGCGGCCGCAGCTCCTTCAGCCGGGCCTGGATCTCCTTGCGCTTCTCGTCGAGGAAGTCTGCCACGTGTGCCCTTTCACCGTTTATTGACGGTCACAAGTTACCAGTGAACGTGGCTTTTCCGGGTCCTTCCCGCAAGAACGATTGCACCGCATTCCGGCAGTCCTCGGTCTCGAACAGGTGTGACGTCAGCTCTGCGGTGCGCGCGTCGGCGCCGCGCGTGCCGTGATCGGCCTGCGCGCGGACGACCGCCTTGGTCGCAGCGTGAGCGATCGTCGGGCCGGCCGCGAGCTCGGCGGCGAACGTGCGCGCCTTCGCCAGCAGGTCCTCCGCTCCAATCACGCGGTTGACGACGCCCCAGGCGTGGAGCGTCTGCGCGTCGTACAGGCGGCCGGTCATCACGAACTCACGCGCCCGTGCGGTGCCGGCGCGCTCCGCCATCCGCTGCGTGCCCCCCATCAGCGGCGTGATCCCCACCACCTTCTCGACCAGCCCGAACTGCACACCCTCGCCGGCCCACAGCAGATCGCACGCGAGCGAGAGCTCGAGGCCGGCGGTCAGGCACAGGCCGTGGGCGACCGCGAGCGTCGGCAGCGGCAGGTCCTCGACCGCGTGGGTGAGCCGCAGCAGGCGATCGGTGAGCGCCGCCGCCGAGCCGGTGTCGAGCCCCTCGAAGACGTGGACGTCGACGCCCGCCGAGAAGACGTCGCCCTCCGCGCGCACCAGCAGCGCGCGCGGCCGCTCGGCGGCGGCACGGGCGACGCCGTCCTCGACGTCGGCGATGAGTTGCGGCCCCCACAGGTTCAGGGGCGGGTTCGAGATGACGATCTCGGCGACGTCGCCGTTCGTCTCGTAGCGGGCGTGAGGCATCCTCTGAACCTAGAGGGGGGACAGTCCCCCCTCTAGGTTCGGGCGTTGACCTCCCAGACCGTGATCGGCCGGCGGGTGCCGGTCGAGATGTGGGCCACGTTGGCGAGCGCCTTCAGGAACGCGCTGCCGTACTCGGCGAGCGCGCGCCGGGCCTGGCACTCGGTCTCCCACAGGACGATCATGAGCGCGTTGCCGCTCTCGCGGTCGACCAGGTTCAGGGCGCCGGCGAAGCCGGGCTCGGCCTCCAGGGCCGGGACCATCTCGTCGGTGACGATGCGGTCCATGTCGGTGCGGCGGGCGGGCGTGGTGCCGCCCTCGATGAGTTGTGCGTACATGGCGTGCAGGCTCCCGGCCGCCCGGCCCGCCGCCATCGGGGGGTTCACCTAACCCGGGCCCTTGCCGTTCTCGAGCAGCGCCTTGAGCCGCTCGAGCGAGCGCCTGGCCTCGCGCTCGGGCACGCCGCCGATGAGCATGCGGCTCGCCGCGGCGCCGAGGAACCCGCCCGGCGCCTTGAACTCGTTCTCGTACTCGAAGCGCGTGCGGTCGCCGTCGAGCTCGTGCAGCGCGTAGCTCGTGCGCGCGTACGAATGGGCCGGGCCGCGGCCCTCCCAGGTCGCCCGGCCGGGCCGCTCGGCGTCGGTGAGCGTCCAGTTCACCTTGAAGTTGGCACCGCGCAGGCAGAGCGTCTGGTTCATCCCGTAGCCCTCGCGCGGGGTGCCCTCGTCGCGCGAGTTCACGCGCCGGTGGATCGTGACCCACTCCTTCAGGCGCGCCGGATCGAGCGCGAGGTCGTACACCTTCTCGCGCGGTGCGTCGATGTCGATCGACGCCCTCACCTGCGTCACTTCGCGGCCACCTCCTCGATCTGCTCCCACTCGCGCAGTGCGCGCTCCACGGCTGCGCCGAACGAGTGCAACCTAATACCGAAGGCGCGGGCGGCGTCGCCGTCGCGTGGCAGCAGGTCGCTCTCGAGCGACTCCATGAGCGGTGTGATGAACCCCGGGTCCTCGGCCGCGACGGCGGCGGCGACGACGCTCGCCACCGGCGTGAGCGAGAACCCGAGGCGCACCGCCGGGCGGTCGACGAGCATCGCCTCGGCGATGCGCTCGATCAGCTGCTGGTAGGTCATGACGTCCGGGCCGGCGATGTCCCACGAGCGGCCGGCCAGCGCGGCGGGCGCGTCCGCGGCGGCGACGAGGAAGCTCAGGACGTCGCGGCCGTCGATCGGCTGCGTGCGGTGGTCCCGCCAGGCCGGCAGCGCGAGCACCGGCAGGCGCTCGATCAGCCGCACGAGGAAGCGGAACGAGCGCGAGCGGGCGCCGACGACGATCGAGGCGCGCAGCGCGATCGGCTCGGCCGCGGCGTCGAGCAGCGCGCGCTCGACCGCGAGCCGCGACGCGAGATGGCGCGACACCGCTCCCGTCCGCGGCACCAGCCCGCCGAGGTAGACGGTGCGGCGCACGCCGGCGGCGTGCGCGGCGGTCGCGAAGCGCTCGGCGGCCCGGGCCTCGTGGTCGGCGAAGCCGCGGTTGGCCGGGCCTTCCATCGAGTGGATGAGGTAGTACGCGGCGTCGATGCCGTCGAGCGCGCGCCCGAGGCCGGCGCCGCTGACCGCATCGCCGATGACCACGTCGTCGAGCAGCACGCCGGCGGCCGTGACGCGCTCGGGCGAGCGGGCGAAGCCGCGCACGGCATGGCCGGCGGCCTCAAGCCGCGGCACGAGCGCCGCGCCGACGTAGCCCGAGACACCGGTGACCAGGACGCGCATCGTCAGCCGATTACCGATCGGGCCGCAGGAAAAACGCCGATGGTGCGGGTTCGCCTTGTCGCTGGTAGGGCCTTTTTCACGCCTTTGGAGGGTATTTGCGGGTTAGGTCCGAACTCTGTGCGTTTTGCGGATATGAGGGTTGCCGGGTGCCGCGCGGTGAGCTTTGCTGTGGCCGTCTTGTGACGGTCTCGTGAAGCGAAGGGAACTCTGGGGGATGGACAAGCGCGGCACCGGCCGGAAGGTCACCTGCGACGACTGCTTCTTCGGGCGGAACGGCCTCTGCGCCCTCCAGCTCGACCAGGCCTGCGCGACCTTCCGCCCCAACACGCCGGAGGGGCTCCGCCCGCCGCGCCAGATGCGGTTCGTGTTCCGGCAGGAGCGGCGCCGCCAGGCGGCCTGGGAGTTTCCCACGGCGCAGGAGCAGGCCGCGCTTCACGCCTGATCCGTCGTGGCCCGCCGGCGACGACCGCCGTGCGACGATACGTCTGTGGAGTTGAGGGTCCTGGGGAAGAGTCCTGCCTGGCAGGACGCCGGAGGGGCATGCAGCGGCTACCTCGTCTCGGCGGGCGAGACCTGCCTGCTGCTGGACTGCGGGAGCGGCGTGTTCGGCAAGCTGCGCAGCGTGTGCGACTACGCCGCGGTCGACGCGGTGGTCGTCTCGCACCTGCACGCGGACCACATCCTCGACCTCGTGCCGTACGCCTCGGGCCTGACCTACGCGCCACGCCACCAGCCGGTGCCGGTGGACGGCTGGCCGGGCACCGAGGACCCGCCGCACCCGCGGCTGATCGCGCCGCCGGGCGCGCGCGACGCGTTCCGGCGCCTGTGCGCGGCGACCGGCATGCGCGAGCAGCACATCGAGACCGCGTTCCGGCTCGAGGAGTACGACCCCGGCGACACGGTGCGGGTCGGCGAGATCGAGCTCACGTTCCAGCCGGTCCCGCACTTCCTGCCCACGCACGCGGTCGGGATGGCCGCCGACTCGGTGCGCGCCACCTACAGCGCCGACTCCTCGCCCAGCGAGGAGCTGTGCGCCTTCGCCCGCGACACCGACCTGCTGCTCATCGAGGCGACGCTCCCGCGGCCCGAGCGGGAGGGCCCGCGCGGCCACCTGACGCCGGAGGAGGCAGGCGAGCACGGGCGCCGGGCGGGGGCGCGGCGTGTCGTGCTCACCCACATCTCCGACGAGCTGGACGCCGACTGGGCCCGTCGCGAGGCCGAGCGGAGCTTCGGCGGGCCGGTCGAGATCGCCGCCGAGGGCGCCGTCTACACGGTGTGATCGCTTCAAGTCGCCCGGGGTTCCGGCCGATTCACTGTCCCGTGAGCCCCGCCGAGGCGACCATCGACGGCGTGCGACTGCTGTCGCACCGTCCGTCCGTGCTCTACAAGGTCGAGCACATGGCCACCGAGCCCGTCGAGGGCGACATCGCCGTCGAGGGTCTCGTGCTGGCCGGACCGGGGTGGAACGAGCGCCTCAAGGAGCTGCTCAAGAGCGTCTCGGCCGCCGAGCGCGCCTGCCTGTTCGCCCTGCGCCTCTCCGACGATCAGGCGCTGCCGCTGCCGGCCGAGCAGCTGCTCGACCGCTCGCGCACCGACTGGTTCCCCGAGTTCCTCTCTCACGGGCAGATGAAGCCGCACTTCCAGCCGATCGTCGAGCTGGAGACCGGGCGCGCCTACGGGCGGGAGGCGCTGATGCGCGGGCGCCTCGGCGCGGTCGAGGTCCGGGGCGGAGAGCTCCTGGCCGCCGCCGAGGCGCACGACGCGCTGTTCTCGTTCGACTACCGCGCCCGCACCGCGGCGCTGGAGATCGGGCTGCCGCTCCTGCCCGAGGGCGAGGTGCTGTTCGTCAACCTCGACCCGCGAGCGGCGCTCGACGTCGAGTCCACGGTCCGCACCACGTGGCCGGTCGTCGCGCGCATGAACGCCGACCCGTCGCGCATCTGCATCGAGGTCGTCAAGCCGGAGCGCTGCGCCGACCGCGACATGCTCGCCGACATGGTCGAGGCCCACCGCAAGCGCGGCGCCCAGATCGCGCTCGACGACCTCTCCTGCGGCACCGACGCGCTGCTCTGCCTCGAGCTCCTGCGCCCCGACGTCGCGAAGATCGACAACGTCCTCACACAGGGCATCCAGCACTCCGAGGCCCGCCGCAAGCTCATCGCCGCGCTCGTCGAGCTGGCGCACGAGCAGGGGGCGAAGGTCGTCGCCGAGGGCATCGAGCGCGTCGACGAGTACGAGACCATGCTCGAGCTCGGCGTCGATCTCGGCCAGGGCTTCTACTTCGGTCAGCCGACCGAGCGCCCGATGGCCGTGGACGCGCGGTTGTTCGCCAAGCGCTCTTAGGGGCGAACTTCGAACTGCGGCTGGGTAGGGCGGCGGGGAGGCCGGCCGCGAGGGTGCATTTCGTCGCAATCGCGGCGCCCTCGCCGAGCGATTGCGACGTTAAGCACCTATAGCGAGCATTTCGTCGCACGCGCCCGCGGCCGGCGGACGATTTGCGACGTTAAGCACCCTCCACCCTCCTTTCCCTGCCGCCGTTGACGTGCGTCGATATCGACTGATATCTTGATAGCAAATGACCAAGCGAACCCCCCTCTACGTCCGCATCCCGGCAAAGCAAGCCGACCGCCTCGACGAGGCCGCGCACGCCCTCCGGCGCTCCAAGCAGGACCTCGTGACCGGCCTGCTGCACACGTACGGCGACGTGGACACGCTCCGCCGCGTGACCGTGGAGACGACCGACGACGGGCTGACCGTCGGGCACGCCGAGTTCCGGCCGTTCGCGCCGCCGGACGTGCTCACGGTCGACCAGCTCGCCGAGTGGCTCCAGGTGGACCCCAGCGCGGTGGCCGAGCTCGCCGACAGCGGCGAGCTGCCCGGGCGCAAGCTCGGCGGGGAGTGGCGCTTCGCCCGCGAGGCCGTGCTGGCCTGGCTCGCGAATCGCTAGCGTTTCCCCACGTGGCTTCCGAGCGGGACCTCTTCGCCAACTTCGAGCGCATGCGGCGCCAGATGGACGAGCTGTTCGACCGCTCGCTCGCGCCGCAGCGCCGCGGCGGGTTCAGCCCGGCCGTCGACGTGTACTACACGGCCGACCCGCCGCGGGCGGTCGTGCGAGCCGACCTGGCCGGCATCGACCCGCAGGAGATCGAGCTCCAGATCCGCGGGCGCGAGCTGATCCTCTCCGGCCAGCGCCGGCCCCAGCTCGGCGAGGAGCGCGTCTACCAGCAGCTCGAGATCGAGCACGGGCCGTTCCGGCGCGTCGTCGCGCTCGGCGTCGACGTCGACGACGAGGCGGCCAGCGCGTCCTACGAGGACGGCATCCTCACCGTCGAGCTCCCGCTCCGCGAGTCCGCCGCGCGCACCGTCCCGATCCAGCGCGGCGAGGACACGTGATCGACATCGGCGGGGGCGACCGCGAGCTCGCCCCCGCGGACGTCGACCTCCCGACCGGCGAGCTGCCGGTCCTCCCGCTGCGCGACTCGGTGACCTATCCCGACACGCTGACGCCGCTGGCGATCGGCCAGGAGCGGTCGGTCCAGCTCGTCAACGACGTGCTGATCGGCAACCGCATGCTGGTCATGGTCTCCAGCCGCGAGCCCGAGCTGGAGACGCCCGGGCCCGAGGAGCTCTACGAGATCGGCGTCGCCGGCATGGTCGCCCGCATGCTCAAGGTGCCCGACGGCTCGCTGCGGATCCTCGTGCAGGGCGGCCAGCGCGTCCGCATCGAGAAGTGGGTCAAGACCGAGCCCTACCTCACCGCGCGCGTGACCGAGCTGCCCGACATCGTCGAGGAGGGGCCCGAGCTGACGGCGCTGATGCGCAACGTCCAGCAGACGTTCAGCCGCATCATCGAGGAGGTCCCGTACCTCCCCGAGGAGCTCCAGATGGCGGTCGCGAACCTCGACGACCCGTCCGCGCTCAGCCACTTGATCGCCGGCGCGCTGCGCATCAAGACCGAGGAGCGGCAGGCGCTGCTGGAGGAGGTCGACGTCGCCCGGCGGCTGCGCCGGCTGTCGGAGATCCTCGCCCGCGAGCTCGACATCGTCGCGATCGGCAGCCGCATCCAGAGCCAGGTCAACGCCGAGATGGAGAAGGGCCAGCGCGAGTGGGTCCTGCGCCAGCAGCTCAAGGCGATCCAGGACGAGCTCGGCGAGCAGGACCCGTCCGAGGCCGAGGTCGACGAGCTGCGCTCGCAGCTCCAGCAGCTCGAGCTGCCCGCGGCCATCCGCACGCAGGTCGACCGCGAGCTCGGCCGGCTCGAGAAGATCCCCCAGGCCGCGGCCGAGCACGGCGTGATCCGCACCTACCTGGAGTGGATGGCGAGCCTCCCGTGGGACAAGGGCACGGAGGACAACCTCGACCTCACGCACGCCCGCGAGGTGCTCGACGCCGACCACTACGACATCGAGAAGGTCAAGGACCGCATCCTCGAGTTCCTCGCCGTGCGCAGGCTCAAGCCGGACGCGCGCGGCTCGATCCTGTGCTTCGCCGGCCCGCCGGGCGTGGGGAAGACCTCGCTCGGCCAGTCGATCGCCCGCGCGCTGGGCCGCCGCTTCGAGCGCATCAGCGTCGGCGGCGTGCGCGACGAGTCCGAGATCCGCGGCCACCGCCGCACGTACATCGGCGCGATGCCGGGCACGATCATCCGCGCGCTGCGCGACGCCGAGTCGCACAACCCGGTGTTCATGATCGACGAGATCGACAAGATGGGCGCCGACTACCGGGGCGACCCGGCGAGCGCGATGCTCGAGGTGCTCGACCCCGAGCAGAACTCGACGTTCCGCGACCACTACCTCGACGTCGCGTTCGACCTCAGCCGCGTGATGTTCATCTGCACGGCCAACGACATGGACCGCGTGCCCGGCCCGCTGCGCGACCGCATGGAGGTCATCCCGCTCGCCGGCTACACCGAGGAGGAGAAGCTCCAGATCGCCAAGCGCTACCTCGTGCCGCGCCAGATCGAGCGCAACGGTCTCAAGCGCTCGCAGGTCGGCTTCACCGACGCGGGGATCAAGGAGATCATCTCCTCCTACACGCGCGAGGCCGGCGTGCGCAGCCTCGAGCGCGAGATCGGCTCGGCGTGCCGCAAGGTCGCCGTGCAGGCCGCGCTCGGCACGCTGAAGGGCAAGGTGTCGGTGACGGCGGCCCGTGCGCGCGAGATGCTGGGCCGCCCGCGCTTCCAGCCCGACGTGCGACGCCGCACGTCCGAGCCAGGCGTCGCGACCGGCCTGGCCTGGACCCCGGTCGGCGGGGACGTGCTGTTCGTGGAGGCCAGCGCGATGCCCGGCAAGGGCAAGCTGACGATCACCGGCCAGCTCGGCGACGTCATGCGCGAATCCGCCGAGGCGGCGCTCTCGTACGTCCGCGGACACGCGGACGTGCCCGAGGACTGGTTCGCCACGCACGACGTGCACGTGCACGTCCCGGCCGGCGCGATCCCCAAGGACGGCCCGAGCGCCGGGATCACGATGGCGACCGCGCTGATGTCGATGGTCTCCGGGCATCCCGTGCGCGACGACGTGGCGATGACGGGCGAGCTCACGCTGACCGGCCAGGTGCTGCCGATCGGAGGCCTGAAGGAGAAGGCGCTGGCGGCTCAGCGGGCGGGCATCAGGCGCGTGCTCGCGCCCCGCCGCAACGAGGGCGACCTCGAGGACATCCCCGAGCCGCTGCGCAAGGACATGGAGTTCGTGTGGGTCGGAGAGATCGGCGAGGTGTTCGACGCCGCGCTGACCGACGGCGCCAAGCGCTGATCGTGGCTCCGCATCGCGGGTATGCTCGACACAACACTGACGCGGAGAGGTGGTATGGCAGCGAAGAAGAAAGCGCAGAAGGCTCAGAAGGCGGCGATGAAGGCGCGGTACAACCCGTACGTCCAGCGGGTCATCGAGGACGAGGACCTGCGCGACAACATCGTGCAGGCCTACGAGTCCGCCCGTAAGGCGTACGGCCGCCTGATGAACGGCAAGTCGCCGACGAAGCAGATCTTCGACGACAAGAAGCTTCAGAAGGACATCAAGAACGCCGCCTCCAACGTCAAGGACGCCAGCGTCGCGCTCCGCGAGGCGCCCAAGAAGAAGCGCGGGCTGAGCTTCGGCCGCATCCTCGTGCTCGGTGCCGTGGGCACCGGCGTCGCGCTCGCGGCCAGCGAGGGCCTCCGCAAGAAGGTCCTCGACACGCTGTTCGGCGCGGAGGAGGAGTTCGAGTACACCTCGAACACCGCCACCTCGGCGCCGCAGGCGACGACACCGTCGCCGAACTAGCGCCGCACGACATCCGGTAGGACGAGGGGCGCCTCCGGGCGCCCCTCGTCAGTTGTCCGGCAGCAGCGGGATGTCCCACCACAGCACCGCCAGCACGCACGCGGCGATGGCCAGGGCCGTGCCGGCGGCCGCAAGGGCCCGCTGCGCGGGGGTCGCCCGCGCGGCCCTCTCCTGCGCGGCCGCCGCGTGCTCGAGCGACCTGGTGAGCAGCCGCTCGGCCCACGAGAACTCCAGCGAGAGCATCGCGAGGCCGATCGGGATCAGCACGAAGGCCGGCCCGGGCGTGACGAGCATCACGACGCCGGCGAGCAGGACAAGGGCGCCGGCGACCCCGAAGGCCACGCGGAAGAGCGGGTGGCGGTGACGGTGCGACGCCCGCCGCGCCTCGAGCCGCTCGATCAGCTTGGGGCGGCGACGCCGCTCGGATGTCATCGCCAATGAGTGTGCCAAACCGAACCGAAACCGCGGCCGCCCTCCACTAGCTTCAGGTCAATGACCGATGATGCGATCGTCGTCGAGGGGCTCGAGAAGTCGTACGGGTCCGTCCGGGCGCTGGGAGGCGTCGACTTCACGGCCCGCACCGGAAGCGTGCTGGGCCTGCTCGGGCCCAACGGCGCGGGCAAGACCACCGCGGTGCGGATCCTCGCCACGCTGCTCGAGCCCGACGCGGGAAGCGCGCGCGTCGCGGGCCTCGACGTCGTGCGCGACGCCGCCGCGCTGCGCGCCAGGATCGGCCTCGCCGGGCAGTACGCGGCGGTCGACGAGAACCTGACCGGTCTCGAGAACCTCGAGATGGTGGGGCGGCTCTACCACCTCGGCCGCGAGTCGTCGCGCGAGCGGGCGCAGGAGCTGATCGAGCGCTTCGACCTCGTGGAGGCGGCCAAGCGGCCGGCCAAGACCTACTCCGGCGGCATGCGTCGGCGGCTCGACCTCGCGGCCGCGCTCGTGGCGCACCCGCCGGTGCTGTTCCTCGACGAGCCGACGACCGGCCTGGACCCGCGCGGCCGCCTCTCGATGTGGGAGACGATCGAGGCGCGCGTGGCGGCCGGCACGACGGTCCTGCTCACGACCCAGTACCTCGACGAGGCCGACCGGCTCGCCGACCGCATCGTCGTGGTCGACCACGGCCGCGTCATCGCCGAGGGCACCTCGGACGAGCTCAAGGACCAGATCGGCGGCGAGCGCGTCGAGGTCGAGCTCGTGGACGACGCCGACACCGAGGAGGCGCTCGTCGCGCTCTCCGAGATCTGCCAGGGCGCGCCCGAGGTCGTCGACGGCGTCGTGCGCGCCCCGGTGTTCGGCCGCCAGGGCATCATCCCCGACGTCGTGCGGCGCTTCGACGAGCACGGCGTCGGCATCGCCGACATCCACCTGCGCCGCCCCACGCTCGACGACGTGTTCATCGCCCTCACCGGCCACGCGGCCGAGGAGGAGCCCGAAGAGGAGAAGGCGGCCGTATGAGCTCGCTCGCCGTCACCGCCGAGGACACGCTGGTCCTCGCGCGGCGCAACCTCATGCGCATCCCGCGCCAGCCCGACCTGCTGATCGCCTACACGGTCCAGCCGGTCATGTTCGTGCTGCTGTTCGTCTACGTGTTCGGCGGCGCGATCCGCACGCCGGGCTTCGACTACGTCGACTTCCTGATGCCGGGCATCATCGTCCAGTCGATCGCCTTCGGCGGGTTCGTCACCGCGCTCGGCCTCACCGAGGACGTGCACAAGGGCCTGATCGACCGCTTCCGCTCGCTGCCCATGTCGCGGGCCGCGGTGCTGCTCGGCCGCACGTCGTCGGACGTGGTCCTGAACTGCCTCTCGCTCGTCGTGCTGTTCGCGGTCGGCTTCCTCGCCGGCTTCAACTTCATCGGCGCGACGGCCGGGGAGATCGCGCTGGGCATTCTGCTCCTGCTGCTGCTGGGCTACGCGTTCTCGTGGATCTTCGCGCTCGTCGGGCTGTTCGCATCCACGCCCGAGACCGCGAACTCGATCGGCTTCACCGCGATCTTCCCGCTCACGTTCGCATCGTCGATCTTCGTGCCGGTGGAGTCGATGCCGGACGGCCTGCGCCAGGTCGCGGAGGCCAACCCGTTCACGACGATCGCCGACGCTGTGCGCTCGCTGTGGCTCAACACGCCCGCCCACACGGACGTGTGGATGGCGTTCATCTGGTGCTTCGTGCTGATCGCGATCTTCGCGCCGCTGGCTGTCGCGCGCTATCGGAGGGTCGTAGCGAGATAGAATTTTCGCCCTGCCGGCAGTCGCAAGCTCCTGCCTTCGGGCGACGTTACATTGATGCAGTCCAGCGCCCGGATCGTCGAGGCGATGCGGCGGTCGGTCGCCGCGCGCGGGGCGGCCGGGTCGACGTTCGACCAGGTCGCGCGCGAGGCCGGAGTGTCCCGCGGGCTGCTGCACTACCACTTCGGCACCAAGGAGCGGCTGCTGGCCGAGGTCGTGCGCCGCGACTCGGAGATCCGCCTGGAGCACCTCGGCTCCGAGCTGGACTCGGCGACGACCGTCACCGAGGTGATCGATGTCCTCGTGCACTCGCTCGAGGACCTCGTGGAGCGCGACCCCGGCTTCGTGGCGCTGATGTTCGAGCTGTTCACGTCGGGCCGGCGCAACCCCGAGATCGCGGCGGAGTTCGCGGCGCTCCAGCGCGCGACGCGCACGCAGGTGGCCGAGCTGCTGGCAGCCCGCCAGCGCGAGGGCGTGATCCGGCTGGCCGACGAGCCCGAGGCCGTCGCGGCGGTGCTGCTGTCGCTCGCGGACGGCCTCGCGCTGCGGCTGCTCGGCGAGCCCGAGCACGACCACCGGGCGACGCTCGCCGCCGCCACGGCCGCCGCCCGCGCCCTCATCGCCGAACCCTGAACGACTAGGGATATCCCCGATGCCGTGAAGCGCGGGATCGGCGAGGGTGCCCCGCATGGAGAATCTCCGACGTTTGGGAGCACTGACACTTGCCGGAGGCGCGCTGCTGATCCCAGCCGCCGCCGCACAGGCCGCGACCAAGGACGCGTACGCGGGCACCCCTCCCACGGGGGCGCTCAAGGGCGTGCCTGAGTATGTGGCCGACAACGCCTTCTATCCGAAGCGCACCGTGATCCACCAGGGCGACAAGGTCGCCTTCAACATCCTCGGCTTCCACACCGTGACGCTCGCGCCCAAGGGCCCGCGGCCGGCGCTGTTCCTGGTCGACCCGACCCATCCGGTGTCCGGCATCAAGGACGCCGCGAACGCGGACTTCTGGTTCAACGGCCTGCCGAGCGTGGGCATCAACCCGCAGGTCGCGGCGCCGACCGCGACCCAGACGTTCGACGGCACCCAGCTCGTCGGCTCGGGCATCCCGGGCGGCCCGCCGAAGCCGTTCAAGGTGAAGTTCACCAAGAAGGGCACCTACACGGTGTTCTGCGCGCTGCACCCCGGCATGGCCGGCAAGATCGTGGTGAAGGGCAAGAAGGCCGCGATCCCGACGAAGAAGCAGGACGCGAAGGTCATCAAGAAGCAGGTCAAGGCCGCCACGAAGCTCGCCAAGAAGCTCGCCGCCGGCCAAGGCGTGCCGAAGGGCCTGACGGTCAAGGCCGGCAACGACAAGCGGGGCATCGCCGCGATCGCGTTCTTCCCCGCCAAGAAGACCGTCAAGGTCGGCCAGCAGGTGAAGTTCACGGTCTCGAACAAGACGACCGAGACGCACAACATCGCGTTCGCGCCGCAGGCCTATGCACAGCAGCTCGCCGCCGCGTTCATCGGCCCGGCCGGGCTCGACCCCCGTGCCGTGTACGCGAGCCAGCCGCCCGGCACCCCGCTGGTCGTCGACGGCAAGGCGCACGGGAACGGGTTCGTGAACACCGGCATGCTCGACGCGGTGAAGTCCACGCCGCTGCCCAAGAGCGCGACGGTGTCCTTCTCCAAGCCCGGGACGTACCAGTACTACTGCCTCGTCCACGGCGCGCAGATGAAGGGTCAGATCACCGTCACGCAGTGAACAGCCCGCGGGCGCGCCACAGCGTCCGCGGCGTCCCGTGCGGCCGAAGCCGGCCGGTGGCGACCGCCCTGCGGGGGTCGAGCCGGCCGGCGACGACGTCCACCCAGTCGTCGAACCGGCAGCGGAACTCGAGGTCGACGTGCGGCGAGCGCCCCGGCGCCGCCGCGGTCGACCCGTTGTCGAGGCTGACGTACCAGGGCTCGGCGTCCGGGAACTCCCACTGGAGCACGAAGGGGCCCTCGGGCGCGCGGCGCAGGTCGACGTTGCGGCGGACGCTGTCGAACAGCACCGCCATCGCGGCCGGGTCGCGCGCCGGCGGGCCCTGGCGCGGCCCGCCGAGGTAGCCGGCGCGCAGCATCGCCAGGCCGCGCTCCGCGCGCTGCCGGGGCGGCATGTCCATCGGCATGATCTGCGGGCCGGGCAGCGACTCGACCGGCAGCCCCGCAGCGCGGAACTTGGCCTCGAACGAGCGCGCGCCCTCCTCGTAGATCTGCTCGAGCGTGAAGCCGAAGCACTCGACGTAGCTCAGGTCCCAGCCCGGCGGGACGAAGACCGCGAGCGAGACCGGCGTGACCGCGCGCAGCTGCTCGGCCACCGCGTCCGGCACCTCAGGGTCCTCGGCCGCGAGATCGTGCAGCAGCTTCACGCCGAAGGCGATGTGGCGCTGCTCGTCGAGCGACACGTTGCGCATGCCCTCGCGGAAGCCGGGCAGCAGCTCGCGCTCGGCCAGGTAGTCGGAGATGAAGTGCTGGCCGGGCTGCGCGAGCGTCGCCTCGACGACGAAGTGGTACATGCACACGGCCTGCGCGAGCTTGGTGCGCGAGCGGTCGCGGCGCAGCTCGTCGACGACCCGGTCGAGCATCTCGAACGTCCGCACGAAGCCCCACGTGAGCTCGGGGCGCGTCGCTGCGAGCGCGCCCGCGATGGTGCCGTCGCCGGCCTGGACCACCTCGTGCATGAAGCGGTTGAAGAACACCGCGTGACGCGCCTCGTCGACCTGCTGGGTGGTGAGGAAGTACTTCTGCTCCTCGCGCGGGGCGGCGTCGATGAACGGCGAGAGGTCGGCGGCCACCGCGTCCTCGCCGTGGAAGAACATCGCGTAGTTCCACAGCGCCGCCCGGCGCTCGAGGTCGGTGAACCGCTCCTGCCACTCGACGCGATCGACGCTGAAGTCGATCTCCGTCGCGCGCCAGTTGCCGCGCTCCCAGCGCTTGTAGAGGTCCGTGTAGCTGACCTGGTCGACTGCCGCGCTCACCGCACCGACTCTGTCACACGACCCACGAGGTCGGCGACAGTTACCCGCACCTGCTCGAGCGTGTCGCGGTCGCGCAGCGTGACGGTGTCGTCCTCGAGCGTCTGGTGGTCGACGGTGACCGCGAGCGGCGTGCCGATCTCGTCCTGGCGCCGGTAGCGCCGGCCGATCGCCCCGCCGTCGTCGTACTCGGCGGTGACGTGCCGGCGCAGCTCGAGGTAGATCTCGCGGGCCTTCTCGGGGTGGCCGTCCTTGCGCAGCAGCGGCAGCACGGCCACCTTGACCGGGGCCATGGCGGGGCTCAGCCGCAGGACCGTGCGCTTCTCGCCGCCGATCTCGTCGGTGTCGTAGGCGTCGCACAGCAGCGCCAGCACGGTGCGGCCGAGGCCGGCCGCGGGCTCGATCACGTGCGGCACGTAGCGCTCGCCGGCGTTCGGGTCGAAGAACTCGAGCTTCTCGCCCGAGTGCTTGGCGTGCTGCGTGAGGTCGAAGTCCCCGCGGTTGGCGATGCCCTCCAGCTCCGACCAGCCGATCGGGTACAGGTACTCGATGTCGGAGGTGGCCGACGAGTAGTGGCTGAGCTCGTCGGCGTCGTGCGCGCGCAGGCGCAGGCGCTCGCGCTCGATGCCGAGCGCCACGTACCAGTCCAGGCGCGCCTGCATCCAGTGCTGGTACCAGTGCTCGGCCTGGTCGGGCGGCACGAAGTACTCCATCTCCATCTGCTCGAACTCGAGCGTGCGGAAGATGAAGTTGCCGGGCGTGATCTCGTTGCGGAACGACTTGCCGATCTGCGCGATCCCGAACGGCGGCTTGCGGCGCGCGAACTGGAGCGTGGTCTTGAAGTCCAGGAAGATGCCCTGGGCGGTCTCGGGCCGCAGGTAGACGGTCGAGGCCGAGTCCTTCACCGGCCCGATCGTGGTCTCGAACATGAGGTTGAACTCGCGCGACTGGGTGAGGTCGCACTCGTCGGCCTCGCCCGGGTGCTTGGAGGGCTTGCGGCCGCACTGGAGCTCGCCGAGGTGGTCGGCGCGGAACCGCAGGCCGCACGTGCGGCAGTCGACGAGCGGGTCGGTGAAGCCGGCGAGGTGGCCCGACGCCTCCCACGTGCGCGGGTGCTGGATGATCGCCGAGTCGAGCGCGACGACGTCGTCGCGCTCCTGGATCATCGCCCGCCACCAGGCGTTCACGACGTTGTTCTTGAGCAGGACGCCGTAGTGCCCGTAGTCGTACGTGTTGGCGATGCCGCCGTAGATCTCGGACGCGGGGAAGATCAGGCCGCGCCGTTTGCAGAGCGCGACGACCTCGTCCATGGACGGAGCGGGCATGGCGGGGCAGTCTAGATGGGCACCTATACTCGCGAACCTCCATGCCGATCTACGAGTACCGCTGCGAGAACGGCCACCTGTTTGAGGTGATGCAGAAGATCACTGACGACCCGGTGACGACGTGCGAGGTGTGCGACGCGTCGGTGCAGCGGGTCTTTCACCCCGTGGCGGTGCACTTCAAGGGATCGGGCTTCTACAACACCGACTACGGCACGGCGCGGCGCAAGCGCGAGACCGAGAAGTCGGCCTCCGAGGGCGCCGACAAGCACGACGCCAAGACGAAGGAGTCCAAGTCCACGGACTCCAAGCCGGCGCCGAAGCCGGCCCAGACGGCCGATTAGCGCCCCTTATAGGCCCCAGAGCGAATCGTCATTTCCGCTTGGGGCACTGCGCTGCGACACTGGGTGTCGATGACGCCACGCCAGATCGGACTCCTCGCCTCGCTCGCCGCGATCTGGGGAGGCTCGTACCTGCTGATCAAGTACGCGCTGGAGGGCTTCAGCGCGCCGATGATCGTCTGGGGCCGCACGTTCGTCGCCGCGCTGGTGCTGCTCGTCGCGCTGCGCGGGGCGGCCCGCGGCGCGTTCGCCGACATGCGCCGCCGGCCGCTGTGGGCGATCGGGCTCTCGAGCGTGGCCGTGTGCTTCCCGTTCATGCTCATCACGCTCGGCGAGCTCGAGGTCCCGTCCGGGCTGACCGCGGTGCTCATCTCTCCGGCCGCGCTGTTCGTCGCGCTGTTCGCGCCCTTCATCGACCCGTCCGAGCGCATCGGCCGTTCGCAGGCCGCGGGCATGCTCGCCGGGCTGGCGGGCGTGGCGCTGGTCGTCGGCGTCGAGTCGATCCACTCGGTCGGCCAGTTCCTCGGCGCGATCGCGATGGTGGCCGCGGCGGCCTCGTACGCGATCAGCGGCTTCGTCGTCAAGCGGCGCTACGGCCGGCTCACGTCGATGCAGACGTCGTTCGTCTCGCTCTCGGTCGCGGCCACGCTCACGCTGCCCGTCGCGCTCGCCACCGCCCCGGGCGAGGCGCCGCCGGCGCGGGCGGTCGCGGCGGTGCTCGTGCTGGGCGCCGTCGGCACTGCCCTGGCCTTCGTGATCTTCTACAAACTGATCGCCGAGGTCGGCGCGGGGCGCGCCTCGCTCGTCAGCTACCTCGCGCCGGGCGTCGCGCTGT
>Ga0081539_10003270_pt1 | contig 20333 bp, 24 predicted proteins | sample TabmetS4T2R2_FD_71023 | JGI IMG/M metagenome (GOLD analysis project Ga0081539, IMG submission 71023) | Tabebuia heterophylla rhizosphere microbial communities from the University of Puerto Rico - S4T2R2 | ecosystem: Host-associated > Plants > Roots > Rhizosphere ...
AAACCGAGTAATAGGTCTGCGACTTGTCCGGCGGCGCGGTGCGTTGGGCGTTCACGCCGATCGTATTGGCATCGCCGGAGCAGCGCGCCGCGTACTTCCATTTCTCGACCTTCACCGCACGCGGCGCGGCAGGAGAAATGTCCTGCGTGCGGATCTGCAACTCGCCGATGAAGATGCTGATCGGGCCCTGGATGCTCGGACGCTTGCTCACCAGGTAGGTGCGGAAGCGCATATCCTTGTCGACGCCGCCTTCGACGAGCTTGCCGAGCGCAGGCAGCTGCGCGAACTCCGCGGCATTGGTCGGAAGCTGCGAGGGCTTCGCCGGCTTCGGCGCCGCCCATGCGGCGCATGGCGCGAGGCAGGCCAGCACGATCAGCGCGCGGAAAATCATTCGACTTTCAGATTGAGCTTGCGGATCAGCGTGGACCACTTCGTCTCCTCGCGATCGATGTCGGCGGCGTATTCTTCCGGCGTCGAGGTCAACGGATCGCCGCCCTCGGAGGCAATGCGCTTCTTCACCTCCTCGTCGTCGGCGAGCTTGCGCAGCGCGGCATTGAGCTTCTCGATGATCGGCTTCGGCGTGCCGGCCGGCGCGAGCACGCCATAGTGCAGCACGGCCTCGAACCCGGGCATGCCGGATTCCGCGAAGGTCGGCGTGTCGGGCAACAGCGTGGTGCGCGTCGGGCTCGCGACCGCGATGGCGCGCAGCTTGCCGGCGCGGATGTTGCCGAGCGCCGGCGGGATCACGCCGAACGCGACTGGCACGTGCCCGCCGAGCAGATCGTTCATCACCAGCGCGGTGCCCTTGTAGGGAATGATCGCCACGTCGAGGCCGGCGACTGCCTTGAACGACTCCGCCGACATGTAGCCGCCGGTGCCGACCGCCGAGGAACCGACATTGAGCTTGCCCGGCTCCTTCTTGGCGATCGCAATCACGTCGGCGACGGATGTGGCCGGGAACGACGGATTCGCCAGCAGCACGACCGGCATCGCGGCGATCAGCCCGATCGCGGCAAAATCCTTGCGCGGATCGAAACCCGCATTGGCATAGAGGCTCGGATTGATCGAGATCGAGCCGGTGTGGCCGAGCAGCAGTGTGTAGCCGTCGGGCGCGGCGCGCACCACCGCGCGCGTGCCGACGAGACCGCTGCCGCCGCCGCGATTGTCGACGATCACCTGCTGACCGAGCGCCGTTGTCAGGCGCTCGGCCACCACGCGCGCCATCGCGTCGACGCCGCCGCCCGGCGGATACGGCACGACGAGCGTGACGGTGCGGGTCGGATAGTCCTCGGCGAGCGCAGGCGCCGCAAGCGCGAGCAGCAATGCGGCAATGGCGTGAAGCAGTTTTGGCATCCGAGCTCCCCTACACAGACCTCATCCTGAGGAGCGCGGCTCGCGCAAGCGAGGTGCGCGTCTCGAAGGATGGCCGCGGACACTGTGCTTGCCGCCATCCTTCGAGACGCTCGCTTCGCTCGCTCCTCAGGATGAGGGCCGTGTTACTCAACTTTCGCCCCGGACAGCTTCACCACGTTCGACCACTTCGTCTCCTCGCGATCAATGTCGGCGGCGTATTCGGCCGGGGTCATCGACTGGACCTCGGCGCCGTCCGCCGCGATGCGCTCGCGCACGTCCGGCTCGGCCAGCGCAGCCTTCATCGCTCCGGCGAGCTTGTCGATGACCGGCTGCGGCGTTCCGGCCGGCGCCACGATCCCATAGTGCAGCACCGCCTCGTAGCCCGGCAATGGTCCGGCTTCCGCAACCGTCGGCATGTCAGGCAACAGCGGCGAGCGCTGCGGTCCGGTGACGGCGAGCGCGCGCACCTTGCCCTCGCGGATCAGCGCGAGCGCGGGCGGCAGCGAGGAGAAATAGATCGCCACGTGACCGCCGACGAGGTCGGTCAGCGCGGGCGCCGAGCCCCGATAGGGGACGTGCGCGAGCTTGATGCCCGCCATCGTGGCGAACAGCTCGGTGCCGAGATGAATGCCGCTGCCGACGCCGGCCGACGCATAGGTGAGCTTGCCAGGGTCTTTCCTGGCGAGCGCGATCAACTCGGGAATGCTCTTCGCCGCGACCGTATTGTTCACCAGCACGACCAGCGCGCTGGTCGCGATCAGCCCGACGGCTGCGAAGTCCTTGCGCGGGTCGTAACCGACATTGGGGTAGAGCGTCGGATTGATCGCGTGCGTGCCGGTGCCGGAGAGGCCGAGCGTATAGCCGTCGGGCGCGGCTTTTGCGACCTGGCGCGTCGCGATCGAGCCCCCGGCCCCGCCCTTGTTTTCGATCACGATCTGCTGGCCCAACGTGCGGCTCATCTTCTCGGCGACGATGCGCGCCATCACATCGTTGCCGCCGCCCGCCGCATACGGCACGATCAGCGTGATCGGCCGCGTCGGATAATCATTCGCGCGCGCCGCGCTCGCGATCAGCGCGAGCGCGCACGCCAGATACGCGAGCTGCTTCACCAATGTCCTCCCCCAAACCCTCATCCTGAGGAGCGCGCTGCGCTGGCGCAGCGCGCGTCTCGAAGGATGGCCGAGAACTCGGCGCTTGTCGCCATGGTTCGAGACGCCGCGCTGCGCGCGGCTCCTCACCATGAGGGCTCCCAGAAAACGAAACCGCCGGTCTCTGTGCGAGAACCGGCGGCTTCCAAAGACTCTGTACTCGCGCGGCCTAGCCGCGCTGCCGATGATCGCCTCCCACTCCGGTTAATGCACGCTCGCGGTTTCGGCGTGTCTCAATCGGGCGATCTCGTCCTTCACATGCAACTTGCGACGCTTGAGCTCTACAATGGTGGTGTCGTCGACTGAAGGGTGCGCCAGCGCGTCGGCGAGTTCAGTCTCGAGCGCTTCGTGCTTACGTTCCAGTTCCGCAAGATGCGACTGCATGGACATCGAGGAAGCCTCCTTCGTCAGATTCCTGACGTGAACATTTTGACAGAAGCATAACGACAAGTCACCGTTGGTTTCGTTGTGCAGCGCGTCAAATCCCCGTAATCCGCGCCTGTTCTGAATCATCTCTTGCCTTGATGCCGCGCTCTTAAAGCGCGATACTTATTGGGGTTTCGGCGCCGCGGGGCGCGGTACAGCCGATGGAACTTTGCGGCACATGACAAAAGAGGAAGAACGCGAGCTCCGCGCGCAGCTGGCGCGCTTGCTGCAGGAGCACCGTGACCTCGATGTGGCCATCGGCGCGCTCGAGGGATCGCCCGGTTCCGACATCCTTCAGGTGCAGCGGCTCAAGAAGCGCAAGCTGCAACTCAAGGATCGGATTACATTTATCGAGGATCAGCTCACGCCGGACATCATCGCCTAACCGCTCGTCTCTATCTTGCGAGGCAGAGTTGATTGGTAACCAATATGATACTATATAGATGCAGGTCGTCGAATATCTGACCGCGGAAGGCAGTAGCCCGTTCGGTCGCTGGTTCGCGGATCTCGATCCTCGCGCGGCCGCAAAGGTCACGGTCGCGTTGCAGCGGATGGGGGCGGGCAATCTATCGAACGCGAAAGGTGTTGGTGCCGGCGTTCTCGAATACCGCATCGATTTTGGTCCCGGCTATCGGATCTATTTCGGCAAGGACGGAGAACAGATCATCGTGCTGGTCGCCGGCGGAAGCAAAAGGCGCCAGCAACAAGACATAGAGGCAGCACAAGCGCGATGGGCGGACTATCGGCGCCGCAAGAAAGGAATGGTGTGAGATGCCTCTGACCCGAGACTTCAAGGAAACAGTAAAGGCGCGCGCTGAGCGTGACCCCGCATTTCGCGAAGCGCTACTGACCGAAGCAGTCGAACTCCTCCTTGCCGGTGAGGTTGAAACCGGCAAAGCGCTTTTGCGGGACTACATCAACGCAACGATCGGGTTCGAGAAGCTCGCAAAGAAAACCGGCACGCCGCCAAAGAGCCTGATGCGTATGCTTGGCCCAAAGGGCAATCCACGCGCCTCCAATTTGCTGGGGGTTATCAGCGCGTTGCAGCGGGTCTCGGGGCTTCAGCTGGCGGTAGCAGCCCGATAGCCCTTGCGCGCCGCCTTGCGGGCATACATCGCGTGGTCCGCGCGCGCCAGCACTGCGGCAAGCTCGTCGGAAGGCCCGAGCATCGCGAAGCCGATCGAAGCGCCGACTGCGAGCGTCGTGCCATACCACTCGACCGTCGCCTCTGTGACCGCGGCTTCGAGCGCCCAGGTCTTCGACGCCGCGTCCGCCTCGCTCAGATTCCACAGGATCAGGCCGAACTCATCGCCACCAAGCCGCGCGACGGTATCGGAGGCGCGCACGCTGCCGGCGAGCCTGGCGGCGACCGCCTTGAGAATCGCGTCGCCGGCCGCATGGCCATGGGTGTCGTTCACGCCCTTGAAGCCGTCGAGGTCGACATAGATCAGCGCCGCGCGGGTCCAGTAGCGCTGCACATAGGCGAGCGAGCGCTTCAGCTCGCGATCAAAGCCGCGCCGGTTAAAGACGTTTGTGAGCGGATCGATGTCGGCGCTCGCCTCGAGCTCCTTGACCCGCGCCTGCTCGGCTTTGAGCTCGGCCTGCAGCCGCTCGATCTCGGCAAGCAAAACAGCAAGCTCGGACGGGATGCTGCGGGCAAGTCTTGCATGCGCGCTTTCACCGCGCGGGCTCGCCTCATCGAGCGGCGCGCGGGCATGCGAGATGGCCGCCGGCCGGGAAGCCGGCTTGGGCTTTGGGAGAAAGCGCTGGTCCATGATCCGTACCCGGGGTCCAGCATGAGTCGACAAGGTTAACGTCACGTATCCGCTTGCCTCTTCGGTCCAAGTTCCGATAAACCCGCGCCTTCCTTTTGAGCCTGCCGTATAAGGGACGCATGACGAAGCCGGTCGCGATCATCATGGGGAGCCAGTCGGACTGGCCGACCATGCGGCATGCCGCCGAGACGCTCGACGCCCTCGGCGTCGGCTATGACGCGCGGATCGTCTCCGCTCACCGCACCCCCGAGCGGCTCTACGCGTTCGCCAAGGGGGCGAAGACGCAAGGCTTTCGCGTCATAATCGCGGGCGCGGGCGGCGCCGCGCACCTGCCGGGCATGACCGCCGCGTTGACCGCGCTGCCGGTGTTCGGCGTGCCGGTCGAATCCAAGGCGCTGTCCGGCCTCGACTCGCTCTATTCGATCGTACAGATGCCGCCGGGCGTGCCGGTCGGCACGCTGGCGATCGGCAAGGCGGGCGCCATCAATGCGGCGCTGCTCGCCGCGAGCGTGCTGGCGCTGTCCGACCCCGCGCTCGCGACGCGGCTCGAGGCCTGGCGCAAGCAGCAGACCGACGCAGTCGCCGATCATCCGAAGGACGAAGCGTGATCCTCCCGCGCGGCCCGCTCGGCAGCGACGCCACCATCGGCATTCTCGGCGGCGGCCAGCTCGGTCGCATGCTGGCGCTCGCGGCGGCACGCCTTGGCTTCAAGTGCCACGTGCTCTGTCCGGATCCGCATTCGCCGGCCTTCGACGTGGTGCGGCGCGTCACCGAGGCCGACTACGCCGACATGGCGGCGCTCGATCGCTTCGCCAATGACGTCGACGTCGTCACCTATGAGTTCGAGAACGTGCCGGCCGAAACCGCGACGTTCCTCTCCGCGCGCAAGCGGGTGCTGCCCGACCCGAAAGTGCTCGCGACCACGCAGGATCGGTTGATCGAGAAGGAGTTCGTGCGCGCGCTCGGCATTGCGACGGCGCCGTTTGCGGCGGTTGATTCCGCTGAAGGGCTCGCCGCCGCGCTTGCGGCAATTGGCAAGCCGGCGGTGCTGAAGACGCGCCGCTTCGGCTATGACGGCAAGGGCCAGGCGATGATCCGCGACGGCGCGGACGCCGCGCTGTTCAACGAGCTCGGCGGCCAGCCGCAGATCCTCGAGGCGTTCGTGCCGTTCGAGCGCGAGATCTCGGTCGTGGCGGCCCGCGCCGCGAACGGCCAGATCGAAAGCTTCGACGTCACCGAGAACGAGCACGAAGACCACATCCTGAAGACCTCGCGCGTCCCGGCGGACGTCTCCCCGGCGCTCGCCACCGAGGCGCGGCGCGTCGCCGAGACGATCGCGGAGGCCTTCGGCTATGTCGGCGTGCTCGCGGTCGAGATGTTCGTCGTGAAGGACGGGCACGGCCATGCGGTGCTGGTGAATGAGATCGCGCCGCGCGTGCACAATTCCGGCCATTGGACCATCGACGGCGCGTCGGTCTCGCAGTTCGAGCAGCACATCCGCGCGGTCGCCGGCTGGCCGCTCGGCAAGCCGATCCGGCGCGGCCGGATCGAGATGACGAACCTGCTCGGCGAGGAGGCGAACGACGTGACGCCGTGGCTCAAGACGCCGGGCGCCGCCGTGCATCTTTATGGCAAGACCGCCGCCCGGCCGGGCCGCAAGATGGGGCACGTGACGCGAGTGTTTGAGGACTAGTCGCTGCCGTCGCGTCTATTCGATCCATTCCAGCGATGCGCCATGCGGATCGCTCAACGCGACCGGCGCACCGTTCACGGACAGGACGAAACGGCCCGGCACGCGGCTCCGCCCGGTGCGGCTTGCGACGTCGGGGAGCGCACTTGCGGCTTCATTTGACACCCAGACGTCGCACAGTGAAGCCACCCGCCGGGCGAACTCCTGCCGCCCGGATGGTTGCGCCACATAGCCGAGCACGGCGGTATGAAAGATCACGCGCGTCGCGTTGCGCGGCGCCTCCGCACAGAGCCGCGCGAGATCATCGCCCAACAGGTCGCCCTTCACGATGCGGAGCCGCGCCTTGGCGGCAATCGCGATCGCCTTGCGCAGATTGGCGAGCCGCGTCGCCTGCTCGGGCCAGACCAGCGTCTCGAGCCACGCGACTTGCGCGCGGTCGGACGGGTCGACCGGATTGAGATCGAGCCCCGCGCGCCAGACGATGTCCGGGACGGCGGCGGGAAGCGGCGTCGGGCCATCGACCGTGCAGGCAAAGACCGGCGCCGCGCGCTCGCGCGGCGGGATCGTGGCTCGGCCGTAGTCATAGCCGTAGTGGTCAGGCAGGAGACAGAGCCCGGCTGAGGCGCCGACCTCGATCAACGCGAGCGGCTGCGGCAATCGCGCCAGAACCGGCAACAGCGTCGCACAGCGCGCCGGCTCGTTGGTTTGCGTCGCGCGCTGCAGCATGACGTCGCGAACGGCCGCGCGATTGGCGAGCAGCCGCTCACGAAAGCTCGCCCAACCCGGTGCCGTGCCGAACAGATGCCGCACCGCCGCCAGCAGCAGGTTGGGCTGCCGCTTCTCGTCCGGGAGGGTCAACAGAAAGGCGAGAACCTCCCCGTCCGACGCGATCGCGCGGGCAATCTCCTCATAGAGCGGCGAACGGCCGTGGACCTCGTGATCGGCGAAGCGGATGTAGCGTGCCGCGATCGTGGCAACCATGTTCAGACCTCGCAGAGCGGGGCGGCGCATAAAAAGGCACGCGATCGGGCTGTTCACCGAATAGGCATTCGCGACTTAGTCCGAACTTCTGTATAGAGGGTTCCGGGTGGATGGGAGTTTGTATGGCGCGGCGGGTTGCGGCCTTGGTTGTCCTGGCGGCCTTGGGACTCACCCTTGCGGGCTGCGGCCCCTGCGGGTTCGACCCGCCCTGGGCGACCGCCTGCCGCGGCGGGCCGCCGGCAAAATAAACCACCCTCGGTGGACTTTCTCCGCTTGTTCTGGTAAATCGCCGCGCCCGGCAAGGATTCGTCCGCGACGAGCGGCATCGATTTGCCGGTACCCAATTCAGTTTCACGGGCTTGCCTTGCCAGCAAGGCTTGGCCCGGTCCGACCTCGAGGTAGAAGGAGCTTACTGCTTGCAGGTTCTCGTTCGCGATAACAACGTCGATCAAGCCCTCAAGGCGCTCAAGAAGAAGATGCAGCGCGAGGGGATTTTCCGCGAAATGAAGCTTCGCGGCCACTACGAAAAGCCCTCAGAGAAGAAAGCGCGCGAGAAGGCGGAGGCGATCCGCCGTGCGCGCAAGCTCGCGCGCAAGCGCGCGCAGCGTGAAGGTCTCCTCCCCGGCAAGCCGAAGCCGACGGTCGGCGGTCCCGGCGCGGGTGGGCGTGCGGGCGGTCCGGGCGGCGCGCGTCCGGGCGGCTTTGGCGGCGGCGCAGGTGGTGGCGGCGGATTCAACCGCGGTCCGCGTCCGTAACGCCTCCTCGGTTTTCGTTCTCGAACGGCGCGGGCCTCCCGCGCCGTTTCGTTTTGCGCGGCTCGGTTTTTTTACGGAGCGATGATCCTCCTGAAACCCGGTGCCGACTCTCCGGAATCATGCTCTATTGTTCGGCTATGGCCGGGTTGCGTATCAGCGTCACGATCGCCGCGCGCGCAGCGCTCCTGTCCGGCTTGATCGCGCTGACCGCCTGCAGCGCCGCGACGCTCAATCTCGGGGTCGGCTCAACAGGCTCGAGCCCGGCGCCTGCCGCCGACGCGGATGCACAAGTCGCTTCTCCCGCCAATATCGCCTCGCTCACCGAAGTGGTGCAGCGCAATCCGAACGACGCGCAGGCCTACAACATGCGCGGCACCGTGCTCGGCCGCGCCGGGCGCAACACCGAGGCGCTGTCGGATTTTGACCGCGCGATCGCGATCGATGCCAACTACGCGCAGGCCTATGCGAACCGCGGGCAGGTTTATCGCCAGAGCGGCAAGCTCGATCTCGCGCTCGCCGACTACGACAAGGCGCTGGCGCTCGATCAGAACTACGCGCTCGCTTATCTCGGGCGCGGCCAGGTCTACCGCGCGCAGGGCCGCGCGCTCGACGCGCTCAACGACTACAACCGCGCGATCCAGATGAGCCCCGGCAACGGGCAGGCCTATTACCAGCGTGGCCTGCTCTATCAGGCGCAGGGCCAGCATCAATATGCGGTCGACGACTTCTCGACGGCGCTCGGGCTGATCCAGCAGCAGGCCGAGCCGTTCATTGCGCGCGGCTTGAGCCGGCTCGCGCTCGGCGACGCGAAGGCCGCGGCGAGCGACCTCGACAATGCGGTCGAGGTCGAGCCGGAAAGCCTCAATGCCTGGACCAGTCGCGGGCTCGCCTATGAGCGCCTCGGCGACAAGGAGAAGGCGGCCGCCTCCTACGCCAAGGCGATCAGCATCAAGCGCGACCATGATCCGGCGAAGAAAGGCTTCGCCCGCGTCGGCGGCAAGGCCGGCGTGACGTATCAGCCGTTTTAACCAGCAAACTCGGTGGAAGCATTTGTGCCCTCTCCCCTTGTGGAAGAGGGCATCGCTACGAGTTCAACGAACTCGGTTGGGTGAGGGGTAGCGGCCCATACCCCTCACCCACCCGAGTATGTGGGCATGCTTGCGAAGCCCTCTCCCACAAGGGGAGAGGGCGCATCAACAACCTACCTCGCCTGCATGAACTTGATCGCCTCGTCGGCAGCGCCGAAGCGGTCGAGGTTGACGTGATAGCCTTCCGGAAAGCGCAACAGGCGCTTCTCCCCCGGGATCAGCGCGAACAGCTTCTCGCTGTAGCGGATCGGAATGATGTCGTCGGCCTCGCCATGCAGGATCAGCACCGGCGCGGTGACCTGCCTGATGCGCTCGTCGGAGCGAAACTGGTCACGCATCAGCCAGCGCACCGGGAGAAACCAGTAGAGGTCGGCGGCGACGTCGACGGTCGAGGAGTACGGGGCATCGAGAATGACATGCGTCACCGGTTTCTCGGCGGCAAGCGCGACCGCCACGCCGGTGCCGAGCGACTCGCCCCACACGGCGATGCGTCCATGGCGCGCGGCGGCGAACTCATAGGCGGCGCGCGCATCGGCGATCAGGCCGGCCTCGCTCGGCGTGCCGGTCGAGCCGCCATAGCCGCGATAGCTCAGCGCAACGAGACCGAAGCCGGCCGCGACGATCTTCTGGAAGCGATCGACGCGCAGCCGCAGCGATCCGCCATTGCCGTGGAAATAGAGCACGACCGGATGATCGTGGCGCGGCGGCACGTACCAGGCGAGCACGCGCTCGCCATCCGCCGCGGTGAGCGAGACCTCCTGCGCTTCGGCGAATCCTGCGGCCGCCGGCGCGGTGCGCACCTTCTCGGGAAAATACATCAGCGCGCGCTGCGCAAAGAACATCAGCGCCGTCAGCGCCAGATAGCCGGCGGCCACCAGGATGAATATCCATTTAAGAAATGACATCTGAACCCATTGAACTTGCAGCCGAATATAAGCGACTAACGAGGCAAGTGAACGGAACAAGCAACAACAATGACCACCGTGCCGACCGAACGCCCGAACGCAGATGCTCCAAAGCCGCAAGACGGCTTGGAGCAGGCTGCGGTGGGCGATCCGGCCGCGCAATCGCAACAACCTCCGCCGCCCGAAGAATCCAGCGCGCCCGACAAGGTCTCGAACGTGCTCGACGGCATCAGCGACGTCGTCGACATCGCTGACGTGGTCACGGGTGTTTTCTCGATCTTCGACTAAGCTCAGAACGAGGCGCAGACGTCGCGCGTGATGATGCCGACCGACGTCTGGCGAAATTGCTTCTTGTAAGCTTCGGCAACCGCCGTGACCTTCTGTCGCACCGCCTCGTCGCTCGCCACGATGATGCGCAACACGCGGCTGCGCTCGCGCCGGATCGTGCGGCGCTGCGCATCGCGCCACTGCCCTGTCGTTTCGTAGACGGTGAGGCCGTCGGGAAAGCGCGGCGTCACTTCGTGGGCGAGAAACCGCCGCCAGCGCGCATTCGAAGCATCGGGGCGACCGAGCATGAGCTCAATGTCGCGCATCGGCTTCTGCGGTTCGGGGCAGGAGGTCTGCGCGCGCGCATCGCCGGCGAACGCGGCAAGCGACACCGCAAGCAACGAACAGCCCGCCGCCTTCATGCGAGGCTCGCGAGCACGACGTCCCGCACCACGCGGATCGGCGGCATCCACTGGCGCTCGTCAGCGTAGTTGCCCGACGTGATCGCGATCACGATGTCGAGCTCCGGCAGCACGAACAGCCGCTGACCGCCATAGCCGAACGCGCCCACCCAGCGCGCCAGCGGGCGGTTCGGCGGTTTGCCGTATTGAAAATCGCCGAGGTACCAGAAATAGCCGTAGCGGCGTTGCTCATCGCAACTCACATGCGGCGTGAACGACGCATCGAGCCAGGCGGCCGGGATGACGCGGCGCCCCTCCCATTCGCCGCGATTGAGAACGAGCTGCCCGATGCGCGCGAGATCGCGCGGCGTCATGCGCAGGCCCGACGACGGCGCGGGCTCGCCATTGAATCCGTTGGTCCAGGCGGTCGTGCCGAGCCCAAGCGGATCGAACAGATTGGCGCGCGCAAACTCAGGTAGCGACTGGCCCGTGCCGTTGGTGATCAGCTTGCCGATCAGCGTGGTGCCAGGGGCGCCGTAGATCCAGCGCGTGCCCGGATCGGCGATGAATGGCCGGGTGAAGATGTAGCGATAGCGGTCCGGCGCCTGCTCCATCTGGATCTCGCTGTTGGCGGGATCCTGATAGGGAATCTCCTCGTTCCAGTCGAAGCCGAGCGTCATGGTCAGCGCGTGCGCGACCGTGAGGCGCTTGACCCGCGGATCGGTCGCAGCTTCCGCATGTTCAGGGAAGGCGTCCATCAGCGGCTGCTCGGGAGCCGGGACTTTGTCCTGCGCACGCGCAATGCCGTACAGGAGACCGAGGATGCTCTTGGTCACCGAGCGCAGGTCGTGCAGCGTGTCGGCTCCGAACGCGACGCGGCCGATCGAATCGCCCCAGATCTCGTCGTCGCCCTCGAGATAGCGTTCCAGCACCAGCGCGCCTTTGCGCGCGACGACCACGCCGTGCAGGCCCCAGGCGCGCTTGTCGGCAATCAGTTGGTCGAAACGCGCCTCGAGGTCACCCGCAAAGCCCGCCTCGGCGGGCGCGATCTTACGCCATTCGAACGGCGCCGCGTGCACGCTGCCGCCCAGCAGCAGCGCGGTTGAACCTGCCAGTGCGGCACGCCGCGTGATCACAGCAATTGCCCCGTCCTATTTGATGCTCGGCAACACGACCTCGCCGAAGAGATCGTCGGATCCGAGATCGCGCTGATTGTAACCGCCCGCCGTCACGACGAGCACCAGCTCCAGCTCGGGAAAGACGAACAGTCGCTGCCCACCATTGCCTCTCGCCGCGACCCAGCGCGTGCGCCTGCGTGCCTCGCTGGTCACGTTGGCCAAATACCAGTGATAGCCGTATTGCCGCCGGTCATTGATGCGTACCGCCGGCTTGAACGAGGCTTCGAGCCAGTCCGCCGGCACGATCTGGCGCTCACCGACCTTGCCACCGTCGAGCAGCATCTGGCCCACGCGTGCGAGATCGCGCGGCCGCATCGCAAGGCCCGAGGCGAAATTCAACTCGCCGTCGCGGCCGACGCGCCATTCGGTTGGACCGATGCCGAGCGGATCGAACAGAACGCGACGCGCATAGTCGTGCACCGATCCGCCGATACCCTTCTCGATGATCTTGCCGATCAGGACGGTCGCGCCGCCCGAATAGATCCAGCGCTCTCCTGCGACGGCAACGATCGGCTGCTCCAGCACGTAGCGATACCGATCGGGCGCGGCTTCCATGGCGGTCTGGCCGTTGCGCGGGTCCTCGTAGGAGATCTCCTCGTTCCACTCCGTGCCGAGCGTCATGGTGATCGCGTGCGCGATGGTCCAGCGGCGGCGCTGCGCCATGTCGGGCAGATCGGTGTATTGGGGAAACTGCGCGAGCAGCGGTTGATCGAGGGCGGGCACCTTTCCCTGCCCGAGCGCAATGCCATACAGCAGGCCGATGATGCTTTTGGTCACCGAGCGGAGCTCGTGGCTGCGCTCCGCCGTGAATGCGACGCGCTCGATTTTCGAGCGCCCTCCGATTCGGACCTGATCGTCGCCCGCGTAGTAGCGCTCGGTCACCAGCCGGCCGCGCCGGATCACGACCACGCCGTGGATGTTTTTCCCGGTGGCGAATTGGTCGATGCGCGCAGCAAGGTCGGCCGCGAAACCGGCTTCAGCCGGATCGATCGGGGCCCAGTCGGCGATGGCATTGCGAAACGAAAAGCCGCTGCCTGCCAGCAGCGCGGCCGAGGCTACGAGAAGGTGACGACGCGCGAACATCGGCGCCTCGCGGCTGACCCAACCGTGAAAAGCGCGCCACCGTCACATCAAACGCGGAGCTTTTCAACTCCGCTTCCATGCGGGCGAGCTGAGCAGATCTGCGCCCGCGTAATCCACATGAAGAACACGGGATGCCGTACCCTCGCCTGCGTCAATGTTGTGACGCGTCGCAGCACATCATTGCAATGTTTGCGGACGCCCCCACATGGACGCGAAAGCACCCAAGGAGACCGTGATGGCGATCCAATTCAATCACACCATCCTGTCGGCCCGTGACAGCCGGGCATCGGCCAGGTTCCTCGCCGAGATTCTCGGATTGCCTGCCCCGAGACATTGGGGACCATTCGAAGTGGTCACGACCGAGAACGGCGCCAATCTCGACTATATGGACACCGACGAGGTCACGCCGCAGCACTATGCGTTCCTGGTGAGCGATGCGGAGTTTGACGCGATCTTCGCGCGCGTCCGCGAACGCAAGCTGCCCTATTGGGCGGACCCCGGCCAAACCAACAAGGGCGAGATCAACCACCACGACGGCGGACGCGGCGTCTACTTCGAGGAGATCAACGGCCATCTGCTCGAAGTGATCACGCGGCCCTATGGCAGCGGCGGATGGAATCCGTAGAGCAAGATGAGTTGAGATCGAATCAACGGCGCCGGCCATGTTTGCCCTCTCACCTTGCGGGAGAGGGCGTCGCAGGAAGCTCAACGCACTCGGTTGGGTGAGGGGTTGCTTACCCCTCACGCAACATTCTGCGCTGAATATCCGAGTAGCCCTCTCCCACAAAAGGGCGTTTACGCCCGTCTTCGACGGGCTATGGGGAGAGGGCGCAGCGACGAACTCTGCACTCGCGGATGGGGAAGTACGCGGGCTCGCGCAAACCTAAACTCATCACGCGCCAGCCGCGCTCACAACGCCTTGACGACCTCTTCGGTCATCTTCTTGGCGTCGCCCAGCAGCATCATGGTGTTGTCGCGATAGAACAGCGGATTGTCGATGCCCGCATAGCCGCTCGCGAGCGAGCGCTTGATGAACATCACGGTGCCGCCCTTCCACACCTGCAGCACCGGCATGCCGTAGATCGGCGAGGTCTTGTCTTCCTCGGCGGCCGGATTGGTCACGTCGTTGGCGCCGATCACGAAGGCGACGTCGGCCTGCGCAAATTCCGAGTTGATGTCCTCGAGCTCGAACACCTCGTCATAGGGCACGTTGGCCTCGGCGAGCAGCACGTTCATGTGGCCCGGCATGCGGCCCGCGACCGGATGGATCGCGTACTTCACTTCGACGCCCTCGGCCTTGAGCTTGTCGGCCATCTCGCGCAGCGCATGCTGCGCCTGCGCGACCGCCATGCCGTAGCCCGGCACGATGATGACCTTGCCGGCATTCTTCATGATGAACGCGGCATCGTCGGCCGAGCCGAGCTTGACCGGACGCTGCTCGGCGCCGGACGCCGGCCCCGCGACCTCGCCGCCGAAGCCACCGAGAATGACCGAGATGAAGTTGCGGTTCATCCCCTTGCACATGATGTAGGAGAGGATCGCGCCCGAGGAGCCGACCAGCGCGCCGGTGATGATCAGCGCCGAGTTGCCGAGCGTGAAACCGATGCCGGCCGCCGCCCAGCCCGAATAGGAGTTGAGCATCGAGATCACGACCGGCATGTCGGCGCCGCCGATCGGAATGATGATCAGCACGCCGAACAGGAACGCCGCCAGCGTCAGCAGCCAGAACGCGAAATAGCTCTCGGTGCGCACGAACCAGACGATGATCAGCACGATCGCGACCGCGAGCGCGATGTTGATCACGTGGCGCATCGGCAGGAGGATCGGCGCGCCGCTCATGCGCGCGGACAGTTTCAGGAACGCGATCACCGAGCCGGTGAACGTGATGGCACCGATCGCGACACCGAGCGACATCTCGACCAGGCTGCTCTTGTGGATGTCGCCGGGCACGCCGATGTCGAACGCACGCGGCGCATAGAGCGCGCCGGCCGCGACCAGCACCGCCGCCATGCCGACCAGCGAGTGGAAGGCCGCAACAAGCTCCGGCATCGAGGTCATCGGCACACGCCGCGCAATCACCGCGCCGGCGCCGCCGCCGATTGCAAGCCCGACGACCACGAGCACCCAGGCGAAGAAGCTGGCCGGCGGATGCGAGGCGAGCGTCACGACCATCGCGATCGCCATGCCGGTCATGCCGAAGTAGTTGCCCTGCCGGCTCGTCTCCGGGCTGGACAGGCCGCGCAGCGCGAGAATGAACAGGACGCCGGCAACGAGATAGAGCATTCCGGCGAGATTGGCGCTCATCGTGAAGCCCCGTCACGTGCCGCTCGAGCTCGCCGGGTCAAGCCCGGCAATGACGACGACATTTTGCGAAGATGATTCATGGCCGTCGTCACTTCTTTTTCTTCTGGTACATCGCGAGCATGCGCTGCGTGACCAGGAAGCCGCCGAAGATGTTCACCGAGGCGAGGATCAGCGCGAAGAAGCCGAGCAGGCGCGCCCAGATCGGGCCGGAGTCGTTGCGCGCCAGCTCGACGCTGACCGCGAGCAGCGCGCCGACCACGATCACCGACGAGATCGCATTGGTGACCGACATCAGCGGCGTGTGCAGCGCCGGCGTCACCGACCAGACCACGTAATAGCCGACGAACACCGCCAGAATGAAGATCGAGAAGCGAAACACGAACGGGTCGATCGCGGCGCCGGTCGCGGCGTGCACGGCGGTGGCCGCCATCGCGGCGGCGGCGTCGGCATATTGCTGCGCGGCTTCCGCCGCCTGACGCGCGACCTCGGCCGCGGCCTGCGCACGGTCGGCGGCTTCCTGCGGGTTGATCTGAGCCATGGCTGTCTATTTCCTTTGCCGCATGATCTTATCCGAAAACCGGTTCCCACTTTTCGGGATCATGCGGCGTCCCCCTAAGCAGCAGACTTCGGTTGGAAGCTCGGATGCACGACCGCACCGTCCTTGGTCAGCGCAGTCGCCTTCACGATCTCGTCGTCCCAGTTGACGGCGAGCTTCTTCTCTTTCTTGTCGACCAGAATGTCGATGTAGGCGAGCAGGTTCTTGGCATAAAGGCCGGACGCCGACGCCGCGAGGCGGCCCGGCACGTTGGTGTAGCCGACGATCTTCACGCCATTGAGGTCGGCGACGGTGCCGGCCTGCGCGCCCTCGACATTGCCGCCGCGTTCGACCGCGAGATCGACGATCACCGAGCCCGGCTTCATCGATTTGACCATGTCGGCCGAAATGAGCCGCGGCGCCGGACGCCCGGGGATCAGCGCGGTGGTGATGACGATGTCCTGCTTCTTGATGTGCTCGGCGACGAGCGCGGCCTGCTTCGCCTGATACTCCTTCGACATTTCCTTGGCGTAGCCGCCGGCGGTCTCGGCCTGCTTGAACTCCTCGTCCTCGACCGCGATGAACTTCGCGCCGAGGCTTGCGACCTGCTCCTTCACGGCCGGCCGCACGTCGGTCGCGGTGACGATGCCGCCGAGGCGGCGCGCGGTCGCGATCGCCTGCAGGCCGGCGACGCCGACGCCCATCACGAAAACTTTCGCGGCCGGCACCGTGCCGGCCGCAGTCATCATCATCGGGAAGGCGCGGCCGAACTCGGCGGCGCCGTCTATCACGGCGCGATAGCCCGCAAGGTTTGCCTGACTCGAGAGAACATCCATCACCTGGGCGCGCGTGATGCGCGGCATCAGCTCCATCGCCATGCCGACGACGCCGGCCTTTGCCATGTCGGCGAGCGCGGCATCGTTGCCGTAAGGGTCCATGATGGCGAGCACGAGTGCGCCGCGCTTGTAGTGCGTCAGCTCGTCCGCGGTCGGACGGCGCACCTTCAGCACCACATCGGCATCATTGACAACGGCAGCCGCGGTCGAGCCGATCGTGGCGCCCACCGCCTCGTAGTCGGCATCAAGAATGCCGGACTTTACGCCGGCGCCGGTCTCGACCACCACGTCGGCGCCGAGGGCTTTGAGCTTTTTGACGGTATCGGGAGTCGCGGCGACACGCGGCTCGGCCGCGTCGATCTCAGCGGGAACAGCGATTTTCATTGTGCCACTCGCGGGTCATCCCGACGGCGGGACTTGGGAGGGTGGGATTGACGCTCAGACCAGGAAATACGCCATCAGGATCAACAGGATCACCAGGAAGCCGACCATCCATTTGGTCAGCGTGATGAACATCTCATAGGTCGCCTCGTGCTCGGCATAGTCGTTGCCGTCGGCGGTTGCGTATTCGACCTCACCGTGGTCGGCCATCTCTCGTTCTCCACCTGGAATGCCACCGCGGGGATTACCGCACTTCCCCCGGCAGGGCAACGGCGCGAGCGTGCTTCTTGAGCGCGCCGAGCCTGCCCGAATCTTGACCAGAGACCGGGAGGATCGGCGCGAACTCGATCGCTGTCGGACGGAAAAGGCGCCGGCTTGCTGCAGACCGTATTGGATCGCGGGACGACGGCCTCGTGCGCGGGTATCGCTCGATCACACCCCGTCCGCGATTTGCGGCTTTCCGGCCTGCTCCCGATAGATCGGATTTGAGGTGATCGCGGTGCGCAGCTGAGTCAGGGCACCGTCGATGGACCGGACCGCGAACGGAGAAGGGCTGATCTGGCCATGAGCGATCACCTGCTTGCCGATATAGGCGGCCCATCGCTGGATGAGGTTCAGACGCTGCGTTGGATCAAACGGATCGAAGGTGGTGAGAAGGATTTTCCTCGCCAGCATCGCGAAGATGGCCTCCGCGATAAAGGCGCAGACCTCGCCCTCTAAAATCAGAGTGCTTGCCCCGCGCACATCGTGGCCGGCATGCACCGACTCGTGCACAATCGTGGCCTCTTTCTGCAATGTCCGGCTCTTCGGGTCGCGTACGAACATGACGTTTTGTTTGCCGAGCCACTCCCCCAGGGTGCCGGCCGCGCCCCCGGTTGGGCTGCCGGCGCACAGGATTGTTTGCGTGTTGATGTGGTGGCGCACCTTCTTGAACAGGCCAGGATCCACGCTCATGCCGCTGCTCGTCGTGAAGTTGATGGCGGCAAGCTCGGGACGATGCAGGACCGCAAGAACCAGTGCACGCGCCGCATCGTCGTCGAGACTGAACGCTTCGAACCCGACCGGCGGGATGTAGATGACGGGGTTGATGTCACTCGGGTCGAAACTGTAATTGCTGCCGTCCTTGGACTTCGTGCAGCGCAGAAACTCGCGCATGCACCAATTCACCTCTTCGGGATTGCGGCACTGGAAATTGTAGAAGATCAGGTTCCAGACCTTGGGAATCCCGTGCAGGTCGGCGATGCTCTGCCAGTTTTCCGGCTTGCCGCGCGCCCATGCCCCCGCGTTCGCATATTGGAAGATGGCGCGTGGCGCCGGTTTGCTCGGTGGATAGGGAATGACATGCTGAAATTTCGCGGGTCTGCGCATCGCGACCGCCATGGCGCTCACCGTTTTGGTTGTTGTACCTCTCTCTTGTTCGCTTAGTCTGTTTCCCCGCGCGGCGCGATCAAAGCGCGACGCGCGACGTGGCGAAATATCGCAGGGGCATGCGGGGAGCTCACGCCGCGTCGGCCAGCCCCACCCTGGCAAGCGCCGCGGCTTGCCGCCGCTCGACCTCGGCAAGCGAGAATTTCTCGATCGCCTCGTTGAACAGGCGATGGAAATTCAACCGTGCGTCGAGATGGAGAAACACGCCGCCAAGGCCGATCGCAGCGCGGTCCATGAACACGAACTCGCGCGGCACGCGCACACGTCCCTGTTTCTTCAATCCCTGATGCACGCGGAACGCCTCGCGGCGCCCGTATTCGCCCGGCTTCACGCCATCGGCGATCGTGCGCTCGCGATCTTCCAGCAGCGGCCCGTAGATGAACTTGGCCCAGATGTTAAGGATCTCGATCGTCTCGCGCGAGAGGCCCTTGAAGCCCCAGGTCTCGTAGGCGTGCACGATCAGCTCGCGATCGTTGCGCAACAGCCCGTTGTAGAGGTCGACGACGCCGCCGACGAATTTCGGCGGAAAGATACGGATGCAGCCATAGTCGAGCAGGTTGATGCCGCCGACCTCGCCGTCCGCTCCGAACACCGTGTAGTTGCCGAGATGCGGATCGCCATGGATCACGCCGTAGCGGCTGAACGGAAACCACCAGGCGGCAAACATCGCCTGTCCGATGCGATTGCGCTGCGCGAGCGCGGCGGACTTGTAGGTGAGCAGCTTCGTACCATCGAGCCAGTCGAGCGTGAGCAGGCGCCCGGTCGACAGCGGCGACCACACCACCGGCACGCGCACGAGGTCGACATCGTGGAGCATCTGCCCATAGAGCGCGGCGTGCTTCGCCTCGCGCCGATAGTCGAGCTCCTCGCGCACGCGCGCCGCGATCTCCTTGGCGATCTCGGTGGTATCGATCACCGGATCCATGCGGCGGTGGATCGCAAACAGCCAGTTGAGCTGGATCAAGTCGGCCTCCACGGCCGACTGCATGTCCGGATATTGCAGCTTCACGGCGAGCGGCTTGCCGTCGGTCGAGCGCGCGCGATGCACCTGACCGAGCGAGGCAGCCGCCGCCGGCTTGTGCTCGAAGTCGCCGAATTTCTGCTGCCACTCGCTGCCGAGCTCCGCGGTCATGCGCCGCTTCACGAAGGCCCAGCCCATCGGCGGCGCCTCGCTCTGCAGCTTCTGCAGCTCCTCGACATATTCGGGCGGCAGCAGGTCCGGAATGGTCGCCATCAGCTGCGCGACCTTCATGATCGGACCTTTGAGGCCGCCGAGTGCGGCGGTCAGGTCGGCGGCGTTCCTGCCGCGGTCGAGCGAAAGGCCGAGCAGGCGGCTCGCCGCGAATTTCGCCGCGACGCCACCCACATTGGTGCCGACGCGGGCGTAGCGCGCCGCGCGGGCCGAGAAGCGGTTTCTTTCGCGATCGTCCATGAACCTGCGCGAGCTTACCACACTAAGATAGGCCTCGCGGCCACCAACGCCATAGCCTTGCGGCCGTGCTATTCTCATCGCAATCGCCGGGCGCGCAATCCCATGAGACACCTCCTCGCTCTCTTGCTCGTCGTCGGCGCGGCGTCACTCGCCGCGGCGCAGACGCCCGCCTTCACCTTCGGCGGCGAGACGTACATCCAGAAGTTCGAGGTGAAGGGCCGCGCGCCGAACGCGCAGGTCGAGTTCGGCTTGCCGGGCGAGCCGCTCGAGGGCTGGACCAAGCTGGTGACGCTGCATTCGTTCAGCCAGAACGGCAACGATGCCTACCGCGCGGCCGCCGGGCTGGCGAACCTCATTCGCGAACGTC
>Ga0081539_10003271_pt1 | contig 20332 bp, 18 predicted proteins | sample TabmetS4T2R2_FD_71023 | JGI IMG/M metagenome (GOLD analysis project Ga0081539, IMG submission 71023) | Tabebuia heterophylla rhizosphere microbial communities from the University of Puerto Rico - S4T2R2 | ecosystem: Host-associated > Plants > Roots > Rhizosphere ...
GCGGTCGCCTGCGCGGGTACGGCGCTCGGCGCGGACAGCATCAGCGCGACGCACGTCTTCCCCGCGTCGCTCATCTACTCGCGCAGCTTCCTCGAGTACGTGAAGAAGGCGAACCAGGCCGGCAAAGGCGAGTTCACGATACAAGTGCGCGGCGGGCCGGAAGCGATCGGCATGATGGAGCAGCCCGGCGCCGTGCGAAGCGGCGTCGTCGACATGGTCTACACGCCGTGCGCGTTCTACGCGGCCGTGGTGCCGGAGTGCGATGCAGTGAGCGCGAGCTCGGTCGATGGGCCGACGGCCCGCAAGAACGGCGGCCTCGAGCTCCTCGACCAGATCCACCAGAAGCGCATGGGCGTGAAGCTTCTCGGCTGGGTCGATAGCGGCATCCGCTTCTGCCTCTGGTCGACCAAGGAGCCGAAGTTCGACGCCAACGGCCAGATCGATATCCGCGGCTTCAAGGTGCGCGGCAATCCGATCTACAACGCCTTCCTCACCAATTACCTCGGCGCGCAAGTCATCAACCTGAACTCCTCGGAGCTCTATACCGCGCTCGAGCGCGGCACGGTCGACATCACCGCCTGGACGCAGATCGGGCTCATGGATTTGAACTGGGACCGCTACATCAAATATCGCATCCTGCCGGACTTCTTCGAGACGGATCTCATGATCCTCGTGAATCAGAAGAAGTGGCAGTCGCTCTCGCCGAAGACGCGCGAGATCTTGCAGAGCACGGCGCTCGAGCATGAGGGCGCGAGCCTGCGCGAGCTGCAGGAGCTCTGGAAGAAGGAGCAAGCGGAGCTCGAGAAGCGCGGCATCAAGACACTGTCGCAGTCGCCAGAGGCGTCGAAGAAGTTCGTCGCCGGGGCGCGCGCGGCGAGCCTGGCGCGCATGAAGGAGCGTATGGAAAAGGCGGGCGGCATGGAGAACTACGACAAAGTCGTGCGGTTGCTGACGCCGGAGTGATCAAGAAGGCATACGACGCCGTGCTCTACGGCATGGCGTGGGTCGCCGGCTTTCTCATGGCCGCGATGATGGTCACGATCTGCATCGACGTCGGGCTGCGCAACCTCGGCTACCAGAGCTCGGCCCACCTCTTCACCTTCACCGAGTACGCGCTGCTCGCAGTGCCGTGCCTTGGCGCGCCGTGGCTCGTGCGCGAGAAGGGCCACATCTTCGTCGAGATCGTCTTCATGTACCTCGCGCCGCGGCACCAGGCGAAGCTGCGCTTCGTCATCGGCGCGCTCTGCGTCATGGTGTGCGCCGTGCTCTCCTGGTACGGCGGTGTTGTGACGGTGAATGACTTCATCAACAACGAGAAGGACGTGCGGTCCTTCGACATGCCGCGCTGGATCGTGGTCGGTTTCATTCCGCTGTCCTTCGCCATGATGGGCATCGAGTTCCTGCGCTTTCTCGCGCGCGGCGAGAATTTTCTCGGCAGCCTGGCGAGCCAGTCCGAGGTCTAGAACGTGGCGTGGTACTGGGCGGCGCTGATCCTCTTCGGCCTCGGCGTCGGCCTGATGATGGCCGGCGTGCCGGTGGCGATCGCATTCTTCGCTACGAACATCGTCGCGGCCGCGCTCTTCATGGGCGGTGCGGTGGGCATCATCCAGGTGATCAACAACGGCTTCGGTGCCATGACCAGCTTCCCCCTCGTGCCGATTCCGATGTTCCTGCTGATGGGCGAGCTTTTCTTCCACACCGGGCTTGCCGCGCGCTGCTTCAACGCCGCCGACAAGCTTCTCGGCAACGTGCCGGCGCGCCTTTCCTTCGTCACACTGATCGGCGGCACCGCGTTTGCCGGCCCGGCGGGCTCGAGCATGGGCTCGTGCGCATTGCTCGGCTCATTGATGGTTCCCGAGATGTACCGCCGCGGCTACAGCAAGTACCTGTCGATCGGCCCGATCATGGGCGTCGGCGGCCTAGCGGTGATCATCCCGCCCTCGGCGCTGACTGTGCTCCTTGCCACGCTCGGCCGCACCGACGTCGGCGACCTCTTGATCGCGGGCGTCATCCCGGGTTTTGTGCTCGCGCTCATGTACGGCGCGCTGATCTATGGCTGGACAGTGTTTGATCCGACGGCGGCGCCGCAGACGCCGCCGCCGGCGGTGAGCCGTCGCGAGAAATGGCGCCTCGTGTTCGTCGACGTGATTCCGATGGTGGCGATCATCGTGTTCTCGGTGCTGATCATGATCGTCGGCTGGTGCACGCCGACCGAGGCGGCGGCGCTCGGCGCGCTTTCGGTCATCGTGCTCGCGGCCTGCTACGGCGAGATGACGTGGAAGTCGTTCCTAAAATCGCTCGAGGGGGCGCTTCGGGTGACCGTGATGGCATTCCTCATCATCTTCGGCTCCGCCACGTTCGCGCAGGTGCTCGCCTTCACTGGCGCGTCGAGCGGCCTCATGAACTGGGCGCTCGGCTTCCACCTCTCACCGCTCGGCATGCTGATGATGATGATCGGCGTCATCTTCTTCCTCGGCTGCTTCATGGACCAGCTCTCCATGATGCTGCTCACCGCGCCGATCTTCTTTCCGCTCGCCAAGACGCTCAACTTCGATCTCACGTGGTTTGGGCTCATCATGCTGCTCGCGCTCGAGATCGGCTATACGACGCCCCCGTTCGGCCTGCTGCTTTTCGTGATGAAGGGCGTTGCGCCGCCGGGCACCACGATGCGCGACATCTATCTCGCCGGCATGCCGTTCATCGCCTGCGTGCTGCTGCTCATCGCGCTCATCATCGCCTTTCCGCCGCTCGCCACCTGGCTGCCGGCGATCAGCCATTAGGAGGAACTGCAGTGCCTAGCCACATAGGAATGACCCGCGGCGCCGAGCTCGCCGGCAAGGTGGCGCTCGTCACCGGCGGCGCGCGCAACATCGGCCGCGCCATCTGCTGCTCGCTCGCCGCCGGCGGCGCGGCCGTCATGGTGAACGCGCGCACCTCGCGCGCGCAGGCGGAAGAAACGGTGGCGATGATCGAACAAGCGGGCGGCAAGGCTGCGATGCATATCGCCGACGTCACCGACGCGGCGCAGGTGCGCGCGCTGGTGGACGCGACGGTGCAGCGCTTTGGCGGCATCGATACGCTCGTCAACAACGCCGCGGTGCGCGCGGAGACCCCGTTCGAAAGCATCGCCCTCGAAGAATGGCGGCGCGTGCTTGCCAGCATCCTCGACGCCGCATTCCTCTGCAGCCAGGCCTGCCTGCCACATCTCGGCAAGGCGGGGGGCGGTACGATCATCCACATCGGCGGCCTCACTGGCCATCGCGGCGCGAGCGGCCGCGCGCATGTCATCGCGGCGAAGGCCGGGCTTGCCGGCCTGACGAAAGCGATGGCGCTCGATCTGGCGGCGAAGGCAATCACGGTCAATTGCGTGGTGCCCGGAACAATTGAAAGCCAGCGCGGCTTGCCGGGCGTCCCCGAACGCCCCGCGCATCGCACCGCGCCGCCGCCGATCGGCCGGCGCGGCGAGCCGGCGGAGGTCGCGGCGATGGTGCGAATGCTCTGCGGCCCCGACGCGCGCTACATCACCGGTCAGGCGATTCACGTGAATGGTGGCGGATACATGCCGTGACCGTCTCGCCGTTGATGCAGCGCCTCGCGACCTATATCGCGCAGGCGCCGAAGAAGCGGCTGCCGCCGCCGGTGGCGGAGAAGACCAAGCACCACGTGCTCGATACGCTCGCCGCCATGGTGTCCGGAGCGCGGCTGCTCCCAGGGCGCAAAGCTATTTCCTATGCGCGCGAACGCGGCGGTGTAGCCGAGGCCTTGGTCGTCGGCACGCGCCTCGTGACGAGCGCCGAAAGCGCGGCGCTCGCGAACGGCATGCTCGCGCACGCCGACGAGACCGACGATTCGCACGCGCCATCGCTCACGCACCCGGGCTGCGGCATCGTGCCGGCAGCGCTGGCGATGGCCGAGCGGGAGGAGGCGAGCGGCGATGCGTTCCTGCGCGCGGTCGCGCTCGGCTACGACATCGGCTGCCGCCTCACCATGGCGCTCGACGCCTATCAGTTTCGCGAGGACGGCCATTCGACGCACAGCTTCGGCCCGATGTTCGGCGCCGCGGCCGCGGCCGCGGCCCTCGCGCGCCTGAACGAGCGCCAGGTGCGCCATTGCCTCTCGTTCACCGCGCAGCAGGCCTCCGGCATCTCGTGCTGGATGCGCGACGAGGAGCACATCGAAAAGGCGTTCGACTTCGGCGGCATGCCGGCGCGAAACGGCGTCGCTAGCGCGACCATGGTGGCGCATGGCTTCACCGGCGTCGAGGACGCCTTTTCGGGCGAGCGCAGCTTCTTCGTCGCGTATGGTCGCAAGCCGCATCCCGAGCGATTGATCGCTGGCTTGGGCGAGACCTATGAGGTGATGAATACCAACATCAAGCGCTGGTCGGTCGGCTCGCCCATCCAGGCGCCGCTCGATGCCCTCGAGCTCCTGCTGCGCGAGCTTCGCTTTCGCGCGGATGACATCGAGCGGCTGGTCGTGCGCGTCGCGCACCAGGGTGCGAATACGACCAATAACCGCACGATGCCCGACATCTGCATGCAGCATCTTTGCGCCGTGATGATCCTCGACGGCACGGTGAGCTTCAGGGCGGCGCACGACGAGCGGCGCATGCGCGATCCCAAGGTGCTCGCGCTGCGCAAGCGCATCGAGCTCCGCGGCGACGACGCGCTGACCGCGGCGATGCCGAGCCGGCAGGGCATCGTCGAGGTGACGCTGCGGGATGGGCGGCTCCTGCGCCACCACATGACGGCGGTGCGTGGCACCGCGGAGAATCCGATGACGCGCGAGGAGGTGGACGCTAAGGCTGCCGAGCTGATCGCTCCCATTTTCGGAAGCGCGCGCGCGCGGCGCCTCTGCGACGCTATCTGGAGCCTCGAAAAGTTGGGCAATATGCGAAATCTCAGACCCTTGCTAAAGGAGAAGCGATGAGCCGTATCGTGCATCTCGCGCTCAAGGTGGACGACCTCGAGCGCACCACGCAGTTCTACCGCGAGGTGTTCGGCTTCAGCGAAATGAGCACCGATCGCGTGCGCGACCACACTTCGCGGCACTTGAGCGACGGCGCGATCGATTTGGCGCTGATCCAGTACGACGCGGGCACACAGTCGGCCGAGTCGCGCGCCGCGGGCGAGGGCCCCTGCATCCATCATTTCGCGGTCGAGGTGGCGGACCTCGCCCGCGCCGAGAAACGCATCCGTGCGCTCGGCTGCGAGATCATCAGCGATCCGGGCGTCGTGCCGGTCAAGTTTCGCTCGCCCGGCGGCATCGTCTGCGAGATCGTGCCGCAGGGCCGTTACAAGAAACCCAATGTGAGCAGGGCGGCGAAGGCGAAGCGCCCCGCGCCGCGCAAGCCGGCGAAGAAAAAGAAGAAGTAGATGTTTCGTCGCTCCCCGGACTTCTGGTCCGGGCTGGCGCTCATCGCGCTCGGTGTCTACATCGTCACTGCGACGCGTGGCTGGGACTACCTCTCGTCCGAGGGACCGGGGCCCGCGTTCTTCCCCCGGTGGTACGGCATCGCCATGATCGTGCTGGCCACTGGCTTGATGCTCTTCAGCGCAAAGAGCGCGGCGGGTGACTGGCGCGGGGTAGCTCGCGCGCTTGGCGCGTGGACGGCGATCGCCGTCGGCGTGGTGCTCATGAAGCTGGTGGGCTTTGCCCTCGGCTTCGCCGTCCTTAGTTATTTCATCGTCGCCGTGATGTACCGGCGACCGCCGCTCCAGTCAGCGCTCGTAGCGGGCGGGGTGGTGGCGGCGTTCTACCTCATCTTTGCGCTCGCGCTCGGCGTACCGCTGCCCTGATGGACATCGCCGCCGGACTCCTGCACGGGTTTGCCGTGGCGCTACAGCCGGCCAACCTGCTGTGGTGCTTCGTCGGCGTCTTTCTCGGCACGATCGTTGGCATCATGCCCGGCCTCGGGCCGCCGGCGACGATTGCGATGCTGTTGCCGCTCACCGCGCAGATGAATCCGGCGGGGGCGATGATCATGCTCGCCGGCATCTATTACGGAGCGAAGTACGGCGGCTCGACCACGTCGATCCTGCTCAATGTGCCGGGCGAGTCGGCCTCGGTGGTCACCTGCCTCGACGGTTACCAGCTCGCGCGCAAAGGCCGCGCCGGGGCCGCGCTTGGCATCGCCGCAATTGCGTCGTTCATCGCCGGCACGGTCGGTGTGCTCGGCCTCATGCTTGTGGCGCCGCCGTTAGCGCGCTTCGCTCTTGCGTTCAGCTCGCCCGAGTACTTCGCGCTGATGGCGCTCGGTCTCGCGATGGTGGTGCTGCTCGCCGGGCGCTCGCTCGTCAAGGCGCTCCTCGCGATGCTGGTCGGACTCTGGCTCGCCGGGATCGGCACCGATCCCTTCAGCACCACCTCGCGCTTCACCTTCGGGCGCATGGAGCTCCTGTCCGGCATCGATTTTGTCGTGGTCGCGATCGGTGTGTTCGCGCTTGGCGAGGTGCTCGCCAATATGGAAGCGCGCGAGGAGCCGCTCGCGCTGCCGGTGCCGCGGGGGTTGCGCAATTTGCTGCCGACGGCGAAAGATCTGCGCGACTGCCGCTTCGCATTCCTCAATGGCTCCGTGATCGGCTTCCTGATCGGCGTCCTGCCCGGTGCCGGATCGACGATCGCGTCGTTCATCTCGTACGGTGTGGAGAAGGCGTTTTCCCGGCGCCGCGATGAGTTTGGTACGGGCGTGATCGAAGGGGTGGCGGCACCCGAAGGCGCGAATAATTCGGAGACGGGCGGCGCGCTCGTGCCGCTGCTGACGCTCGGCATCCCCGGCTCCGGCACGACTGCGATCCTGCTCGCGGCGCTCGTGCTGTGGGGATTCAAGCCCGGCCCGCTTTTCATTTCCGAGAATCCCCAGCTCTTCTGGGGGCTGGTCGCGAGCATGTACATCGGCAACGTACTGCTCTTGATTCTCAATCTGCCGCTGGTGCCGCTCTTCGCCCAGGTACTGCGCGCGCCGGCGTACACGCTCTATCCCGCGATCATCGGGCTCTCGATTGTCGGCGTGTACAGCGCCTCCGGGAGCCTCTTCGACCTGGCGCTGCTCACCGGCTTTGGGCTGCTCGGCTACCTGATGCGCAAGCTCGACTATCCGAGTGCGCCGCTGATCCTCGGTTTGGTACTAGGCGGTGCGATGGAGCGGGCGCTGCGCCAGTCACTCATGATGTCGGAGGGCAGCCTGGCGATTCTCGTTTCGCGGCCGCTCGCGGCGGCGATGCTATCGTTGGCGCTCTTGATCCTGCTGGTGCCGCTCTTCACGCGGCTGAACGCGTGGCGGCTGCAAGCGATGGAGGAGGAAAAATGAAAACCGTACTGATGGCCCTCGCGCTCGCGCTCGCGGGCGCGTCGGCGCATGCGTTCAAGCCGACACGCCCGATCGAAGTCGTCGTGCATACCGGGCCGGGGGGCGGCAGCGATCTGCTCGCGCGCGCCGTCGCCACGATGATCGAGAAGGAGAAGTTACTGCCGGTGCGCATGCAAGTGGTGAACAAGACCGGCGGCGGCAGCGCGGTGGCCGCCGCCTATCTCGCCGAAAAGGGGGGCGAGCAGAACACCATCGGCTTCTTCACCGGCGTGTGGCTGACGAGCCCGCTCACGAGCGCGGAGGCGAAAGTGACGCTGCGCGATCTCACGCCGATTGCTCGCCTCGTGCTCGAGCCGGCGCTGATCGCCGTCAGGGCCGACGCACCGTACAAGACGCTTGGCGACTTCATCGGCGCGGCGAAGCAGAACCCGGGACAGCTCAAGCAGTCGGGCGGTTCGGTGACCAGCCGCGACAACGTGGTGCGACAGCTCCTGCAGAAGACGACCGGCGCGCGCTGGGCGTTCATCTCCTTTCCCGGCGGCGGCGAGCGCATCGCCGCGCTCCTCGGCGGTCACGTCAACATGATGGTGATCGAGCCGGCCGAGGCGGGAGAGCACATCCGCGCGGGCAACATGCGCGTGCTCGCGCAGGTCAGTGACCAGCGCCTGCCGGGTTTCCCGAACGTGCCGACGCTGAAGGAAGCAGGCTTCGATGTGCCGGCGGTGCCGCAGGTGCGCGGCGTGGTCGCGCCGCCTGGAATTCCAGCCGACAACGTCGCTTATTGGGAAGATGTATTCCGTCGCCTCACGCGCACCGCGTCCTGGCGCAAGTTCCTGCAGGACAATCAATTCGAGGACGGCTACCAGAACGCGGCGGAGCTCGCCAAGTTCTACGACGACTTTACCGAGCGCATGCGCGCGATCCTGCAGGAAGCGGGCATCAAGATCGTGCGCTAGCACCGATGCGCGCGCTGCGTATCCACGCAGGTGACGCGCCGCTTTGCGCTCGAGGATGCCGTCGGCTCACACGGCAGAGGTAAGATCGTGCTCGATATTGCCTGAGGAGGAAGCATGGCCACGTATCGATTTACTGTCGACGGCAAGCGCGTCTCGGTCGACGGGCAGGCGGAGATGCCGCTCCTTTATGCGCTACGCGACGACCTGAAGCTGCGCAATCCACACTTCGGCTGCGGCCTCGCGCAATGCGGTGCCTGCACTGTGCATCTCAACGGCGAGGCCGTTCGCTCCTGCGTGCTGCCGGTCTCCGCCGCCGCCGGCAAAACGGTCACGACCATCGCCGGGCTCGGCACACCGGAGAAGCCGCATCCCTTGCAGGCAGCCTATGTCGCCGAAGGCGCGCTGCAATGCGGCTATTGCCTTAACGGCTGGGTGATGACGGCAGCCGCGCTGTTGAAGAAGAACCCGAAGGCGAGCGACGCCGAACTGCGCGAGGGTCTCGCCGGCCTCAAGTGCCGCTGCGGCACGCATGTCGCGATCCTGCGCGCAATCAAGCGCGCGCAAAGCGAAATGGCATAGGAAGCCGACATGGACCGTCGCGAATTTCTCAAGACCTCCGGCGCGCTTGTCGTCTCCTTCGCCGCGCCCTCGTTCGAAGCACTGGCCCAGGCGCCGGGCAAGCCACCGCTCGTGCCGAACGAGCTCGATTCCTGGATCGCCATCCTGCCCGATGGTCGCGTAAACGCGTTCTTCGGCAAGATGGACATGGGGCAGGGGCTCGACGTCGCGGTAGCGCAGGTCGTGGCCGAAGAGCTCGATGTCGGCGCCGACAAAGTGACCGTGTTTCTCGGCGACACCGCGACCTCGTGCAACCAAGGCGGCGCTTCCGGCAGCACCGGCGTCTCGAACGGTGCGCGCCTGCTGCGCAAGGCGGCGGCCGAAGCGCGGCGCATCCTCATCGAGCGGGCTGCCGACAAGCTCGGCGCTCCGGCCGCGGAGCTGCGTGTCGAGGATGGCACGGTGATCGCGCCGCGTGGAAAGACGACCTATGCCGAGCTCGTCGGGGGGCGCTACTTCCACCACCAGGTGCAATGGAACAAACAAACCGGCAACCCGATGGACATCAGCGTCCCGGCGAAGCCGAAGCCGCCTGCCGAATACAAGGTGGTCGGCAAGCCGCTCGCGCGCCGCGATGTCGCGGGCAAGGTGTATGGCGCGAGCGATTTCGTTACCGATGTACGCGTGCCGGGGATGCTGCACGCGCGCGTCATCCGGCCGCCGCGCGCCGCCTGCAGCGTGCGCGGGATCGATGAGAGCTCAATCAAGGGCATCCGCGGCGCTCGCGTTGTGCACGAGAAGGACTTCGTGGCGGTCGTAGCGCCCCGCGAGTGGGATGCGGTGCGCGCGGCGCGCGAGCTGAAGGTCGATTGGCACTACGACGCGAACGCATTTCCCACCATGGACGCGCTGTATGAGCACATCCGCGCGGCGGAGGTCGTGAAGCGCGAAGAGCCGGTGAACCAGGGCGACGTCGAGGCGGCGCTGAAGACACCCGGCGCGCGCGTGATCGAGGCGCAATACGAGTGGCCTTTCCAGTCGCACGCGAGCATGGGCCCCGCATGTGCGCTTGCCGACGTCAACGCGGATGGCTGCACGGTGTGGACCGGTTCGCAGAAGCCGCACTACACGCGCGAGGGCGTGGCGAAGCTGCTTGGCATGCCGGCGGAGAAGGTGCGCGCGATGTGGGTACCGGGTCCGGGCTCCTATGGCCGCAACGACGCGGGCGATGCGGCGATCGATGCCGCGTATCTGTCCCGCGCCGTGGGCAACCCGGTGCGCGTGCAATACATGCGCGCCGAAGGCACGGGCTGGGATCCGAAGGCGCCGGCCTCGGTGCACCGTGCACGGGCGGCGCTCGACGCAAGCGGCAAAGTGCTCGCCTACGACTTCCTGTCGAAGGCCTTCTCGCGGCAGCACATTGCGACCAATGAATCGAATCCGGCCGACAGCCTGCTCGGCCAGGCGCTCGGCCTGACGCCGAAAGGCAACCCGGTCTTCGGTACGCCGGCGGAGTCCTATGGCTTCGAGAACAAGCGCCTCGCGTGGGAGACGATCCCGCCGCTCGTGCAGGGCTGCTCGCCGCTCCGCACGTCGCACATGCGCGATCCGGCCGGGCCGAATATCCATTTCGCCTCCGAGCAATTCATTGATGAGCTTGCGCATGCGACGGGCGAGGATCCCGTCGCGTTCCGCTTGCGCTACCTCACGAATCCGCGTCACGCCGCAGTGCTGAAGGCCGCGGCGGAAAAAGCCGGCTGGTCCTCGCTCGGCAAGGGCAAGGGCATCGCGTTCGCCGATCGCAATGGCACGGCCGTGGCGGTGGTAGCGGAGGTGGAGGTCGATCGCGCAAGCGGCCGCGTCTGGGCGCGGCGCTTCACGGTGGCGCACGACTGCGGCCTGATCGTCAATCCGCTGCTGCTGCGCCAGACGATCGAGGGCAACGTGGTACAGGGCCTCTCGCGGACGCTCTTCGAGGAAGTGCGCTTCCAGCCGGACAGCATCGCGAGCCTCGACTGGGCGAGCTATCCGATCCTCGAGATGCCGGACGCGCCGGAGCGAATCGAGATCGTGCTCATCGACCGGCCGGAGGTGGCGCCTAGCGGCGCCGGCGAACCGGCGCTGCGGGTCATCGCCGCGGCGGTCGCGAACGCCTTCTTCAGCGCGACCGGCGTGCGGCTGCGCCGCGCGCCGCTCTCCCCTGAGCGGGTGAAGGCCGCCCTATCGCGCTCGTAGCGATCGCCGGCGGCGGCCCCGCCGGCATGATGCTCGGGCTGCTCCTCGCCCGGGCGGGCGTCGAGGTCGTCGTGCTTGAAAAGCACGCCGACTTCCTGCGCGACTTCCGCGGCGACACGCTGCATCCGTCGACCCTCGAGGTGATGCACGAGCTCGGCCTGCTCGAGCGCCTTCTTGGCTTGCGGCACGAGAAGATCCCGCGGTTCAGCGCGCGCTTTGGCGAGCGCGAGGTGACGATCGCGGATCTCTCGCGCCTGCCGGTGCGCTCGCCCTTCATCGCCATGATGCCGCAATGGGACTTCCTCGATTTTCTCGCCGGCGAAGCGAAGCGCTATGCGGGATTTCGGCTGCGCATGCAGGCCGAGGTGACCGGGCTCATCGAGCGCGAGGCGCGGATCGTCGGCGTCCGGCTCGGGCACGAAGAGCTGCTGGCCGATCTCGTGATCGGCGCCGATGGCCGGCATTCCACGGTGCGCGCCGCGGGTCGCCTGCCGGCGGAGGAATTCGGCGTGCCGATGGACGTGCTGTGGTTTCGCCTCTCACGGCGCAGCGCGGATCCTGGGCAGACGATGGGACTCTTCGGCGCCGGCCGCATCGTCGTCCTGCTTAACCGCGGCGACTATTGGCAGTGCGCGTACGTCATCGGCAAGGGAGCGGCGGAGGATGTGCGGCGGCGCGGCTTGCCGGCCTTCCGCGAAGGCATCGTCAAAGTCCTGCCGTGGCTTGCAGACCGCGTCGCCGAGCTCGCCGATTGGGAGCAGATCAAGCTGCTCACGGTGCGGGTCGATCGGCTGATGAAATGGTGGCGGTCGGGACTCCTTTGCATCGGCGATTCGGCGCATGCCATGTCGCCGGTGGGCGGTGTCGGCATCAACCTCGCGATTCAGGACGCTGTCGCCGCCGCCAACATCCTCGCCCGTCCGCTGCGCGACGGCACGCTCTCGGTCAAGCATTTGCAGGCGGTGCAACGGCGGCGCGATTGGCCGACGCGAGTGACGCAGCGCCTGCAGCTCGCGGTTCAGAAGCAGCTCATCGCGCGCGCACTCTCCGCCGAAGAGCGCTTCACGCCGCCACTCTTCGTTCGGCTACTGAGGACCTTTCCATTGTTCAGCCGAATTCCCGCGCGCCTCATCGGGCTCGGCGTGCGGCCCGAGCACGTCAGAACGAGCGCGGCAGCCCCAGCACGTGCTCCGCAAGGTACGAGAGGATGAGGTTGGTGGAGATCGGCGCGACGAGGTAGAGCCGGTTCTCGCGGAACTTGCGCTCGACGTCGTACTCGGCGGCGAAGCCGAAGCCGCCGTGGGTCTGCAGGCAGACGTTCGCCGCCTCCCATGACGCCTTGGCCGCGAGGTGCTTCGCCATATTCGCTTCCGCGCCGCAGGGTTTGTGCTCGTCGAAGAGGCCGGTCGCCTTGTAGCGCATCAGGTTCGCCGCCTCGATTTCCATATAGGCTTCCGCGATCGGGAACTGGATGCCCTGGTTCTCGCCGATGGGCCGGTCGAAGACCACGCGCTCGCTGGCGTACTTGGTCGCTTTGTCGATGAACCAGTAGCCGTCGCCGATGCATTCCGCGGCGATCAGGATGCGCTCGGCGTTGAGCCCATCCAGGATGTAGCGGAACCCCTTGCCTTCCTCGCCGATCAGGTTGTCCGCGGGAATCTCCAGATTGTCGATGAACACCTGGTTGGTCTCGTGATTGACCATGTTGCGGATCGGGCGCACGTCGAGGCCTTTGCTCTTGGTCTCGACGAGGAAGATCGACATGCCTTCGCTCTTCTTTTTCACCTCGGCGAGCGGCGTCGTGCGCGCGAGCAGGATCATGAGCTCGGAGTGCTGCAGACGAGACGTCCAGACTTTCTGGCCGTTCACGAGGTAGCGATCGCCTTTACGCACCGCCACGGTTTTGATCTTCGTGGTGTCGGTGCCAGCGCCCGGCTCCGTGACCCCCATCGCCTGCAGTCGCAGTTCGCCGGTCGCGATCTTCGGCAGGTACTTGCGCTTCTGTGCCTCCGAGCCGTGGCGCAGGAGCGTATTCATGTTGTACATCTGGCCGTGACAGCAGCCCGCATTTCCGCCCGAGCGCGTCACCTCTTCCATGATGACGCTCGCTTCGGTGAGCGAGAGGCTCGAGCCGCCGTACTGCTCGGGGATGAGCGCCGACATCCAGCCTGCCTTGGTGAGCGCATCGACGAACGCTTCGGGATAGGCGCGCTTCTCGTCGATCTGCTGCCAGTAGGCCGAGTCGAACTGGTTGCAAAGCGCCCGCACCGCGTCGCGCAGCTCGGGGTAGTTGTCGCGCCCGAGGTTCATTTCTTCGACTTCAGGTGCGCGGACGCTTCCTCGTCGACGCGCTCCCAGATCTCCTGCGCCATCGGCTCGCGCGTCTCTTCCAGGATGTGGCCGACTAGGCCGATGGCGCGCGCCATGACGCCGAGCCCCTTGACGATCTTCCAGTCAAGCCCGAGCTCGCATGCGAGCGCGCCGATCGCGCCGGTCGCATTCAGCGTGATACCGCGCGTCTTGGCGATCTCCTCCATCAGCCGGCAATACTTGCCGTAGTGACCTGTCTCGCGCGCGATCTCGAATAGCCGCACGCTCCGCGGATCGAGCGGCTTGTGGATCGGATGGCCGAGGCCCGGCATGCGCTTGTTTTCGGCCAGCACGGTGCTTGCGTTCTTGCCGTTCGCCACCGCTTCCGAAAGGATGCGCGCCACGCCTTCCATCGAGCCGACGAACACGCTGCCCAAGCCGAGGAGGCCGCCCGCCACGGCCGCCTGCAGCGCTTCGGGCGCGCCGAGGTAGGTCATGCGCGCGACGATCGCGCTCGGTGTGATGCCGTGCTCGACCAGCGTTACCACCATGGCATTGAAGATCTTCGATTCGCCCGCGCTCGGCACCCGGCCGGCGAGCTCGAGAAAGGCCATGTCGCCGAGGTTGAGGTGCCCGAGTATCTCGCCCGGCAGATCTTTGCCGCGAACCGTGATCCGGTCCACCGTCGACCAGCCGAGCTCCGATTTCAACGTTTTGCCAGCCATCAGTACGCCTTTATGTCTTCATGCCGAGTGCGCGAATTCGGGGCGCCTCGCGAAGCGCGCGTTGCCTCGCGGTCTGACTCGACATTTTGGTGTGCGGAACTTGGCGCCCAAAGCTCGCCCGCATCGCGCGGCACAACTTCTCGATTTGACGGATTCCACTGGGTGATGAATTATTTCACTTAAAGAAGATGCACTAAATGCCAGAATTCAAACAAGAACTGACCCTTGGGGGGATGCCGTGAGCCAGCCCGTTCCGGCGCAGAGCATTCAGCCAGCGCCGATCAAGGTGTTGGTTATCGACGACAGTAACACCATCCGCCGCAGCGCCGAGATGTTTCTGCGGCAGGCGGGTTACGAGGTGATCCTCGCCGAGGACGGCTTCGATGCGCTGTCGAAGATCGCCGATCACCAGCCGCGCCTCATCTTCGTTGACATCATGATGCCGCGCCTGGACGGCTACCAGACCTGCGCGCTCATCAAGCAGAACCCTAGGCTCAAAGCCACGCCGGTGATCATGCTCTCGAGCAAGGATGGCGTGTTCGATCGCGCGCGCGGTCGCCTCGCCGGCTCTGACCGTTATCTGACCAAGCCCTTCACCAAGGAAGGGCTGATCGCGGCGGTCAGCGAGTACGTCGGACCTTCTTCTATCGCTTCCTGAAAGGCACCTTCCATGGCCATCAAAAAAATACTGATCGTCGACGATTCACCGACCGATCGTCAGTTCCTGAGCGAAGTGCTGTCGAAGAGCGGTTTCAGCGTCTCCACGGCCGAGAGCGCCGAAGACGCGATGGTGAAGGTCAAGCAGTCGCGACCCGATCTCGTGCTGATGGACATCGTGCTGCCGGGGCAGAACGGCTTTCAGGCGACGCGCGCGCTCACCCGCGACGAGAGCACGAAGGCCATCCCGATCATCATTTGCACGAGCAAGGATCAGGAGACCGACCGCGTCTGGGGGCTGCGTCAGGGCGCGCGCGACTACATCGTGAAGCCGATCAACAAGGCTGAGCTGCTCGCGAAGATCTCCGCGCTCGGATGAGCCTCGCCGAGGTCACCGGTCGGATATCGCTGCGCGAGTATCAGCTCGCGCTGTCGGAACGCCTGCAAAGTGCGGAGGCGGGCGCGCGTCTGCCGTCTCGACTCGGCGTCCAGATCGGTGGCGAAGGCTGGCTGGTGGACCTCGAAGAGGCGGCCGAGGTGATTGCCGTTCCGGCGATTTCCCCGGTGCCGCTCGCGAAGCCGTGGTTTCGCGGCGTGGCGAATGTGCGCGGCAATCTCTACAGCGTGAGCGACTTCCGAGCTTTCCTTGGCGGCGAGGCGCTCAAGGTCTCGGCGGAGGCACGGCTTCTCGTGCTGCACGAGCGTTTTCGCAGCGGCGCGGCGCTCCTCGTCGAGCGTTCACTCGGCTTGCGGGCGCTCGAGAAGCTCACGCCGCAAAGCATAGCGCAGCCGGCACCGTGGCTGCGCGCGCAGTACAGCGACGCCGACGGCCGCATGTGGAAGGAGCTCGATGTCGCGGCGCTGCTGCAAGACCCGGCGTTCCTGGAGGTGAGCCTATGAAGCGAGCGACGGCATGGCTTTTGGCATTGGCTGCGCTGGTCGCGTGCCGCGCGTGGTCGGAGCCGGGCGTCACGCCGAGCAAGATTGTGCTCGGGCAAGCGGCGGTGTTCAGCGGTCCCGCAGCGCAGCTCGGCATCCAGATGCGAAACGGCATCAAGACCTACCTCGACCATGTCAATGCGGCGGGTGGAGTGCATGGGCGAACGCTCGAGCTCGTCACCGAGGACGATCGGTATGAACCGTCGGTCGCCCCGGCAGCGAGCCAGAAGCTGATCGAGGCCCACAAAGTGTTCGCGCTCCTGGGCTACGTCGGCACGCCGACCGGCGCCGCGCATCTTCCCGTGACGACGCAGGCAAAAGTGCCGCTCGTCGGCATGTTCACCGGCGCCGAGATCCTGCGCGTGCCGATGAACCGTTACGTCTTTCATGTGCGCGCGAGCTACTACGACGAGACCGAGAAGATCGTCGAGCAGGTGGTCTCCACCGGCGGCAAGAGGATTTCCGTCTTCTACCAGAACGATGCCTACGGCGAGGCCGGGCGCAAGGGCACGGAGATCGCGCTCACCAAGCGCGGCATGAAGATTCACTCCAACGGCACGGTCGAGCGCAATACCGTGAAGGTCGAAGAGGCAGTGAAGGCCATCCATGCCTCGGAGCCCGACGCGATCGTCATGGTGAGTGCCTATACGTCGTGCGCGGAATTCATCCGCCAGATGAAGAAGGCGGGCAGCGGCGCGACCTTCTACAACGTCTCGTTCGTCGGCAGCAAGGCGCTCGCCGACGCGCTCGGCGCCGACGGTAGCGGCGTCGCCATCTCGCAGGTGGTGCCGTTCCCGTGGGCGAGCTCGGTGCCCGTGGTCAAGGAATACCAGGCGCTCGCGAAGACGGCCGGCTATAGCGACTACAACTTCAGCGCGATGGAGGGTTTCCTGACCGCCAAGGTGATGGTCGAAGGCTTGCGCCGCGCCGGCAAGAATCCGACACGCGAGGGACTCGTCGATGCGCTCGAGCGCATGAACGACGTGGATCTCGGCGGGTTCTACGTCAGCTATTCGCCGAAAAACCACGCCGGCTCGAAGTTCGTCGATATGACGATCATCGGGCGCAACGGCAAGTTCATGCGTTAGGGGGAAGTCATGGGAAGCCGACTGGATATCTTCAAGATGCCGTTCCTTGCGCGCGACGGCGGCGCCGCCGTGCAGGCGCCCGCGAAGCCGGCGAAAGCGCTCGCGACCGCGCCAGGCAGCATCGGCCGCAAGGTCAAGGTGCTCGCGGCGTTGCTCGCCGCCCTTCTTGTGATCGATGCGGCGATCGTCGCATACGACGCGCGCCAGGCCACATTCAACACCCTGTACGTCGCCGCGGTCGGCAAGATCCGCATGCTGTCGCAGCGGCTCGCCAAGGCGGCGCAGCAGGCCTCGCAGGGCAACCGGGAGGCGTTCAAGCAGCTGCGCGAGAGCCGCGACGAGTTCAGCGCGCTCATCAACCTGCTCGCGGGCGGCGGCGTCAGCGCCGGCGTGGAGCTGCCGGCGACCCCTGGGGGCGTTCGGCCGCAGCTCGCGACGCTCGAGCGCGAATGGCAGAAGACCGAGCGCAACGCCACCCTCGTCATCCGCGAAGAACCGAACCTGGTGGCGCTTGGCGCGGCGGTACGCGCGATCAACGACAACAATCCCGCGCTCCTCGAGATCGCCGACGAGGTGGCGGCGCTCAGCGTGCAAAGCGGCGCGAGCGTGCGCCAGAACGCGATCGCGGGACAGCTGGTGATGCTCACCCAGCGCATGGCGAAGAACGCCAACGCCATGTTGGCGGGCGACGTCGTCGACCCGGAAGTCGCCTTTCTGCTCGGCAAGGACAGCAATACGTTCCGCGACCTGCTGCAAGGCCTGCTGCAAGGCAACGACGCACTGCGCATCGCGCGCGTCTCGGACCCGGAGCTGCGCGGCAAGCTCAGCGAGCTCGAGACCGGATTCAAGGAGTACCAGGTCGCGGTAAGCCGGATTCTCGGCAACATGCAGCGCCTGGTGAACGCGAAGCGCGCGACGCGCGACATGTTCAACGACAGCGAAACGCTGCTCGGCGCCGCCGAGCAGCTCGCGAGCGGCTACGACCAGCTGGTCACGCAGCGCAAGCTCAACTTCGTCGCCATGGCGGTCGTATCGCTCTTCGCCCTCGCGCTGCTGTTCCTGATCGCCAAGGCATGGATCAATGACAGCCGCCGGCGCGCCGAGCAGAGCGAGCAGCAGAACCGCGCCAACCAGGACGCGATCATGCGACTGCTCGACGATATCGGCAACCTCGCGAGCGGCGACCTCACGGTGCGCGCGAAGGTGACCGAGCACATGACGGGGGCGATCGCCGATTCGATCAACTACACGATCGATGAGCTGCGGCGCCTGGTGGCCGGCATCACCAAGGCCGCCGACCACGTGAGCAGCGCGACGCACGAGGCGCAGACGGTGAGCTCCGAGCTCCTGCACGCCGCGCAGCGGCAAGCGACCGAGATCCAGGGCACGGGCCAGGCGGTGACGCAAATGGCGCAGTCGATGAACCAAGTGTCGGCGAACGCCAACGACTCGGCGAAGGTCGCCGAGACCTCGCTCAGCGCCGCCAACAAGGGCGCGCAGGCGGTGCAGAACGCCATCCGCGGCATGAACGACATCCGCGAGCAGATCCAGGAGACCTCCAAGCGCATCAAGCGCCTAGGCGAGAGCTCGCAGGAAATCGGCGAGATCGTGCAGCTCATCTCCGACATTACCGAGCAGACCAACGTGCTCGCCCTGAACGCCGCCATCCAGGCCGCCTCGGCGGGCGAAGCCGGCCGAGGCTTCACAGTGGTCGCGGAAGAGGTGCAGCGGCTTGCCGAGCGCTCGGGCGAGGCGACCAAGCACATCGGCGCGATCGTGAAGAGCATCCAGCGCGACACGCAGGACGCGGTCGACGCGATGGAGCGGAGCACGCGCGGCGTGGTCGAGGGCACGCGCACTGCCGACGAAGCCGACCAGGCGCTGCGCGAGATCGAGAAGATCTCGAACCGCCTTGCCGAGCTGATCGGCGCCATCTCGAACGCCACCCAGGATCAGGCCGCCTCCGCGGCGCAGGTCGCCGGCAAGATGAAGATCATCCTCGGCGTCACGCAGCTCACCACCGAAGGCACAAAGAAGACCGCCGTCTCGGCGGCGAGGCTCGGTGAGCTCGCCGAAGGCCTGAAGAACTCGGTCGCCGGCTTCAAGCTCACCTAGCGCGGAAGAGGGGCGCGTGCCCGACACCACTATCCTTTCGTGGATCACCGCCGAGGTCGACCAGGCGCTCGAGCGCGTGCGAACGCAGCTCGCCGCCTGCGCCAGCGGCAGCTTCGATGCCGCCGCGATCGCCGGCTGCACCGAGCACCTGCACCAGGTGAGCGGCGCGCTCAACATGGTCGGCCTTGCGGGGGCGACGCGCTTCTGCGAGACGCTCGAGGCGAGCGTCGCCGGTCTTAACGGCGCCGCGGCGCAAGCGGTGCCGGTCCTCGATCGCGCTGCCATAGAGCTCAAGCAGTTCGTGAGCGACGTGGCGCGCGGCGATCCGAATGCACCGCTTCGCCTCTATCCGTGCTACCGCGAGCTCGTACAGCTGCAGGGTCGCAAGGACTGCGCGGAAATCGAGCTCTTCTTTCCCGATCTCACGCCGCCCGCGCCGACGCACCCGAGCCCGCGATCGCTCGACAGCGCCGAGATGGCCGCTTTTCTGCACGCGCAACGCACCCGCTGGCAGCGCGCCATCCTGGCATGGATCCGGCGCCAACCGAGCGGCCTGGATGAGATGCGCGAGACGCTCGATGCCGTGCACTCGGTGGCGCATCATCTGCCGGAGCGCCGGGCGCTCTGGTGGGTCGCCGGCGGATTGGTCGACGCCTTGCTCGATGCCGCCGAGCCGGCACGCCTCGCCCAGGCGCGCTCGCTTTGGAACAAGATCGACCTCTACCTCCGTGACTTGGCCGCCGGCGCGCAGCCGGACAACGAGCCCGTGTTGCGCGAGCTGCTCTACGCTGTCGCGTGCGCGGCACCGCTCACCCAGCGGCTGCGCGACATCAAGCGGCTCTACGGGCTCGACGCGCTTGTACCGGCGAGCGGGCCGACGGCGACGGCGGACACGGCAGGACTCCAGCAGGACGTCCGCGCCAAGCTGCAGGCGCTGCGGCAGGCCTGGGAGCGTTATCTGGCGGGCGATGCGAATGGCGCCGCCAACGTGCGCGAACGCCTTGCCGCGCTGCAAAGCGCCGCGGCGGCGCTTGCCGATAGCGAGCTCGCCAAGCTCTTTGCCGCTGTCGCTGCCGCAGCCGCGCGCCTGCCGAGCGCCGCCGAGCCGGGCAGCGATTTCCTGCTGCTCGAAATGGCCTCCGCCTTGTTGCTCGCCCAGGCGATGCTCGACAGCGTCGGCGCTCCGGCAGCCGATACGTCGGAGCAGGTCGCGCTAATGGTCGGCTGGCTTGAGGCGGCGGCGCCCGGCAAATCGGCCGGCACGCCGCCCGCGGGCCTGCGCCCGCAATTCACGCAGCACCTCGGCGCGCTACAGCTTCGCTCGCGCGTCGCCGGCGAGATCGTCGCGAACCTCCAGCAGGTGGAGCAGGCCCTCGATACCTTCGCGCGGGGTCATGCCGGCAAGGAAGTGTTGGCGAAGGTAACGCCGCAGTTGCGCCA
>Ga0081539_10003272_pt1 | contig 20325 bp, 18 predicted proteins | sample TabmetS4T2R2_FD_71023 | JGI IMG/M metagenome (GOLD analysis project Ga0081539, IMG submission 71023) | Tabebuia heterophylla rhizosphere microbial communities from the University of Puerto Rico - S4T2R2 | ecosystem: Host-associated > Plants > Roots > Rhizosphere ...
CGATCGCGTGGCTCAATCGTTGTTGGCGCTTGGCCCAAGACTTTGAGAATCTTACCCGCCATGCGTTGGCGTTCGTTCATCTCGCGTCCATTCGCTTGAGGTTGCGTAAACTCGGTAATCCTTCCTAAACTTCTCGGACAGACTCTTAGGGAAAACCTGAAGTCTCCGACCGTGGAGCCTCACACATTAAAGCTTTCTGCGGATTGCCCGTTCTTATTACTTGGACCAACAGCGGTAGGCAGAAGAAACCCGTCAAGGGCAAACCACTCGAAAGGGTGGGACGCAAAGCTACTGGCCTACGTCTCGCGCAATTTGCGAGATATGGCCGCAGGGCTGCCGGGCACGCACACCTCCTCTGGGGGCTGTGTAATGGTGCACGGCTTCTTCGCGCGACTCTCTGGCTTCTCCCCAGAGAGGTTTCTTCTCCTATCGCTGCCTTTCCCTGAGGATTTCCTGAATCCACTTTCGCTCCCAAAGTGTCCTTCTTCTTTTTTGGCACGTCTTTCCGACCATAGCAAAGGTGTGCTATCGATTGGCGACGGCTTTCACGCTGATATTCGAGAGAAGGAGGAAAGACCATTGGCAAACTGGACTGAGAGTACAATGAAGGTCGCTGGGGCAGACCTGACGGTCGTCCGAGGCGGATCGGGGAAACCGTTATTGATGCTCCACGACGAGCTTGGTTACCCAGGATGGATGACGTGGAATGAAGAACTGGCAAAGGAGCGCGAGATTATCATTCCTTTGCAGCCTGGCTTTGGCAAAACCCCTCGCATCGAGTGGATTCGCAGTTTCCGTGACCTCGGTGGATTTTATGCCAACGTCGTGCGCGAGTTGAATCTGGCTCCGCTCGATGTGATTGGTTTCTCTGCGGGCGGTTATACTGCAGCAGAAATGGCTGCGGCAGATCCGAAAATGTTTTCTCACCTGGTGTTAGTTGCACCAATGGGGATCAAACCGGCCGAGGGCGAAATCATGGACATCTTTCCCCTCACGATTCGTTCCTGCTTACGGGCGACGGTGGCCGACCCAGCAACGCCTGAATTCGGCAAAATCTATGGCGGTGAGATGACTCCCGAGCAATTCGAAGCCTTTGAAGATGCACGGGCAGAAAGCGCCCGCATCGGTTGGGAACCATATATGCACAATCCCAGCCTCCCTTACTTACTCGCCGGGGCGAAGAATCTTCCCACCTTGCTTGTGTGGGGAACCAAAGATCGTGTCGTTCCTAAGGGTTGCATCGCTGCCTATCAACGAGCACTGCCACAGGCAAAGGTGGTCGAGATCGCGGATGTTGGCCACCGCTCGGAGATTGAGAACCCGACGGAGTTTGTGAAGGCGGTGAAGGCGTTCCTCGCGTCGTAAAGAACTAAGTGTCGAAAACAGATCACGTAACACGTAACACGGACCATATGTTGGTATGACGTGTTACGTGTTGCGCGAAGAGAACGGAGAACCGATTCCCTCGCTTGGATTGCAGTTCTAGTACGGTTCTCGGGTTTTCTGTAGGGGCACGGCATTGCCGTGCCCTCAGACTTCTATCCCACCTCCTCCATCGCGTCGACCTTGCGTAACTGGGGAAACCGCCACGACCAGAGCAAGACAATGGCGATGGTTCCGATGCCGCCAAGGGCTGCAGCAGGGATGGTGCCGAACCAAGCCGCAGTCACGCCGGATTCAAATTCGCCTAGTTCGTTTGATGCACCGATAAATACTGACTCAACCGCCCCAACCCGCCCGCGCATGTCGTCAGGTGTAGCAAGCTGAATAATTACCCGGCGAATCACTACGCTGACCATATCTGCAGCGCCAAGAAGTGCGAGCATCGCCATGGAAAACCACAAGGTGTGAGACAGAGCAAAACCGATCGTCGCCAAGCCAAAGACGCCGACCGCCGCGAGTAACGTAACTCCAGCCCGCTTTCTAATGGGTCGTTGGGTGAAGTATAAGGCCATCGCTAACGCCCCGATCGCCGGTGCGCTGCGCAGTAAGCCTAATCCCCACGGACCAACCGAAAGAATGTCCTTCGCATAAATCGGTAATAGTGCTACCGCTCCGCCTAACAATACAGCGAACAGGTCAAGCGAGATTGCGCCGAGCACGATCGGTTGCTGGCGGATAAAATGTAATCCGGCAGTGACTGAAGCCCACGTTACAACTTTGCGTTCAGCCGTCGCCGTGCGAGTGAAGGGAATAAAGCTCACCAGCAGTGCACCAACTAGAAGGAGCCCGGCACAGATACCATAGACGACGCTAGGGCCGAAGGCATAAAACAACCCGCCTAATGCCGGTCCACCGATCGTCCCGACTTGCCAGGTGGATGAATTCCAGGCGGCGGCCTTGGTAAACTGACTCGGAGGTACCAGGTTTGGCATCAGGGCAAATGATGCCGGGAACTCAAACGCCCGTGCCGTCCCAAAAAGCGCCAAGGCCGCAAAAATCCACCCACGACTGACATGGCCGGTGACTGTCAAGCCGAAGAAAACCAACGCGCATATCGCTTCAACTGCAATGCACATGGCGAGAACATAGCGACGATCGTAACGGTCAGTGACATGGCCAGTGACAAAGACTAGCCCGAGTGCAGGAAGAAATTGTGCGAGGCCTACAAAACCTAAATCGAGCGGTTGCTGGGTCAGTTCGTAGATTTGCCAGCCGACGGCAACGGATTGCATCTGCGTGGCGAAAATTGCGCACAAGCGACCGATCCAATAGCGTTGAAAACCGGGAGAACAAAATGGGGATTGTAATGGACTGTTGGTTGGTTGGTAGTCAGGTTCTTCTACTGCGCTTATTGACATAGATCATACTCTTGCAAGACTCCCTCGTCGCCCTCATGGACCCTGCGTGCATATCTTCTTATGATGTGCCGTGCAACGGCACGGAAGGAGAAACGCATGACCGCAAAGGAATGGTTCATTGGACTTGCTGCAGTGCTTGGTGTTGATCCTCCTACAGGAGAGGAAGTGCGAGATTTGCTTACGCTTGCTGGTGAAGCCGCACATTGCTCAGAACGGATCGCCGCGCCGATTACCTGTTGGCTGATTGCTCGGGCAGGCCTCTCACCAAGTGAAGCGTTGAAGAAAGTGGAGGAGTGGAAGAAAAAACGAGGCTAACGGCTTCAGAGGATAAAGGGGAAGGACTAAAGGATAAAGAAGAACAAGGAGGGGAAAAGCCTCTTGTCTTTATCCCTTATCCGTCCACCGACTCCTAAATGCATTCCTCGACCTCATAGAATTTAGGGATTGTGAATGAACATGAATTTCCGTTTGGCCGCTCGTATGAACGACATCGCGGCGTTTGAAGCAGTCGAACTTTTTACCAGAGCGCGTGAGCTCGAAGCACAGGGTCGCTCGATTATTCACATGGAAGTGGGCGAACCAGATTTTGCCACGCCACAGACGATCATCGATGCGGGTAAGGCAGCATTGCAGCACGGTAACATTCACTACACACCAGCGCTTGGCATTCCGGCTTTACGCGAAGCAATCTCCCGATGGTATGCCTCGCGCTATCACATGAATATCCCTCCTGAGCGGATTGTTGTCACCGCTGGTGGAAGTGGCGCTCTGCTCCTCACTCTTGGTGTGCTCCTTTCTCCTGGTGATGAAGTCCTGATGGGCGATCCGAGTTATCCATGCAATCGGCATTTCGTTCGTACCTTAGAAGGCCAGGCCACACTCATTCCAACTGGACCGCAAAATTCCTATCAACTCACTGCTACGATGGTGAAACAATACTGGTCGCCAAAAACTATTGCCGTGATGTTGGCTTCGCCATCGAATCCAACCGGGACCATGATTGCTGATGTAGAGATGCGAGCAATTGCGAATGTCGTCCATGGCTGTGGTGGGCAACTGATTGTCGATGAAATTTATCATGGTCTCACCTACGGGTTTGATGCCTCGACGGCGCTGGCCATCTCGGATGAAATTTTTGTTCTTAACAGCTTTTCTAAGTATTTTCAGATGACAGGATGGCGCATCGGCTGGTTAGTTGTGCCGAAATCCTATGTCCGTGAAATCGAAAAACTCGCACAGAATCTTTTCATCTGCCCACCCAATCTTGCCCAACATGCGGCGTTGGCGGCGTTCACCCCAGAAACACTGGCTATTACCGAAGCCCGGCGCGCTGAGTTTCAATGGCGACGCGATTTTCTTCTTCCGGCACTCAGAGAAATCGGCTTTGCAGTGCCGGTTACGCCAGTCGGCGCGTTTTACATCTATGCGGATTGTTCACGGTTCACTGCCGACACTTTTGCTTTGGCCGAGGACTTACTTACGAAAGCTGGGGTTGCCGTGACACCAGGGCGCGACTTTGGCAAGACTGCCGCAGAACGCTATATGCGAATCACCTACACAACCTCGATGGAAAATCTGCGTGAAGGCGCTGCTCGGCTCGCGCGGTTTCTCACAAGTCAGGGGTCCAGATAGCTCGTGCCGAAATGTCAGCCGTATTACGTAACTTCTCTTGATCTTCTACATATTCTGCGAACGGACAGTGACCTCCACATTCATGCACTCCAGTCAGCAGGAGTGCCCGCCGAAGCGCGGCTTCCATGGCCGTAAACCAGCCAGATTGGGCCGGGAAAAGATTATCGGTACCCACGCGCGCAGCGATGCCGGTTTGCTCGAGTAAGGCCAGGACTTGAGGACGGAGACCGAGAAGCAACAACGTCCGTCCTTCGGTTGCAAGTTTTTGTGCGATAGCTTCCAACACACTCGCGGTCGTCACATCAAAATCTTGTGCTTGGCGGACCCGAAGGAGCAGAACGCGAATGGCGGAATTATTCACAAATGGTTCGAGCAAGGTTTCTAATTCACCGACGACCGCGAAGAACAACGGCCCCGTGAGATTCAAAAGTCGAATCGCCGGACACGTGTAACTTTCTTCTTGTGCGTCAAGGTCCACCTCACGAAACCGCCCTTTCTCGCCAATGATCATTTCACGAATAGTAAGCAACCGCGCCCGTTGCAAAAAGAGGACGATACTGATGCCAACCCCAAGATAGATGGCTTTGTCGAGCGGCAAAATCCACGTTCCCGCCAGAGTGATGAGGAATGCTGCTCGGTCGCTTCTGGTGCCGTGCAACACTGTGCGAATCCAGTCTCGATCGATAAGCTCATTTGCTAGCACCAAAAGAAGCCCGGCCAGGCTGGCGACTGGCGTCCGAGCAACCAGCGGGCCGAGGAACAGTAACACAAGAATCATCAGAACTCCGCAAAAGAACGCGGCCATGCGACTCTGTGCCCCGGCTTGTTGATTCAAACTCGAACGGGATAAGCTGCCACTCACTGGGTAGCCGCTAAAAAAAGCTGCCGAGATATTGGCAAGTCCCTGGCCGGAAAATTCCGCTGCGAGGTCAAGTCGCTGCCCGCCGTGCGACGCGAGGGCACGAGCAACTGAACTGGATTCGACTAATGACAACACCGCACACGCGACAGCAGCAGGAAAGAGGAACGACCAATGCATGACTGACGGAACTGTGAGTGGTGGTCCGCCGGCAGGAATAGGGGCAATGTCAGCCACCAATCGCAGGCCATGTGCGTGAAGGTGAAAGGCACTACTGATGACAATACTCGCCACCATTGCCACTAACGAGCCCGGGACGCGAGGGCTGAGTTTACGGACGGTCAGGACTACAATGATAGTGGCAAGGGCGAAGGCGACAGCCAGGATATTCGTCTGTGGTAACGTTTCCACCCAGTGAGTGAGGATCGCGCTGAGATTGCCACTTGCTCCCTTGGTATCAGTCACATTGGCAAGTTGACCGGCAGCGATCAAAACTGCCGCTCCGGTAATATAACCGCGTACCACTGGTTGTGAGATGTAATCTGCGACCGCGTCGAGGCGTAAAAGGCCGGCAAGGAATTGCATCACACCCACCATGAAGGCAAGTGTGACACCAACCTCTAATGGCGAGGCGCCGCCGTGCGCAGCAGAGGCCGCAACTGCACTGCCGACGAGAAGACTCAATGCGTTCGTTGGGCCGGTGACGACATGATGAGAGCTACGAAACAGCGCTCCCACCATAGCCGGGACAGCTGCCGCATAGAGGCCCATAGCCGGAGGGAGCCCTGCAATCATCGCATAGGCGACACCTTGAGGAATATCAAGGAATGTGACTGAGGCACTTGCGAGCATATCGCGTCGCAGTGAACTCAAGCGATACGTGCGAAGGTCAAGGAAGGGAAGGTAGCGTGTAAGTGTCATGCACGTTGTTCGAGTTCTCTCGATAAAATATAGGGCTTAGGGCAATCACACGAGGAACAGATTACGTTCCATCCTTCGTCATTCCGGGCAAGGCCGCAGGCCGCGACCCGGAATCCAGGGAGATTCAGTACGGACTTGGAGTTTAGCCTCCTGGATTCCCGCTCTCCTAGAGGCCCGGGGACAAGTTTCGCGGGAATGATGTTCCTTGAGCTATTCATCAAAACTTTCCTGCCTGACTACTAGTATCAACCGGTAACCGATACACATCCCGCGCTGGCTTGAGCGGACGTAGCAGCCAGTATGGGCGACGAGTGCCGTCAGGAGAGACTTGTTCCGCTGGTCGTGTCAGCTCTAACCATTTTTTATATGCTCTGCGTGATTTCTCAATATCTACCTGAATGTCACCATAGCGATCGTTACTGCTTGCTTTCTTTACATGGACAGCTTGGTGCCAGCAGTGCATGCCAGAGATCGGATCAGGATGAACCGGGAATGTGATATTTTGATGAACGCCGGCGTCGGTCCACCATATCCGTTGACTGTCGGCATCACTACTTGTGTAGGCTTCAACTCCTTTCTGGCGATGCATTCTCCATTCACTGCCCTGATGCTCAAGTCCGACCGTTGCCATCAATTGTCGCTGTCCACTGTCTTCAAGTTTCCACCGTCCCATATGATGGCTGCATGCCACCACACCAGGGCGAATTCCTTCTGTCACCCAGGCCTTGACGACAAAGTAGCCGATCTCGGTCTCGACACGCACTAAATCGCCGGTGCGAACGCCAATCCGTGCCGCATCCGTTGAGTGCATCCACAGCGGGTTGGTATGAGCAATCTCGTCGAGCCACTTAGCATTGGCACTACGAGTGTGAATCTGCACTGGCAAGCGGAAAGTGGGCATCAGCACCATTTGTCCAGACTCAAGGTGGTCACGATGAATGTGGCTCTTGATGTAAGTCGGTAGAGCATATTCCGGCCACCCCCAGTCTTTCAGGGTTTTCGAATAAAACTCGAGTCGCCCACTCGGCGTTGGAAACCCACGCACGGTATTTCCGTCGACGTTAATGCCCGCGAGACGACGGCCATCTGTGTCTCCGTCCACAGTAGGCAGAGGGACGATATTTGGTCCCGCTGGTTTCGGAACACGCGTGAACACACGCCCGAGCGCATCAGTGTGTGTGTCTTCGAGTTCTGTCAGCGGCACTAATTGTTCGTGAACTGCCCCAATTTGCTTTTGCACTTCAAAGGCGCCGTAACGACGCATATAAGCCAGAGGCGTTAATCCCTCGCGGGCGGCTTGCTCGGGGAGGCCAGGTACTGAATGAGTAAATATGAACTTGTAGTATTCATCAACTGTGAGTTTCTCACCAGGCTGCTCTTTCGATTCAAAGAACTTGCGAATGCCTAAGGCTCCGTCGGGATCAATGCGCCACGAGAGTTCAATCCAAAATTCATTTTCTTCCCAGACTTCGCCGGGATTGACCTGTCGGGTATCAGTGATGTGCTCACCGCGTCGCTCACGGGCAGCGCGTAGCACCGGCTGACGGAATCCGAGCCACTGGGCGTTATGCGTTTCATACGAATGAATATCGTGTCGTTCACTACCGAGGCCCATCGGTAACACGTAGTCAGCAAAGTATGCGGTCTCACTCCAGGTAGGCGTCAGTACGACATGCAGGCCGATCATCTTCTCATCGCTCAGCACTTCGACCCAATTAAACCCGTCAGGATTTGTCCATACTGGGTTATACACTCGTGTGAAGTAGACATCGAGTTTTCCCCGTCCGTCTTTGAGGAAGTGTGGCAGCAAGAACGACAGTTCGTTCATCGCCAGCGGGTACTCACCTGGCCACGTCAACGTGTTCCACTGCGAGGGATGTGGTGGAGTATAAATCGGACGTGGGACAAATTTATTCCAAGCGTTGGGAAAGGTGCCGCCTTCGGTCGCGATCGCACCAAGCAAAGCATTCAGCAAAAAGAGCGCACGTGAGACCTGCCAGCCACCAAGATTGCCCGCAGTCGCACTCCGCCAGGTATGAGTCGCAAGGCGTGTTCCGGCTCTACTTACAAGGCGGGCAATCTTCTCAATGACGTGAGCGTCGACACCGGCCTCCTTAGCAGCAAAAGCAAAAGTGTACTCTTGGTACAGATTGTGAAGCACTTGGGTGAAACTCTCAAACGTCGAAGGAAGTTCTGGATGTTCCTGTTGCAGGTACTCCTGCCAATTCCACCAGCGACGAACAAACTCGCGGTTATACAGATTGTGTTGAATGAGATAGTTGGCAATGGCCAGGAGGATCGCAGCTTCGCTCCCGGGATAGGGAGAAATCCAATGATCGGCGTGGGTGGCACTGTTAGACAAGCGGACATCAAAAATGATGAGCTTTGCACCCTGATTTTTGCCTTCGAGAATGCGTTGGGCGTGAGGATTGAAATAGTGCCCAGCTTCAAGGTGAGAGCTAATCAACAGAATAACATCGGCATTGGCATAATCTGGGCTCGGACGATCGAGCCCCATCCAGTAGTGATACCCTGCACGACCACTAGAAGAGCAAATGTTGGTATGGGAGTTATGCCCATCAACACCCCAGGCCGCAAGCACGCGCTCAGTGTAGCCATCTTCGCCGGGACGCCCAACGTGATACATCACTTCATTAGGTCGACCTTCTTGAATGGCTACACGAATACGTGTGGCGATATCTTCTAACGCTTCATCCCACGACACCTGCGCCCAACGCCCTTCGCCGCGTTTACCGACACGTTTGAGAGGGTAGAGAATGCGGTCGGGATCGTTGACTTGATTGATGGTCGCGGGTCCTTTCGCGCAATTCCGCCCACGTGACGCCGGATGCTGTGGATTGCCTTCAAATTTGCGGACAGTTAGCGTGTCGCGGTCTACATAAGCAAGCAATCCACAAGCAGATTCACAGTTAAAACAGGTTGTCGGCACCAGCATGTAGTGATGGTCAACCCGTTGCGGCCATGAGCGTGAATCAAGCTCAACCCAATCATCCCAGCGTTCTTTTGGTGGAAAGGCGGCGAGCGGACTTCGACTTGGGCCTGGATAAAGAGTTTGTCTCTGTGCTGCAGTGTGCTTCTGTGTGGCAGTGATCTGTTCGTGGGGTTTTGGTTGATTCACGACCGTATTCCTTATCCGATTTCCCTTTCACTAGATTCCTAGAAATATCCGCCCTTTGACAGGCCCAGGGCGAACGGAAAAAATACCCAAGAATAAGAAAGCTCCGTTCATGCTGAGCCCCCTTCGACTGGGCTCACCTGTGCCTGCGGCACTGGCGCAGGCAGGACAGGCTTCGGCAAAGCTCAGGGCAGACTTGTCGAAGCCTGAACATTTCAGAGTAACGGATAAGCTCATAAAGGAGTCGCCTCACGCCAACGGGACTGACTGACCGGCTTGCACGTAGGCATGCTCATAAGCCAAAAGACCAACGAGAGGAAAGATTGCTGTGAGACCACCGAGCCACGGAACGGTGATGCCCACCGCGACAAGGCCGATTCCAGCCCAAAAATACAACCGGAACTCTCCATGCAACATCTCTTCTGCCGCCAAGCGCGCGTGTGCAGTTGGATGGGCCAACGTCACTTCACTCAAGACCATTAACACATGCAGGAGACTGGAGATTCCCACCACCCAGGCGAGTGGCGAGCCTTGTGTCGATTCCTGCCACATGGCACCGAGGAGGAGTGCTGCTGAACCAGCGAGAAGCGCCTGAATGAAAAGGTGAGACGGGAGCAGCGGGTTCTGCCAGAGGTCACGTGCGGTGGCTTGTGCAAACAGATAGGCAGTGTAGATCGCAGTGAGCACACTCAGAGGCACACCAAAAAACCACAGGGCAGAACGTAACGTTGCTCCTCGTGCACTGAAACCAGCAAGAAAATGGAGCAAGAGAACAAGCGCATAGAGGCTGATAATGATTGCCCCACGCACGAGCCAACTCTTCATCTGCGCATACGCAAAGAGATAATAAAAACGTTCGGGATGTTCGAGGTCGGCGATTAAAATGATGCTTGTCAGCGCAAGGAAAAACCCGGCAATAATTGGCGCTCCCCACTGCCAGAGTGGGCTCGTCGGCGCGAGCACTCCAAGTAGCACAAGTAGTGCTGGAACCAGGTACGCTCCGGCGGCGACGCCTTTCGTCCACGTATACAGACTGAGGCGCCAATCCCACGGAGTGCGATGTGGAACATCATACGCAAGCGTGACAGCGGCGGATGTGTTGTTACGATGTGGGTGACCAGAAGTCACTTGATGTGATACCTGGCCCTGCTCACTCCATATGAAGATGCCGCCTTCAGGCCGTCGGGCAGCAAGGGGATCGAGGGTTGCTTGATGGGCTCCGCGATAGAACAGCTTAGGATGGGTTTCTTTTTCCGGACGGCGGACGGCAGTAGGCTGGCGACCAACGATTTGGGCAACAGCTGAAGCGGAATCGTGCAAATTCCCAACCAGAATAGCCTCCGTCGGGCAGACGATGACACAGGCCGGCTCTAATCCGATATCGAGCCGATGGGCGCAGAAGTTACATTTCTCTGCAGAGTGATCGTCGGGATTGATAAAAATCGCATCATACGGGCACGCTGCGATACAGGCTTTGCACCCGATACAGATTGATTTATCAAAATCGACGATACCATCGTCACGAGCGTGCATCGCTCCAGTCGGACAAATGGCGGCGCAAGGAGCATCTTCGCACTGGTTACAACGAGTGACCTGAAACGCACGACGCACGTGCGGGAAGGTTCCGACATCAACATACTTCACGTACGTGCGATTGACTGCCAGCGGCACCTGGTTCTCAGATTTACATGCTGTACTACAGGCATGACAGCCGATGCACTTGGTGTGATCGATGACTTTCGCCCACTTTACCGGCAAATCTGCGGTTCCTGCTTGGTCAATCATAGTAACAACTTCGCGCGTAATAAGGAGAAAACCCGGTTGCGGGTCAAAGGGGAAATGGAGAACAAGAGTCTGAAAGTCTAGGAGTCGGAGAGTCGAGAAGTCGTAAAAAGTTTTCTCCGTTTCCCCTCCTGCTGTTACCCCATTTCATTCTTTGTCCTTTTGGTTTCCCTACAGCCTACGGCCTCCAGCCTAGAGCCTTTTTCTCTTCTCCTTTTCCCCGTTTCGCCAGAAGCCAGCCCCTAACCCCGAACATCAAGCCCCTAGTCTGATCTTTCTACGGGCAGTTTTTGCTCGTCCCAGTCCAGCATACCACCTTTGAGGTTGGAAACGTGTTCAAAACCGAGGCCCGTGAGAATGGCACCAGCGGTGGTACTGCGGACACCGGCACGACAAATGACAATGACATCTTTATCTTTGTGGGCGTCAAGCTCTTTGGCTCGAGCTGGTAACTCTTTGAGCGGAATCAATACACTTCCCGGAATATGACCAAGTTCGCCGTTGAATTCTTCAGGCTCGCGGACATCGAGTAACAACGGACGTTGTGGTCTCGCGAGCTGAGCGGAGACTTCTTGCGCGGTCAGTTGACGGACACTATTGAGTTCCGCCAGGGTAGGAAAGTGAACAGACTCATCTTCAATCGCTGACTGGTTCGGCTGCAACGATTCTTGAATCCCCTGCGGTAGTGGCAGACCCAGATTGTTCATCAAGTGAATGTATTCAGCTCGGGTACGTCCGGCGATGCGTGGGTTGGTGCGTTTTTCTTCACCAATAGTAGAAGACGTATGCCCGCGGTAGTCATGCGCCGGGAACACGAGTGTTTCCTCTGGGAGCGTAAACAATTTGTGAATGATTGAATCGTACTGCTCTCCGGCATCGCCACCGGCGAAATCACAGCGCCCGGTGCCATGAATGAGTAACGTGTCACCAGTCAGAACACGATTCGCCGTATGTAAACTAATACTGTCTGGTGTATGTCCTGGGGTGGAAAAGACACGAATCCGCTCGTTACCAACCGGAATGAGTTGTCCGTCTTCAACGTGCACATCGACGTGCGGAGCTGGCGCGCGCCGATGCATCATGACCGGTGCACCCGTGATGTCGTGCAACTCCCAACTCGACGTCCGATGGTCAGCATGAGTATGGGTATCGATAATCGCTTCCAATTCGCAGCCAAAGTAAGCGAGGGAGGCGAGATAGCGTTCGACCTTATCCTTGAGAGGATCAACGAGCACTGCTTTCTTGGCGCGTTCGCACGCAATGAGATAGGTCTTACATTTGCCACGATTGAGTTCGCGAAACAGCATATAGCCTCCTCTTGTTGGGGTTGTGGGGGGTAGGGGCACGGCGTGCCGTGCCCCTACAGCCTTTAGGCGTCTTGTGGGCCCTCAAGCGCTGGTGTGCTTGAGGAAACTATGTGTGACTCCTGTCGCGGTGAAATTGTCACAGCCTGAGATCGAACTCTATCCACAAACTTATAAAGTAACATTCCAACGAGCATTGCTCCGACAAAGACAATGACCGGCACCTTCCCTGAGGCAAGCGAGGTAACTGCCGGTCCAGGGCAAAAGCCTCCTAACCCCCAACCAACGCCGAACAGAGCTGCTCCACCTAGCAAACGTAGGTCAAGATCACTTCGTGTTGGAATAGAGAAGGTTGAGACAAACAACGGTGTCGCACGCTGGCGAATCACACGATAGAGCACTACATGGACCCCAATCGCTCCCATCATGACAAAGGCGAGACTTGGGTCCCAATTGCCGAAAATATCGAGAAAGGCGGTGACTTTCCCGGGTTGGGTCATACCACTGATCGCAAGCCCAATGGCGAAGATCAGACCAGCAACAAATGCTGCGAGTGCTGAGGTCATAGTGGCCCTCCCAACAAGTGACTGACGATGTACACGGTGGCAATCCCAGTGGTCATGAACATGACCGTAGCGACAATAGAACGCACCGAGAAACGACTGATCCCACAAACGCCATGACCACTGGTACAGCCATTGCCAAGCCGAGTACCGAATCCGACCAGAAGTCCGGCAAGAATCAGCGTACTCGTCGAGCGCGTAACGCTCAAGGTGAAAACCTGCGGTGTGAAGAGGCTGAAGAGAAGGCCGCCAGTAAGGAGGCCGACAACAAAGAAGGCACGCCATGCCGTGTCATTCTGCGTGGGACTCAACAATCCTCCCACGATGCCACTAATGCCGGCGATCTTTCCGTCACACAGTAAGAGGAGCGATGCACTGAGGCCGATGAGCATCCCACCACACAACGACGCGACCGGTGTGAAATTTTCCATAGTGTTTCTGTTCTCTTGCGAGTATCAGCATTCTCTGTTATGATTATATTACTAAATAGCAATATAGTGATTCAATGTCAAGGGAGAGACATGCCGCGCCAGAAAAGGGAACTGTCCGATGCCGCCCTGGAGATGATTGCCGAGCGTTTTAAGCTCCTTGCTGAACCGATGCGGCTCAAGATTCTCCACGCGTTATGGGATGGAGAACTGACGGTTGGTGAAATTGTCGCCACGACCGGAGCTCTACAGGCGAATGTGTCAAAGCATCTTGGGATTCTCCAGCTTGCTGGCCTCGTACGTCGCCGAAAAGATGGCCTGAATGTGTACTACACTATTGCTGACGAAACCGTTTTTGCGTTGTGTGAGGTTGTCTGCAACAGCCTGCATGATAGGTTAGCTGCGCAAATCGATGAGATCGCGCCAACCATCGAACAACGACGACGGGCGCGGTAACTGCAGGAGAAAGAATTTCAGGATACTGTGAGCGAAATCCTCCCTGTCCCTCCTTTTCCACCTGTGGCCGGTGGCAGGCCAAAGGGGGAACCTAAAAGCCCCCCTTTGGGAAAGCCTGTCCTGAGTTCTGAGCCTGTCGAAGGATCGAAGGAGGGGCCGCGTAGTTCGACGCAGTTTATCCTGAGCCCTTCGGCAAGCTCAGGACAGGCTTCGTCGAAGGACTCACTACAGGCTTCGCGCGGGGGATTTTCCAGCGTTACGATCGAGAAGGAGTCATTGACGGCAGAATCTTATGAGGGAAGGAGAAGAGAGGGATGAAGCTTTCCTACACCGCCCTCAAGACATTTCAGCAGTGCCACTTCCGTTATCACATTCGTTATAACCGTGGATTACCAAGCCGACCACGACCAACAGCACAATCGTCTCGTGCGCTCCATGGTGCATTACATCTCTTTCACCAAGGACTGCAGCACCACTCCGCCGACGATCCTGGGCTCTTTCCTGACCCTGCGGTTTCGCTTGAGAGTTTATTGGCACATTTGAAGGGCTATTATGACAATCCCACCCGTCCGTTGACTGAGCAACAGTATCAAGAGGGTCGGCAGTTGCTCACCCGCTACTGGGAGGCGCATCGCGGGCGATTTCCCACACCGTATCTGTTAGAAGAGAAATTTACCTTACATGTCGGACCATTTGCCTTGACTGGGCGCATTGATCGCGTGGACGACACACCCGACGGCTTTGAGATCATCGATTACAAACTTGGGCAGCGCAGCGTGGTTGCTCCCGACCCTTTACAACTCGACGTGTACCAACTGGGCTTTCGTGCGGTGACTGGAGAAACGGCAAAGAAGTTATCCTTCTATTACTTGCGCACTGGGCAGAAAGAAACCATTGAGGCCGACAAGCCAGAAGCAGCGCAAGCGCGTGTTAGAGCACTATGTCGTGACATTAGTCGTGAGCAGGCGTTCGAGCCGCACGAAGGTGCTTGGTGTACAAGCTGTGACTTTCAAGAATTTTGCCCAGTGAAGGTGCGAACCCCGCGACCACTACCTGCCAGTGGCCGGGCGACGCAGTTGGGGTTTGATTTCTAAGCATTCATCTCAATTCATTCCGTGTCCGCTTGGCAAAACTAATCTCAGGTGCAACTTCCAAAATCGTGCCGCGTGACACTTCGACTGTGCCAGTCTTCACGCCACGCGGTTTCCGTACATGTCGAGCACGTGTGCAATACACAGAAACGGTTCCCGCGGCTCGCGCTTTGCTGTGGTAAGCCGCGACTGCTGCCGCTTGACACAGGGTCTCACGACTAGGTTGGTCATTTGCTTTTGCCCGTAAAATCACATGACTCCCTGCGACATTCTCAACGTGAAACCACCAGTCCTCGGGCGCGGCTATGGTCGTACTCAGGATGTCGTTATCCGCTGCGGTCGCCCCGACCAACAACGTCCAACCGTCAGGAAGTTCGTATTGGAGGATGCGAGGCTTAGTAGCATTCACGGTCAACTCCGTCAGCTACAACGACTCACAAAACCGTCCCATGAATTCTCGCCCTAAAGCGTTCATGCGCGTGGCACGATCGGTGAGATTCTGTTCAATCGCTGCCGGGTCAATGTACGACCGCACGGTCGTCAGCTCACCGGCGAAAGCTTTCAGCCAGGTCTGAATCATCTCAGCAGTGACTTCGAGATGAAACAGTATGGCATAGACGCGCCGTCCAATACGAAAGGCCTGATGAGCATAAAGGGCCGAACTGGCGAGTGAAACCGCACCCGGCGGGAGCGAGAAAATATCGCCATGCCACTCAAAGGCTTCAAAAGTTTGTGGAAACGCCTGCCACAACGGGTCTCGGGATGCCGCTGCACCGAGTGTGATGGAATACCAACCGATTTCTTTACGACCACCAGCCTTCACTTCGGCTCCTGCTGCCTTGGCAACTAGTTGCGAACCTAAACAGATACCGAGTGTGGGCACGTCATGTTGAATTGCGATTTTCAATAATGCATCTTCCTGGCGCAGCCAGGGATGTTGCTCTTCTTCATACACGCCCATCGGCCCGCCCATGGCAATGACACCACTGTATGTCGAAAGGTCCGACGGATACGCATCACCGTTTGCACCGTAAATGGTGACCGTCGGTGTATTGTGTTCCCGTAACACGTCCAGAAAAATTCCCGGCGTTTCGCACCAATAGTGTTGGAGAATGAGAACGGGGTTGGGCATGAAAATGGTATTAGCGAGGTGGGGGGGGAGTGGCAATTACGGGAGTCTCCTCATTCTGCCCCTCTCCTCTCCCCATACTGTTCAGCCCAAATTCTGGCCTTTGGGTAAAGTGGCTGTCGTAATTCCCTCTCCCTTTGATGGGAGAGGGCTAAGGTGAGGGTGACCCACGTCAATGCTCAACCACTTTCCCCCCATCCTGTCCTTCTCCCTCAAGGGGAGAAGGGACCTGTAGCTGTGTTTGCATAACAAGGAAACTGTGTATGTGAGAATCCATGCTCCTTGCCCCCCCGGTCCGCACACGCTATGTGAATCCATCTTAATTGAACTGACAAAGGAGCAATGACCGTGAGCGGCATGCGCATTGACTTCCATACTCACACCACCCGCGGCAGCGCCGACAGTAACCTTGATGCTTTTGCCATGATCGACCAAGCGCAAAAGGTCGGGCTTGAGGGGCTATGTATCACTGAACATGATAACGCTTGGGACGATCCCAAGATTGATGAATACGCCAACGAACACGGAGTGACACTATTCCGCGGCATCGAAGTCACTACCGAATGGGGTCACGTTGGCGCGTTCGGCCTAAAACAATACATTGGTGGTATTTATAAGGTTAAGGAGCTGCGTCGCGTCGTCAGCGACGTTGGCGGCTTTCTCATCGCTAATCATCCGTATCGTTACAAGCTTGATCCGCGCTTCCAGTTCATCCACAAAACGCCGGCGATCGATGCGAACGATCCAACGTCGGGCGCAAACGCGTTAGAGGTCTTGCAGTATGTCGATGAGATCGAAGTAGTGAATGCAGCCTGTTCTGAGCAAGAGAATTTATACGCACTCGCGGTTGCTCATCATCTTGGTCGCAAAGGTATTGGCGGCAGTGATAGCCACTCGGCAAATTCGCTTGGGGCGGCGGTCACGGTGCTTGAGCGTCGCGTCTCGACCGTACGTGAGTTGATCGATGAACTGAAAGCCGGGCGCTACTATCCTGGGCACGGACTGCATGTCGGGCAGTTTCGGGCGTTTACAACGTAAAGGCCGGGGCAAAAAGGCGAAATGGCGAAGAGGCGAGAAGGGTAAAAGCCGCTCACCAACGGTCTGGTAGTCTTTCCTTTTCGCCCTTTCCCCGTTTCCCCATTTCGCCCCAAAAGCTGTTGACTCGTTTCTCTCTCCGCCGGACAATACACCCATGACAGTCGCAAAAGCATTAACGATTGCCGGTTCCGACAGCGGTGGTGGCGCAGGAATTCAGGCTGATCTGAAGACCTTCATGGCGCTCGGGGTCTATGGAATGAGTGTCATCACTGCAGTCACTGCGCAGAACACGCTCGGTGTCCAAGGTGTGGTCGAGCTTCCGCCTGAGTTTGTCGCACAACAGTGCGACAGCGTGCTATCGGATATCGGTACGCATGCGGTCAAGACCGGCATGCTCTCTTCTACTCCCCTCGTACAAACTGTGAGTAAGAAAATCCAAGAGTATAAGCTAGAGAACCTAGTCGTCGACCCGGTGATGGTTGCCAAAGGCGGACATCCGCTTCTGCGCGAAGAAGCGCGCCGCGCGCTCGCAGAGACACTATTGCCGCTTGCACTAGTAGTGACTCCAAATCTTCACGAAGCCGGATTACTCGCGAGGTTTGACGTCCGCACTCGTGCTGATATGGAGGAAGCCGCACGTCGGATTAAAGCCCTCGGGCCGCGGTATGTCGTTGTGAAAGGCGGACACCTCGAAACTGAAGCGTGTGACGTATTATTCGATGGGCATGAGTTTCGCGCCTACCAAGCGCCAAAGATCGATACCGTTTGCACGCATGGGGCTGGCTGTACTTTTTCGGCAGCGATCACCGCGGCACTCGCCAAAGGCCAAGATGTTCCCTCTGCCGTCGCAACCGCGAAAACGTTCGTGACCAAAGCGATGGCGGCTGGCGTGCTCATCGGCGGCGGACACGCGCCACTCAATCACCGTGCCGGCTTGACCTCGTAATTCTTTGCGATTTCCCTCGAAATTTCGCCATTTTTCCTGCTCTGCGCCTTGTGGGTGGGGTAGGCCTCAGCTATTATGCCCGCACCACTTGGGGTCCTATGGAGCGAACCTCCAAAAGCAGCAACGCACTGAAGCGAACCACGTCGCGGGCACGAACGAAGACGGTGGCATCTCCACGTCAACCTTCACGCCGCGGACACAGTCTCAGTTTGTTAGAAGACATTGGCACACTTATTGCCCACTCACACGATCTGCAAGAGACTCTTGAGGAGATTACGCAAACGATTGCCGAACGCATGGGCACAGAGGTGTGCTCGCTTTACCTCTATGATGCAAAAGAGCGTCGTCTGACCCTGTGGGCAACGACTGGTCTGGATCGCGCAGCCGTTGGGAACGTTACTATGAGCATCGACGAAGGTCTGAGCGGCTTAGTGATTGAGAAGATGGAGCCGGTGGCAGTCACCGATGCTATGACGCATCCACGCAACAAGTATTTTCCTGAGACCGGTGAAGAACGCTTTCATTCCTTTCTTGGACTCCCGATCCTTGAAAAGGACGGCCCCCTCGGGGTCCTCGTCATTCAGAGCCGCAACCGGCGGCACTTCTCTCGTACTGAGATCCGGTTACTGAAAGCGATATCGACGCAGGTGAGCCACAATATCGTGCAGGCGCGAATGCTCGAAACCCTCAAGAATAAAGAGCAAGAACGCGAAGAAACGCACCGCCGCATGGTCGATGCGATTAAACGGCTGCGCGTATATGAGCGTGAACGCGAAGAGGAAAATCCGACGCAGAGCCGCAGCGGTCGCTTACGCCTCTCCGGGGTCGGCGCGTCGCCTGGGTTTGGTATTGGCCAAGTGCATCTTGTCCATCCTCATATTCAGTTCGAAACGCTGACTGAGCGTACGGTCGATGATCCGGAGGAAGAGCTCCGAGGATTGCACGACGCTGTGCGGCGCTCACTTATGGAGATTGACGCGCTCAAGGCGCAGGTACACGCACGGTTACCGGAGATCGATGTTGCGATCTTCGATGCGCACGCCATGATGCTCGAAGACCCCGGTTTCCTCGGCAAGATTGAAGAATTGATTCGCGAGAATGAAGCGGCAGAAATCGCCATTAAGAAGGTGAGTGAAGAATACATTGAAGCCCTGGAGCGGGCGGAGAACCAACTCTTACGTGAGCGGACGACTGATATTCGTGACGTGAGTCAACGTCTCTTACACCACTTGTTAGGGCTCGAAGAAAAAGAGCGACCTAAGAATGACAGTGTGATTTTGCTGGCCGAGGAACTCACGCTTTCTGACCTTTGCATGGTCGAACCAGAGAAGCTGAAGGGAGTCGTGTTGGGGAGTGGCGGAGCGACGTCTCACGCGTCGATTTTAGCGAAATCATTCGAAATCCCTACTGTCGTGGGGGTTGAGTATGCGGAGTTGGTGCAGGAAGATGATATGGTGATCGTTGATGGCAACTCGGGTGTTGTGTACGTAAATCCCGGAGCAGAAGTCTTGCGTGAATATACCCAGCTGGATCGCGAGTATCGCGCCTTTAACCGTGATCTTGAAGGGATTCATGACCTGCCGGCCGAAACGCGGGATGGCGTGTGCGTGGCGCTGACCGCGAATGTGGGGTTACTGGTCGATGTGACACTTGCCCGACGACACGGAGCGGAAGGCGTTGGGCTCTATCGGACAGAGATTCCCTTTCTCACCTATCGTGACTTTCCCAGTGAAGAAGAACAGTTTGAATTATACCGACGGGTCTTGGATAGTATGGGCGGGAAGCCGGTGACGATTCGCACCCTCGATCTTGGGCCGGACAAATATCCTGCCTATATGCGGTTGCCGCAGGAACACAATCCTTATCTGGGCTGGCGCTCGATCCGTATTTCACTTGAGAAAGAAGATATTTTCAAAACGCAACTGCGCGCGATTCTGCGAGTTGGCGTGCATGGCCCCGTACGCTTACTGCTTCCGATGATTTCCGGTGTGGAAGAAATCTTTCAAGTGAAGAAACTGTTGGTTGAGGCTAAAGCGGAGTTGCATGAGGAAGGAGTTGCGTTTGATCCGTGGATGCCGATCGGTGTGATGATCGAAGTGCCCGCCGCTGTCTGGTTGGCTGATCGCCTCATCCAAGAAGTCGACTTCTTCAGCATCGGCACCAATGATCTGATTCAGTATCTCCTGGCGGTCGATCGCGATAATCGCAAAGTTGCCTCCTTGTACGAACCGCTGCATCC